>Ga0194053_10001613_pt1 | contig 14265 bp, 17 predicted proteins | sample SepL228m_MetaG_FD_161684 | JGI IMG/M metagenome (GOLD analysis project Ga0194053, IMG submission 161684) | Anoxic zone freshwater microbial communities from boreal shield lake in IISD Experimental Lakes Area, Ontario, Canada - Sep2016-L227-8m | ecosystem: Environmental > Aquatic > Freshwater >... | reverse complement strand
GACCCTGCCCCATTTTTGAATCTAGCGGCATCCCGTTGCGTAATCTCACCAATGTCGGGTGGTTTTTACCCATGTATGATGTTGTCATAAATTCCGGCAGCACCGTGCTGCTGAGCGGCGAGGGCGGAAATCCCGCCTGGAGCTGGGATGGTCTGCGTCTTCTGGCCAATTATTTTCGGCGCGGAAACTGGATCAGGCTTGCGCGGGAACTGGCCTTGATTGACCGCAATCGCCCGTATGGCAGGAATTGGAAAACCATTTTGCGCAGCGAGGTGCTGGCACCTTTGGAGCCACGCACGCTTAAGAGATCGCGGTTGAATTTGCGCGAGAGCGGGGCTGAACCTTGGACACACTACAGCGCCATTAACCCGACTTTTGCTGAAGAACTCAACCTTTATCAGCGCACACTTAGCGCGAAGCATGATTTTGTCGGCCCAGCGGACGGACTAGGATTGCGGTTGAAAATGAATAACCGGACGGAGCATGGGGCGGACGTGCATACCGCTTTGCGCGCCACAACCGGGATAGAGGAACACGCCCCGCTGTGGGACATCCGCCTGCTGGAGTTTTGCCTCTCCATTCCCGACGACCAATTTTTGCGGGACGGGGTGACGCGCAGGCTTACCCGGCTCGCCTTGGCCGACCGACTTCCCCAGTCCTTGCTGGATAATTATTTGATCGGGGCGCAAAATCCCGAAATCATGAGCAGGATGAGTAGCCTTCGTCCTGGAATGATGGAAGAGATCGAATCGTTCGAGCGGGTTCCGTTGATCGCGCGTTGCCTGGATTTGCCGAGGCTCAAGAAAATCGTCAGGGAGTGGCCTGCGGACAATATGCAGGTGCCTCTATTATTGCCCCGTGCCCTTGACATGGGACGCTGGCTCAGATGGACAGAACAAGGGCTTTGAGCGGGAGGCTGCCTTTAGCGCGAATGCTTTACCCGAACCGGCATTACAGATAACCCAATCGCCGCATCATAGGCCCGTGGTCGGCCTCGATGCAGGCGACCTGCGCCGGGGTGAGGCTATCTCGCCAGCCGCCCGCCACGCCACGGCGGAAGAAACGATCCATGCCGGGCTGGCGTCCCAGATAACTGCTTTTTTCTTCGGCGGAACGTAGGCGGTCGAAGCGCACCGCATCGACTGCCTGGGCGATTTTTTCCGGCGCGGCATCAAAACCGAGGAAACTGGCCGCAGCGCCAAAGCTGGCAAGCGGATCCCCCAGCATATCCTCGTATTTCAGGAGATGAAGCTTGATCGGAGCCGACAGCCAGCTTTCCGTGTGCAGGCTCCAACTGGAAAGCTTTTGAGGGAGCTGGTGGTTTACGCGCTGAACAGCCATATCCATCATACCCGATGGATTGCCCAAACGTTCAATGGCATAATCCACGGTGTTGGTCATCTGGTGGGCGAGGGATACCGCCACATCACGCGGATCGCGCACAATGAGGATCGCCCCCAGCGTCACGGCGGGCGGAAAAAGCGGTCCTCCGGTTAAGGTAGTAATCCAGGCATCGTGAGTCTTCCGGAAAAGCGGGGCATGTGCCTGCATGGCTTCGATTTCGAACAGTCTGGGTCTGGCCGAAGTTATTTCGTCCACGGTCAAGTAGGCAGAATCTATGTCCAGCACCCGGTCAAAAAATACCCGCGAGGAGGTGTGGCTTACCACCTTGAGGTTGTTGATGTCCACCGCATTGCCTCCCGTAGACAAACTTTCCAGAAAAGCGCGAAACCAAGTGCTGCCAGATTTGGGGTAGGCTGCCAGCCAGTAAATATTTTTCAAGATTTCTCCTTTGCTTTGAAGTGGGTCACCACGCGTTCGGCAAGCATTCCGAGGCTGGAGAGCGGGCCGCTTCCCACTGGCAATAAATAGATCGGGACTGTTTGGGCAATCATGGACGTGGATTTGAACAACGCTGGTTCGGACTGGATGCGCACACCGCTGGCCCGCCGGTACAACTGTGCCGTGAGCTGTGCCAATGCAAGCGCAGGGGGCAGCCGCGTGATTTCACCGATTTTGTCGCTCATGCCCCACCCAAAAATATAAATGGCAAGCAAAGGGACAGGGGCGGAATCGAAATCGCCTCTTGCCGGAACACGGAGTTTTATCGTGCCGGGACGGGTTGATTGCATGCCATCCTGTTGCAGCCCCAGAGCCTCTCCTACATCCGGCGATAACTTGAACTGGGGGAAGGTCGGTAGCAAATGCGGGCCGGATGGATCCACCACAGACACGTCGTCTGACAACAGCGGATATCCGTGTGCGTCCAGCACCGCAGAAAGGGCAGATTTTCCTCTCCCCGTGTCCCCGGCGAAAAGCACCGCGCCACCATCTACGCGCACCGAGGAAGCATGCAAAGGATAAAGGCCGCGCTGGTGGCATAACACCGCCAGACAGGTACTCAATACAAATAATCCAAGCTCCGATTCCTGCGCCCCGCTGGCGGGTTCCAGCAGGATTTTGCGGCCAGCTTCCACAAAAAAACGGCCTACCCCGCTCAACTCCAGCAAGTAGGCACCTCCACCCCATAAGCGGCTAAAAGGTCGGGTGAATATGGGGGGCCCGGCTGGTTCTTCAATTGATCCGAAGGATATTTCCACATCGGGTGGGCGGTCGCCGCCGCGCCATGGGAGAAGCTCCGGCAGGGGAAGCTCGGAGCGGACGCGCATTCCGCACAGGATGTAATCGCCGCTCATCTAAAAAGAATTTCCATGGAACAAAACGCTAGCGAAAATTTTGTCATATACTCACAGGTAAAAATAAAGTTATAATGTTTATTGTAAATCAGAACGGGTACAACTGCCCATCGCAAAATGGTTCGAAGTTCGAATGGTGTGGCAATGGCCTGCTTGTTGAAAAACCTAAACAACCATAGAGGAAATATACATGGAAAATCAGAAGAAAGTTGGTGGCGAGGAAAATATTCCCGTGTCGAAGGCGCGCAAACCGTGGAATGCACCGCAGATGACCGTCGTCTCGATTCCTGAGCTTACCGAGCACCAGGGGAATCCAGGGAGCGATGGATTTGGTCCCAGATCACTGTCGTGACAGTTGCCATGATTCTTGGGCAATGCGGGCTTCGCCAACATGGGCGAAGGTCGGCAGGCTAAGCATATAGCATTTGTTTCAATGTCCTTGCATTGAGGGCAACAGTTTCAAAATCATAGAGAACAGATAGCTTTTCGATCAGGTTTTTCTCAATGAACTCCCATTGATCCGGTGGGGTGAAACCACTATACCTCGAACGGCAAATATCGATTATCTGAGGCCGGATTTTTTTCTTCCTTAGGAAATCAACCAGCCGGTCTATCCGTTCGAGAATTTCATGCTCATCGTTTTTCCAAGTGGTTCGGACTTTCGTTTCCTCTACCTCATTCAATAAAACGTAGCATTTGCCCCCCTCATTTTGCATGCGCAGTTTTTTATACAGCAGGTTGAATGGGTGATACGGGTCTTGCAGGGCGGCGTAAGCCTCTGCGGTAATTTCAATCCCGATTTCCCTTTGCGTCGCCGGGTTTCTGATGCAGGAAAAATAATCGAGGTCTATATCTAAAATTTCCGGATTGGGGAAATCGCTTGCGGTCGGCAGCGTCGCATACTGGTATACGAATTCTTTTCTGTCCGAAAAAGGTATCGCTTTGATCTTGGGAACCAGCTCGCCAACTATCAGCGACTTTCCATCGCTGCCCTTCGATTGGACATATCCCTCTACTTTCCCTTTCTCCCTGATTACGCTGTCCGCCGTTACCGTCAGGGAATTGCCGGAAAGAGTCTGCCGAGTTTTTTCTCCTCCTTCCCTGTCCAGCCAGACGATATGATCCAGTATCCCCTGATAAATAGCCGGATAAATAAAGTTACCGATGGCGAGCTCGCGGTAGGTGAAATCGTAGATGCGCTTCAAGTCGCCCTTGATGGAATTTAGCGAGGTGTTTAAAACCGGGAGCGCGAAGTCCGAATGCGCGTCCACATGCAGCAGGCAGTTCCCGGAAGGCGCAAGTATTTTTTGTTCGACGCAGTAAGCCCAGAGTATGAACGCCTCATGATGTTCTTCTACGGTGTATAACCTGATTTTTTTCAATGCTGTTCAGTAAAGAATTAAGGTAGTGTTGCTCGTAGCGCGATAGTCGCGACGGCTATTATAAACCACGCACCATCCGTGGCAGATAAAGCTGAGTTAAAGGTGGGGCGAGCCGGAAGGTAAACCCCAAGCACACAGTGGTGTGTACTTGGGGCTTCTCTTTATTGCGCAGGTGCAGGATACATCCCGTCATTATTGATGCAGAAGTTCAATGCCAGACACGGTTGATAGTTGTCGTGGCTTCCGGCCGTCCCATACGGCACTATAGTCGCCGCGTTAAGACTTGTATTTATCGGCTTGGTCGCATCGGTTGTGTAAGCCAATTCGTTTTCATTAGCGGGAGTTACAAGGCGGCTGAGATAGGTCGTGTTAGTCGCCACCGCGACAGGCAACGCAGGTGACAGCAAATTAATTGCGTTGACCGAGTGGCTATGGGTTGGCAGTTGCGCGTTGCTTAACGCGACACTGGGTACCCCGGTGGTCTTGCCCAACATGTACGGGGTTCCTGATGCCCCCGTGCCGGTACCGACCATCGCCAGCCCGATCCGCGCGCCTGTGATTGGCGGGTTGAGATTGGGTACCATAAACGTTTTTTGTCCATCTCCACCGTAAGTGGTGCCTATCACCGCATAAAGTGCCTGGTTTAATTGGATTTGTAAAGTCTGTCCGTTGCAAGCGTACCAACCCTGGGGTACAAAGTTAAAAGCGAAAGCTCTTATCTCGCCTATGTATGCATCTGCCATAATTTTTCTCCTTAATATTTCTATGGTTTTGTGGGGAAAATGCCTTGCAAGGCGATGATGTAGTTCATCCCCATGGCCGGCATACGGTTCTCGTGCGCTTGATTACTGCCCCCCGATCCTGCTATGGTGTCTCCCAGAAGCGTTTTGATAGCCACCGGTGGTGTGGGCATGTTGGCGTAAAAAAGGTTGGGGCTAGGGTTGGCGAACAAAGCATTGGCGGGCGAGCTGGCGTTGGCCGCATCCTTGCTTGCCGTAAATGCGTGGCTATGGGAAGGGATTTGCGCTTCAACCACCGATGCCTGCTCGGTACCGCCAGTCTGGGCCAAAAACCTTGCCGTGAGGCCGGGGGCTGCGCCCTGACCCATCGGCAATCTGCCGCGCAGATCGGGAAGAGCAAAGTTGGTGGTACCGTTTCCACCAAACTGTATTCCGAGCAACGAATAAAGTGCTTCATTACCTGCGATGTTAATTAGAGCGCCATTGCAAAACGCCCAGCCATCCGGCGGAAGGCTATTTCTGCCTGCAAACGGCCTGATTTCTCCTAATATAGAATCCATTTTCTTCTCCTTTTATGATCGAGGTGGGTAAAGGCCGGTTGTGCAGATAAAGTAGCCCAGTACCAGATACGGTTGTACGTTGGTATGTGAAGCGCCGCCGCCCGCAGTACCGACTGTCGCCGGGTTCAGGATGACTTTATTGGCGTTCACGGTGGTGGTGTAAAGGTTAACTGGAGTGGTGGTGTTCGGCACAACGGGCTGGGCGATATGGGCGGCTTTGGAGCTGTTAGTATTTCCTGCCGAGTTCACCGCGCCGACCGAATGCGTATGGGGCGGCACTTGGGTGGCGGTTAAGGTCACTGTTTCTGTGCCAATTGCCGTTCCAACTCGAACTGCGTTAGTAGCGGAAGCAGCCACGCGTCCACGCAAATCTGGCAAGTTAAAGTTAGTGCCGGGTGTGCCGCCGTAGAAATTGTTGATCAGCGAGTAGAGTGCCTGATTTTGATTCACCGGCATCGAACGTCCATCGCATAGCGTCCAATTGTAGGGTGCCCAGTTGAGTGGTAATATTTTGATTTCACCTAAAAACGGATCCATTTATTCCTCCTTATAGTATGTCATTATGATGCATTGAGCTAAGTGGAGTGCAAACTTTGCAGAATTGGCAGAGTAGTATATTTGTAGGTTTTTTACCAGATAATTTGCACGGCGAAACAGTAACGTAAGGTTGGGTATACAGTTTAAGCCCCCACACACACTTCAATCTATAGAGGGGTATTTTCTCATTTGAAAGAGAAGATCAATATTCATCAAGGAATAAATATTGAGAGAAAAAACGAGCGATAATGTTCTTGCTAATGGGAAATTTCTGATGAAATTAGCAGTAATATTTTTTCATTATGCCTAAATGCACTTATTTGTCAATTAATAAAATCAGGAAGCTTTACATGACCTGTCTGGCTTGGATGACTGTAGGGCAACTTTTTGTTCTTTCCATATCCTCAATTTCTTCAAAAATATGTTCAAAATCCAGATTTGCAATATTACCTTGGCGAAATAAAGCTGAGTGTTTTACAGTTTAAGGTAAAAAGTTTTGTTGATAGGTTTGTGACTTCATGCAAACCCCCAGTTATAGCCTGTCGTTTGCCATCGTTTTTGACGATTTGGCGAATGGTATGATTATAATGGATGCTATTAGAATATCCATGTATTTGATGACCACCTGTGTCACGGATAACCCGGTTAGGATGAATTACAGATAACCCAGCTTACGCATGACTGGGCCATGGTCGGCTTCGATTCGTTCTGCTTGAGCCGGGGTCAGGCTATCTTGCCAGCATCCGATAATACCTTGGCGAAAAAAGCGCGTCATGCCGGGCGGGCGCTCGATGAAACCATTTGCTTCCTCTGCGACACGTAATCGTTCGAAACTAACAGAGCTGACTGCGGCCTTAACCACATCCGACTCGACATCAACACCCAGAAAGCGGGCTGCTTCACCCAGCTGGGCAACCGGTTCGGCCTGCATGTCCTCATACTTGAGCGTCAGCAACTTTATCGGAGCATCGAGCCAGCTTTCCACATGACCGCCCCAACTGGACAGATGCTGCGGAAGCTTCTGGGGATGCGCCTTCTGTCCATCTCCCTTACAGCCTTGGCATTACCCATGCGGGCAATGACTTGATCCACCGTTTGGTTCAGGTGATAGGACAGCGAAACCGCAACATCGCGCGGATCGCGCACCAGATAAACCGCGCCCAAGGTCAAGCCGGGCGGGAACAGCGATTCGCCCGCAGGCGTAAGTCCCCAGGCATCGTGAGCTTTACGCAGCATCGGCGATTTGGCTGTTCCAGCTTCGATCTCATATTGTCGGGGTCTGGCGAGGGTTATCTCGTCATCAGTCAGATCGGCGGATTCAATGTCGAGGATACGGTCGAACTCGCTTCGTGACGCGGCATGGCCGCCGCTAACGCTAACATTAAGTGCATTGATGTCCACCGTGTTACCACCGATAGCCAGGCTCTCAAGGAACAGGCGTAGCCAAGTATTGCCCGATTTGGGGTATGAGGCCAGCCAATAAAAACCATTCATGCTTGGGCAGGCCTGTCCCGGATTTATCGGCGGGTTCAGCATAGGCGATTTGATTTGGCGGACGCAGGCTGAAGCTGCTGCGCATGTGATTCCACCCGCTCTGCCAACCGGTCAAGACCGGAAAGCGGAAGACCCTTGCCTAAAGGCAGCAGATAAACCGGAGCCGCCTGAGCCAATCTGGCAACTGCCTTAAATAGGACATGGACTGGCTGGATTTTCATGCCGATGGCGCGGCGGTAGATCATCCGGTCAAGATGGGCCATTGCCTTGGCGTGAGCCAGACGTTCGATTTCGCCGGATTGTTCGGGCATCGCGCTTGCCAAAATGTAGATTGCTATTGGCGGCAGCGATTCGTGGTCGAAGCCAATAGGCGCAGGAACGTTGAATTTAGGTAGTCCCGGTCGGTTCGCTATCAGTCCCGTGTGTTCTAGGGCCAACGCTTCGAGAACATCGGGGGCCAATTTGCGCTGGGGAAAGGCTGGCAGCACCCTGGAACCGCTCGGGTCAACAGCGGCCACATCGTCGGTCACCAGTGCATGTCCCCGTGCGCCCAGCGCCGCCGCCAGAGTGGATTTACCCGCCCCGGAAATCCCGGCGATCAGCACTGCGCCGCCGTTGATGCGCACCGCCGAAGCATGGATCGGCAGCAAACCACGCTGGTGGCATAGTACCCCAAGCACCGAACCCAACAGGAAAGTCCGCAGTTCGGATAGCTGTGCAGTCGCCGACGGTTCGACCAACACGCGCCGTCCGCCTTCCACCCAAAACCGGCCTACATTTTCCAGGTTGAGCAGAAAATCTCCGTTCGCCCATAAGCGACTATGGGGTAGTGTGAAGATCGGTTCATCTTGGGATTTAGGGATGGCAGCAAAAGACACCTCAACGTCGGGGTTGCGGTCATCGCCTTGCCACAACGACAATTCTGGCAGAGCGAGCGCCGAGCGCACCCGCCAGCCGCATAAAATATAATCGCCAGTCATTTTAATGGTAAAATCGCGATTAGGCCTTCGGCGATCAACCGCTTAAGCAGCACCAGCACATCGCGCTGGATGGTTTCGGCGTCTGCGTCATATTCTTCGCCCAAGGCAATGCACAGATCGGATACCACAACCTGCCCGTCAAGCCGACGCCAGATGTCGGTGCCGATGGCATCCAGGCCGTAGTAGTTGCCGTGCTCGATATCCATAAGCACCAGTTCGTTATCGATTTCGGCGGATAAGTGGTCTTCGCTTCGACTAACCGTCGACGCTAGGGATATAGGCTGTTTTTCCGGCATATTTAATCCAATTTGAAAAAAATTTTCATTTATACAGCAGCTTGGCGTCTTTTTAGCTCGCGCGGAATGCTGCTGGTTGCTCTGACTGATATTCAGGTTTTGTCCTTTGGCTCAACCAAAGGATAAGATAACATGGACGGATGCAATGGCTTACCCCAGGGATCATTCCCATTGCATTTGCCACTTCCGTAAAAATTAGTTGATTATACTGCTATTGATGGTTATGCAATAATGGGGCATTCAAAATTTTTTCATCATTACCATTCTAAACTTTCATGCTTTATTTATGAACTGTTTTACAGGATAAATCACCAAAACGGTGCTGGATGGCATCGGCTCCGCTCAGCCAACGGCCGTTCAGGGTGCCGGATTGTTATGTTAACAGCATTTAACCCATCTTCACCTTAATTTGTTGAAGGCCGACAACTCAATGCGCAAATCGGCATGGGCAATGGTTGTTTCTCTATGGGCGATAATCAGGATGGTTACTTTACCTTGTAACTGTCTTAAAGCCATCTGGATTTTTTGTTCATTTTCATGATCCAGGGCACTCGTCGCTTCATCGAGTATCAATAACTGAGGCTCCGATAACAAGGCCCGGGCGAGCGCAAGCCGCTGACGTTCTCCACCCGACAACCGAATCCCTCTATCGCCAATCACAGTATCCAGCCGGTCAGGAAGTTGAGCCACGAAATCGTTCGCGGCTGCAAGCCCCAGAACTCGCCATAACTCCTCATCGGTAACCGGTTTTGGCGATACCCAGCTTAAGTTGGCCCTAACGGTGTCATGAAATAAATAAACTTCCTGGGTCACATAAGCGACTCGCTGTCGCCAAGCCAGGCGGTTTTCACCTTCAAGCGCAATATTATCGCAATAAATATGACCGGCATCCGGCTCCAGCAGGCCGGCAATAAGATCCGCCAGCGTTGATTTTCCTGAACCGGAATGTCCTACCAGGGCAACGGTTTGGTTTTTATTAATCTGTAGTGTCAGGTTTTCAAAAACCGGTTTATTTGTTTTAGCATATTGGTAGCAAATACCTTCCAACCGGATTAACTCCTTTAATAGCGGACATTGCCTTTTCTGAACGCTTGGCTCTTGAGCATCTTCGCAGGCTTGTTGCATCTCGCTGACATCATTAAAGGCGGGGACTTTATGCAGCAGTTGTTGATAGATTTTTTGCAATTCGGATATTTGCGGCAATAGACGGGAAAAAATGACTAATAACAAAAAAATGGTCGCTAGCGGTATCGCTAATTTTGCCTGTGCCACATAAAAAAACAGACTAAAGGCAATCACCGCGCCGACCATATATACCCACTGAGTGATGGCGTTCATGCGGGTAAAATTTATTTGTTGCGCTTCCAGCGCTTCACTAACCCGGTACATTTGATCGGCGTGGTATTGCTCACTCGCGTAGCTTTTAATCATTTTTAAACTGCCCAGTTGCTCAGTGAGTATTTGGAAAATAGCTTTAAAACTAATCAGTTGGGTCTGACCGGAACCATAAACAATTCGATTAAAGGGTAGTAGAAATAGCAATAAGACGGCCGAGAAGCCGACTGCTAGGAGGGTCATTTGCCAGGATAATAGCAGGGCAAGTTCAAGCATGGTCATCATTAAGACTAATTGACTCAAAAAAGACAGCATAAGACTGGAGGCATGGCCGATAGCTTGCACCTGGCCTGTTAAACAGTGGGTAAAATCAGACATTTTATGCTGTACGATAAATTGCCACCGGCTATGAAGCAGGCTGCGATACAGCTTGTTACGCAAAAAGCTGATATATCGTTGCTGGACGCCTGTTGTCATTACGGTTAACTGATAACGTAGTGATGCGATCAAACTAACGATCAATACATAACTTATTAATATGTTAATCAAATTGACTTCAAGGCCCAAGCGGACAAAAATCTGATGGGCTGTATTTGATATGCCATAATTCGTCGTGCTTCCCATATCAAAGCCAACGAGTTGCAATAAAGGGATGATAAACAACAAGCCAATGCCGGAGGTTACACCCAAGATAAGCATGAGTATAAAAATAAGCGTCTGCTGCTTTGGGGAGAAGCGATAAAAGTCTTTAAAAGCATGCCATAGGCAAGCCATAGGGTGTTGTTTGTTCATATGGATAAGCGATGTTTCAAGCTATAAAAACAGACATATTTCGTAAGCCTATTGATATTGTCGAACAAACGACTGCGAAAAGTGGCTTCTGATAAAGGAGAGATAACAATAATGGTTCACCATGGCTAAAGCGGGAGCCCTTATCTTCAGCGAATTATTGTCATGATATCAGGTTTTATTTGGTCGTAAGCGTGTATAAAAAAAAGCCAACGGCTGCACAAGGTAATGCAGTATCCCCAACTTATCAGGGATCACTGATAGCAGTTTAATATCTTCTACATTTGGGGTAAATGTTCCTATCAGGAATAATCGTTTGTCAGGCCAGCCCTGAGAAATCAATCTGGCATAAAAATATTTTTCGTACCGAAAACGCTTGCTGCTTGATTTTTCTGACATATTAAGAAAATTGAGCGAATTATTGATTAAAATACGTGTAATCCTGTCTTTATGATAAAAATCAATAATAAGAGCCGGTAACGTTGTTTCATATAGGGTATTTGCCAATACCCAGCTAACAGTCAACGATCTCATGGAGTCAAGTTGCCTAGCCAGACGCACCAAACCATCAACGTTGAGCTGATTATGGGCTTCCATTTGCCCGATATAAAGGGCTATATCCACGAGCCATTTAAGTCGATGGTAAAACGTCTGGGTACCGTGCCAACAGAGATAAATAAGCTCATAATTGCTTTTATCCTCTAAAGCAGTGCCGTCAAATAATTGCCGAGTGTAGTATTTTGAAAGAGCAGTCGAATACTGACACGGCCTTACATGGAGCTCAAGCATCACACCTGCTTTACTGGTATAAGTGATATCTTTTACTGATTTTAAATAAATAAGTCGTTGATATTTAGACAACTGATCATAAACTTCACATCCATATCCTGTATTCATCAGTTTTTCATGAGCTTTATTAATTTGGTCTGCCGGGATAATCAAGTCGATATCATGAGAGTGCCGCTTGACAATATCACCATACAGCTTTTTAGCTAAGGGAATCCCCTTGAGCGTCCGAACGGGAATATCTGCGCTTTTAAATAGATGAAGTAACTCACCATAAGTTATAAAGTGTTGGTTGCTTTGACGAATATTTTGTTGGAATTTTTTATGTAAATACGCAAACAGATCATCTGGAAATAAAGTGACAAAATGATCTCTAATGTTTATATAGACACAAGGCCATATACGATGTTGGTCCAGGAGCGCTCTAAAACGGGTTATATCAATACTATTAATCAGTTCTAAAGATTGCCCGATCTGTGAAGCCGTCATGGTTGGCTTGCTTAAAAGAGCCGCAAGTTTTAATTCCGGACTGATCAATTTTTTAAGGTGGTTCATTTCACGTCTTTTTGCAAAGCCCCTAATAAATTTGAGGGTTCATATTGGGTAATGAAAAATACTTTAATTTTATACCATACCATTTACTGTGTTACTCATATTTAACTAGATTGACCTCACTCAGGGGGAAAACTATAAGGACAATTTTTGTAAAAGCAGAAAAAGCAAATCCCAATACGGACTCACAACAGAAGGGACGCCGGACACCCCGCTATCCAGCATAGAATCTTCGAGATCAATTGTTATCTCTATAATGAGCTTTCCCCCCTTCTTTTCTTATAATCTTTGCGGCCATGTCTGTGTTCTTAAGTTTTAATAATTAAATCCATATAGGTTTCTGTCTCAAAATATAGGAATAATGTCCATCTGCTTCTTCAGTCTGTCATAAAATTGAGGTCGACCCCTCCACAATATACAACAAAATGCACGCACTACCTCCTATCCTTAAACACATGGGCTTTAAACCCGTCTGTCAACGCAGTTTGATTTTAGAAGGCTTAAGAGTGTGAGTTAGCCAATGCGTAATGCAGACGGCTCCGGAATTCTCGTCATTAAATAACCTCGTGTTGCTTCGCTAAACTCGATTGTCTGCTTTCGGTGGGGAACCGGACGGTCAGATATTGGGAGCCAATGACAGGTTTGAGTCGATATTACTATTTTGCCAATGACCGGTATCGGGAAGCTTAAATCCATATCCGAATGACTGGAGTGGGTCGATTTTTGACGATCAACTAACTATCATTTTATTTATTCTGAGTGGCTGCTTTGAGTTTTTTCAAGCTACAAATTTTTGTATGGTATTTAGATCAGTGTTAAAAAAAGGCTATTGTTGAATAACCTCTAACATTGTTTAATTGAAAATATTAACAATATTCCCTCGGGACAAAAACATCAAAAGACCATCATATAGGTGCATTATCAGGAAGGCTGAGAAGCTAAAAATACCAAACCCGTAAGTAAGTCTTTGATCGTGAGGATGACTGAATAGGCATATTATAAAAGCGATTAGCATTAACCCTGATAATGGCTTACAAACTAAGAAAAGTAGTGGTCGAAACCAAAGTAATAACGTTAATACAATGGTTCTTAAACATTCGATCAGAAAAATTAGGACATTTAAAACTATATTCCAGGGTAAAAACTGAACATGTTTATGTTCAACATAACGATGTGTTACGTCGAGAATCGTCTCGGATGGAATCACTCTTTTTGTTTTTGAAAATTTTACTACGTTGCTCATTTTAGTACCTTGCTATTCTTGTTTACGTTTAATAAACCGTTACAGCTAACTCTTAATGCCTTGCTCCTGGTTTGTGTATCTCCACAAAAGGCGCGAATGCGGCTGAAGCTGCGCTGCGTTCGTCTTCGGTTAAACCTTCGCTCATACAAAAATAGAATAAATCTAACGCCAAATTTTGATCTGCTTTAGCTAATCTATTAAGTGTTGATAAATCGAATTCAATATCACCTAGAAGCGATGTAGCGAACGCCGCCAGCGTATAAGAGGCTTCACAAGAATAATCAGAAGCTACATGCTGAAAAATTCGTTCAAATTCCCCTGCTAATGGAGGTTTATCATTAATGATTCGGTAAACGGCATTTTTTTCTGTCATTTTAGTACCTACCTATAAAAAGTTATATAAAATGAAATTTTCGCGTCCGCGAAAATTTATTATTTTTTTCCAAAAAGATTAATTTCGACTTTTCCATATTCACCGTCAAGCATTACGCTTAAATTAAATACTTTGGCTGGTTTTTCAACCACATTACCAACGCAATAACTAGAACCGCCAAAATATCCCGACTTGAACTTAATATTTAACTTTTTTAATTTATCAATTAGTTCAATAGTTGTTTTATTTAATGGCCTCATGGTAATCACTTTTACGGCTTTTTAAGCGGAACTCTTTTCAGTCATTGCATGGTCGATAATAAGCTTGTAACCTTGTTCTTCAATTTCCGCTTTTTTCTGTATCATGGCTTGCTCATCTATAGTACAGTCCCATTGTGACGATCCTTCTTTATGCAAATTAGTTTTAATCAAGTTAGGTAACGATCATCTATTGTTCCTCAAATAATTAAAAAACTCATGTAGCTTATTATCCGGTTTTCGCT
>Ga0194053_10001610_pt1 | contig 14275 bp, 10 predicted proteins | sample SepL228m_MetaG_FD_161684 | JGI IMG/M metagenome (GOLD analysis project Ga0194053, IMG submission 161684) | Anoxic zone freshwater microbial communities from boreal shield lake in IISD Experimental Lakes Area, Ontario, Canada - Sep2016-L227-8m | ecosystem: Environmental > Aquatic > Freshwater >... | reverse complement strand
GCCATGATACTTGCCATCATTTCCATGCGATTATTGGTTGACTCTTTTTCTCTACCACCCAATTCAACAACCTTATTTTCTGGGAACAAAACGACACTTCCCCAACCACCAGGGCCAGGATTTCCAAGAGACGATCCGTCAGTATAAATTATGATTTCATCTTTTTTCATATATTTATTGTACTTGATATTTCTATTATTCTCAAACGAAGTTCTTCCCTGCCTCTAAATCTCGACAGATCCAAAGTTGCCAATAGGTCTATGTTTAAACCCTCAGAAATTGGTACATTGAAAGAATCGTGTCCAGAAAAAAATGAAATAGCCACGGCTTTATTTTTACCAACATCACTAAAAGTAATTTCCAAATGCTCGCCTGAACCATTTTTACCAAACTTTTTAATTTTTTCAATTTTAATATTTTTAAATTTAAATGTTGGTTTAGGGTTGCCAATTCCAAATGGTGCCATTTTTTCAATTTCTTTCCAATTTTTCATATTTACATAACCAAGATCACAAGTGAAATCTCCTTCCACCTCTCCTATATTTTCAACCACTCGTTTTACATCATGAAAAGAATTTGAAAGAATTTCTTCTAAGAAATGAATTCTATCGGGATGTACTGTAAAACCTCCAGCCAATTCGTGTCCACCATATTCCAAAAATGAATCCTTGTTTTTTGTCATCAACTCTACGATAGATACTGACCCGGGAGAGCGACAAGAACCTTTAATAATATCATTTTCATCTTTACCCCAGACAAACACTGGTTTACCATACTCATCCATCAATTTTCCTGCCACCAACCCGAGTACCCCAACACGCCATAAAGGATTCCCGACTACGATCACCTCTTTCGTTTCTCTCGCTTCAAATTTCTTTTTTACTTCGCGCATAATTCCTGCGACAATTAATTTTCTTTCATCATTTATTTTTGTTAAATGATTTGCGAGCACACCGGCCTCAACGACATCATTTGTCGCAAGTAATTCAAATGCTCGCATTGGATCATCCATACGAGAAGCAGCATTCAATTTAGGCACTACCATAAAAGCGATATCATCTTCTGATAAATATCTTTGATCAACATTTATTTTTGCAAGTAATTTTTGTAATCCAGGACGCTTTGATTTTCTTAAAACTTTTATTCCAAAATATGCTATTGCTCGATTCTCCCCTAATAAGGGAACCATATCAGAAAGAGTAGCAAGGCCGGCCATGTCGAGCATCCATTTTTCCCAACCAGCCAAAAGAGCAGGTGAAGATTTTGCCGTCGAGGACTGTTTGAGCAAAGCGAGTTCCGCAGACAAAAAATTTTGACCTGTCTTTTGGCTATCAAAATATTCTCCGTATTTTTTAATAAAACCTTGAATCAACTTAAAAACTACCCCTGCTCCACATAACATTTTCTCTGGGTAATTGTCTACTTTTGGATTCAAAATTGCATAAGCACGTGGCAAAGTTTCATGTGGTAAATGGTGGTCTGTAATGATCACATCAATGCCATCCACTTCTGCTTGCGCGACCTCAGCGATAGCCGTAATACCAAGATCAATAGTAATTAAAAGCTTTATATTCTTATCTCGAAATTCCTCAATAGCGGACATATTTAATCCATACCCTTCACTATTCCTTTGTGGAAGATAAACCTCAAAATTTTGATACCCAATTTTTTTAAACAAACTACTCAAAATTACCGCGCCCGGAATTCCATCCGCATCGTAGTCAGCATAAATCACTATTTTTTCATTTGCCTCTATGGCTGCAAAAATTCGCACACAAGCCCTCTCCATGTCACGCATCAAAAATGGATCATGAAGATCTTTCTCAAAATTTGGATTTAAAAATTTAGTTATTTCTTCTTCTTCCTCTATTCCTCTATTTTTGAGTAATATTTGAAGTAATTCTGAATAATTTTGCATATCAAAGATTGTATCATATAATGTACCCATGGATAATTGTATATTTTGTAAAATAGTAAAAGGTGAAATTCCTTGTGACAAAATTTATGAAGATGAAAAATTTCTTGTTTTTTTAGATATTAAACCAGTTTCTGATGGACATCTGCTAATAATACCCAAAAAACATGTAGTATGGATGCAAGAAGCTGACGATGACACAATATCAGAAATATTTAAGCTTACTAAAAAAATGATGCTAGCATTAAAAAACGGTCTTCCTTGTGATTATGTCCAAGAATCTGTCGTAGGCAATGAAGTACCACATTTTCATATTCATATTTTCCCAAGATATTTTACTGAGCATTTCCCAAACCTTCCAACCAAAACATACAAAGATGGCCAGGCAAAAGTGCTAATAGAAAAAATTACTCGAGTGCTTTAATGCCTGGTAAGGTGCCATTTGCTAAAAAGTCGAGGGTGGCTCCACCACCAGTAGAAACAAAAGTAAACTTTTTTTCCATTTTCATTTTAGCAACCACTTCGCCCGTATCTCCCCCACCGATAATGGAAATGGCTTTTGTTTTAGCAATTGCATGAATTATTTTTCCAGTAGCAATATCAAGTTTTGTACTTGATTTACCAAGTGGACCATTCCATAAAATCATTTTTGCTTTTTTAATTTTTTCCTCTAATTCCTTTATAGATTCTATTCCCATATCTATAATGTTTTCATTTTTTTCTACTCCAGTTGGAGACGTCACTCTTGTCTTCGTCCCACCTAACACCAAAACATCAGTTGGTAAAATTATTTTTTTATTTTTAATTAGTTTTGGTAAGTTGTAATTTTTTTCTTCAACAAGTGAAATTCCAGTCTCAAATCCCTCTTCCTTAAAAACTTGGTTCGCAAGTGCTCCACCAATAAAAATATTGTCAGCGATTTTTAAATAACGCTTTATAATAGGTAGCCTAGTCTCAAACTTCACGCCGCCTAAAATCAACAAAAATGGGTGTTTTGTTTTTTTAGAAACAAGTGATAAATATTTCACCTCTTCTAAAAATTGAAAACCGGCAAATTTTGGTAAATATTTTGGTACTCCGACTATTGAAGCATGTTTTCTGTGAGCATTCGGAAATGCATCATCTACATAAATATCTCCAAGGCTAGCCAATTTTTTTGCAAAAATAGGATCATTGCCCTCTTCTCCTGCTTCAAATCGTAAATTTTCAAGTAAAAGTACTTCTCCTTTTTTTAAATTTTTAACTATTTTTTCTGTTTCGTCTCCTATGCAAGAATCAGCAAATTTAACTTTAATTTTAAGCAACTTTTCCAAAACAGGAACAATTGGTTTTTGAGTAAAATTCATATCCCTTTTACCCTTTGGCCTCCCTTGGTGAGACATAATAACTAAAGGACCTTTTTTTATTAGATATTTAATAGTGGGCAATAATGCCTCTATTCTATTTGAATCAACAACTTTCCCGTTCTCTATAGGTACATCAAAACCTGCACGTAAAAGTATTATTTTCCCCTTGGTACTTTTTATTGATTTAATTGATTTCATTCTTTTGTGTTTCAACAATTTTAATAATTTCTAAAAACTTTTTTGAGTCGAGCGACGCGCCACCCACAAGCACTCCGTCTATGCCACCATTTATAATAAAGTCTAAAATATTTTTTTCACTTACTGAGCCACCATAAAGGATCCTAGGCATTTCTGTTTTTACGCCAAATTTATCTGAAATAATTTTTTTAATAAAAATATTCATCTCATATGAATCAGCCGGAGTCGCATCCTTTCTGCCCAGAGTAGTAGAAAGTGCCCAAATCGGCTCATACGCAATAACTACTTTCGAAAGTAAATCTTTATTAATACCATTTAATCCTTCTTCGATTTGAGTTTTAATAAAATTAAAATATTCATGGTTCACATCCCTTTCTTCATCGCCAACACAAAGAATCGGAATAAGCCCTGATGACAACACTCCTTTTAGTTTTTTATTTATTAAAAGATTTTCTTCACCCAAGGCTCTTCTTTCTGAATGCCCTAAAATTACATATTTAATGCCAATATTTTCTAGCATCTCACCTGAAACTTCTCCAGTAAATGGACCTCTGTCACCAAAAAAAGCATCTTGCGCTCCAAGATTTATTTTTTTAGATACTTTTTTTAATTTATCAAAATATATAAAAGGCGGACATACTACCACTTCGGTATTTTTTAAAGCATGCACTCCTTTTACTACACTCTTAAACAATTTTTCAGCATCCTTTTCTAAGACCGGATTCATTTTCCAGTTCGCAATAACTAATTTCTTAGCTGTTTTTTTAGACATACACTTATTGTATCACCCAAGACCAGACTTTAGCAAAGTAATTATTATTCAGTTTCCTTCCAACTTCCAACTTCCCATCCTCCCGTAGGACCACTAGAAAAATTTAAATTTGCAAGACCTGACTCATAGCTCACTTTTGTAGAACCATCTAAAACCATTTTGTATCCTACTGCTTCTTTAGCACTAGCGCTACCCGTAAAATAAATCGTTCCATTTTGTGCATTCAAAACTACTGAACCAGCCGAGCCTGAAATATCTATAGCGTTATGGGCACAAAAAGATTTATCACAATTGCTAGTAGTAGTAAATAAAATATAACTACCTGTTTGTCCATCTCCATTCAATTGACCACTACCCTCAAGATTGAGCCACCCGTCAGAAACGATAATTCCGCTATTATTTCCATAACTATCATCAAGAACAATTTTTGCTGAGCCGGAAACAGTGACATTGCCTTTCACATAGATAGTACCAGTAACATTCAAAGTATGGCTTCCACTAACAATTAAATCACCCGTTATCATTTTTGGGCCCATAGAAGATGAGCCATAGCCAGGTGTATTATAATTCCCCGTGTAAGTACTTCCGAGTTCTGCATCTTTTTTCCATTTAGTAATATTGTCATCAGAAATTGGATACGGAATATATGCTGGATCTGCTTGTGCTGTACAAGATTTATTATTACCAACACCGCTCTGACAATATATAAGACCTGTTGCTTCAGTATAATTTACTGTGTGGGCTTGCGCACTGCCTGTGCCTCCTGTGCCGATACTCAATTGATTCCACTGACTCAGAGAACTACCCTGGATTAAACCGTAAACTCCTCCCAAATAAATTTTGAAAAAATAATCTAGTCCTGCGGGAGTCGTACTACTCCAGACACCTCCCTGTTGTCCAATTTTACCAATCCCATTATCATATCCTACATTTGAGGCACCAATTGTAAAATATTTTGAACTAGAAGTACTAGCATCAACAACCAACCAATAAGTAGTATTAGTATTCAACAAAGGATTAGTTGTAAAATAAACATCTACCCAACCATAAGAAGAAGTTGAAGTGAGAGTGCCACTTGCATATACGGTATTTCCTGGACTACCATTTACATCATTCACAACCTTAACGACTATGTCGCTCGGCGTACTGATTTTTTTTACATATAATTGAACTTTATTTAGAGGACTTGAAGTATATAATTTAAAACTTTGGGCAATATCTTGAGTTGCATTCGCGTTTCCAAAAATTACATTGTACTCTGGAGCACCAGCGCCATTTGACTGGTCAGCATTTAATGCTGGGCTATTGGCTGAAATTGCTGTTCCTGTAATAAAAGAAGAGGTACTACCTGTTATAGGGCCATTAGCATAAACATTTCCATTGATTCCAGCACTTCCCTGTAAATCTATTCCTCCTTGTCCAACTTGGATACCATAATTAAAAGAAACTCCAGAACCCGCAGTAAGTGCTAAGTCTACTTTCCTTTCATAATTTAAAACATCTCCAAGTGAAACTATTTCTCTCCGATTCCCATTTGTAGTAATAGTAGTTGTTGTTGAGTTAGAATCGAGATTTATGGTTTCAGAATTTGAAATTGGTTTATTGGTAACAATTCTATAAAAAGCATCCTCAATTCCTGATTCAGCTAAAAAGTATGATTTTTTAGAATTAATACTTTCACTAGTAATTTTATATTCCCGAACCGAAGGGACAGCAATTCCCCCAACAATAGCAAGAGAAATAAAAATCAAAAAAATAACAGCGATAAGCATAGCCGCACCAGAATTTTTTTTAATTTTTTTAAAATCTTTCATTTTTGTTTTATTTTTTAATAATCTCCCCTCAACACAATGGTATTGTAATAAATATAATCTCTATTACTAGTATCATGTTTTGACCGAACAGTTAAAGTAACTTTTATCGCTTGTCCTTTTGTAGTATTAATCTGATCAAAATGGATACTCATGACTTTTATACTTGGACTATTTAAATAAATGGAAGAATTATTTGTAAAATTTCTAATAGCATGTACATCTGGCACGCCATTACTTTTTTGGAATGTATCTGAAGTTGGTAATCCATACGTAATACCTTCAATATACGCATTATTTGCACTAATCTCTGATGAAGACCAGAGCTTGCTGGTAATACCTAAATTTATAAACAACTTATGTAATTCGTCTTTTGATGGTATGTACCAATCACTGTAACCATTAATATTTACGCCGTAAACTTTTTGAATAATATTCAAGCATCCAGCATTTGCCATATCGATAGTATTCTGAAGTCCAGTTCCAAGAGCCGTACCATCAGCTCCATTTATGTTTGTATTAGCACAAGCTCCAGTACTACCCCACCACGATCCTCCGGCACTCTGGTTACTCAAAGCAGAAATAAAACCACGAGTTACTCCATCCGCAACGTACCCAGGATCTCCTGCTTTTAAAATATATGCTATTTTCCCTCCTTGAAAATTATCTCCCACAGCAAGCGGTGTCACTTGTCCTTCTATGATTTGAAGATTATTATTTTGCAAAAGAAATTCGATTGATTTTGAAGCACCTGCATCATCAGTACTATCCAATTTTAAATCACCATTTACATCTGCTACTGCATTTATTTTTTTTGCTCCTCTAATTTCTCTAGAGATTCTTTCCATTATTTCTCCACTTTGTGTAATCTCTCTCTTTATTGATATTTGTTTAAAAGATTTTGTCATCGTCATCATTAAATTAAAGATGACTAGCGAAAGAATAGCAAAAAGTGATATATAAAAAATCATTTCAACTAATGAATACCCTCTATTTAATTTTTTTACTTTTTTTATCATTGGAAAATATTTGAAATATAAAAAGATAAATTCTTTGAAAGATTTTGTTCACCTTCTTGCCACGAAACAACAACGTTAACCAAAAGCGTTCCATCATCAGTCACACCGCCACTAGAAACAATATCTCCAGTGGATACATCTCTCGCTACTCTTGAAAATGTGACCGTCCTTGTGAATGAATCAACTTGGTTGGGTGTCTGAGAAAGCGTCCAAGTACTTCCAGAAAAAGTAGGATAATAATTTGTAGAAAGAGAAAGCCCAGAAAGATTACTCCAAGCCCCGTCTCTTAAAATACGAACTATCTCACCTCCCTCTTCCAACAAAAAAGCAGCCTGAGTAGAATGTAGTGATTGTCCTGAAATTTTTAATCCTTTTTGCACAACAGACAAAGTGGCGATTGAAACAACTAACATAATAGAAACTGCAATTATTATTTCAACCATCATAAATCCTTTTTTATTTTTTTTATTAAAATTTTTCATTTTAATTTATACTTACTATTCCCGTAGCAGATATCGTTATCGTCTTTGCCAAACTTGCATTAGATTTAATCGAAACAACAATATTCCCTATTTTACTTGCATTGCCGCTCAACCTATTAAAATAAAGTTCCGTAGCCCCGTCTGTAAGTGAAATAGTGGATATATTAGCAGAACTAGGAATACTTATTATTTCATTAGAAGCAGCATTTGCTATGTAAGTATTTCCACTAAAAATTATAATTCTACTTGCCTCAAAATGCACGCCATACTGCAGCGAATTCAAGGAAGCTAAGGTTTCAGAACGTGCTTTATTTAGGGCGGAAGCAATGTCTTCACTTGAACTTTTTATAATTTGTAAATTTTTAATTTTTGTAAGTTGAGGAAAAGCCACTGTCGCCATAATTCCAATAATTGCTATGACGATAATTGCTTCTATTAAAGTAAAACCCTTTTTTAAAAAAAATTTCATAATTATTTAATACCATCCATAACTTTATACATTGGGGAAATCATTGATACTGCAAAAAATCCTACGGCCAGTCCAATAAATACCATCAATACTGGTTCGATTATTGTCGAAAGATTTTTAGTTTTTGCTTCAATCTCTTCTTCGTAAAACAAAGCAATTTGAAGTAACATATCTGATAATTTACCAGTCTCCTCTCCCACTTGAACCATCTCCGACATCATCACTGGGTAATAATTTGAATTCGCTTTAAAAACTTCTGAAAGCGGAGAACCTTTTTGAATTGCATCTTTTGCTTCTTCCAAAACCTTTTTATAATAAATGTTTTGTACCACATCCTCTGTTATTTCTATCGCACGAATTATTGGAACTCCAGAAAAAAGCAAAGAAGATAAAGACCTTGCAGTACGAGCTGTATTTAATTGTCTTACCATATCTCCCACGGCAGGAAGTTTCAAAACTACATAATCAATATACTTTGACATAAATTGAGCTCGGAAAAGATAAAATATTCCTGCAAACATAAGAACTACTGAGATAAGAGACAAAATTAAATATTGAGAAAAAAAAGTACCAAGAGCTATTATAAACTTTGTTGAACCAGGAAGCTCGGCTCCAGTGTCTTGAAAAGTTTTCGCTAAAGTTGGTACAACAAAAGCAAACATTAAAATACCAATCACAAGCATGGCCGACAAAATAACTCCTGGATAAATCAGTGCTCCTTTTATTTTTTTTGTTAATGAGTTTGCTTTTTCAATGTTCGCACCTACCTCAGACAAAGCTCCTGCCATATTTCCAGATTCTTCTCCAGCTCGAACCATTGAGACAAAAAGTTTTGAAAAAATGTTTGGAAATTTAGCAAGCCCAGAAGATAATGTTCCTCCTGCATTTATCTCGTTATTTAAAGAAATTAAAATATTATTAAATTTTTTATTTTTTGTTTGTTTTTGTAAAACTAAAATTGCTCGAGATAAAGATAATCCTGCTTTTAACATGCCACTTAAATTTTTTGTAAAAATTATTAATTCTTGGGTTTTAACTTTACTGAAAAAGTTTTGAACCATATCATCAAGATTAAAAGAATTACTTTTTTCTTCTTTTATATATAAAACAACATAACCGCGAGACTTAAGCTCTCGAGCAAGCGAAAATTTATCACTAGCATCTGCTGTCGCTTCAACGATTTGTCCTTCTTTTGTTTTTGCTTTATATGAAAAATTCATTATTCTTTATAGTGTTTTTCAAATTATTCCGAAACAACACGCAAAACTTCTTCGAGCGAAGTAAAACCTTGTACTGCTTTTAAAATTCCATCTTCCAGCATTGTCGCCATTCCTTCTTTTTTTGCTTGTACTTCTATCTCATCTTGAGGACTGCCTTTAATTATCAATTCCTTAATTGTCCCAGTCACTTTCAAAACTTCATGAATTCCAACTCTTCCAGAATACCCATCTGATGAGTCATCGCCTTTTTTCGCTTTGAAAAAAGGAACTTCTCCCCAAGTGTCGTTAGGGCCAATTATGTTTTCATTTTTAAGTTGTAAAATCACTCGATCGAGGTCAATTAATTTTTCTAAATTCTTTAATTCTGCATTCGACAAAAAATATTTATCTTTATTTGAAACAAGTCTACGAACCAAACGCTGTGCAATAATTGTCTTAACAGTTGAAACCAAAAGAAATGGTTCCACTCCCATATCAATCAATCGAGGTATCGCTCCAGCGGCAGAGTTAGTGTGAACTGTAGATAATACTAAATGTCCGGTTAGAGCAGCGTTAACAGCAAGACCCGCTGTCTCTTTATCTCGAATCTCTCCAACCATTATAATATCTGGGTCTTGTCGTAATAAAGTTCGAAGGCCATTAGCAAAAGTCATTCCGATTTCAGGACGCACTTGTGTTTGGTTTACTCTAGGCATTTGATATTCGATAGGATCTTCGATGGTAGAAATGTTTACTTCGGGACGGTTTAAAATATCAAGCATTGTATATAGTGTCGTAGTTTTTCCAGAACCGGTGGGCCCAGTAGCTAGCACCATGCCGATTTTTTGTTTTAAAGAATCATGAATTCTTTCTAGTCCTTCTCCATGAAAACCACTAGACTCAAGTGAAAGCCCGTGTGAATTTTCTTTCAAGATTCGGATAACTGTTTTTTCTCCAAAATATGTCGGCAAAGTAGAAACACGGAAAGAAATTTTTTCTCCATTTTGATCTATTTTAAATCTTCCATCTTGCGGTAATCTTTTTTCATCTAGTTTTAAATTTGAAAGCACTTTAATACGAGCCGTTATCCCTGGTGCCGCATTTTTATCCAAAATCATTGCATCGTGTAATATGCCATCGATACGGTAACGAACGATTAACTCTAACTCTCCTGGTTCGATATGTACATCAGAAGCATTTTGTAAAATTGCATGGAAAATAAGTGAGTCAACAATTTTAACTACTGGTAAATCCTCAGCCATTTCCTTCAATTCTTCTTCAGATTTTTCTCCACCAGCAGTATTCCCTTCTTCTTTTGAAATAGTTTTAATTGAAGAATTTTCTTTCTGAATAATATTATCAAATTCTGCTTGCAAACTTTTTCTATATTGTACGAGGGCAGATCGGATAGAAGATGTGTCCGTCAGGCGAGGTAAGATTTTTAAACCAGATCTTTTTTTAATAAAATCAGTCGCTGGAATATCACTGACATCAAGCATTGCAACTTCCAGCCCTAAATCACTTTTTTTATAAGCAATAATATTATGGTTTCGAGCAATTGGTTCTGGAATAAGAGATAATACTCCAATATCTATTTTTTGGTTCGCTAAATTTACATACGGAATTCCTAAGACAAAAGCTTCAGTTCTTCGCAAATCAATTTCGGAAATTTTTCCGTCAGAAAGTAATATGTCACCAAACTTTTGTTTTTTTTCAGTTGCTTTTACTAGAGCCTCATCTAGATCTGACCGAGAGACAAGTTTTGATTCTAAAATAAATTTTTTTAATTGATCTTCGTCAATTTGCATATATCTATTATACCAAAAATTCCCCAACTGGGGAATTTTTGGTATTTAAAATTTAGAATTCGTAATTCGTAATTCGTAATTAATTCTATCTTTCAATAAACTTTGGAACTTTCTTGCAAGATTTTGCACAAACTCCTCCACAGTCTATTCCTTTTTCATTCTTGTCTTGTACTTTATTAAAACAAGTATCAGGGTCGGGGTTTACATTACAAGTCGGTGGATTATCCGCGCCATTATCACAAGTACAATTTGGCGATTTTCCTGAAGTACCAGCTGGACAACTAAAATCATCACAGGCTGGGGGGTTAGTTGCCCCATTTGAACACATAGTACAAGCAATAGGATTAATGGCATTATTATCGCAAGTACAATTTGGCGATTTTCCTGAAGTACCAGCTGGACAACTAAAATCATCACAGGCTGGATAATTTATTGCTTCGTTTGGACAAATTTTCTGAGTATCTTCAGAACATGAAACTGTTTTACCATTATTGTCTTCGCAATCCCATGTCCAATTTGTAGCATTAATAGTGTTATTTATACTTGTTCCTGATTTACAATCATAGTGATAAATACTACAAACTGCTGGTTCTGAACTTGAATACTCACAAGGCCAACCTACTGCATAATTTGTTGCCTTATCGTCAATACAAATATCTTTTCCAAAAGGAATACAAGGCAATGGTTTACCATAATTTTGAGCCTCTATGTCTGTACACAAATCTGAGGCTTTTGAGACAGTTATTAGTGTCCAATCAGGGCTACAGTTGTTGTCCTCATTAGATTCATCAATAACTCCGGGGCTATTCCTATTAGTTTTATCAGCACAAACGCGAACATAAAATTTACCAGTATCGCTAAATATATGTTCCTTATTTATAACAATTTCATTACCATGATTAAGGGCATCTTTTACAGCAACAGAAGGAGTAACATCTATTATCGAAATTTTATTAAGAGAAATTTGAAAAAAGTTATCAAATCCTACTCCAGTTGTAGCATTACCTATATTTGAAATCGTTGCTAAAAATTTAATTTTCAACCCGACTCCTACAGTAGTAGGAGTAATTGTACCTGCCGTTAAGTCAGAAAGTTCTCCAGTGACAGCACTTACTACGACAGTAGATGGAGCACTGCAATTATTATTTTCATTTGATTCTGAAACGACACCAGCACTTCCAGCAGAAGTCTTATCAGCACAGACACGCATATAATATGTACCAATATTTAAAAAAGTGATTGATCTTGAGGTCACAGCAGAAGCTCCTGCTGCTAAGGTGGGCATTGAAAGAGGTGCAACATAATCTGTCACATTTCCTCCTCCTGCAATTGGAAAAGGTAAATTTGAAACTTGAAATAAGTTAGAAAATTGTTTTCCAGTAGAAGCATTTCCTTGGTTAGAAATAGTTGCCGAAAATGTTTTTGCTGCTCCTTTAGTAGCAGTATTTGGGCCAGGACTTACTGCAATTAAATCTGGCGCAGGAGTAGGAGATACCATGACTTCATCCCAGGCACTACAATTATTATTTTCGTTTGACTCTGGAATATCACCCTCAGCACTTGACTGAGAAGCCTTGTCAGCACAAGCTCGGACATAATGAGTACCAGTTGCAAAAGTAATTTGAGGGGAAGTTGCTGAAAGCACACCTCCTGGTGGAAGATTGTCCATTGTACTTACCGTTCGGTAATTTCCAGTTATAGTAACTGCGCATCCAGCATTCGCAGTTTTTGTTTTACCTAAAATTAAACTCAAAAATGAATTATCTTTTTTATAACTAAGATTTCCTCCTGAAGCAGTACTACATGGATCATCTGTCGTTTGGAATAAATTGTAGAACGGAGCTATTGAAGCAGCCGCAATACCTTGATTTTTTATATCTGCATGAAAAACAGTTGGAGCTCCTGTGGTTGTACTTGATGGAGTGGGGGTAAGGGCAACTAAATCTGGCAATCCTGAATTATCTTTTTTACATTTTTTACTTACATCATCCCAGATACTTCCTTCGCAAGATACATTAACTGTTAATTCTTTTAATTTATTATCCGTAGTCTCTCCAGTTGTCTCTCCGTCAACCTTATTCCAAGTACTGACGACAACTTGACCACCACTATTCCCCGAAACGGTAATAGGAACATTTGTGCCAGAATCACCCGTCACAGGAACAGCTACTCCTGAGAAATATGTCGTAACTCCAGTTTGTGGATTTGTCGTCGTCCAACTTACTGGAACAGTACAATTACTACCATTAACTGGAATCGTACAAGTAGCAGCCCCACCACCAGTTTTTTCTAATGTTCCAGATTGAGCTTTGGCTGTTCGCTCCAAACTAGAAACACCTATGTACGCATTACTAGCATTAAAACATTTTATTTGATAAACATTGTCAGATGTACTTGGAAGATTTTGAACTGTTTTTTTATTAAAGGTAAAATCATTCGTCCAAGTAACTTCAGGGGTTACTGTATTTCCATTTTTAATAAGTTTGCAATTATATCCAATTGGTAAATTTTGTATTGTTGAATATAAATACGATGTTCCTATTAAATCACCACTGTCAGCTTTTACTAAATCTTTATCATAGCCACTATCTACGGCATTACCTAGTTCTAGAGTAACAATAGTCTGCAAAATTGGACTAACTGTTGTTGACGAAGTCCAAGCTGGCAATGCCACAACAGACGGATTCCACGAACATCCACTTTGAGCTTGACATGTTGCAATGCTAAGACCATTGCATGATGTCTGAACTGAAGAACTAGACCAAGAACATGGGTGGTTCAGCCAACCCATTGGACAATTGCTTTGAGGAGAAAAAACTGAACAACTATCTCCCTCGTAAGGTCCAGGCATTTCACCATTATTACCAATACTCCCTGACACAACACCAATACCGCCACCACAACTAGAAGTATCTAAATTATAAAAACCAGAACAGTGAGGAGTCCCCGCAGTTATTGCATTACGAGTACAAGTAACTGTAATTTCTGGATTTTGATTTTGTGTTGTTGAAAAAGTTCCCGTTTTGCCTGTACCCCCCTGGCCAGTTGATGAAGTGCAACTATCTGCCCATGATGCAGACCAATTTACAGTATAAGTTGAAGTAGTGGATACTACTGGATTAGGGGTAATAGTTACAATTGGACTTGGACCAACTGCTATCCAAATACTACCTATACCGGTCCTACTGGTCGGCTCAAAATCATCATTACAAATTACTGCAAAAGTAGTACTAGTTTGAGGAATTTGACTAAAACT
>Ga0194053_10001603_pt1 | contig 14309 bp, 13 predicted proteins | sample SepL228m_MetaG_FD_161684 | JGI IMG/M metagenome (GOLD analysis project Ga0194053, IMG submission 161684) | Anoxic zone freshwater microbial communities from boreal shield lake in IISD Experimental Lakes Area, Ontario, Canada - Sep2016-L227-8m | ecosystem: Environmental > Aquatic > Freshwater >... | reverse complement strand
GAACATCGACATGCAATGTCATTGCACGGTGCCGCTGCCCTATATCCAAGCCGACCCAGGGATGATGGAACAGGTGCTCCTCAACCTGGTGGTCAACGCTCGCGACGCGATGCCAGGAGGCGGCCAACTGCGCATCGCCACTGAGATCACGCGCCTTGACGAAGTGCAGGCGCGATTAAATCCCGAGGCGCGAGCCGGTGAGTTTGTCTGCCTGCTGGTCAGCGACAGCGGCATCGGGATTGACCCGGAGATTCTGCCGCACATTTTCGAGCCGTTCTTCACGACCAAGGAGACTGGCAAGGGCACGGGGCTGGGGCTGGCGACCCTTTATAGCATCGTCAAGCAGCACCATGGCTGGGTGGATGTGGCCAGCCAGATCGGCAAAGGCACCACGTTAAAAGTGTTTCTGCCTTCGATCCCGACTCCCGCCCGGCCGGAGACCAGGGCGGAGGTCATCACGCCCGTACCTGGCGGAAATGAGACGATCCTCCTGGTCGAAGACGACCCCGAAGTGCGGTTGTTGACCCAGCGGTTACTCACCTGCAAGGGTTACCGAATTTGGGAGGCCAAGTCCGCGCAGGAAGCGCTGGACCTTTGGCAGCGCAACGCGAAGGAGATCGCGCTGGTGCTGACCGATATGCTGATGCCGGGGAGCCTCACGGGCTGCGATTTGGCCGAGCGGTTGCAGCAGGAGAACCCCGATCTCAAGGTCATTTTCCTGACCGGCTACAGCGCCGAGGCCAGCGGCGCCCAGGTCGGGATCTTGGAGCAGTCGGGAAGGCGGTTTCTGCAGAAACCCTGCCCCTGGCGCACCCTGCTGGAAACGATTCGGCAGTGTCTGGATGACCACGGAATGCCCAAGGTTGGCTGACGACGAAACACCGAAGGTTGGCTGACCGCAGAACCATCAGGATGCGCCCGTTCGCCAGGGGCGCATTCGCGAGTCCTTGGTAACTCGGCAGCATATCAACGGCTGGAAGAACCTCCCCAAACAGACCAGCACCATAGTCCCCGCGCCGCAGGTCAAGTCTCCCGCCTGGCCATTATTCTCCGCCAACGAACGGCCTCCCCCATCGGCTCTCGCATTTTCGCAGGTATCTACCTTCTCCATAACTACTTAGCACATCGACAATCAACCGGATTCTCCCACCCGCAGCCCGAATTACACCGTAGTACCTCCGTAGTAGGGGAGATAGGCTGTCGTTACCAGGGAGAACGGTCTGGGCTTGGGGCATTCGGGAGCGAAGGGCGCCTGGGCCAAGCATTCCTACCAACTTTACCATGGACTCGCGAGTGCGCCCGTTCGCCAAGGGCATTCCGTTTTCTGCTGTTACAATCGGGCCGGGGCAGGCACTATGTCGCGGATGGCCATCACACCGCTGCAGTTTAAGCAAATGCAAGAGCGCCTCGACAGCTCGCGGCGCGCGGCATCGCCGGTGTTCGAGCGGCCGCCAGCGGCCGCCGCCAACGCTCATCAGATCATACTCGGCCTGGACCCCTCGTTGCGCGGGACCGGTTACGGCGTGATTCGCCTGGCCAAACCCTGTCCCGAGTCCCTGACTCATGGCACCATTTGCTGTCCGTCAAACTGGGAACGTTCCCGCTGTCTGGTGAAGATTGTTCAGAGCTTGCGCGAAGTGTTGCAGCAGCACCAGCCTGGGGTGTGCGTCATCGAGGGTCTCTTTTACGCGCAAAACCTGCAAACGGCGCTGATCATGGGCGAAGCGCGCGGCGCGGCGCTGGCGGTCATCGCCGAGGCGGGTTTGGAGATATACGAACTGGCCCCGCGCAAGGTGAAACAGGCAATCGTCGGCTACGGCGCCGCGCAAAAGTTGGCGGTGGCCAAAATGGTGCAGCGGATGTTGCGCCTGGCCGCCCCTCCCGCACCGGATGCGGCCGATGCGCTGGCGCTGGCGCTGACGCACGCCCAGGAGCAGAGGCGCTACAGCTTTCAGGCGGCCAAAAGGGTATGATTACGTTTCTGCACGGCAAACTGGTGGAAGCGCTCCCCACACAAGTGACGGTGGACGTCAACGGAATCGGGTACGAGGCACTCATCCCGCTTTCGTCCTACGACAAGCTCCCGTCGCCGGGCCAGGATGTGCGGTTGCTGACGCATTTGGTGGTGCGCGAGGACGCGCACATCCTCTACGGCTTCATGAGCGCGGCCGAGCGCGAGTTGTTCCGCCTGCTGATCAATACGGTAAGCGGCATCGGTCCGAGAACCGCCTTGAACATCCTGAGCGGCATCAATGTGACGGCGTTTCGCGGCGCGGTGGCAAACGGGGACGTTAAATCATTGTCCCAAGTTTCGGGTGTGGGCAAGAAGACGGCCGAGCGGATCGTGGTCGAGCTCAAGGACAAAATCGGCTCGGTCGGCGCGTGGGAGGCCACGAGCGCCCGACGCGCGCTCTCGCCCGAAGACCAGAAAGTGAACGACGCGGTCCTGGCGTTGATGGCACTGGGGTTCAAACAGGTCGAGGCCCACGATTCGGTCCGTAAGATCCAAGGCTTGCTCGGGCCGCAAGCGACCGTGGAAGACCTCGTTCGGGCCTGTCTGAAGAAAGGAGCGTGATGGCGATGGTGACCGGTTCAAAGCGCGCCGTCCGCCGGCCACAGTCCGCCGGGGTTGTGGTGCCCCGTCAGCCGCGCTGGCACCAGCGCCTGGGCGCGCGGTTGGTCTTTCTACTGGTGCGCGGAGTGTCCGCAACGTTGCGCTACCGATGGGATGACCGTTCCGGGCTTTTCGACGGGGCGCCGTCGGAACCGGCCATCTATTGCGTTTGGCACAACCGGCTGGCACTCTGCTTCACCGCGTATTTCGGGTATGCCAGAAAGAGCAGCCCTGCGCCCGGCATGGCCGCGATGGTCAGCGCGAGCAAAGACGGCGCATTCCTGGCGGCCATCCTGGAATGTTTCAAAGTCCGGCCAGTGCGCGGCTCCTCGAGTCGGCGCGGTCCGCAGGCCCTGCTGGAACTCACCACTTGGTCTGAGCGCGGCTACGACCTCGCCATCACGCCCGACGGGCCGCGCGGCCCCCGTTACGTGGTGCAGGAGGGCATCATCTCGCTGGCCCAGCTCACGGGGCTGCCGATTATCCCCTTTTCCTATCACCTAAACTGGAAAATCTCCGCCAAGAGTTGGGACCAGTTTCAAATCCCGCTGCCGTTCTCGCGCTGCGAAATGAATGTCGAAAAGCCGATCCGCATCCCGCGCGACGTTTCAGAGGCGGAACGCGAGGCGCTGCGGCTACAATTGGAGCGGACCCTCAAAGAGCTTTCGCGGGACTGAACGTCAGGGGGCGTCTGCGGCGAACTCCGGACGATAGCGCGCCGTCCGCCGCATAACGGATTTTACATAATCACGGGTGCCGGGGAAGCCGATTTGTGCCGTGAACGCCGCGCTGTTGGTGAGCGCGGCGCCGGTAATCCACTTCAGAACGTTGCCCCGGCCGGCGTTGAAGTCCGCCAGCGCGTAGGGCACCGGGTTATCCGTTTGCGCGTAGCGCTTCAGAAGCTTTTTTAAATACCAAGTGCCCGCCAGGGTGTTGGTGGCGGGATCCAAGCAGTGCTCGTGATCGAAGCCGCCGAGGTGTTCGGCGTCCGCCCATTCCTGCGCCGCCACCTGGCGAATCTGCATCAGGCCGATCTCCTGCGCGCGCCCTCGCACCCGGGGATGGAAACGGCTCTCGCGCCAAACGATGGCTTTGACCAGCGCCGGCTCGACGGCGTAGCGTTGCGCCGCCGCGCGAATCGGCCCGTCCTGGCTGCGCTCCAGCCAGCCCTGCCACCACCAGTACCCTGCAAGCCCCCCGGTAAGAAACGCGAGGAACAAAATCTGAATCAAGCGAAGCCGACGCCGTTTCACTGTTTCCTTGTAGCCCATGCCAGGCTCCGCGTCGAGCAGAACGAAGGTCAGACATCAGGAGACTCGCGCAAGGTCTGATCCTTTCAGGATTGGGATTGGGCAACGGACATTGCGGTCAATCCTCGTGTGGTCCACTTCAGTTCTTATCGAAAGCGAAGACTTGTTTCCAATCGTTCTTCATGCTTATGACGGTCCAGCCATCTTTCTGCGCCTTGTCGTAGAGCGCCTGCGGAAAAGTGCCGACCTTGGTGTTCGGCAATCCTTGTGCCGGGCCGTAGGCGTATTCACGCTTCGCATCGTCGTGGAGCACCAGCATGGCGAGCCGGGCACCGTCATCGGCTTTAGTATATTCCAGCATCTCCTGGTCGCCGGGCGAGTTGCCGAAAGACGCGTGCGGACGACGCCCAATCATCAGGTGAATCCCCTCGGGCTTGCCAGCGTTGTTGTCATTCAAGAGGATCTTTGGTTCCTTGGTAAGAATCGGCTTGCCGTCCTTGTCGTAGCCATACTTGGTGCCACTCATCGTGCCAACGACCTGCTCGGGCGGGATGCCGTAAGTCTGCTCGGCATACACTCGCACGAAGTCCTGACCGCCACCGGTGACGATGTAGGTCTTGTAGCCATTGGCGCGGAGATATTTCAGCACGTCCTGCATCGGCAGGTAAGTCAGCTCATTGTAGGGCTTCTTCCAGCGCGGGTCTTTGGCGCTGGCCAGCCACTCTTTCACCTCGACTTGAAACTTGTCGGTTGACATGCCGGTGAGCGTGGCCGCGAAGATTTTCTCTAAATCGGGCATCGTCAGCTTGGCGATGGCCTCACGGTCGCCGGACAGGACGGTCTTGAACAGCTCGACATTTTTCAATTCTGGCTTCTCCTTCGCGAGCACACCAACGCGTTCAAAGCAATACATGACCTGCGAATACATCGGATGCTCGACCCAGAGCGTGCCGTCCTGGTCAAAGGTGGCGATGCGCTCCTCACGCGGGACAAAATTCGCGCTGCCCGTTTCTGTGGTTGTGCGGACAAAGTTGACGATGGCCTGTTTCGCCGGGCCATCATTCCATGAGGGTAATGAGTCGTCCTGGGCGCGAGTGATTGTGCTTGTGAAAGCCACTGCGACAACGAGCACGGCGGCAAGCAGGTTTGGTGTGCGTCTGGTTTTCATAGTTGTGTTCTCGCGGTTTCCCGTTCGAGGCGAGTCCTGCTGCCAAATCTCCCAGAGAGCATTTCGGCAAGCGGGTGAGCACCATCAGGAACCCCGAAAAGAAGATACTCCCCGCTGCGCGTGCCTCTTGCGAGCCTTTTGTTTGCGAAACCCAGCCCTAGCCGGACCGTCTGGTTGAAAAGTAAGCATGACATATACACGTCCTCCACCCCCCAGCCCTTGGGCACACCGCTCCCCTCTGCCCCAACCCTCCTGGTTGCCCGCTGGCCCCCTATGCCGCCACGCTCACCGCGGCCCTCTTCTGCGCCAACAACCGCCGCCCGATTTGGTGCAGATTGAACGCCACAATCCCATACCCCACGTACCGCCGATACGCCTCCAACCCCACGTCCAAGCACCGATTCAACCCATGATGTTCCGGGGACGCAATGTCACTTTCCACCGCATTGTGCTGCCGTCGCAACGCGATAAACTGCGGGGTGCAAGATGCTTGAGAGGAGCAGTTCAGGAGCGGCATGTCGGATTGGGGAGCAGACGAATGGTTCCATGCCGCTCCTGACGGAGCTTGCGGAGACCGTTGTTGGTTCCGATTCCTATAAACATGCCGCTCCTACGGAGCTGGTGGTTGCCCGGCGGCCCCGTTGATATAAACATGCCGCTACTGACGGAAGCGGTCGAGGGCGGCCCGTTGGGCATAGCTCCGTTCAGGAGCGGCTTGTCTATAGCCCCCGGCTCCAACACGCCGCCAAGCTCCGTTCAGGAGCGGCATGTTTATAGCTGAGGCGGCCGGCCGAGAACCAAGCTCCATCTGGAGCCGATAACCCACAACCTTGCGTGGGAAGGTTGTCACCGATTTCAGGGTGAGCCCTCCGACATTTTGACGTGCTTTGCTTGCTCCATAGCCGGGGGCATGTCAACCGTCCTGCCAGTTTTTCTTTTGCCTCTGCCGCAGGTCGCGCTAGAGTGAGGGCGCGGCGAGGTCTCTTTTTCGCCGAGTGTGCAGCGCTGATGAAGAATATTGTTTATTTCGATCTGGAAACGCAGAAATCCGCCGAGGACGTTGGCGGCTGGGACAAGATCAGCCTCATGGGCATGAGCGTTGGCGTGCTCTACAGCACCGCGCAAGGGGCTTACAAAATCTACGGCGAAAAGCAGGTCGGCAACCTCATCACGGATTTGCAGCGGGCGGACCTGGTGGTGGGGTTCAACAACCTGCGGTTCGACTACGAGGTGCTGCACGGCTACACCTCGTTTGACCTGAGCCAACTGCCGACCCTGGACATGCTGGTGGAGTTGCAACATGAGCTGAGGCACCGGCTCTCGCTGGATGCCATCGCCACCGCCACTTTGGGTGTGGAAAAGACGGCGGAGGGGCTGCAGGCCATCGAGTGGTATCGGGAAGGCAAGCTGCTCGAGATCGCGGAGTATTGCTGCTACGACGTGAAGATCACCCGGCTGGTTCATGAATACGGGGTCCAACACCGCCAGCTTCATTACCACAATCGTCTCGGGAAGAAGATGACCGTGCCGGTTAAATGGTGAAGCGCACGAAGCGCCCCTCCCCGAAAAGTTTTGGTTGACATCGAAACCTCTCTGTTATTCACTTCGCTTATGCAAATTGAGAGCTTGAAAATGTTTTGTGACCTCGCTGAAACGAAGAGCTTCACCAAGGCTGCGCAGATCAACGATGTGACGCAGTCGGCCATAAGCCAAACGGTGAGCACGATGGAGCGGCACTTCAATTCTCTGCTCATCGAGCGCAGCAAAAGGAACTTGCGGCTGACGACCGAAGGCCAGGTGGTGTACGAGTTCAGCAAGCAGATTCTTCTGAGTTACGAAACGATCGAGAGCAGAATGCAGGAGCTCAAGGGCGTCGTCTCGGGCAGTATTCGTCTGGCGACCATCTACAGCATTGGTCTGTATCACATCCCGCCTTGCGTCAAACGGTTCCTGGAGTGCTACCCGTCCGTGAATGTCCAGGTCGGCTATCGCCGTCCGAACAAGGTTTATGAGGATGTGCTGGCCAGTACGGCTGATCTCGGCCTGGTGGATTATCCGGTTGCCAGCTCGAAACTGGTAGTGATCCAGATGCGGGAAGATCCCATGGTGCTCATTTGTCATCCGCAACACCGGTTCGCGAAACTCAAGACGATTGAGATCAAGGCGCTCGCCGGGCAAAAGTTCATCAGCTTCGAGCCGGATATGGCGGCCCGCCAGGCCGCGGACAAAATGTTCAAGCATGAACACGTCACCGTCGAGCACGTGATGCAACTCGACAACATCGAGACCATGAAACAGGGGGTGGAAATCGATGTCGGCCTGGCCATCGTGCCGAAGGAAACGGTGCGCCAGGAGATGAGCCAGAAGACCCTGGCCGCAGTGGGCCTGGCGGGCAAGCACACCCGAAAGTGGGGGATTATCTACAAGAAGGACAAAGTGCTCTCTCCGGCGATGAAGCAGTTCATCGAACTTCTGCAAAAGTCGTTTTGATGAAAGCGTCTTTAGTCATCAGCAGGGGTGGTGTCGGTAAAGTTGGATGCGGGAGGGCAGGCGGGCCGCCTGCCCTACTTGGGGCAGCAGGAGGCGGCGTTGTTGGTTAAATCCGGGCTGAGGTAAGGGATATCAAGGGACATGCCGCGCAGGATGAGCAGCGTGGCCAGCAGGAAGACGCAGACTGGAATTGCCTTGCGGAGCTGCAGGCGCAGGGATATGGGGACAAGTTTCCCGAAGAGGCTTATCGTGAGCATCATCGGAACAGTGCCGGCGCCGAAAGCGGCCATATAGCTGGCACCGGCCAGAATGCCGCCAGTCGCAGTGGCGCCCGCGCAGGCCACATAAACCAGTCCGCAGGGCAGCAGGCCATTGAGCAGACCAAGGGCGGCCAACGATGCGAGGGAGCGACGGCGCAGCAACCCCGACATGCGGGATTTGAGCTGCTCGACGAACAAAGTAATCGGACGCCACAACGCGAGCTTTCGCGAGGCGAACAGACCGATTAACAGCGCCACGCCCAGCCCGATGGAGACCCAGCGCTGAAGTCCGGCCAGCAAGAAAGTCCTGCCCGCCAGTCCGAACACGATCCCCAACAAGCTGTAGGTGACAAGGCGTCCCAGGTTGTAGGCTAATCGGCCCAGGACATAGCCTGGCGTGGTGTTGCCTGCCGCAGGCAAGGCCAGGGCAAGCGGACCACACATGCCGGCGCAATGGAGGCTGCCGACGAGGCCGAGGATGAAGGCGGTCCAGAGGGACATGTTCGGGATAGTGACCAGTGGCGAAGGACGAAGCGCAGGTTACGAGGTCATCGGGGCAATGATGATCTGTTGATCGATGAAATAGTCCTGTTGATTAACAGTCCAGGAGACGCGGACCTTCCAGAGCCCCGGGCGCAACCCGGCGGCGTCCACGGACTGAATGCCGTTGGCGTTGACCTTGAGTTCGAGCTCCTGGTCCAGGCCGGCGGCAGATGGGCGGTACAATTGAATGCTGCCATTAACTGGATGTCGGGTTTGCGCCATTGGCAACGAGATGGTGATACGCTTGTTGGCGGCATCATAAGCGACGGAGGCTTGCGTCGCGAGATGTTGGGTGCGGTTGACGCGGTCGATTTGGCCCTGGAACTGGAGTTCTTGCTCGTAATAATTGGAGCTGACGAGATCCACTTTCCGCGTGCAGGCCATGACGACCAGACCGATGGTGCCGGCGAGGAAGATGATGAAGGTCAGGATGATGGCGAAGGGCCAGGGGTTGGACTTCAGTTTCATATTTGAGCAGCGGAAGCGGAAAGCCGCAAAGAAAAACAGTGTCGCTGCCAGGAAGGCTGAAGCATTGAGCTTCGGGTGTTAATCGGCGGTGTCATTGCGCGGGCCAATGAAACTGGTCTTGAGGGTTTCCAAACGACGCGCCCCGGAGAACACCCCGATGACGAGGGGCGTTGCGCCGGGTTTCAGCACGGCTGGGTCCAAATCGATCAGCACCGAGGTCTCAGTCTGCTTTTGCGCGGGCACGACGATTTCTTTGTCCATCACCTGTATGTTGCCAGGCAGGTTTTCGAGCTTGAGCTGGATGGGGATTGCATGTGAGGTTTTGTTCACCACGCGGATGGTGTAGAGATTGCTGAAATGGCCATCGGGCATTTGTTGAAAGAGGGCACCCTGGGCGCGAAGCAACGTGGCGCCGACATCGGCGCGAGTGAACACGAGGAACACCCACAAGCTGGTCAACGCGGCCAGCAACACGGCGTAGCCGACCAGGCGCGGCGTCACGCGCAACCGTTCGTGGCGCTCGATGCCGTCGAGCGAGGCGTAGCGGATCAAGCCTCGCGGGCGGCCAATCTTCGTCATAACCTCGTCGCAAGCGTCGATGCAGGCGGTGCAGTGGACGCACTCCATCTGCGTGCCGTCGCGGATGTCGATGCCGGTTGGGCACACGGTCACGCATTGCTGGCAGGCGATGCAATCACCCTGGCCTGTGGCCTGACGTTGTTCGAGGGTTTGGACGCGATGCAAAGGGCCGCGTTTCTCGCCGCGTTTGTAGTCGTAAGCGACGACGATTGTATTTTCGTCGAGGAGGGTGGATTGGAGGCGGCCATAGGGGCAGATGTAGGTGCAGGCCTGCTCGCGAAAGCGGGCAAAAATGGAATAGAACAGCAGCGTGAACAACCCCATAAAGGTCAGCCCTTCGAGGTGGCGCATCGGGTTGTCGGTTGCGATGGCAAACAACTGTTCGGGGCCGATGATGTAGGAGAGGAGAGTATTGCTGACGAGGAAAGAGATGCCCAGGAACAGGGTGTGTTTGGTGAGTTTCTTCGTCAGTTTGGGAGCGGTCCAGGGGGCTTTGTCCAACGCCCGCTGGTGGTGCGCGTCCCCCTCGACCAGGTATTCAATCTTCCGAAAGACCATTTCCATGAGAACGGTTTGCGGACAAACCCAGCCACACCACAGGCGGCCAAAGGCCGCCGTAAACACGATGATCCCGATGAAGAAGATGATCAGGCTGAGCGCAAAGATGACCAGGTCCTGGGGCCAGAAGATCTGGCCGAGGATGATGAACTTCCGTTCGACAATGTTGAGCAGGAGCAATGGGTTGCCGTTGATGCGGACGAACGGGCCGACGAACATGATCGCCAGCAAGACCCAACTCAGCCAAGTCCGCGCATTATAGAAGCGCCCGCGGACCTTGCGCGGGTAAACCCAGCGGCGGTGGCCTTCCGCGTCAGCAGTGGCGAGGTGATCGCGGAAGTCCTTCCCGTCGGTCTTTTGCGCGGCGGGTTCGGCGGTTGGTTTTGGGTTCCCTGTTTTGTGCGCGTTCACAGGGTGTTGGACAATCCAGATGCGGCCCCTTCATCGCTGACATCGCATCTGGTTGACCGACCCGAGGTTGCTTGTGACTGCCGCCCTTGCGCCAAGTGGGTCAGTTGTTCCCGGATTGCAGGGTGCGACGCTCGGCGATTCATCATTCAAACAAGCTCGGCCCGGTCTTGGCCGGAGCCAGGTTCTCTGGCGGCTTGGGATTGGGAGGGTGAGTGCCCCGGAGGGTGTAGATGTAGCTGGCGACATCGTATATCTCGTTCGGCTTGAGCGTCTTCTTCCAGGTGATCATCCCCTTTTCGGGCACGCCGTTCCAGATGGTCTTCACGTTATCGGAGAATTTGCTGCCATGAATCCAGTAATCGTCGGTGAGATTTGGCCCGACCAATCCGCCGGCGTCCGGGCGGTGGCATGGCGCGCACAGCGCGAGAAAAGTCTTCATGCCGCGCGCCACAACCTCCGGGTCTTTCGAGGGCTGCAGGGTGACAATATCGGTCTCAAACTTGGTCATCGCGGCCCCTTTAATCACGTCGCCCGCTTTCATTTCCTTTGTGTATTCGACAGCCATAAGGTCGCCGAAGCGCAGCACGTGGTAATGGAGCAGATAAACCGCCGCGAACATGATGTTGAAATAGAAAAGCCACACCCACCAGCGGGGCAGCTTGTTGTCCAACTCACGAATGCCATCGATTTCGTGGTCCAACAGCAAAGGATCGTTATGTTCAGTCATTTTATTTCTCCGGGTCTGAGGTGGGCTGGGTTTGAGGCGCGGACTCATCGTCCAGCGGCAGGGCGCTCATCGAGTTCAAATACGTCTTTTTCAAGCAGACGGCATAGATGATCATGCCGATGAAGAAGGCGAAAAAGAGGCAGATGGTGATGATGCCAAACGCGTTCACGCCGCCTATTCGATGCATCACATTTTCAATCATAATCCATTGTCAACTCAGCCGCTGATTGCGCATGGCGCGGATGTCGTCTCGTTCTGATCATCGGGTTCGTTGTGTTACCTGGCGGCCGATGCAGTTGCCGCGGCGGGAGCGGCTTTGATGTCGGTGCCGAGACGCTGGAGATACCCGATTACGGCGATGATTTCGCGATTGGTTTGGGCGTTCACCATGCCGACCTTAAGGTTGGCAACGATCTTGGCGGCCTGCGTTTCAAGGTCTTTCTGGGCCTGGCTATGCTCGTAGCCGTCCGGATAGGGGACGCCCACTTTGCGCAGCGCCCGGATACGGGCCGGCAGGGACGGGGTGTCCAGCTTCTGTGTCAGCAGCCAGGGGTAACGGGGCATGATCGAGCCGGGGGAGGTCGCGCGGGGATCGTCCATGTGGTTGTAATGCCAGGCGTCGGGATACTTGCCGCCGACGCGCTGGAGGTCTGGTCCGGTGCGCTTGGAGCCCCATGTGAAGGGATGGTCATAGACGAACTCGCCGGCCTTGGAGTATTCGCCGTAGCGCTCGGTCTCAGACCGGAATGGGCGGATCATCTGGGAATGGCAACCCAGGCAGCCTTCGCGGATGTAGATGTCGCGGCCCATGACTTCAAGAGGCGAGTAGGGTTTGACGGATGCGATGGTGGGCACGTTTTGTTTGACGAGCCACATGGGAACGATTTCGACCAGGCCGCCAATGAGAACTGCGACCACGGTCAGGACGGTGAAAGTCAAGGGCTTGGCTTCCAGCCAGCGATGGGTCCATGGACGGTCGTGAGACAGGGCCTCGCTGACGAGCGGGGCGGCCTGAGCTTCTTGTTCCGGGACGAACACGCCGCTCTTGGCCGTTTTGTAAAGGTTGAACGCCATGAGGAAGACGCCGACCAGGTAGAGCAATCCGCCGATGGCGCGGAAGCGGTACATGGGCAGGATGGTTTGGACGACTTCGAGGAAGTTGGGATACTGCAGGAAACCATCCGAGGTGAACTGCTTCCACATCAGGCCTTCGGTGACGCCCGCGGAGTAAATCGGGATGACGTAGAACACCATGCCCACCAGCGCGATCCAGAAATGGTAGTTGGCGAGTTTAGTGGACCAGAGGTTGGTATTGTAAAGCCGGGGAAATATCCAGTAGAGCACGCTGAAAGTGAGAAAGCCGTTCCAGCCCAGCGCACCAGTGTGGACGTGGGCAATGGTCCAGTCGGTGTAATGGGAGAGGGCGTTGACGCTCTTGATCGCAAGGGTCGGGCCTTCGAGGGTTGCCATGCCGTAGGCCGTCACCGCCACAACCATGAACTTGAGCATGGGATCCTGACGCACCTTGTCCCATGCGCCGCGCAAGGTGAGCAGACCATTGAGCATGCCACCCCAGGATGGGGCGATGAGCATGAGCGAAAAGGCCATGCCGAGGGATTGCGCCCAATCGGGCAGGGCTGTGTAGAGCAGGTGATGGGGGCCGGCCCAGATGTAGATGAAGATCAACGCCCAGAAGTGAATGATTGAAAGGCGATACGAGAACACGGGGCGATTGGCCGCTTTTGGCAGGAAGTAATACATCATGCCGAGGTAGGGTGTGGTGAGGAAGAACGCCACCGCGTTGTGGCCGTACCACCATTGGACCAGGGCATCCTGGACACCGGCGTAGATCGAATAGCTCTTCCACATTGTGGCCGGCACCTCCATGGAATTGACAATGTGCAGCACGGCAACCGTCAGCGCAGTAGCGATGTAAAACCAAATGGCTACATAGAGGTGGCGCTCGCGGCGCTTGAAGATGGTGCCAAACAGGTTAATGCAGAAGATGACCCACACCACCGCAATGAGGATATCAATCGGCCACTCGAGTTCCGCGTATTCCTTGCTGGTGGTGAAGCCGAGGGGGAGGGTGACGGCGGCGGCGACGATGATGGCATTCCAGCCCCAGAAGTTAATCCAACTCAATAGGTCGCTGAACATCCGGGCTTTGCAGAGCCGTTGCAGCGAATAGTAAATTCCCATGAACATCCCGTTGCCAACAAACGCGAAGATCACCGCGTTGGTGTGCAGCGGGCGCAGTCGGCCGAAGGTGATGAACTGGAAATTGAGGTTGGCGGCCGGCCAGAAAAGTTGGGTGGCGGCCAACAGACCGGCCAGCATGCCGACAATCCCCCACACCACCGTCGCAATCGCGAAGGCCCGGACGACCTGGTTATCGTATTTAAACGTTTCTACCTGCGCCGAGGGGGCGCGGCCGGCCATGCCTCGGCCGTTTGCTGCTTTTCTTGCGGACGTTTCACTCATGATGGGTTCGTGTTGGGTTTGGTTTCAGAGAGACTCGGTTTGCTGGGGGCATCCTCGGCCAGGATGCGCATCGAGGGGGTGCAGGTATCATCGAACTGCCCCGACTTGACCGCCCAGATGAATCCGCCGAGGAAGGCGAGCGCAAGGGCAAGACTGGCAAGGATTAGTATCAGTACAACAGACACGCTTACAATTTCGTCATTTCGTCAGTCCAGCCCGCTTCGCGGCGCGGGTTGTGGCGCTGCAAGCAAACAGGACGACGGTTATCGAACTCAAGGGCATCAAGATCGCACAAATCAGCGGCGACAAAATCCCCGCCGCGGCAATCGTGATACCGGCCAAATTATAGACTGCCGAGATGCCGAAACACAAGCGCACGATTTGAGTCGCGCTTTTTGCCAGGACGAAGATACCCGCCAGCCGCGGCACTCGATCAGCTCCCAGGATGACATCGCTGGCAGGGGAGAATGCCCCAACCTTCTCGACAGCCGCCACTCCCACATCGCTCTGCTTGAGCGCGCCAGCGTCGTTCAACCCGTCGCCAACCATCATCACTATTTTGCCCGACGCCTGGAGGTCGCGAATGAAATTGAGTTTATCCAGCGGGCTTTGATCAAAATGCAGTCTTGCCTTGCCACCAAATAGACTCTGGAACTGTGCCCGCTCCTTTTCATTGTCGCCGCTTAGCAATGCAAGTTCATAGCGGACGCTTAGTTGGCGGAGGAGCTGATCAGTGTCCGGTCGCACGGAGTTCTCC
>Ga0194053_10001602_pt1 | contig 14314 bp, 15 predicted proteins | sample SepL228m_MetaG_FD_161684 | JGI IMG/M metagenome (GOLD analysis project Ga0194053, IMG submission 161684) | Anoxic zone freshwater microbial communities from boreal shield lake in IISD Experimental Lakes Area, Ontario, Canada - Sep2016-L227-8m | ecosystem: Environmental > Aquatic > Freshwater >... | reverse complement strand
AGTTCTTGCAGCACCCTCTACAGAGACAATGATAGTATGCCCGGCACTGATGCCCGTGAAAGGACCTACAGCGGCACACTGATAGAAGGCGGCAAGATCAGCCTTGAAAACGATAGGTGTAACCGCCTCACCATTGAGTTGTACCTTAGCTCTTCTGGCAATAGCCTCATAGAGGCTTGCCTTGTCAAAGTTCTCATAGCCCCGTTGGCCGGGACCCCCTGAGGTTGACTTTTTTACTACAATTTCAGTCATAAGTTCGATTCTCCTTAAGGATGCAATTAATTACATCTTGCCTGTTAAAATAGATATCGGTAAATGCAGCGAATAGCGAAAAAGTACTTTTGTGATATTGCACAAAGATTCTCCTATAGGAGCCATAGTACCGGCTATGGCAAGATTCATGGCTTAGTGGTAGGCTCAAAAACACAAATCTTAAATACCTACATTACCCAATACAGTCGTATGCCTCAGGAAGGATACAATGAAACGAACGTGTTGCTCCATCTTGATCCTGAAATTTATGAGGTCTTGGAGCACTTCGGAATAGAGCACCGTGTCTCTGTTCACCATTCCGCCGGGAATTTGCTCATGCAAGCCTATGAACTTTGGCGAAAAGGCAAGCTTGATATCGAAATAACCGATAAAGCTCGAAAAAACTATGGAAAGAGCCGCACCGGGAAAAAAGACAGTGACATTATACCACAAAAGAGACACAAGAATAGAGATTAGGTTTTGAAGCCCCGGACGCCTCCCTTCCTGGTCCTCTCCAGGAAAACGCCCGGACCTTCAAAGTTTGGATGTGATTAGCGATGAGTCAAGACGTATTGAAAGTACATAAACATGCCGCCTGGTTAGATGAACCAGCAACGGCAAAGCAACGCCAATATTTAAGCAACGTAGGCATCCCTTATACTCCTTCTGTCACAAAAGGACATGCAGGAGTCTTAATATCTGGATACCAGAAGAGCCATCCTAGAAATCCGGCAATCTATAGAAACCAAAAAAGACAGGTTCCAGCATGGTTAAAGGGTGTCTCATCATATAGAGAGCCTATCGAGACATGGATTTGCGGGCTATGCAATATTAGGGTTAGGGAAGGTTGCCATTGTCCCTTGTGTGGTGCGTTTGAAGAAGGGCGTTGTATCATTTGCAACAACGATCATCACTATCAAAGTGGGGTATGTGATGAATGCCTTGATCGCACCGGCTATTTACCAATAGTACTTACTCGATTGGATGAAGATGGAGATATATACCCTATAGGAGATTGTAAGCATTGTTATGCATGTTTATACTCTAGCGGAGGATGCGGATTTGTATCCTTATCTGATTTTCTAAAAGACCTATCGCCTGAAAGTCGGGAAAGTGTACTACATGATAGGGACCTGATTAGATCTCTGCTTAAGGATAAGGATTCCTTAATACATCCTATCGTATGTTATAACTTGGACACTCCTAGAGAAGCCATAAATGAAGGAGTTCGATTAGCGGGCTTCGTTAAGGGGGATCTCCTATGAGCATAGCTGCAATCAATGTCCGAGAAAACGGCATGATAGTAGCCGGAGTTCCGGGAATGAACTCTCTTCTCAATAACTGTCAGTGGACTTATGAAATTGTTCCGTCCTCGGAGCATTGGCTCTTAAGCATCAGAATGCCGCCCCTCCCTGAGGAGATAAGCCGCGGTAAAGCTCTTTATGAGAAATATCACTTTACCAATCGCTTGAAGGCTGGAGAATTTCCGCCAAAGGATGAGATCATAGCAATTCAAGCCTATGAACGGTATGCATTTTCTGATAATCCGAAGCCACCAAAGAGCTTTGCAGAGGATGAGGACTTCAGATTTTGCAAAGTCGGTTTTTACCGTACCGGGCATGATTCTTATCAGTCAAATATTGATGGCATTCTAAGCGAAAACGCCCGAAAAAAGTCTGATAAGGCAATCATTGACGGCAAGATAGCAGCACTTAAGGATAAATCCAAGAAGCCGCGGGAAAGTGCATGGCAAAAATCGCCTATGCGTGCCGATGATCCTGATCTTATCAACTACCTGAAGAGTTCGACAGGTTACGGCATAATCGCCGGGCAAGGACAGGATCATAAGGTTATCATCTTTGATCTCGATGAGTTGAAGAAATGCATTGAGTTAGGCGTTATGAATGGCTTCCCGGAAAGTGCCGTCTCAATGGCAAGAGCGGACGCGGGGCATGTATTCTATAAGCTCACCGCGGCGGATTATGCTCTGCTCTATACTGGAGCCTCGGATGAAGAGAGGAAGAGCGGCAAGATTACCTTCAAGGACCCTGATAACCCGGATGGGCAAATAGGAGAGCTGAAAATTGCTGCAAGTCAATGTGTCGGTCCTGGTTCCTGTCACTGGAAAGGCGGGCGGTACACGTTGGTTCATGATGTCCCTGTAGCCGTTGTACCCCTGTCACTCATCAAGTCAATTGTAGAGAAGTTTAGGAAGGTTACAGTTGACAAGAAAACCGCCGCCCCTGCGAAGGGAGAGAAGAGAGCGGCGGGCGGGCAAAGCAAAGGTAGCAAACGGGGATGGCTGGATAAGATCAGAATCGAGAAGATCTTTGTACCCCCGGCTAATGCTGAAGACCTCGGAGGCGGGGATATCAGGTTTGAACATCCTTTGCACCCCGACTCTAAGCATAAGAGAAACCTTGTAATCAATACGGAAAAGAATGTTTGGCGGTGCTTTAGCTGTGGTTCTGGAGGCGGGCCACTTCAAGCTATTGCCGTTGCCAATGGTCTTATTGAATGTCAGGATGCCCAAAAAGGTACGGGTTGCCTGAAAGGAATTCTTAACAAAGTCATTGATTTATGCCTAGTCAAATATGGCTTATCGGCTGAAGATATTCCCTTTGCATTGTGTGAGGGACCGGGAAGGACAGCGAAAGAAGTACTTAGAAGCCGTATTCAAATGGTTATGGACATAGTTGAAGAACTGGCACCCTTCAAGGTTCTTACTGACGACACAATTGTTATCTACAATCCTGAGACAGGAGCCTATGGTTATCAACAGGATAACCCTAAACATGGTGAGCAGATAATTTTAGCCCTCTGCTCACACATAGGTCTAAATTTCATAGATAACAGGTTTGCTGAAGAGATCATAGGCGTGGTAAAACGCCGTGACAGGGTTAGCATCTCTGAGTTTGATAGCGTTGTCGGAAAGGTGCTAACCAAGACGGGAATTCTGGATATAAAAACCGGTGAGCTGTCACCCTTTACCCCGGACTTTTTGAGTTTGAACCCCTGCAATATTGAATGGGGCGGTTTTGGGGCGGATACTACTGAGGCTGATGCTTTCATGGAGTGGTGCCACCCTGGAGATGAGGAGACACAAGACTACCTTTGGCGGCGATATGGCTCAATTTGGGCCGGTGTAACGGGCGATCAGGTCTTAGATATCCATCACTCACCCGGCACCTTAGCGGGCAAAAGTACATGGATGAATATCCGTAATAGGATATTTGGTATGCAAACATCATGGCTTGCACCTGTTGATATCATTTGCACCTCAAAAACTGGTAGAAGCGGCAATCTCCAGTTTTCGGCGGCTTTCATGGAGCACAAAAAATGTGTGGACTTTGCAGAGCCGGGGGAAGAAGCAATATTGAATGATCAGGGTGTCAAACAAGTGACGGGGGAAGTAATGAATGCCCGCCCGCCGCACGGTAGGCGGGAAAGACCCGTTTGCCATGATGGAGGAAGCATATTAGCAGCCAATCCTCAGCTACGAACCGCTGGAGGCGTGTCTCCAGCGATTAAGAGGAGACTGAGATATACCGTGTGGAATTCGCAGGTGCCAGAGTCGGAGATAATCAATGAATATGAGAATGTGCTACTGGAAAAGGGAGGACCCGGCTTCCTGGTAAGGTTTGCTGAAGGATACCGCAAATACCTTGTGGATAAGCTGAAGCCGTCCCCTAATATGATCAAGTGGCTGGATGAGTTCATAGCTCAAAATGATCCTTTGATGGGATTTACTCAGGCTATGCTTATGCCTAGTGGACAGGACAGCATACTCTTTGAAGAGCTATTTGAGGCGTGGGAAGCCTATTTTGCTGCAAGTGGTTTTGCTGGTAGTGAAAAAGGAAGGGGCTTCAGAATTCAGCCTACAAGTTTTGGGAAGAAGCTGCAAAAGCAACTGAAGGAATTGAAATGGTCTTTTTACTCCGAGAGAGATAAGGAGCACTCAAGAACGTATTATCACGGAATCAAATTTACGGAAGCATACTACAATCTGGAGGCTGAAAAGAAGATTATGATTGAAGAATCCCAAAAAAGTTTCAAAAGCTACCCGGTTTCCTCAGATCAAGGCTCCAAATAGCCTTGATTTGGGGGAAAAAACGCCATCAGGCATGATGAATTTCGTTTTTGGGCAAAAAAATCGCTATCACCGCACGCATGGGTTTTTGAAATCGCTATCATGCATGATTGGTGCCTTTTTTGACTTATTAGGGCTCCACAATTTACATGTACCTTAGAGGTTATTCTACTATACTAATATAGTATTGTAGTACAATAAACCATAAAGAGACATATTCATTTCGAACATCTAATTTGTAAAAATGGGCGTTTGCGTGCGGTGATAGCGATTTAACCGTGTTTTTAAGTGCTGCATACGTTTTTTGCCAAATGCCGCCCCAAAAGACGTATCAACCTATTGCCTACCAAGAGACCAGGGCGGCCCCCAAAGCACGCTCTCCATAGACACGGGCATAGTTCAACTTATCACAATGATAAGTTGAAAACTACCAGGTAAGGAAAGGAGGTCTTACCCATGTTCTAAGCCCTTTTAGAGATTGCGTGAGTTTTGGTAATTCTACCATTTCACCCACAATTCTCAGGAGCCGTTAATGCAGCCCCCAAAGACACCCATAGACACGCCGTTTAAACCCGTATCTGTAGCCCTTACAGATAGGTGCTCAATTCATGGTAGTTAGCAGTAAGTTAGGCATAGGTTAAGGTAAGTTATATGTTAGTTAGTATAATAAGAAACGTGTAAGTCTCTTATACCTATACTCTATCATAATAACCGTTATCTTGAAGGCAGAATAAGCCCTTTCCAGCCCTATTCCTTGCCCCCCTATAAAAACCGATAGCAGTAGCCATGATTTTTAGGAACCCAACACAAGAGGCTCATTTCGCCCCTATCTACAGCCCTCACCGTTCGCGTGAATTCCACGCGAACGGCTCTGAGTGCTACGATCATGCCCTTTCTTATGCCCGGAACTTGCCGCCCTTATATACTCACTTGCCTCATTTCCATAGCCCACAAATCAAGCCCGCTATTAGTGCTGATCTCATAATCTACCTATTTGGTGAGACTGCAAGGAGACATAGACACGGCCCCCGTATGCAGTGGACTCATAGACAGGCAAAACAAGAGCAGGGACCGGGACCGGTATTATTTATATATGCCCATGCCAATAGAAGTGAGGCCCTGGAGCCCATTGTAATCCTTGACACATCTTTTAGAGGTTTAGGAATTGTATAAGGCACCTCAAATTTATATGCCATATCTTTTTCATATCCTGGATACTTCCTAAAATTCATTTTTTAGGCTTATCCGTTCTGGAGGAATTCACCCGAACGGCTCCGATGCCTAAGCCTACCGATTTTTTAGCACATATTAAAATGATTCTGGAAACACTTCTTAAAATTACTAACTATCGATATCTACTTATACTATCACTGACTTATTACTGACTTATGGAGATAACTTGTCACCATTGCGGGAACGTGTGGGACTACCAGGGTAAGGGGAAGTTCTATGCTCAATGTACTCAATGCCGTTATCAAGTCCGATTAGACACGGCCAAAGGAGTAGCAACGATTGATAAGGCTACAGTGAAAGCCTTGCATGATGCTGGTTTTACTGATTATGATATAACTCTGTTGAAGCCTATCATTAAAAGCATCGCACATGGCATTTTGGGAGGAGCAGATAAGGGAGGTAATCCTGTAGGCTGGTATCCTATCGAAACCATATGCTTCCTCTGTAGGGCTATGCGTGCGATGCTTCCCTTATCAAAGGAGAGACTTAATGAACATATCAAGGAGAGAGCGGCTTTAGGGCCTGATTACAATTGTCTCCTTGATAAAAAGAAGTGGTGCGGTGAATATGCACCCTGAAGACTTCCTCACCCCTCAGGAGTTCGATCAGCTTCTTGCCCATGCCCGCACTACCAGGGAGACCGCACTCTTAAGGCTCCTCGGAAGCGTCGGGCTTCGGATCTCTGAAGTCGCCTCCCTGAAGAAAGAGCACATAAGCCAACTGGAAAGGTACATCTACATATCGCAGGGGAAGGGCAAAAAGGACAGGTCCACAGTAGCCCCAAAGTCAGTCTTTGCCGCCCTTGCCGCCCTGAACATAGACCACGGCTTCCTCTTTCCCGGCTACCAGGCCGGGCATATCTCTACGTGGGAAATAGGCCACATCCTTGATCAAATAGCCATAGCCGCCGGTCTCCAGCAAACAAAGCCCGCTGCGATCGGCTCAAAGAGAGAGCGGAAACGTGTAACGGCTCATCTTCTCAGGCATTCTTATGCAAGTTGGGTCCTCGATAAAGGCCTTCCCGTGAGCGATCTTCAAGGACAGCTCGGACACGCTTCCCTTGCCACAACTGGCATTTACTTACAACGCAAACCGAACCATAGACGGGAAAGTTTCAAGGCAATAGATGACGATTTCAAGTAGAGAGCAGGAGAGAGCACAAAAGAGGAATAGGCTTGCCGATGCTGAGGAGCTTTTCGGCTACTCACCATGTATGCATTGCCGCCACTACGACAGAACCGACACGCCGGGGAACAAATGCAAGCTTGCCTCTGAAGAATCGATACCTGAAGAAGCATTCTTTGGCGAATGGCTTTGCATAGCTTTTACTGATATCGATTAATTCAGGTGCGTAATATTACGCACCTGAATTACAAGGCCCGGCCCCTGGTAGTGGAAACCGCTACCCCCCTGGTGGTGGAAACCGCTACCCCCCTTCTTCTCCGAGCACTACCTCATAGACTATTAGAAAGTGTAAAATTACACAAATTAATACAATCCTGAAGAGCATCACCTCCGAGCACTACCTCATAGACGCTACCATTGGGGGGCAAAAGCCCCCCCAATGGTGAACCTGGAGAGCATCTTCTCCGAGAACTACCTCATAGACCCTTGTAGTTCAAGTTCCGATTGTCGGAACTTGAACCTGGAGAGCATCACCTCCGAGCACTACCTCATAGACAGGGGAAAACTCATATCCGAGCCCCGCCCGGCTATTGATATGCCTCTTATCAAAGTCAAAGAAGAATTGGCGGAACCCTTGGAGCCCGATGCCATAGAAAAAGCCGCCTCCGATCTGGCAATTCATCTTATCAATAGGCAACGGCTCAAAGAGCAGCTACTTGAAGAGGTAGAATCCGCCAAATTGAAGGAAGCATCCCTTCCGCCCCGTGTACCGTCTCCCTCGGACCACTCCTCCATAGAACACACTCAGCCCGAACGCTTAGCCCGTGTTCATGCCGTTATGGACTTCAGAGCCGCGGTGCAATTTCAGGATGAGGATAACCTTGAACAAAAAGAGCAGGTTTTCTATGGGATACCCAGGCTTCGGCACGCCTCCAAGACGACAACCCGCCCCTACCAGGAGAGGAGAAGCATCGGCGTTATCTCTACCAGGTAGGAACACCCGCCCGGCTCCGAGCTTATGCCCCTACAGTCACTACACGCAATCCTTGATCAATCGGTAGCGTCTGATGCTTCCGGTAAAGTTACCGGAAGCATCAACGCTTAAGGCAAAGTTGCCTGAAGCGTCAATCGATATCAGAAGACCAATAGATAGCGGCTAATGCTTCAGGCAAAGTTGCCTTAAGCATTAACCTCTTTGCAGGATCAGCTTTTGCCTGATCGGTTCGCCGTGGTGCAACTTCAAGCCCCGCGGCGGCAAGGGTCTCTTCTCTCCTCCAGCTTCATGCCCCTGTAGCTTCTCACCTGGCAAGAGAAGTTTATCCTCAGGCTCTAAGGCCCTGGCATATCTCTCCATAGCCCCGCGGCCAAAGTGCTGCAAGTCAAATTCTCTTTGGCAAAGCTCCATTTCCCGCGGTGTCAGAGCTGGAGGAGCTTTTGCCGCCCGTTCCCGCTCCATAGCCGCCTCTGCAACGTGTCCGAGCTGAGCCTGAGCATCTAACCATTTTTGATCTCGTGGAGCCCGCCCGGTAGCGATTTCCATCATTTTAGTGTAAACTTGTTCATCCATAAGTATCACCCTGTAGGTCGTAGCTCCCTGAGTCCGTGCCACGGACTCGGAGAGTTGCGAGCCTTTTGTAGGTCGTAACTCCCTGAGTGCACGTGTGCACTCGGAGAGTAACGACCTCAAGCCGCCAACATTTCTGAAATCTTTGCCGGATCTCGGACTATCGCTCTCTGAGGATGGAAAATGTCCTCTGCGATTATGCCCCCGTCTCTGATTAAAGGTGCAAGTTGATCTTTCAGCCTGATCAACCTTTTGGATTCTGCAAGCCCCTCCATAGTGGCAAGCCCCCGTTGACTTTCCAAACTCTGAAGCTCTTCATTGGTGAGGAGCACCGGCACCGTAAGCCCCGGATTCTTCTCCAGAAGAGAGATGATCAACCTGGAGACCTTCCGGGCTATGGTCTCAGGAAGCTCCCTTACCGCGTCAATTTTAGCATCGAGCATTTCCATAGAGCAGCTTTCCAACGCAAAAGACCCGAAGATGCCCTCTATCTCATCGAGAATCCCTTGCAAGGTCCCCTTATTCACCCTGAGAACTGCAATCTCTTCCTGAAGGTTCTCTACCAGGCTTTCATCAAGGAAGTGAGTTATCTTAGGAAGTCCGTCCGTCATTTCAATAACAGACTGCTCCCTAATGATGCTCTCTTTCTCACAAATTTGCTCTTCCAAGAAGACGATTGCAGTGCAAATCTTCATGAGTTCATCTTTCCGGCCCCTATCGCGTCGGGCCAAATGCATTAAAGTCATAACCCATACTAACCGCCTCTATCTTTAATAAGTTTTCTACTTCATAGACCATAGATTTATCTACATATGAAGTAGAACTACATTGCATGGGAAGGAAATTCGCAGGGGATCTAAGAGCAAAACGCCGGAAGTTTACCTCAAAAAGCCATGATCTACAGGATGGAGCCGCCCGCCTAAAGGCCGCCCATGATAAGGACCCTGAATTATTGCCTTCCGGCTTAGAGGAGAATGTCATTCGCCGGGCTCTGGAGTTCAAGGAGAAGGCTACAGCCCTGGATCTATCCATAAGGCTGGAAGAGATTAGCGTGTTCACTTACACAAAGAAAAAGGGTGATAAGAGCTACAGATATTGGAAAGCAGAATGGAGAGGCCACAATGGAAAGATGAAACAAGCTCACTTAGGACCGGTGGAAGGCAAAGAGGGCTTATCCGAAGATGTGGCCCTTGCAAAGGCCCGAAAAATGAAGGAGGATGACATCCTCGGATAATCTTAGTTTGGGTCTTCCAAGAGTTAAGTGATTCAATCATTCATCTGATCATCTAATCTTTAATAAATACCAGCTAGAAATTGAACCCGCTAGAAAGCAAATCAATACCGTCATGGAAACACGGTCTAAGGATTCTACCCCATTTCCAATTATACCATTGTTGAAAATAAGATACCCCATATAACCGGACACCATACAGAGGATAGGTATAGTTATAAACCATCCAGGCCTGCTAGTTGTGATTATACCTTCACTATAAAGCTCTTTGATTGTCTCACCTAATATATATGAATAGGCACCTAATCCAGAATAAAAGGCACTCCACAATGGCACATTCTGGATTCTGATATCTCCGTAGGAATAGATGAAATAAGCAAAAATAATTGTGCTTAGTATGCTATATATAATTGAATAAAGTCCGCAAAGCTTGAAGTAGTATGAGATTGTGCGGATGGAATGTATCTTATGGCCATTGAGGTCCCACTTAGCTTTATTAATAGCATCTATAAGATCATAATTGGCTCGGTCGTAATAAAGAAAAGCATCCTGTTCATTAGACTTATAGAGTTCTTTTAACGCTAAAGTATAAAAATCATAGCTGTCCTTGATATCTATAGAAGAACTTTGGGCCGCCCTTAGGTTGTAACTTAACCGTCGTATATTATTTTCTAGGTTTTTAATAGAAGCTATTTGTGGGAGGGCATTTTGATTCATTATTTTTAATACATGAACTGGTAGTATATATAAGTATTTAGACGCCTTTGAAATATAATGTGAATAACATAGCGTTTTTCATTTCTATATAAGGAATTTCGGGTCGTAGGTATAGATCATGGAAAAATGCCGCAGAAGTGAAACGAAGGTGAAATAATTTCTTATGGATTGCTTGTGTAGTCTACATGCTAAGGCTAAAAACCTAGGGATTATGCCTTAATCATTAATTGATGATCGCTTAATGATTAAGGCATAACTGTTAACGCTTAAATAGTGATACGTACCTGTATGTATCAAGTGAGTAAGTCCCTCCTGAAAGGATGATGTCACTTATTAGTGAGTGGGACGATTAGAGAGGGGTTCACTAAATCTTTTTTATTCTAAGTCATTTATCATTAAAGATTAAGGCTTAATCCGTAATGATTAAGGGAAACGATCTTAAGGCAATAAGGCTTAATCCTTAAGCATGAAGGTAATAGCAATAGCATCCCAAAAGGGAGGCGTTGGCAAATCCGCCACGGCAGTTAACCTATCGGCCTACCTTGCAGTCAAAGGGAAGCGGGTTTTGCTGATTGACATGGACCCTCAGGCCTCGGCTACAACTCATCTAGGAGCCGGTGACGCCCTGGAAAGTACCACCTATGAACTATTGATGCAAGACCTCCCTCTATCCAGCCTTGCCTTACCTACAGAGATTGCAGGGCTGGATTTAGCCCCTTCTGATAAGAGGTTAGGCCGGGCTGAGATGGAGTTAGGAGCTGCTAAGGGAGCTGGTAGGGAGTCTATGCTGAAGCCAAAAGTCCGGGGCAATAACACCTACGACTTCATCATCATTGACACGCCCCCAAACCTTGGATTTCTTACTATCAATGCAATGGTGAGTGCCGATACTGTCATTGTGCCGATACCGACTGAGTTCTATGGCATTAAGGGGTTAAGTATGATTTTGGACTTATCGAGGGCGATCTCAGAGGACCTTAACAAGGATTTGAAGCTGAGATACTTACTGACTATGCACGATCGGAGAACCAAAATGGGCAAAGAGGTAATCACCAAAGTAAGGGAACTCCTCGGAGACGATGTATTCAAAGTCGTTATCCCTCGATCCGTTAAGTTGGCTGAGGCCCCGTCCTACGGCAAACCCATCTGTCTTATTGATCCTGAGTCACCTGGAGCCCGTGCATATTCTCAACTTGCTGATGAGGTGATGGTATGACAGGGGACTTAATGGACAAGGTATTTGGCGATATCAAGAGTAAGAAGAAAGAGCCGGAAGCCATAGCCTTAAGCAAAGAAAGCTTAAGTAATGAAGCCTTAAGCCTTAAGGAGATTGATCTTAAGGTGCTCCAAGAGGCTATTGAGGCTGCAACTTCCAAGCGGCGGATGATCGGCGTTTGGGACATTGAGATCGCCGCCACCATGCAGTATCTAAAATCAGTCACGCCCCGCTACAGCATAAGCGAATCCGCCGCCGGGTGGATCAAAGAAGGCTTAGAGAGAGACCACCCCGAACTCATCAAGAAGGTGCGGGAAGGCTTGAAAGACCATAAGTTATAATTAACCAAACTGATAGTAATAGAACCCATAGTAAAATGGAGGCTGAGAATGTTAAAAGACTCTAGGACAGCCTTCCGGGTTGCGGCCAAGCTACCGGAAGGTGTCGCTAATAAGCAAGGACATAGTGGGATCGCCAAAGAGATAAAGATTTCCGTTGAAGGGGTGGTCTAGGGATGCAACCTCTAACGGATGATCCTATTCTGGAAATTCCAGCTTCGGAGCTGCAAGCTCTCCTTAACTCTTCTGTAGCCCTGTTCAATGATATCTTGGACATTGCCAGGGAGGAGCGGCTAATAGACAAGAAGGGTGCTTCTGAGCTGTTGGTAAACGCTGGAGCCGCGATCAAGAAAGAGAAAAGCCCTATCCAGAAGCTCATTTTGCTCAATGCCTACATACGACAAGCCTTCAAGCCCATAAGGGAGGCCATAGCCCGGCGGCCCGCCGCGAATGCCACGGAAAGGATAATCCAGGCATCCACAAAGATCAAACTTCGGGCCGTGATGCTCTATGAGCATGTAAAGACCATAGCGAAGGGTGAGAATAGGAAGAAGGACTTTGCTTTTGGCTCTCCAGACGTTCGCACCTTCCTAGCTGGCAAGGAAGGGAAGGCACCTTCCAGAAGAGACGCTATCAGATGCATGGAGAAGGCAGAACGGCTTTTTCCGGCTTTGCGATGTGAGCACACGCCTAATGATGGAAGAGCCACTATGCGGCTTGTAGCCAATGTTGATGATTTAGATTATTGTGAAATTATAAAAGAAGACCGCGAACGTGACGGATGGCAACGGTTTAGGATGAGCGAAGTACTACCATTTATGAACCCTAACCCGTGCTGAGGATATAAGCTGTACACTAAAAATTACCTTAAATTTATAAGTCCGAGAAGGATATAATTATGCTTGATGCTTGCTTTAGTTGATCTGCTAATACCGTTTCGGTTTCGTTTCTATATAATAGCATTTTAATATTATTTCTTTGACTTGATAGATGTTCTCTCCGGACCGTTGCCAACAGCAACGTTGAAGATAAAAGTTCTACTTCATAGACAATCGATCAGCCTCAGCATGAACCGATCTTAAGAAAAATAAAGGAAGTCATTGCCCGCTCTTCCACTTCGGGCAAATGACAGAGAGTGAGCCGGGGATTGAGGCAACCCGGCTCTGCTCACTTATTGAGGTTTTTATGAAACCATTATTATGATTCAAAGCAAATCGAAGCCGGGAGAGGTAACACCCCCGGCTCTCTCTGCTTTTAAACCCTGATACTAGATACTAGAGGACTTCATCAGCTTTAAGTGAGGCCCTAATGCTTTTGAAGCACAATTAATTACTATAGCTATCTATTAATAGTTGTCGATCCATTGCTTAAAGTATGATCTCTCACGCTCAAATTTCTGAAATTTGCGAAGAAGTAAGACTTTTGAAGCTGCAAGGTCTAACTATCCCTCAAATTTCTCATAGGTTAGCACGCCAATACACGCCTCCAGAGAACCAAAAAGGCAACTGGCAAAGCAACCACGTTATCCAGATCTTTGATTTGCTCCGAGAGAAGGGAGAATTACCAAAGACCCATATTCAATTTCGTTCACGGTATGCCCGAAAAAACAATGGAAGACCCGTTAGCAAATAACAATCGTTATTCGCTAACGGCAACCAAGCGGTGTCAGATTTAGGAAGGCATAACGATCAAGTCAACCCATGCAGTTGAAGCCGTGGTCTCACAGAGGATGTTAAAGCCCGCCGTGGTAGGGGTATTGATCGATAAGCCCTTCCCGGCGATGGTGGCTTCTCCTCGGAGCATTGCCATTACATAGTAAAGAGCGTCTTCCATATCGGTATCAAAGCCCATGCCCTGAGCACCCAAAGAGGTCTCCGCACTTGTCATACCGATAGCTGTATTTGCAGTTCCGGCCCCGGAAAGGATCTTTGAGCCCCGGCCAATTACAGCACTTGTGAACCTCAGAGCCCCGGCAACCGTGTCAATGACAATGCCAGTCATCCCTATAGCTATGATCTCAGCCGCGGTAATTGATGCCAGGTTAGCCACGTTGCCCGTTCCTGAGCTGGAAGTACCAAGGGTGCCAATCTTCAGCTCTGTAGAGATATCATCGAGCGTGCCGGGCTGGATGAGGACCCTAGAGCCCGTTCCGCTCTGACTTGAAGTGATAGTGTAAACGGTAGTCCAAGTCACAGTGACACCGGCATAGATGCCTCCAAGAGCCCGGATCTTAGCTTGCAGCTCTGTAGCTATCTTTGCCCCGGTGTTACACAAACTCGGTGCTATGGTTACTTCATGGTAGATACCAGCGTCAGCATCAGCATCTACAGCTATCTTGAACTTGGTATCTATATTGAGGGATATATCCTCAGGAGGAGTAGCCCCGCTTACATGGGTTGCAGCCGTGGCTGCAAAGGTGATAGTTCTTGCAGCACCCTCTACAGAGACAATGATAGTATGCCCGGCACTGATGCCCGTGAAAGGACCTACAGCGGCACACTGATAGAAGGCGGCAAGATCAGCCTTGAAAACGATAGGTGTAACCGCC
>Ga0194053_10001601_pt1 | contig 14330 bp, 15 predicted proteins | sample SepL228m_MetaG_FD_161684 | JGI IMG/M metagenome (GOLD analysis project Ga0194053, IMG submission 161684) | Anoxic zone freshwater microbial communities from boreal shield lake in IISD Experimental Lakes Area, Ontario, Canada - Sep2016-L227-8m | ecosystem: Environmental > Aquatic > Freshwater >... | reverse complement strand
GAACATTATAGCATAACCATTTGGATAATGTACAACACTATAAAAAGCCAATACAAACAAAGTATTGGCTCAAACTTTAACTATTATTATATTATTTAATTCTAAATAAACAAATTAACATTAGCCTCATCAGCCTCACCAAGATAGCCTGCTACTCCGGCAAAATCTATGCCTTCTATCAGTTCTTCTTTGGTGATGCCCATAACGTCCATGGACATGGTGCAGGCGATGAATTTTACGCCCAGGTCTTGGGCTTCCTGAACCATTTCCTGGAGTGTGGGAACGTTCTTTGATTTCATTACCAGGCGCATCATGGCGGTGCCCATGCCGCCCATGTGTAATTTTGACAGGGTGGTGCGGTTGGCGCCCTGAGGCATCATCCATCCGAACATAGCTGCCAATATGCCTTTCTTCACGGGTGGTGACTTTTCTTTGCGCAAAACGTTTAGGCCCCAAAAAGTGAAGAACAGAGTTACGTCATTCCCCATCGCGGCGGCACCGCGGGCGATTATCATTGCCGCCATTACTTTATCCAGATCACCGCTGAATACGATAATTGTTTTTTTATCGGTGTTCATAATAATTTACCCCTTCACAATGACGGCAACGGTCACACCTTCAACCTCGGTAAGCGATTGCAACGGGTTGCCGGTCTTTTTACACCATGCCTCGACATCGGCTTTAAAGCCGGAATCAGTAACTTCAATAGTCACCAAGTCGCCAGGCGCGGCAATCTTCATCTGCTTGAAAAGCATCACGATAGGACCCGGGCACTGGAGGCCGCGAGCATTTAATTTTACTTCAGACATTTATTTTCCCCTTTTTTGACATGATTAACATGATTTACAGGATTAAATAAATCAGAAATTTCGCTTATATTCAGGTAATACCGGGCAACCACAAGGGATTGCCCCTACGATATTTATAAAAAGGCGAAAGTCCTGTAAATCTTTCTTATCCTATAAATCGATGTAAAATTTATACCGTCTCAAACGGCCAGGCGGACATGCCGCCATCGAGAATTGCTATGTTGTCATATCCCTTGCGCTGTAACTGCAAATACGCGGAATAAGCTCGCCGGCCGACTTTGCAGATTAACACTGCCGGTTTATTTTTATCTATTTCATTATACCGCTGGGAAAGTTCTTCAAACGGAATATTTACCGCGTTGGGAATTGCGTTGATGATAAACTCGCCTTCGGTGCGGACATCTATCATCTGGATATTCGGGTCATTTATATCCAGTTTGCAGGGATTAATCCCTTTTAATTTGCCATCCATCTTATTCAGCATCACATTTGCCGCTACGATAGACGATGCCATTGCGGACGCGAATGGCGGTGTGTAGGCAAGGTCCAGCATGGATAATTGCGACACCGTCATGCCCATCGCAATGCCGGTAGCGATGGTATCAATCGGCTTATCAACCACACCGGTGCCAACTACCGACGCGCCCAGCACCTTGCCGGTTTCTTTGTCAGCAATCAGTTTGGTGATAATCGGCTTGTTACCCGGGTAATAATGCGCGCGGTCTGGTGTGGGAACCAGCACCGTTTCAATATCAAATCCCGCCTCAATCGCGTCAACTTCAGATATTCCGGTACGGGCAACATTGCAATCAAACAACTTTACAATTGCTGTTCCCTGCACACCGGCAAACGAAGCCTTTTTCTCAAAGAGATTCGCCACGACTAAACGGCCTGTTTTATTGGCGGTAGACCCCATCGGCGAGTATGTGTCATGACCGGACTGCCGGTTCTTTACTGACGCGCAATCCCCCACCGCCAGGATGTCTGGCATATTAGTATGGAAATATTCATCAGTTATAATTAATCCGCGCTTGTCGGCGGCAATCCCAGCTTCAATAGCAAACCCGGTATTCGGCTTGATACCAACCGACAGGATAACCATGTCGGTATCAATAATCCTTGCTGATGTGACAACTGCCGCAGCTTCACCAGCAGTGTTGCCGTTGATCTTCTTCACACCTTCACCAGTGAAAATATCAACACCCTTTTTTATCATTGCAGACTTTGCAATAGCAGCGATATCGGCATCATAACCCGGCAATATCTGTTCTTTCAGTTCAATTACTGATACTTTGATTCCTTTATGAGCCAGGTTTTCTGCCATTTCCAGACCGATGAAGCCGCCGCCAATAACCACAGCCTTGCTCACCTTGCCGCTATCCACCATGGCGCGAATCTTTTTGGCATCATTCAACCCACGAACAGTGAATACACGTTTCAATGAAATGCCATCTAATGCTGGTATAATCGGCAATGCGCCGGTGGCAATAATCAGCTTATCATAGGAGAATGTTTTGTCTTCGTTACTGGAAAGGTCGCGAACCATCACCACATGACCATCAGTGTCAATTTTTACTGCCTGATGACGCGTAAAAACGTCTATGCCGTTATCCAATTTAAACTCGTCCGGGGTGCGCACTACTAATTCGCGTTCTTCTGAAATGATACCGCCAACAAAATATGGCAAGCCGCATCCGGCATAAGCGACATAATCGTCCTGAGTAACGATAGTTACTGAAGCATCAGGATATTCACGTTTTGCTCGCGCAGCAGCTTTGGTACCGGCAGCAACACCGCCTAAAATAAGTAATTTCATCTATCAACACCCACTTAATATCGTTTACAAGTTAATTATACCACAAATAACGCTATATAAACATATTACGATACTGTAATATAAACTTTTTTACATATTTTCTACAATTGTAAAAAATAATTTTTGGGGAGTGATGATTTTCATCTCTTTTTTATAGGTTCTGTCATCGAGGAAATTAGCTTTTAAGCCATTGAATAACTTGCCGCGAAAATATACCGGCGGCATGGTGTTGATATTATCTGTGCTGTAAAATTTCACCTTTGGCACAGTACCAGCGGGACCTGCTTGAATAGACGTCACTCCCTTTTCATTTAAGCCTAAAATCAACAGATTATTTTCTGTCCAACCGCCATGCACAGTAATCCATTTGTCAATCGTATCAATGGTTTTATCAACACCCAGCAACTCGCCAACCCACAAGCCCGCATCTTTTGTACTTACCGATTTCTCTACACCTTCAGCGTCAATCACCAGCAAAAATCCACTCTTATTTGCCAGTGCATTCATGGCAGCATCTGCCATTTCCGGCAAAGTTGGTTCGGCAATGTCCGCCCTGGTGCCGTCAATCCCACGCAATGTCAAACCATATTTCGGTAAAATACCACGTATAGGCAATGTTAGATTGTTATATTCCTCACGCTTTTTAATTACCTTACCTGCAAAATCAGCGGGAGCATCATAATTGGCTGCAAAAAACAAGTCAATCTTTGAAGATAAAAACTGATTTTTTGAAGTATCTTCCAGACTGCTGCTGTGGTAATACATTGATTCCGCAATCGGAGAATTAAAACTACTTGATGATATTACGCCGCATTTCATCTTTTTCGCAGCAGCGATTTCGCAGAGATTCTGGTATGTGATTCCCTGCATATCAACTCCGCATCTTCCAGCACGCGGTTTTACCCCGGTAGCAATTGTCGATGCGACTGACAGCGTATCGTCCGCGGCATCCTTGAGCAGGTTAGCCTGACCGGGCAGCATCTCCATCTTCAGAACTTTGCTGCCGCCAAACGACTTGCCTTCATTGCCAAATTGATATGCCTGGGCAGCGGAAATAACCCCCTGCCCCATCCCCGGCACCATAATGATTATGGTATTTGCTGCACAAGCAATATGCAGCAGCAGGCTAATTACAATAAGTGAAATCAATTTCATAATATCCTCCCCCATTAAAAATACCCCGCATAATATGCAGGGTATTAATAATTAATCAACTGTTTCCTCGGTAATTTTCAGGCATTCCGGTAATGGTCCGGTTTCTGGCGGGGTAATCCCTGCGCCGCCTTCCAGTTCCGCAATTCTATTTTCCATTTGAGCAATCCGAATCCGCATCGTTTCCAGGCAGGCATGTATCGGGTCTGGAAGTTTATCATGTTCCAGCATTTGCGGCCGCTTGCCGGCTAATCTCACAATTTCTGCGGGTACACCAACGGCAGTGGAATCAGGCGGCAGCGGCTGCAATACCACAGCATTGGAACCTACCAGCGAATTTGCACCAACAGTGAATGAACCGAGAATTTTTGCTCCCGCGCCAATCAGCACATTATCGCCGATGGTCGGGTGCCGCTTTCCTTTTTCCTTGCCGGTACCACCCAGGGTAGAACCCTGGAACATCGTAACATTATCGCCAATCTCTGCCGTTTCGCCGATTACTATCCCAGTGCCGTGGTCGATAAAGAAACCTTCACCGATTACCGCGGCAGGATGAATTTCAACACCAGTTAAAAATCGCGCTATTTGCGATATAACCCGCGCAGTAGTCTTAAGTTCCATGCGCCAGAATTTATTGGCAATACGATGCCACCAGATAGCATGCAAACCAGAATAGCAAATCATCACCTCGGTCGCGCTGCGCGCGGCCGGGTCCCTTTCAAATACTGCTAATATATCTTGGCGTAATTGCTTAAACATCCCAAAATCTCCCAACAATAAAATTATACGACTCAAATGTGTATTGGTCAATTAGAATTATTCTTATTTTTCCCATATTCCGCCAACGCCTTGCCCGCTTCTTCACGATCATCAAAATGGATTCTTATTTTATCAGCTAATTCCTGGTAATCTTCATGACCTTTGCCAGCGAGGATAACTATATCATCTGATGATGATTGTAAAATCGCTGTGCGGATGGCAGTTGCGCGGTCAGTTATTGCAGTAACTTTCCCCAAATCAGCAGCAGTAAAACCTGTCATTATTTCTGCGATAATGCTGGTCGGGTCTTCGCTGCGCGGATTATCGCTGGTGACGATTATCTTTTCTGCCCATTTCGCGGCAATCGCTGCCATCTTTGGGCGTTTCCCGCGGTCGCGGTCGCCGCCGCATCCAAACAATACGGTTATCCTGCCCGGCGCGACATCGTGTGCGGTAGTGAGGATTTTATCCAAACCATCCGGGGTGTGAGCATAATCAACAATGACCGCTGGCGTACCGGCAACTGCAGGTACCGCCTGAAATCGTCCATCCACCGGCGGAATATTTCGCAGTGCAGCCACCGCATCTTTTGCGGTAACGCCTGATTTTATCGCCAGGGTAAGCGCGGCCAGAGCGTTGTATACATTAAATGTTCCCACTAACTGCATTTCAACAGGAAAATTTCCTTCCGGTGTTGCGAAAATAAAGGTTGTCCCACTTCCTTTCAAAGTTATATCTATTGCGCGATACATACCATTGGTTATGCCATAAGGTACCGGTTGATTAACCGCATTAATGAAGGCTGAAGATGCCGGGTCGTCTACATTGATAACAGCGGGGAAAAGTGAATCGTGATGATATTTTTCATCAGTGAACAATGTTAACTTAGCTTCCTGATATTTCTCAATCGTTTTATGAAAATCAAGGTGGTCCTGGGTGATATTAGTCATCGCTACCGCGGAAAATTTGCAGCCGGTAATACGATGCTGGCACAGCGCATGGGAAGATACTTCCATAACAACATACTCATGACCGCTGTGCGCCATTCGCGCCAGCAACTGCTGCAAATCAGCAGATTGCGGGGTAGTATGCTTGGCGGGAATCACTTCGTCATCAAAAATATAAGCCAGGGTTCCGATCAACCCCGCCTTATGCCCGCATTGCTGCAATATGCCCCACAGGACGGTCGTAACGGTAGTTTTGCCATTTGTGCCCGTCACCCCAATTACCTTGAGCATATCAGAAGGATTGCCATAAAACTCAGCGGAAATTTCGGCAATCGCTTTTGTAGTATCTTCGCAAAGAATAGCACTTGCGCATGGCGGTAGGTTATCCGTGTTATCTATCAATACCGCAACCGCGCCTTTACTCATTACTTCTTCAATAAAATCGTGCCCATTTACCTTTTCGCCACGGATACAGCAGAACAAATCGCCGGGTTTCACCACCCGCGAATCATAGCTGATGCCGGTAATTTGAGTGTCCGGGTCGCCAATAACGCGGTAATTAAATTTTTTAGATAGTGCTGAGATGTTGGGCATAATGTTACCTTAAAAATTATTTTCCTATTACATTATTATACTGCTGTAAACCGTTAAATCCTGCGTTTCGATGAATAATGAAAAAAATAATTAAAATCTTACCATTATATGGTTGAAATTCATCAATTACTCTGGTAGACTACCCGACGGGAAAGAACTTTAATAAAGGTAAACTTTAACATGAAAAATGCGTTAATGGTTTGGGGCGGCTGGGACGGTCACGAGCCGAAACAGTGTGTTGATATTTTCGAGCCTTTTCTTCGCGAACAAGGCTATGATGTGCGCGTATGCGACAATTTAGACGTGTATCTTGAAAAAGAATACATGGAATCGCTGAGCCTGGTAGTGCCGGTATGGACAATGGGTTCAATTACTGGCGAACAGGAAGGCGGATTACTAAATGCAGTACGCAGCGGAGTAGGAATTGCCGGTTGGCACGGCGGCATGTGCGACGCATACCGCAACAATACCGAATACCAGTTCATGACCGGTGGACAGTGGGTATCACACCCGGGCGGCGTAATAAAATATACCGTCAATATCACTGCGCCAAATGACCCGATTGTCGCTGGACTGAAAGATTTCGAAATGGAATCCGAACAGTATTACATGCACACCGACCCGTCTAATGTCGTTTTAGCCACTACAACATTCAGCAACGAACATTGCGAATGGATTGGCGGTTGTGTAATGCCGATAGTATGGAAAAGAATGTGGGGAGCCGGACGGGTATTCTACACTTCATTAGGCCATGTTGCTAAAGATTTCACTGTTCCTGAAGCACTGGAAATTGTAAAGCGCGGCATGATGTGGGCAAGCAAATAATTCAAAATCAAAAATCTTAACGAAAAAAATCCCCCGGCTTTTTTAAAAACCGGGGGATTACCATTAAAAGAAACTACTTCTTAACAGGAACTTTTGCTTTTACAGCGGCCTTGGCTTTTACTGCAGGTACTGCGGCCTTAGCTTTTACTGCTGGTACTGCGGCTTTAGCTTTAACTGCCGGTACTGCGGCTTTGGCTTTAACTGCAGGTACTGCGGCCTTAGCTTTTACTGCTGGTACTGCGGCTTTAGCTTTAACTGCCGGTACTGCGGCTTTGGCTTTAACTGCTGGTACTGCTGCTTTAGCTTTTACTGCAGGTACTGCTGCTTTAGCTTTTACTGCAGGTACTGCGGCTTTAGCTTTTACTGCAGGTGCTGCAGTTTTAGCTTTAACTGTTGCTACAGCTGCTTTAGCTTTAACTGGAGCCGGAGTTGTAACTTTCGTTCCTGCGGATGCAGAAATCATGGCTGCGAAAGCCATTGCTACGATAATTGTGACAAACTTCATTTTTTTTCCTCTTTTTTAACATGTTTTATTAACGTATGTTAACTTGGTTAATTATACCACATGAGAAATATTAATAAACTTATTTTTCTTACATTTTATATCTAATTAAAAAAATCCCCTCAAAAAAAATTGAGGGGATTACAGTACTATATTTTATGGTTTTTTAGGCGTTACAGGTGCTGTCTTCACAACTGCAGTTTTTGCTTTTCCTTTTGCAGTGCCTTTAACCTTCCCTTTAACTTTTCCTTTTTTAGCGGATTTCATTTTGCATTTTGATGCATCTTTACCTACGCATTTGCCATCTTTCATTTGACATTTCATCTTGCCATCGCCCATGCCCATACCCTTCATATCACATTTCATCGGAGGTTTTGCTTCAGTTTTGGCGACAGCTTTGACGGCAGGTTTGACTGTTGTAACAGTTTTTTTTGCTTCAACTTTTTTGGTCTTTGCTGCAGGTGCTGCAACAGTAGTCTTTTTTACAGCAGGTGTTTCAGTTGTTACTGCGGATGCAGAAATCATGGCTACGAAAGCCATTGCCGCGATAATAGAGGTAAATCTCATTTTTTTCCCTTTAATTTTTAGTCAGATACGCTTTTGCCATGTCGATTGTCGCCGACTGCATCAGCGCTGCTCTGCATGCATCTAAATACGTTCCCCATTGCTTTTTAGTTTCATTATCAGCATCCGCAGGCGGAATACTTAATAAACTGGATTCATCCATCAGCATTGAACGTACTTTTTGTGAATTCAGTAATTTATAAGATGGAAGTCCTATAATGGCGGCTACTTTTAATTCCTGCGGAACCGATGTACTTTGGGTTTCGGTAGCATAATCCCATATATCGCGGCCGATTAAGTTACTCTGTCTTTTTATCAAAGCATTAAACGCTGCTATGCGTACTGAAACCGGATAATCTTTTGAACGTTCCACAGCAAGAAGTGTCTGTTCAACATCATTAGCCGGCAAGGCATCTATACCGTCAATAGCGGCTAATTGTTCATCTTCCCCACCGAGTAATGCGTCACGAATAGCTTTTTCTGATTCTGCTTTTCTTTGCTGACCGATGATTGATAATATAGCCGGGTAATAACCAGGTGTTTTTGCTGCTAATATCTCTTTAACATCATTCCATTTTGAAAAATCGCCGATTGAATAAAGCATAACACTGGCAAATACCCGGGTCGCCGGGTCTGGGAAGTTTACCTGCGGTCCAAACTTTGATTTAACTTTTGCAACTTCACCCATTTTATCCAAAGCACGTGCCGCGTGAATGCTTACATCAATATTCTTTATATCAATAAGCGATGGCAATTCTGGAACTGTGCGAAGATCGCCAATAATTCCTAAAGTATCTAAAGCGGCTGTAACTACACGAGAATCTTTATTATATAATGCCAATCGTAACGAGTTTACCGCTAATTTATCGTTCAAATCACCTAAAATTTTAATTGCAGACGCGTAATCTTCTGTAGATAATTCTTTACCTTCATCAGCGATAACGCCTCTCATCAAGAGAGTTGCCTCACCATCGCCGCATCTTACCATCGCTGCCAGTGCGGAGAATTTGCCTTTTGAATATCGTTCGACTAAATATGAGCGCTCAATTTGCTGTAGAATAAATAAAGATTCTTCATCCCAGAAACGTGTCCACAGACTGTATTCTTTTTCTGCCTTCAACCATTCATCTTTTTTCGCCAAATCAGCTATTTCATCTAAAGTTAAAACATTTGCTTTGGTATCATTAAAGATAGTAACATCATCGCTTCCAGTTATAGTGCCATCACCAGTGACGGTTGCGCCGCCATCTGTAACGGTAGGATTTTTTGGATTTTTATTATCTACATCAACTGTAACTTCAACATTGCCATTATCAACTTCAACTACCGGCATTTCTGTTGCATCTGCTGCAACCACACGAATAGTTAAACAAGAAAATATGGCCGTCAGACCTAAAACGAATAGTCCGGCGCGTATGAAATTCATCTTTTAAGTTCCTTAATAGATTTGAACGGGAATAAAATATGAGTATATTTTGAGGCTATTTTATTGTCAGGCAAGGCGCGTTTTTTATACTTTATCAGGATAGATAAACGTAAAAAACGCAACGATGTATGGCGATAAAAGAGTCCAAAAGATGCCATCTGTTATTACCGATTAAGTCTAAAGTATTACCGCTTGTAAATATACCATAATACCCCCTCCTTTGTGGAGAGGGTATTTTAATTTATTTTAGAAAGAAATCATTTGTGACAGTACAAATGGTGATTTACCAGCATACGAAACATTAAATCCGGCAATCCCTAAACCACCGGAGAATCCCATATTGGTATTATATCCAGCACGTAAAGCGATGCTCAATGGCAAACGAACCTCTGCACCGGCAGACATCTGGGTCTTGCCAAACTTATGAAATACATCGTTAAAGTCAACGGATGCTGTAAGCATGGATTTGCTGAAGGTTGCACCTGCACCATAAGTTCGCGGAGCAAAGTTTCCTGTTCCGATAAAATTACTCTTGGGAGCCAATGCATTATTGCCAACAACACCAATTGTTAACCCGTCGATTATTGATGATTTATATAATAAACCCAGGTCTGCGCCAATCGATGATTTTTTAATATAGTTACTACCACTCATTTCAGCGGCTAAGCCTGCTGAACCGGCAACACTGGCTGAATTTACTACATAATGCGAGTAATAAATAGTAGTCGGTTTTACACGAGCACCCAAACTGAATGTCCCGATATCCATTTTTACCGGTAATTTAACTCCAACAGCAACTTCCGGGATAGTGGTGATGCCAATTCCATAAATGTCGGCTTGTGCGCCAACTGGCGGTAAACCACCCAATGAACCACCTTTAACCCAGGTTTGAAAAGCTGCGTTTGGTTCAATTTTTGCGGTTACTGATGCATTTGCCCGAACAGTAGATAACGGTAAACCTAAACCTAAACCAGCGTTAATGTCTAAACGAGAAGGACCGTCGCCAAAATCTTTAGCCAATTTAAAAGCTTCAGATGCGCTGATTTTTGTAGAACCCATCAATTTTAATGCTTCACTGAAATTTATTCCTTCAGTACGCATATCAAGGTTTGGCGATTGAACAGTAAAGCGTATTCCTGTTTCTGATAGGGTTGCCGGATTTACCACTTGCGATGTCGTTGTGTCAATAGTTGCAATGCCTACACCAGCCATCGCTGCAGAACGAGCATCTGCGCCAACATAAATGTCAGCATGCGCCGATAAAGTACAGATGACAATAACGGCAATTAAAACAAATTTTTTCATGACACCTTCCTCTACGATTTTTGATTTTATGTAGTTTACATGATAGTTTACTAAAAAGTCAAAAAAGTTAAAAAAACAGTTTTCAGTTTTCAGTTTTCAGTTTTCAGTTTTCAGTTTTCAGTGTTTTGTTTTCAATATTTATTTTCACTCTTCAAAAGCCTATCTCTTATATACTTTCAAGTCACAACAAAACTTTCATATTACTGACAATTGTCAATTGTCAATTGTCAATCGCCTTGCACTTTGCGTATCGCTTTCCTTGCTATCTGTACAAACTGCTTTATCCGTTCCGGGTGGCATTCGACAGTTTCAACATCTTTCAGGGTTATATCGCAAATTGTGCCTTTGCAGGCGGTCAGGTCGGTTATCAACTTATTATAAATCTTATCAGGATCAAATCCGCAGCATATCGTTTGCGACGGGTTTGGACGATATGATACTACGTAATCGCGGCCAATTTGTTCGGCGCATTTTGCGACGTTTGCGGCAGGGGCGACTGCTATCCGGCGCAGATTGGGTATCTTTCGCAATATATCGATCTTTTCCGTCAAATCTTCGCAACAGCCATAAGACACTAAACCGAACTTCTCCATTATCGGCATTTGGTATTGCAGCATAAACTCATCATGCATTGTTGGCGAAACCAAAGTATATTCCTGCGCTGGCATGAAACACCACAAATCTTTTCGTGATACTGGCGATGTGTCTGCTGACGGGTCGGGCAGTTCTTCCGCATAAGTCATCGCCTGGTTATAGCCGGATGCCAACCGCCAATCTCCAGCCGCTTCCGCTTCATCATGGCTTTTCAATATTCCGTCGCTCATGAACTTTAACAATCTGTGCAGCCATTCTGGTTCATCTATCATGTCCCACATTATCTGTTCCAGTCCGCGCAGCCTGGCGATATCAGTGGCAATATCGCCATGCCAATTGAACCAAGCAGGCCGCCTGTCAACGGTAACAGGCAATATCCCGTCTGCTATTTCTGATATAATTTCATAACGTTTTGCAGTTTCAATTTCATCTATTACATGACGAGGAACCACTAACTTTTCAATATCATCCAGCTTTTTCAATGGTGCATCCCATACGTATGAGCCGCCATCTACTTTGCTGCTATATTGCACCGGCAACCCCCAAATATCGTTGTTTAGCAAAATATGCGAGGCATTCACCGTGAAAAATGGGTCAAACGCGTAGTCGTCACCCACTTGTGAACGGTAAAGCATTTCAACAAGCCAATACTCGAATTGCCGCAAAACAGGGTCTTCACATTTTAACCGAGGGAAATCAGGGTCTTCATGAAATGGGATGGCGCGGATGTAGATGGGGATTTCTGTCTCTTTCAAACTATTATGCATTCGCCATAACGTGCGGATTCTCTTCTGCTCATCGCTCAAAGCAACTTCCGCATACCGTTGCGCCAATTCGCGCAAATATTCTTTTTCTGATGGATTAATTATAATAGCCCACCTTTAATATGCAAAACACGATAGGACAGACACTCTCATGGCTTCGCCACTCGGTGTCAGTCCCTGATTTATACTCAAAATTCAATTTGAAACAATGAACAATTAGGTTGTGCAAGCCTGATCAATTTTTAATTTTTAATTATTAATTTTTAATCGCCGCCTAATATCTTTTGCTGGTATGAATATCGTACAGCATCACCTTGCTGCAGAATTGCCGCGATGCCGTTTACCACGCAACTCATCGGGTCGTCTACTATTTTGGTCGGCATGCCGGTGACATGTTTTATCAAATGATCCATACCGCGCAGCAATGCTCCGCCGCCGGTGAGTATTATTCCATGTTCAACCAGGTCGGCAGAAAGTTCCGGTGGGGTTTCTTCCAGGGATTTTTTCACCGCATTTACGATATTCATTACTGTTTCGCCAATTGCTTCTCGTATTTCGCCGCTTTTCACCGTAGTTTGCGCCGGCATTCCGCTGGGCAGGTCGCGTCCGCGCGCCAAACATTCAGTTTCGCGGTGCATTGGCCATACCGAGCCGATGGATATTTTTATCATTTCGGCAGTCTGTTCGCCAATCTGCATATTATGCTCGCGGCGCAGGTGGGCAATTATCGCTTCGTTAATCTCGTTTCCTGCCACTCTCACACCTTGCGAGACTACCACGTCTCCCAGGGCAATCACCGCTATCTTCGTCGCGCCGGCGCCAATATCCACCACCATATTGCCTGTAACTTCATTTATCATCAACCCCGCGCCAATGGCAGCCGCCAGTGATTCTTCCATCACCCATGCTTCCCGCGCCCCTGCTGCTCTGGCAGCGTCATGAACTGCCCGGCATTCAACCTCGGTAACATTCGACGGTACCCCAATTAACATATTCGGGTGGACAAACGGTCGGCGGCGATATAATTTATGCATGAACTGCGTCAGCATTTGCTCCGCCGCGTCGATATCAGCGATTACGCCATTCACCAGCGGACTAACAGTCTTCAACCCTTCCGGCGTCCGACCCACCATCCGCTTGGCTTCCTCGCCTATCGCACGCACCGCGCCACCCGCTGTCTCAATGGCGATGACAGAAGGCTCGCGCAGCACAATTCCACGCCCACGCAGGTGAATTAATGTATTTGCAGTGCCCAGGTCGATAGCCAACTCAGGCGTCCACGGCTGTAAAAATCGCATAAAATTCATATTAATAACAATGCCGTGTTATTTTACCAAAAATAGGGTGAAATACATACCCTTGTGAATGGTTTTATAAGTAAGGGTCGGTGATGGTAAATATGATGTGTTGAATTCTATATATCTTTTTATTTATAGAAATTGGTTTGCGTAAGAATTGTAAAAATGTATAGTCACCGTGTGGAAAGGGATGCAAGTCCGGCGGATTTTCGACAATCCATCATTTTAACCACTCGCCAATAAGCAGATTGGCGTTCACGGGGAAGATAATCTTGATGTAAATCGAGCCGGACTTGCGTCCCTTTCCACACGGTGACTGACTATTAATAACCTCTTTTATTAGATGTTTAAAATACTATTCAGATCCTTATTCCAATATCCCCTCTTTCTTGAGTTTTCTTAAGATATTTATGATTACAATAAAAATCACTAAAGACAATAATTGTGTTAATCCTTGCCTAACACCAGACACAGCAGATGTATATGCAGATTTATATAAAGTCAAATTTCCAAATATTAATGCAATTAGACCTTTGTATAAAAAATAAATTGAGGTAGCTGCTTTTAAAACAATATATGCGATAATTACATTAATTGTAACTTCTGCTGCGCAAGGTTTTCGTTTCCACAATACTATCCCAGAATAAATCAGAAATATTTCAATGGTATTTATCAGAAATCATGTTACAAAACGAAAATTAATGTTGTCGAAATGAAATAAATCAGTTAAGCGACCATTAATTAAAATTAAGATAGTGCTATACAAAAAGCTAAATACACCACTTGCACTGACAATCAAATATAGAGCTATCAATAAAATTAAATTATCAAAATACGTTCTATCTTTCTTGATGAAATCCATTAAATTAGTCATTTTGAACTCCATTTTCACTGCTATTAATTAATGAATCATCTTTTTTAATCTTTTGAAGAATTTGATATATTATAAAATTGAAAAACAAATTTATTAATAGC
>Ga0194053_10001600_pt1 | contig 14335 bp, 5 predicted proteins | sample SepL228m_MetaG_FD_161684 | JGI IMG/M metagenome (GOLD analysis project Ga0194053, IMG submission 161684) | Anoxic zone freshwater microbial communities from boreal shield lake in IISD Experimental Lakes Area, Ontario, Canada - Sep2016-L227-8m | ecosystem: Environmental > Aquatic > Freshwater >... | reverse complement strand
CCTCCAATGCCACGGGGCTTGGATTTGTAACGTAACAAAGCGGCAGCCGGGAGCTGGAGGGATCAACTGCGGAAGGCAGGTGGACAGGGTTGTTTGGACCGAAACGGGGGATGGTGAAAAGGTCTGGAATGCCCCGCAAACGCGCCTTGAGCCCGCTACAGGGCCTCGAGGGGGTCGGGTGGTATGTTGGACCCCTGGAATGTAACAAATCGCTCTAAAGCCCGTTATCCGCTGTGACGTAACAAAACCAGTGGGGGGGGAGGAGGCTTCGCTGGGTTTGGCGGAGTGAATGGCGGGGGACTCCTCAGTCACTTCCAGTGGCGGGAGTCTGCGGGCTGGCCGCGGTAAACGAGCCTTTATCGGCGACGTATTTGAGCAAGGCCTCGGCCCGAGACCGGACGTGCAGCTTCTCGTAGATGTGTTTGTTGTGGACTTTGACCGTCTGGTAGCTGATGGAGAGGCGGTCGGCAATCTCCTTGTTCACGAAGCCCTGCGAGATCAGCTCGAGGATTTCCAATTCGCGGCTGGATAACACGGCGGTGGCCGCGCCGGGCGGGGGAGGGACCTGGAAGGCGCGGACCACCTTGCGGGCGATCTCGCAAGTCATTGGCGCGCCGCCCGTCCTGACCTCGGCAATGGCATCAATGATCTCGGCGGAGGAATCGCGCTTGAGGAGGTAGCCGCAGGCCCCGGCCTTGAGCGCGCGGAAGACGGTTTCCGTGTCCTCATAGACGGTGACCATGACAATCTCGATCCCGGGGCAGCGCTCCTTGAGCTGGGCGGTGCATTCGATGCCGGACATGCGCGGCAGGTGGATGTCCATCAGCACGACGTCGGGCTTCAAGGCGGGAATCCCGGCAAGGGCGGCTTCGGCTTCGGCCCAGGCGCCGATGCAGGTGATTCCAGGAGCATGGCTTAACAGCCTTTGGAGGCTTCGCCGCAACCCGGCATTGTCTTCCACGACAGCCACCCTTGTCAGCGTGGAGGGGGCGGTCTTTTCAGGAGCTGCGCTCATTCGAGGTTTCTCTCTACTGTCCGATCCTTTGGCGTGCATCACAATACCCCAATGGAGTTAGTGGACATCCAAGATCCCGAGCCCCTCTCCCCGGCTGTCGGGGAGAGGGAGAGGGCTCGGCTGGTATTGGCGTTGCGCATGCCGGGGATTTCTCAGTAGGGCTCCGTGTTGGATGGCGAGGCCAGGGGCAAGGTGAACTCGACCCGGGCACCGTCCCCGGACCGGCTCACGATCGCGCACTGTCCGCCCAGCCTCGCCAGGCGATCGCTCATATTGCGCAAGCCGTCTGCGCCGGCAGCGCAATTGCCGGGGTCGAAGCCGCAGCCATCGTCCTGCAGGATGATCCGCAGGGTCTCGCCTTCGGCCTGGACCGAGAGGCGCATTTCGCGGGCATGGGAATGGCGGGCCACGTTCGTAATAGCCTCCTTGAAGGCGAGGAAAAGCTGGTATCGTTGTTCGGCATTGAACGACACCGAGGGGAGGTTTCCCTGGACGTCAAGCCGGCAGCGAATATCTGCGGCTTTGAGGAGGCGCTGCGCATACTGGCAGATGTAAGCAGCGAGCGACATCACCGAGTCGTTGCGCGGGTTCACGGCCCATACGATCTCATCCATGCTTTGAACCAGCTCGCGCGCGCGCAGGCCGATTTCGCGGACGTATTGGCGCGATTCATCGGCTGGCAGATCGGGGCTCTGCGCGAGGTCGGTGGTGAGGCTGATCTCGGTCAGGCCCGCCCCCAGGTCGTCGTGCAAGTCCTGAGCGATGCGCGCCCGTTCACGTTCCAGCTCGCGCTGGCGCGCCAGGGTTTCCAGCTTGCGTCGCATGCGGCGACGCGAAACCCGCCATACCCCGAGGCTCAGCAGGCCAACCGCCAGGGCAATCACCCCGGTGGTGAAGCCGGATCGCTCCCATAAATAGGGTCGGATCTCCAGCCGAAGAGTGGCCCCGGCCTCGTCCCAAATCCCATCGCTATTCCCGGCTGCCACCCGGAAGGTAAAGGTTCCGGGTGTCAGGTGGGGATAGTGCACCATCCGTCGGCTGCCGGCATCGGTCCAATCCGCGTCGAGCCCTTCCAGCCGGTACTTGTAACGCAACTGTTCGGGGGCGGCGAAATCGGGTGCCGAGAACCGGATCTCCAGGCCCCTGAGGCCCGGGCCAAGAACCAGGGGCGGCGCGTCCGGGTTGTGGCCCGCAGAAACGGGTTTGGGCGGGGCCGGCAGTTCAAGAACCCGGCCATTTGCGGTGGCGCTTTCGATGGTTGCGCGGGGGGCGGACCGCGGCTGGCGGAGGTCGCGCGGCTGAACCCAGGTGACTCCGTTGGGGGTTCCGAACCAGAGCCGCCCGTCATGGGCCCGGAGGGCGCTTGGCTGGAACTCGAGGGTCAGGGCGCTGGTAAGCAATCCGGCGCCCCGGCCGAAGATGCGACCGGAAAGTGCCGGATCGTAACCGTCGGCATGCGCCTCGAGCTCTCGCCTGGACATGTGCATAATTCCCGCCCGTGTGCCCAGCCAAAGCCCCTGCGCCTCATCGGGGAGAATGTGAGAGATTTCATTTTCAACGAGGCCATCGCGCTTCGTCACGCGGGCAAACCGGCCGCCGCGAAAACGGAGCAGGCCCTGGTCCAATGTGCCGATCCAGACCGTGTCGTCGGGCTCGGGCAGCAGAGCCCAGAACCGGCTGGCGGGAACCGCGTCGCCGGGGGTGAAGGTGGTCCACTTCCCGTCCGCAAAACGCATCAGGGACCCGCCGAAGGTTCCGAGCCAAATGGAGCCATAGGCGCCTTCGGCCAGTGCCGCGGGGAATTGGAGGTTGGACCGGGTCTCCAGGACCCGCGTCGGCTTGTCATCTTCCAGAAGGTAGAGCCCGGACAGGTTGGCAAACCAGACACGGCTGTCGCGGGTGACCAGGAGGAGGCGGACTCCCTGGGGCAGTTGGGAGGGCTCGATGACATGGCGGAAATGGTCCTGGTCCCAAACCAGCAGGCCGTTGCCGACGGTGCCGATCCAGACTCGGCCGTCTGGCGCGCCGTGCAGGACGACATCCTGGCAGGAGCTGCCGTGCAGCGGGAGCGCGAAGTTCGTGCAGGCACCCCCGCTCCAGCGCGCCACCGTGCCGCCGGCTGTGCCGATCCAGATCTGGCCTTGCGCGTCCTCGCTAACGGAGGTCACCACCGTGTCGAGCAAGCCCTCGGCTCTTGCCACCGGATGAAAGAGCCGCCGCCGCACCTGGGCCAGGCCGCCGCGGTGATAGCCTGTCCAGAGGGTTCCCTCCCGGTCCGGGTAGAATGCCTGCACCAACTGGCTCGGCAAACCGTCCGCGCTGGTGATGCGCGACAGGGTTCCATCCGCGCCCAGGTGCGCGAGCCCCTCTTCCTGCAAGGAGATCCAAACCCCGCCTGCGTTATCGCTGCGCCAGAGGCGAACGCGAGACCATGGAGGCCGGGTGCCGTCCCAGGCGGCGGCTTCCACGGTCCACTGGCCGTTGGTAAGGAGGCGCAGCCTGCCGTTCCCCTCCACCCAGAGCGAATCCGGTCCCGCAGGAATGATGGATTTGACGGAGAAGCCCGGCTCTGCAGGCGGAGGAGCCACGGTGGCAAAGGCCGATCCGGTCCAGCGCGCGAGGCCATCGCTGGTGCCAACCCAGATCTGCCCGGCCTCGTCCCGTGCCAACGTCTGAACGCGCGCCCGCTCGAGGCCCGGGGGATTGGGCATCAGCTCAAACCTGCCCTGGGAAAAACGGCTAAGCCTGGCGCCTGGCGATTGGAACCACAGCGCGCCGTCCTTGTCGGCCACGTAATGAGGATTGCGCGTGGCCTGGGGCGGCTTGTGGCGCTCCCAGCGCCAGGTGCCGCTGACGCCCTGCCAGCCCTCGACTAGTTCACCCGCCAGGGTTGAAAATACGCGTCGTCCCGGTCCCTCGGCCACCAGGGATCCGAGCGCCACATCGTGCAAGCCGACTGCCTCAAACCGGTCGGTTCGCCAGCGATACAGGTTATTGCCGTAATCGTTCACCCACAGTGCGCCGGTGCTATCCACCAGCAGCCGCCGGATGCCGGGATGCTCCAATCCGTTCGTGCCCCCGGGGTTAAAGTTAAGGAACTGCGTGCCGTCAAACCTGGATATCCCCGAAAGGAGCGTTCCGACCCAGATATAGCCGTCGGGCGTCTGAACGATGTCGGTGACCGAGCTTTGGGGCAGCCCTTCGTCCACGCCCCAGCTACGGACGCTGTAATCGCCGGCGCACAGGGTTGTCTGCCAAAGCCGATTCGAGGCGCAGACAAACAGGAGAACGGCGAGGCAAATCACCGGTGAGGTCTTGCGGCGCGCTGGCATCCGGAACAGAGCGTGTTTCAACCCAGCCAGTGAGCCGCCGGCTTGGAGAGGAATTCTTCCAGCGGGATTCCCTGCGCGCCAACAAGCAACTGGCGCTTGGGCTTGAATTGCAGGGCAAAGGCCTCCATGCCGGGCAACGATTCGCGGCGGCCTCCGCTTTTCACCTCAACCGCAACCACCGTCTTGCCCTGCTGCAAAACGAAATCCACTTCACGGCTTCGTTCACGCCAGTAGGTGACGCTGATGTTGGTTCCAAAGCTGGAATTAAACAGGTGTGCGCCGACAGCAGACTCAACCAACCGTCCCCAATAATCGCCGTCGTTTCTGGCTTCCGCGAATGAGCGATGATCCTGGGCGCTTATAAGGGCGGTATTCAGCGCCTGCAGTTTTGGGCTGGATCCCCGCTGGCGCGCCTGGCCGTGGGAATACTTGGCGAACCCGGTCAGCATACCTGCTCCTTGCAACAGTTCGAGGTAGTGGGCAAGCGTGACGGTGTTTCCGGCGTCCGTAAGCTGGGCGATCATCTTCTGATACGACAGAATCTGTCCGGAGTAAGCGCAGCCGAGAAGGAATAAACGGCGCAGCAGTGCCGGTTTGTCCACGCGGTTCAATGAGAGGATGTCGCGCGAGACGGTGGTTTCAATCAGTGAATCCAGAATATAGCGCCGCCAGCGCTCCGGGGTGTCAACCAACCCGGCAGCGCCAGGATACGCGCCGTAGAAAATGTAATGCTCCAGGTTCCAGCCGAATGCCTTGTGCATTTCGGCGAATGACCAATGAGGCACGGGAATCACTTCAAAACGCCCGGCGAGACTTTCCGTAAGGCCGCTCTGGATGAGCAATGGGGCTGAACTGAGCAAGACCACTTTCAGGGCGACGCCCGAACGGGTGTCTGCGTCCCAAAGCAGCTTCACCACGTCTGGCCAGCGGGTGATTTTCTGAATCTCGTCCAGGACCAGCAACGCGCCGGATTTCCGTTCCCCGGCCTTGAGCCGCGCAATGTCCCATTGCTGCTCAAGCCAGGTGCGGTCGCCGCGCAACATCGGCTCGTCGGCGGAAACGTAGTGAACAGGCATGTGTGACGCCGCCATGACCTGCCGGACCAGTGTGGTTTTGCCGACCTGGCGCGGGCCGGCTAACACCTGCAAGAACCGGCGCCTTTCCTTCAGCCGTTTCAGCAACTCATCATGAATGGTCTGGCGCGTCATACAAATTACTCAGTGTGCTGAGTATTTTTACTCAGCCATCCGCGGAAAGCAAGCAGGTCTTGCGGGCTGGCGGAAGGACCTCGGCGGCTCAAGGCACGAGCGCGACGCGGTAGAAGCGGGCTGAGTAACCGGGGCCGTTGGCATCAATCCAGGTAAAGGGCAGGGCCGCGGCGTTGGTTGTGAATACGCCAACCCAGTCAGGATGAAGTCCCAGGCTGGCAGCCACCTCGATCCGGTAGTCCGGGCCCGAGCTGCCGTTCACGGTTAATTGCCACCGGCCCTGGACGATCGAAGCAGCCAGCGCCGGCGGCTGTGGGGCGATGACCTTTACCCAGAAACTCTGGGTCGCTCCCAGGAACGTGCCGGTGGAGGAAGCGACTGCCAGGAGAGGGACATTCGCCGACGCACCTTCCCGGGAGCCATATTGGACGAGGCCATCGGCCGTCGTGTTGGTGGCAAACAGGCGCAGGGAGAGCATGCCGCCCCCGTTGAGCAGCGCATCCTGGACCGCTCCTGCGACAGGCACTTCCGCGCGTGTTCCGTATTGGGGTGTCCACGTCGCCAGCGCAGGCCCGGAGGACGGTCTGTTGGTCCACGCGAGGGCTGACTCGATCCAGGAGTTGTTGGTGACGGCGCTGACAGCCTGGACTCCCGGCAACGATGCCGCCAGGGGCGTGAGCTGGAGGGTGCTGTCGGTAACTGCGCCGGGAATGCCGGCGAGGTTGAACTTCAGGTAGGATTCACGGCTGAAGCCTGCCCCGCCGAGTTTGACGGCGAGATAGGCATCGGAGCCGAAGTTGCTGCCGGAGTATGCGCCGTCACGAACGCAGGCGTCGGCGACGGGCACGAAGGAATTGAGCCAGCCGTTCTGGGTTACGACCACCGTGAACTGATTGCTTGAGCCGGCCTTTGCCACTGAAGGCCGCCAGGCCAGGAGGCCGTTGGTGGGGTTGATCGTTGCGCCGTCGGGGGCATTGCGCAGGCTGTAGAGCAGGCGCTGGGGCGGGCTGGTCTGGTCCGTGGCCACGTTGGTTACCAGCAAGGTTGATCCGCCGATGACCGACGGGTCGGGAATGGCTGCCAGCACCGGCGGCGCCGCCGCGAGATGGGTCACTGTCACTGTGACCAGCCCGGTGGCAGTCAACCCGGCGTCGCTGGCGAGGTAATTGAAGCTGTCCTGGCCGACGAATCCCGGCAGGGGCTGGTAACGGATGCTGCTGCCGGCAAGGGCGGTCGTGCCGTGAGCGGGTGAAAGCGCTGAAAGAAGGAAAAGAGCCTGCGGCCCGTTATCAGGATCATAATCGTTGGCCAGCGCGTCAATCATCACCGGGCTGCCGACAGCCGTTGCGGCGGCATCGGCGATTGCCATCGGGGCCGAGTTGGTGCCCGTGTGAACCCGGGCTTCGGTGATGGAGTTCCAATCGCTCTGGCTGTTGCCGTGTCCGACGATGCGGACATAGCGCGCCCAGCGGCTCGGGAAACTGAACCGTTGCAGGTTGGTGGTGGTCCCGCTGCCCTGGCCGGCATAGAGTTGGGCCCAGTTGGTGCCATCGGAGGACGCATTCAGGTCGAAATAGGCGACGCGCTGGTCCCCGGCGTAAAACGCGATGGAAACAGCAGCGACCCGCTGGGTCGAGAGCAGGTCATACTGGATCCACTGGCCATCGCCTTGCGCGGACCAGCGGGTGGCCGGATCATTATCCAGCGTATTGGCGGGCGGATTGCCGACCTGGTTGCTGCTGGCCAGCACCTGTGCCGGGTTCAGGTTAAGCGCGGCGCCCGCGACGGCGATGCTGACAGTGCCCGTGGCGCTGCGCTGGCCATCAGTGATGAAGTAGTTGAAAATATCCGTGCCCGCATAACCTGCCGCCGGCAGATAATTGACGAGCTGGTTGGCCACAGTGGCTGTGCCGTGGGCAGGCGTTGCGACGGAGGAGATCGTCAATGGGATGCCGGCCGTGATGTCGTTGGCCAGCACATCCACCGGGATGGGGGTGGATCCACCCGTTGCGGCGCTGTCAGCAACAGCGGTGATGGCCGGCGTCATGGTGAATCGGGCCTGAAAGCTTCTGCCGTGGGCGCCATTCACATTGACCGCCAATTGCACGGCCGGGCTCAACTGCTGGACAACCACCCCGGACTCCGCCGCAAGGACGCCAAAGGCGGCCCGCGCATAGGTCACGAGAATGCTTCCGGTATTGGTCCAGGTCGGATCCGAGACGGAGATGTCCATCACGCCATTGGTTTCGCGCGCAATGACGGCAGCCCGGGTGCTGGCAGTGAGCACATCCACGGTCCTGGCGCCATCGGTCCAGAAGTTGGCGGCCAGGATGCCAAGGCTGCTATCGCGCACGGCCTGCAGAGACGGGGAGTTGGTCAGGACGCTGATCCTCGGATTCGCGGCGTATTGACCGACAGCCGAGGCGGCGTAGTTGGGCAGGATCACATAGGCATAGCTGCCATTGGCGGGGGCGACGCCGTGGTCCCAAACCAGGGTCAGATAGTTCCTCGTGATACTGCTGGTGGAACCCCCCGCATTGATGTCCGACCATTTGCCGGTGCGGGCAACCCGTTGGGCAACGAGGCTGGCGCCGCCGGGAAAGTAGTAGCCGCCGGAAGTGTCCAGGGCACACCAGGTGACGTTGTTGAGGTTCGAACTCCAACCCAGGACTACAGGCATGGCGGTGCCGTTTACCGTGAAAACATTGCCGGCCGAGGTGTGCAGGTTGCGGTTCTCGATGGTTGTGTGGACATTGGTCGGGCTGGAGCAGGAGATGCCGGCGCCCAGGCAGACAATTTCGTCATCCAGCAGGAACCAGGACTTGTAGCCGACGAGCGAACCGTTCACATCGTCCAGCGCCATGCCCGCCACCCCGAAAGAGTTGGATAGCACCGCGCCCCCGACCCAGGGCTGAGTGCTCGTCTTGCCCTGGTTGGCGGCATTGGCCAGCGCGGTCAGGTCCACGGTCGTCCCCGGCAGGTGATACGGATCTATCGTTGGCCAATACGAGTCTGTGAACTCGGTCAGGTCGCCGCTGTTCCAGAGGTAGGTCATGCCATAGGCGGTGAACCAGCCGTGCCAATTCTCGCTGTTGATGCACTCGTAGTTGTAGATGCGGCTTGAAAACAGGCTCAGGCCGAAGCCGAAGCCGGGCCGCAGGTGCATCACCCGGTCCATGCCGGGGAATTGGTAGTGTCCCACCAGTTCGCCCCTTGCGGTGATGCTGGAGTCGGCCATCAACTGCCCGGCGGCCGCCACCAGGTCAATGTCAGCATAACTGGCCAGGCTCGCGGTCGTGTCTGCCTGGCCCCAATACTTAATCATGCTCTTGAGCCGGTCGGCGTCGGCAGCGGGCGCGGTCTGGGCAACCCGAAGGATGGTGTTCACAGCGCTGTGGCCGGCGCTGTAGCCGGTGTAGCTGCGCGAGATCTCCCGGCCGCGCAGGTGCTCGGGCAGGGTGCCCAGGTAGATGAGCGGCTCATAGGAATCATAGCACCAGCGAACGACATTGGTGCGCTGCGAATCCGTGACGGCCCATTGGGTCCCGTCCAGCCAGGTGAGCATTTTGGCCACGTCCCGGAACAGGTAGAGGCCGTAGCCTGCCGTGTAGGGATGCTTGCCATGCTGGATGAAGGAGCCATCGCGGTAGAAGCCGTCGCCGGTGGTGACATAGGCAAAGACGCTGCTGGCGCCGCCGCCCGACACGTCGCTCAGCCCGTCGCGCGCGGCGGCCACCTTGGCCGCGTTACGGCCCACCACGCCGCGCACGCCGACAGCCTCCGCTTTCCAGACGCGGTTGGCGCCGGTCATGGTGACGGCCGGGCTGAACTTATCAATCGCGTTGCAGTAGTTGGTGACCTGGGCGCCCGAGAGGACGGGATAGAGCATCACCATGCAATTGTTGAGGGCCATCGGCACGCCAATTTCCCAGTCCCACCAGTTGTTGTACTCGCTCCGGGCCTCGTTGTAGCGGTTGGTGTACATCCAGTCGAGCCCGGACACGATATCCGCCGCCAGGCTCGCGTTGCTGTAAACCGCGGAGCCGATGGTGGCCCAGCCCTGGGCCATTGCGCTGAGCCGGCTGTAGCAGGTGGTGATGTCGGCCGAAATGGTGGTGCTCGCCGCATCGCTCCACAGGTAGGTGCGGCCTGCCGCCTTGTTCATGCTGCTCCAATAGCTGTTGGCACTGGAGCCTGCGCCCGAGACGCGGCTGGCAATATACGGGTCGGCCAGGTTCAGATTAGTGCCGCCGGTGGTGAAATCGCGCCACTCCAACCGGAGCGTGTCAAAGTCGTCGGCGCGAAGGCTGAACCCGATCAGCAGGCCTGCCGCCAGAAGCAGCCAGGCCCGCGCAAAGGGATGTTTACGGGACCTGCACATGGTTCCGGAGTCGTGTGATAGGCTGACGGGGATGCAAGTCAGGGTCTTAGCAGGGAGAGGATGCTGCGGAATTTGGGCGTATTATTCCCGGGGTTCTGATTGCTGAGCTGGTCGTCGTAATCCCAGTACTTGCTTTGGTCGAAAGCCGCCTTGGTCGTGCTGAAGGTGATATGGCCATCACCCCAGCCCACATTCAAGCCGGCGGGATTATTGCCTGAGCGATGGGGGATGGTGCGCCAGGTATAGATCAGGTCGGTGATCATTGCTTTGTTAACGGCCAGGTCGGCGGTCTTGGAAGCCACGGTGGACCATTCCTGGCCGATCGGGCTTTGGGTCGAAAGGGTGGTGGACTGGGGATACCAGATATAATTGCCACGCACGCGGCCCTGATAATACTGCGGCCAGGGGTTGGCGGGCAGCTTCTCGTAATACTTGTACTCGAACGGAATCGGCACCGAATCGGCGTGGCGCAGGCCGGGATCATAATACGATTTGCCCGCCGCGACGGTCTTCGTGGCATAGAGCGTGCCCAGGTTCGTGCCGGCGTAAGTGGCTACAGGTGTGCCGTCCGCTCCCTGTGTGAACAGCTCGTAAGTCATCCAGGGCTGGGTGGCAGGGTTGAGCTCGGGATTGCACTCCGTGGCAGGCAGCCTCTCGTTATTGTCGCCGGCATACATCATGACGCCGAGGGCCAGTTGCCGGATGTTATTGGTGCAGGAGGCCCGTTGCGCCTTGTCCTTGGCCCGGCTTAAGGCCGGCAGGAGCAGCGCTGCCAGGATTGCGATGATCGCTATGACCACCAGCAGTTCGATGAGGGTGAAAGCCCGCGCCTTGCTTCCCTGTGAAGCCACCACCCGCAATGCGCTTCGGCCAGGCATCGGCTTGAGTATCATGCCGGCAGTCTGACACAAGAACCGGCCGAAAGGAATACCCCAGTGGGGGTATCGCGTCACTCCTGCGCAAAAGCGCCGCGCCGGACCTTGCGGCCCGGCGCGGCTTGACTTCCAGAGGATTCCGCTCCGTCTGGTGCTTCAGGGCGCGCTGAAGTAGTAGAACCGGCGCGGCGAGTTGGTCGCCGACAGGTCATTCACCATGAACGGGCTGGTGCTGATTGTGCCGCTGGTGATGACCGGCCAGGGGGCAGCCTGAATCACGTTGGTGGTCGCGTGGAGTGACCAGGCTGTTCCGACGGCGCCGGTCGCCACCAGGCTGATGTTGCCATCCGGGAGCAGGCCGATTCCCGTCGGGGTGGGAGGTGCTGGCGGGGTGACGGACACGACGGAGATGCTGCCGTCCACTTCGAGGTTATTCGCCCAGGTTACACTGGCGCCGCCCCCGGCGATGCTGAGTGCGCTGCCGTTGGGAACCGGCTGGTTGAAGAGGAGGAAGGTGTCTCCCGCCACCAGGGCCGGCCCCAGGTTTGCCACGATCACCGTGCCTGTTCCGGAGTTGGTGAGCACACCGTTGACGGCAACGTAATCATTCGACTGTGTCAGAGAGCGATTGACCTCGATGGCAAGGTTGCCGCCGAGCCTCAGGTTGCTGTTGAAGGTCAGGGTGCCGATGCCGCCGGCTCCCGGCGCAAGCTGGCCGGTGCTGTTAACGGTTACAGGGCCGCCAAGGTAACCATTCCCCCCCAGGGTGCCATTGACCGTGACGGCGCCGGTCCCGGTAGCCGAGCCCGCGGGATCGTTCTCTGCCAGCAGGGTGGATCCGGCATCAACCACCGTGGTGCCCCCGTAGAGGTTGTTGGTCGCCAGCGTCCAGGCGCCGGCCATTACCTCGAGGTTCACGTTCGCAGACGGGCTGATCAGGCTCTGGTCATAGACGCCATTGATCCGGCCGCCGGCTGCGCCGTTCAGGTAGAGCGTGCGCCAGCCGCCACCGGAGTCCGACCGCGGAACGATGCCGGCGTCAATGACCAGGTAGCCTCCCTCGGAGCTGATGTCCCAGTAGGTGCCTCCGGGAGCAGGTTCAATCGTGCCCTGGATGACATTCGTGCCCGAGACGTTGCGGATATGGGCCGGGGTGTGCGCGTTGTGCATCGGTATCTGGATCAGGTTATTGCTGATGGTGCAATTTGCTGCCAGCTCCAGTGTCGCGTAACTGTTCCCGTAGGGCGTATAGACATTGCCCACCCCCATGGCATTGTTTCCGGCGGCGCGCAGAGCGCCAGCGTTGATGTTGACCGTGCCGCTGAAGGAGTTGCTACCGGTCAGGATGGTGGTGCCGCTGCCGCTCTGCCGGAGGCCGCCCGAGCCCGTGATGGAGGCCGCATAGGTATTGGTGTCGGACCGGTTGAAGGCCAGTGTTCCGTTATTCGTGAGCGGCGTGGCAATGGGCTGGGGTGGCAGCCAGCCCGCGGTGCCGTTGGTGCCAAGTTGCAGGGTGCCGCCGGAGATAAACGTGCCTCCCAGGTAGGTTGGTGTATTGAGGAAGGTCACCGTGCCTCCGCCGGCTTTGGTCAACATGCCCGGCCCGCTGAGCGGACCGGCGATGGCAAGGGCTGCGCCGCCGCCGATGCCGGCGTTGGTTACCAGGTTGATGTTGCCGGCGAAGGTCACGGCCGTGCCGCCATCATTGGCCTGCAGGGCGCCGTTGCCCCCGCCATCTCCGCTCAGGTCAAACGGTTCGAGGATGGTCCCCTGCAGTCCGCCGGCGGCAGCCACATTGCCCGGTTCGGTGATGATCGTCTTGCCGGTGGTGGAACCGAGAGCGTTGGTGTGCCGAATCTGCAAATCGCCTTCCACCACATACGTGATGCCTGAGTAGGTGTTGTTGCCCGCGCCGGCGCCGATGTCACCAATAATCAATTGCTGTGCGCCGGTCTTGACCAGCGAGCCGGGTCCTGAAATCAGGTTGGTAAGGAAGAGGTAGATGCCGCCGGAGCTTGCCTGGTCAATGGTGCCGCCGCCGATGCCCAGGCTGACCTGGCGATTGAACTCAGCAGCCCCCACAGCCGGGCCGGTGTATTGCAAAGTGCCGCCGTTAAACACCAGCGTCGTGCCAGCACCAAGCGGGGAAGCTGATCCGTTCAGCGCCACCGAGGCGACACTGAGGGCGCCGCCGTTCAGGTTCACCGGTCCTGTAAAGCTGTTGTTGTTGGCAATCGTCAGGGTGCCGGAGTTGGTCTTGGTCAGCGCGGTGGGGCCGTCAATGGAGCCGGTGCTTGTGAAGGTGTAGTTCTGGGTGGCGTTCACCGTCACCGTGGCCGGCAGGACTGTGTCGTTCAGGTTCACCACCGGGTAAGTGGAGGTGTCGTTGAATAGGACATTGTCATTGGGGTTAAAGGCGTCGAGCGCGCTCGTGCCCAGATTAAACCAATCCTTATTCGCCGCGCTGTTGTCCCAGGAATCGGCCGACCCATCGCCGCGCCAGACCAGGTTGCCGTTATTGCCGGCAATATCCAGGACAAGCGCATTGCCGACGATTCGGGGCGTATAGATGTAGCGGGCGCTGCCGACCACCACGAGGCTGCCGGGGTTGCCGGTGAAGCTTCCGAAAGTGGCCAGCGTGTAGCGGCCGCTGACGGGTGAGCCATGAATGACAAGCGTCGGGCTATTCGCATTAGCCGGGTTGCCCAGATCCAGTCGGCCCGAGATAGACAGCAGCGGGTTGACCCCGCCGCCGATGTTGGTGACGCCGGCCAGGTTATACACCCAGAAGTTGTTGCCCGTGTTCGTGAAGTTGCCATTGACCGTGATGGTGCCCGCCGAGAAAAGCGCTCCCGGGTTATTGGTCGAACCGTCCGTGGCGGTCACGCTGCCATTGATCGTCAGGTTGCTCTGCAGAGTTCCGCCGCTGCCGATATAGAAGCTGCCCTGGACGGTGCCGGCGCCATTCAAAGTCTGGTTGGGGCCAACCGCAAAGTTCCCGCCGCCGGCGGTGACATCGAAGATCGCCCCGGAGGCAACCTTCACTACCGAACCGCCCACACTGGTGCCGCCCGCGGGCAGCCCCAGCGTGCCGGTGTTGGCCAGCGTGCCGCCGGTGTGGCTGTCGGCACCTGAGAGAATGAGCGTCCCGGGCCCGTTCTGCGCGACATCGCCCGCGCCGCTGATAGTGCCGGCAAAATTAAAGGTGCCTGAGCGGTTGAAGGACAGCGAACCCGCAGCATTGACGGTCACACTGCTGGCCAGCGTGCCGGTGCCCCCGCCGTTGCCGATTTCCAGGATGCCCTGGTCAACGGTATCGGCACCGCCGGCACGTACATCCGTCCCGTAGAGAGTCTGCTTGCCGGCACCAGTCTTCGCCAGGTTGAACGTGTTATTGAGGCTGCCGCCGAACGCGAAGTTTGTTCCGTTGGCCACGTTGAAGGTGAGCGTGCCCCCGCCTGCGGTGTCAGCGACCGAACCGCCGGCGCCGGAAAGACCGCCGATGGACTCGGTCTGAGCGTTTA
>Ga0194053_10001597_pt1 | contig 14339 bp, 9 predicted proteins | sample SepL228m_MetaG_FD_161684 | JGI IMG/M metagenome (GOLD analysis project Ga0194053, IMG submission 161684) | Anoxic zone freshwater microbial communities from boreal shield lake in IISD Experimental Lakes Area, Ontario, Canada - Sep2016-L227-8m | ecosystem: Environmental > Aquatic > Freshwater >... | reverse complement strand
CTGTATAACTCTATGCATTCAGAGGGTAAAAACAGTTTACCCTCGCACCAAAACCGGTGCATTTCCCGCATGATTAGGCCAACCCATCCCCGTTGACAACTACTTTTTTCATCAATCTTTCCGCCGACAGGGCGGATTCAAGAAATCGTAGCCGCCGACGGCAGTCGGCGCTAACACTCCGATAATCGAGGAAAAGTGCGCCGACTCCCATCGGCGGCTACGATTTTGCAGATTCTTGTATCCGCCCTGTTCCTCCGATGTATGCACACACTGCACCAAAATAGGACATCACCTTCCTGGCTGAACCATCGTTCGATCCCGAAAGTTATCATGTAGCTTCCTGCATCCCGTGCGAATCCACACGGAAACCCTTGGGCCAATTACCAACTATCGACTATTGCCTTCCGGTTTGGAACACGGGCTGCTCTCCAAGGGGCATCGATCTATCGTAATCTCTGTAAACAAGCTTGGTCCAGCAATGGTCGGCGGCCAGTCGTCAACGAAACTGAACAAACCTTAGACTTAGAATATGGCCTCATTTGTGTATGTGGCGCGGGAAGCCGCTTCCAACCAGGAAATCCGAAGTTCCGTCGAGGCGGTCACCGAGCAGGCGGCAATCTCCGCGCTGTTGAACCGCAACCTGCTTGTCCTCTCGATACAGGAGAAAGTTGGCAAACAGGGCAAGACCAGCGGGGGCCGCGTCAGCCTCGCGGACCTGGTGATTTTCACCCGCCAACTGGCCACCATGATCGATGCCGGCCTGGCCATCGTGCAATCGTTGCAGGCGTTGGCCGATCAAACCACCAATAAAGTCATGCGCGACGTCATCCGCGATGTCTGCGCCCGCGTCGAAAGCGGCGATAGTTTCTCCGAAGCGCTGCAAAAACACCCGAAGGCATTCTCGCGGCTTTACGTTTGCATGGTCGGCGCCGGCGAGCGAGGCGGGTTGCTGGCAGAAATCCTCTCCCGGCTCGCCACTTATCTGGAAAATACCGCCCGCCTCCGTAAAAAGGTTAAATCCGCCATGATGTATCCGACCGTCGTGACCATTGTGGCTATCCTGATCACAATTTTCCTGCTGGTCAAAGTCGTGCCGGTCTTCGGCGAGGTCTTTTCCAGTTTCAACGCCACCCTCCCCACGCCAACGCTGTATTTGATCAAAATCAGCGACTTGGTGAAGCACTACCTTCTTCTCCTTGTGCTGGCGGCGGGGGGTGCAGGCTACGGCTGGTTTTATTTCATCAAGACCCCTGCCGGAAGGTTCTTCTGGGACTCACGCCGCATTCGGCTGCCCATCTTTGGGGTCATCGCTCACAAGATTTGCCTGGCTCGATTCACCCGCACGCTGGCCTCGCTGATCCGCAGCGGCGTGCCGATTCTCGAAGTGTTGCAAATCGTTGCCCAAACCGTCGGCAATATGGTCATGGAAAATGCCATCAAAACCGCCGCGTCGGATATTGAGCGCGGCGAGAGCATCGCCAACGCCCTGGCCCGCCATCCCGTTTTCCCCATCATGATCATCCGCATGGTCACCGCCGGCGAGCAAACCGGCAAAATCGACAACATGCTCGAGCGCATCGCCGACTTCCTCGACGAAGAAATCGAAACCACTCTCTCGGGCCTGACGTCGCTCATCGAGCCGATTTTGATCGTCTTCCTCGGGGTCGTGGTAGGCGGCATGGTCATCTGCATGTTCCTGCCCATCTTCAAGTTGCCTGAGATCGTCAACGGACACTGACGTAAGCAGGAAACTCATTATGGAGTGCGCCGGCAGAGCGCTTAGCGGCGACGGCGCTTTGGCTCCCAGCGTAGCCGATTCCGTATCATATCTAATTTCGTCAGCCCAACTCTCCGTTATCTCTGTTGTCTCCCGTTCAAACCCGAGTCAACAATTCCGCACGGAGTCGGAGACTCTGCGGACCGGCAGGGAGGAGACCTGCCCCACGCCCGTCAAGATGAGAATTGCTGCCCATTCATAGTTTGTCGTTCGAGAAAATACCGGAAGGCGAACTCATTTTCCGACGATCACCACATCTTTCCGACGGAATTCGGGTGTCACGCGCAGCGAAGCGAGTTTGCCGTCGCGATAGACGCCTTCAACCAGGGTTTGCCGCGGCGCGTGCAGTTTGAACTCGACGTCCCATTCCTTCGGCCACGCGGGCAGGAGGAAGATATGCTGTCCGTCCGTCTGCAACAGCATTGATTGAAACGTTTTCATCAACACGCTGCCGTGGTCCTGGTCCGGCGTCCAGTCGTAGTTCGGCCCCCAGAAAGCAGGAAACCGCTCGCCGGGATCGTGGCTCCGGGCACGGCTGACAATGGCCTTGCGCGCGTCGTCTGCAAGCCCGAGATAGGCCATGAAAATGTCGTCCTGGCGCCAGCCGCTGTGACCGCGGTCCCAGCGATGCTCCAGTGCCGCAAGGGCCCAGTCGGGATTGGGCCGGTTGAAGGCAAAGAGCCGAAACGGGAACACGGGATAGAGTTCCGGGTTTTCGACGTTCCGTTTGTCGGAGAAGAACGTGGCGGGCGCGAGCGCTTTCCGGCCATCAACCTCACGCACCGGGATCGGTGGGAGCTTCGCGCGAAGGCGCTGCCAGAATCGGTGGTCGGGGGCGGATGCGAGGTTTTCCGGCAACGCGAGCAGCCGTTCAGTCACCGCGATGCAGCCCGCAAGTTCAGGAGCCGCGTTGGTGCAACGCCACCAAGTTTCGACTGCCTGTGACGGGTGCATTACGAGCTGGCCCTGAGTGTTGGTGGGGTATTGTTGCTCGAAAAATGTCAGGATTTCGCGCGAAAACGGCAGTGCGGTCTGCCGGAGGAAGTCGCGATCGAGGGTGTGGTCGTAGTAATCAAGCATCATCCAGCAGAGCTCAAGCCCGCCAACCCATTCCCACTTGTGCCAGCCGCTTTCCTGGAGTTTATCCTGGCGCTGCGCGAATGGCGTCCAGCCGTAGGTATCGCTAAACACCGCACCCCAAAACATGATGCATTCCGGATAATAAGCGCCGTCGTGGCCAAGATAAAGTTTGGTGCGGTACTTGCAGAGCGGCAGCAGCTCATCCGCATACATGCGGAACAGAGGGCGCTGCAAGTCGAAATCTCCGGAGGTGCAGAGGCTGATATAGGGCAGGCGCGTGTTCTGCCACCAATAACCGGGACCCCAGCGTCGGTAATCCGGGTCCGTCTCGGTCCGGCCGGGCGGGACGGTGAACAACGAGCCGTTGAACTTGATCGGGTAAGCGCCCCGCCCCGCGCACGCCGTGATGAACCGCTGCAGATGATACATCTGGCTGACGCAGGCAGCCTCACTCACGCGCCCCAATTCACCGGCGGACTTGCTGCCGCCGCCCTGGTCCATCCCGATGCGCGCTGGATGCCCGTTACTGGGCACGAGACTCGCCAAGGACGGCTTTACCGTGGTGTTGGCTGCGGCGCGAATCCAACTCCGGTTCCAGAACTCATTCCACCAATCATTGTGGGCTTGGCGCCGCGCTGCGAACGCCTGCGCCTCAACGCGGCGGATGGTCTCCCCCATGTCCGCCAGCCATTGCTCGGGTGTCGCGGGATGCCGTGTAAGCACGAAGACGCTGAACCGGTGCGACTTGCCGCGCGGCGAGCGCAGGCGCCGGTCGTCGAGCCGTTCGCCTTTGTCCGCAGTTACCACCGCCCCAAAGGTCCGATGCAGCAGCGGGTCCGGCTGCTTGAAACCGGTCAAGCCTTGAACCTCCGCCAGCATCGCGGGCCCGACGGACTTGATATTGTGGTGAAACCAGCCGATGCGGTCGCCCTGACCGGTGAGCAGTGTGTCCGGTTCGAGGACCGTAGCGGCATGTTTGCTCTGCGGTTTGCCGGATTCGTTCATGACATCGCTACACTCCACTACTGCCATTTCATGCTGATTCGTCCGCCAGAGTTCGACAAAGGCGGTCACTTCCATCGGTTTAACGCTTTCAGCCGTCACCTGCACAACCGGATGATTGGCGTCCACCCAGAGTTGTATTCTGGTTTCCGCGGCATTTCCGGCGGTAATTTCAATGCAGCCTTCCTTAAGCTTGATCTCCTGCCGAAATGCCTGGCCCGTAGCGATGGGATTCGGCTCGAAGTGCAGCCGCACCTTGCCAACCTTGAGCAGGCGCGCGTTGTCATCCCACGCGTCGGTCTTGCCGATGTAGAAGTGCAGGTCGCCCTCCTTCGTCATCCACGCGTTCAGCGCGATGTCGCCGTTGCCAAGCGGCATCGAGCCGTGGTGATCTGCGCTGGGGGAATCCCAGACAACGTTAAATGCGTCAATGGACGCACCGGGCGCGGCCAGCAAACATACCGAAGCGGCAAACGCCGCCACGAACAAGAGCTTGAATCGATTCATAAGATGGGTCATTCCGTTTTGGCCGTAAACAATTCGTCATCGACAGCGGCACTGAAGTCGCGCAATGGCAAAGAAAGTGAAGAGTTGGAACCATCGACCTGGCGAGCCGCGGCGTTGACGAGAGTGGGACAGGATCATGCGCTCAAGCTTGCGCAAGCGGGCCTTTGTCTTTCTGTGATGTCGCATATCTCTTCGGTGGCAGCCGGGCACAATGGTTGTCCAATGTGTCGCGCCGGTGAAAGATTAGCTGGGGTGGACAGCTTCTGGAACCACAAAATCAGGGGGCTTGGGACAGCAAAGGCGCCGTCCGCTCGCGAAGCATCCGAAAACGGAGCTTGGTTTCCAGCCGCATAGGGGCAAACTTGCGGAAAACGAACACGATGCAACAGCAATGAAACCAGCCCTTCTCGTCCTTGGCGCCGCCCTCCTGTTGTCCGGCCTGGACTTCCCGGCCTTGGCCGCCAACGCGGCCGCTCAACGGATGCCGATTCGCGGGGAAGTTATTATCAAACGCACGGCCTCGGCCTGGGAATCGCAGCAGGTGCAGGAACCGTGCATTCTGCCCAACCCCAAAAACCCGGCACGCCTCGTCATGTTTTACTCGGGCGTGCCCGCGACGAACCGGAATCTCTGTTTCATCGGCAAGGCGTGGGCCCTCAAGTCCGACCCCTTCACCTGGCATCAAGACCAGGACAACCCGGTGTTCAGCCCTGGGAAACAGGGCTGGGATTCCGGAAGCATCCGGCTCGACGCCGTGCTCTATCTTGCCGAGGAGGATGCCTACTACCTCTACTATTCCGGCACCACCGGTTCGGTCCAGGACCACATCGGGCTGGCCATCTGCCCGGCCGGGGGCGATGGCTATTCCGGCATCACGCCCGCGGCCATCCAGCGTGCAGGCTCGCAACCGGTCCTCTCGCCCGAACCCGCCGCGCCGTATTTCGAGCAAATGGCCTCGCAGGCGGCCGTGTTGCGCGAGTGGAATGCGAAGGAGCAACGATGGGACTGGTTCATGTATTACTCCTACCGCGGCAAGGACGGCATCCTCCCCGGCCTCCGGCTCGCCACCTCGCGCGACGGGAAAACCTGGACGCGTCACTTCAACGAAAAGGACCCGCGCGGCATGGGCCAGATTTTCAAGTCCACGCCCAACGCCTATTACGAGTGGCACCAAGCCTCGAAGATCGGCGGCACCTATGTGCTCTCCATCGAGGTCGGCATTTCGGCCGGCAAACGCTGGCGCCCGGTCATCGCCGTCAGCAACCACCCCGCCAGCGGCTGGGCTGAGATCGATACGGACGCGCTGCTGCAGACAAAGTGGGAGGGCCTGTACCGCGACGACACACTCTTCCACGTCGCCACGCCCGCCTTTTATCAAATCCAAGGCAAATGGTATCTCTACGCGCAAGCCTGCCCGCTGCCCGCCAACGGCAATTACATCGACGGCCACTGGGATCTATGGTGCATCGCGTGCGACCGCCTCATCCCTACGCTCCCTGGCTGTGAAAGCATCTACATCCCCGGCCAAACAATGGCGGCGGAAGGCGCGCGCTGATGAACGCTTTGAACGCCATCGGCATAGGGCTATGGAACCCGATCCGACGCTTGGCCGCGGTGGCCGTGATGGCGGTCGTTTGCCTTTGCCTTGCCGGGCGCGCGGAGAATCTCGCGCCCACCGCCTCGAGGCTGTCCGCATTCCAGACGGACTTTGCCAGCCCGCCCGCGGCATCGCGCATCCTCAAGATCATTCATTCGTGGCCGGATGAGCCGGCAGCGCAGGACGCCCTCCTCCACAAATTGGCCGATCAGGGTTTTGGCGGAGTGGTTTGCAATGTTTCGTTCGCGGATTACCTGGCAAGCGAAGTGAAGTGGAAAGCTTTTGCGCGAGCCATCGCAGAGGCAAAAAAAGCGCAACTTAGCCTTTGGCTCTACGACGAAAAGGGCTACCCGTCCGGCACAGCGGGTGGAATGGTCTTGCGCGGACATCCAGAATGGGAGGCGCGCGGACTGCTCATCGCCGACGCCGAAGGCGAAGACACGCCACTGACGCTGGAAGTGCCGCCGGGCACCCCTTTCCTCATCGCCGCTTTTCCGGTGCGCGACGGCGACATCGACATGGCAGCGATGACAAACCTCGCGACGCAGGTCCGAGCCGGGAAGCTGTCCTGGACGCCGCCGCCGGGCCGCTGGCGAGTGATGGCAATAACCGAGAGTCTCCTGTTCGATGGCACGCACGCATCCCTTAGTCTCTCGGACCACATTCCCTACCCGAATCTTTTGCAGCCGGAACCCATCGCGCGTTTTCTTGAACTGACGCATGAACAATATGCCCAACGCCTGGGCGGCGACCTCGGCCATTGGTTCGTGTCCACCTTTACCGATGAGCCGTCGTTGATGAGCCTGTTTCTTCGGCGCATGCCCTATCGCGTGCTGCCCTGGTCCTCCAACTTGCCGGCCGAGTTCTTCCGTCGGCGCGGTTACGCGCTCGAACCCGCTGTGCCGGCGCTCGTGGCGGACACCGGTTCCGCGGGTCGGCGAGCCAGGTATGATTATTGGCGCACGATTGGCGAACTGGTAGCGGAAAGTTACTTCGGCCAAATCCAGCGCTGGTGCTCGCAGCATCATCTGCTTTCCGGCGGTCACTTGCTGATGGAAGAAAATCTCGTGAACCAGGTGCCGTTGTATGGCGATTTCTTCCGCTGCCTCCGCCGACTCGATGCCCCGGGTATCGATTGCCTGACCAGCATCCCGGACCAGGTGCCCTGGTACATTGCCCGCCTCGCCAGCAGTGCCGCGGATTTGGAAAACAAGAGTGTTACCATGTGCGAAGTCTCCGATCACAGCCAGCGCTACCGTCCTCCAGGCGATCAGCGACCTGTCCGCTCCGTGACCGAGTCGGAGATTCGCGGAACATGCAATCGCTTGATCGTCGAGGGAATTGACACCATCACCAGCTATTACTCGTTTGCAGGACTTTCCGACGAGCAACTCCGCCGTCTCAACGATTGGGTCGGGCGCTGTTGCGCGACGCTCAAAGGCGGACATCAAGTGGCCGATCTTGCGGTGGTGTATCCGGTCGAGAGCGTTTGGCCGCGGTTTACCCCCGCGCGGCATTATGCCAACGATTCGCCCACTGCTGCACAGATCGAAAACATCTGTCGCAATGTCTCAGACGCGCTCTTTGGCGCGGGCCGCGACTTCACTTACGTCGATGGCCAAGCCCTGGCAGAAGCAAAAGTGGAACGGTCAGAACTGGTGCATGGCAACCTGCGATGGCGAGTTATCGTGCTGCCAGGCGCCGACACGCTCCCCCTGGCAGCATGGGAAAACCTGGCGCGTTTCGCCCAGAACGGCGGGGTCGTGATCGCGGTCGGGGATCGGCCGGCTAACAGCGAGACGGACTTCCCTTCGCGCCGGGTTCTCGAGCTGGCCGGCAATATCTTTGGCGCAGCCACAAATGACCCGCGTGTTTCTCCCAATCGCCGAGGCGGTGGCGGCATCGTGTTGCCAGTCGGCGCAGCCGGCATCCTGCCTCAGCTCCTCGACAGCATTCTCGAACCAGACGTGAATGTCGAATCGGCTCGGTCCCCTCTGCGGTCCACCCATCGGCGTATTGGCGGCCACGAAGTCTATTTTGTGATCAATGACAGTGATCAGCCTTGGTCTGGACGAGTTGGCATCGCTGCCTCCGGACCAGGCGAACAATGCGACCCGGCAACCGGGGAAATCCGCCCCTTTTCTCGCGAAAAAGAAATCCACCTGTCAGCCTACAGCGGCACAGTATTCCGTTTTCCGGCGGTGCGCCGACCCAAACGTCTCAAGCTCACAGACGATGCGCTGCCCAATCTCATCGTCCGAACCCTTCCCGAGGCCACTCCCCTGCTGGGGCGCGGTGAGTTTGTCCGGGAAGACCTGGCGGCTGCTACGCCGGCTCAGGCCGCGCGCCAGCCCGCGTGGCGCGTCAGGGGCACACTGACCAAAGGTGGCGTGGATACTTTTCTGTTCGTGCAATTCCTCTATAAACAGACGCTGGATTTGCACGAGGCTGACTTCCTCGTGCTGGATACCTGGGTTCCGCAAAGCCAAAGAACACCCGCTCAACTCCTCGTAATCCTCCGTGACCAGGAGGGAACCGAATATATGGCGAACACTGGCTGCCTGCTCGGTGTGCCCGGGTACGCCCGCACATGGCTCCCGCTGAGCCTCTTCCATTTGGCCGGCTGGTCCCGCGATAATAACGGGCACTTGAACCTCTCGAACATTACAGAAGTCCGGGTGGGTTGGGGTGGATACTTCGGCGCGCAGGGAGAAAAGGTCGAGTTCAGCCTGACATTGCCCCAAGTCGCAACGCTGAAACAGGGGAGTCTGAAGCGCAAGCAGAGTGGAAGTGGATGGTGACCGGGTGGTTTCAAGAAATCGTAGCCGCCGACGGCAGTCGGCGCTAACATTCCGATAATCGAGGAAAAGTGCGCCGACTGCCGTCGGCGGCTACGATTTTGCAGGTTCTTGAATCCGCCCTGGGATGGTGACCGGTTCATGCGATTGAGCTTTGATTGTTCAAGAAAGCAGGCATACTCGCCGTCCTAAAAGGAACTCTATGACAGAACAGATGAAAAAATGCTGGAACGGTTGGGTGTGCGGCGGACTTCTCCTGTTGGGAGTCGTGTCATGTTCCACCCCAAACGAACACCACCGCGCAATCGAATTGTTTAACGGAAAAGACCTTGTTGGCTGGCAGCAGGTGCTGGCGGAGCCAGAGGTCAAAATGAGTCAGGTTTGGAGCGTCCAAAACGGGGTCCTGACCTGCCAGGGCAAACCCCTCGGGGCCCTGTATCGCGGCCCGGCAGTGTCCAACTTCCGACTGGTGGTGGAATACCGCTGGCCGCCCGGCAGTGAGCCGGGCAATAGCGGCATCTTTTCCCGCATCGGTGAACCGCTCAAACCTCTCCCCTGTGCCATCGAGGTCCAACTGAAACACGGCAGTGCAGGGGATGTTCTCGGCCTCCAGGGCAAACCCATCGCCAACGGCCAGCCCCGCTTTTTTGAAGTCAAAAAACATGCCGTGGCCGGTGACATCGCCGGCGTCCAGAAAACGCTCGATGCTGAAAACCCTCCAGGCGAATGGAACCGAGTCGAAATCCTGGCCCAAGGCGCCAGCTACCAGGTCCACATCAACGGCAAATTGGTCAACGAAGCCGACGGAGTCGATCTTACCTCGGGACCGGTCGGAATCCAATCCGAGGGCGGAGTCGTCCAGTTCCGCCGCGTCACCTTGACTCCCTTGGACTGACTGTTGAAGCTTCCCCCGGTATGAAAAAGCCGTTCGCTTTGGCTTTCATTCCTCTCTGGGCTCTCTGCTGCTGCAATGCAGCTTACTCCCAGTCCGCCGCGAGATTCCCGGGCACGGTCCCTCCATTAACCTCATTTGGTCTCTCTATCCCGCTGCACCACTCTGGCTTGCGCCCCGCCGGTCCTTCCCCCATATCCATCGCTTACACTAACTCCCCCGACAGAACCTCAACCCCGGGCGTGGAGTTGGCCCAGACGATTTCTTTGATTACCGGCGTAGCCATATCGCCCTTGCTGGGCGCCGGCACGGTCGGGGCCTGGAAGTATTTTCAAGCCAATACTCCCCGCCAGAGGGCAAGGCTTCCCTGGTTCGCGCAGCCATGGTTTTGGATTCCCGCCCTGCTCATCGTAACGGCATGTTTCCTCAAGGATACAATCGGCATCGCTGTGCCGAAGCTCCTCAAGAAACCCCTCGACGCCGCTGAGGTCGTCGAACACAAAATCAGCGGGCTGATCGCCACCGGTGCGTTCGTGCCCCTGGTTGCGTCAGTATTTCAACAGCCGGATATTCAGCCAGCCGTCCTGGCCGGGACCGGCTTCCTCGCCGCTATCGACCTTTCCTGGCTTGGCAACGCCATCATGGTGTCGCTCATGATGATTACCTTCTTCATCGTTTGCGTTGCCTCCAGCACCCTCAACATCCTCATCCTCCTCAGCCCATTCCGACTCGTCGATCTGGCGCTCAAAACCTTCCGCCTCTTCCTCCTCTCCACAGTTGCGGCGACGGCGTTCGCCAACCCGTGGCTTGGCGCCGCCTGGGCCTTCGTCATTATTGTCCTCGCCTGGTTCATCGCCGGTTGGTCCTTCCGATTGTCGCACTTCGGTTTGGTCTTCATCTGGGATTTCGCCACGCGACGGAGCAAGCGCTTTGCTCCCGACACAATCGCGAACCGGGTATTCCTGGCCCGCAAATTCAATAAAGTGCCGGCCCGCAGTTACGGAACTCTGCTGCGCCACAAGAATGGCAGCCTCGTCCTGAAATACCGCCCTTGGCTGATTCTGCCCAAACGCACTCTCACTTTACCTCCAGGCAAATACGCCGTCGCCAAGGGGTTGTTGTATTCCGAAATCGTCAGGGTCGAAGGCGATAGTCTCGAATCAACCATCCTCTTGCCGCCGCGTTACAGATCGCACGAACAGGAACTCGTTCTAGTTTACGGATTCGCCGATGTCCGCGATGCTGGCGCCCGCGCCGCTTTGCTTTGGCTGCTGGACCTTGTGGGGTTCAGGCTCAGGCCCCAACAGATGCCTCCCCCGTAGCGATCCTCCGGACTGTCCGCCACAACCTGCAAATCATTCGCCCCAGCTTCCGTGTTCTGATAGCCACGCCGTGTTTTCCATGCGCAGGTCAGCATTGCATTCTACGGCAGGTTCCGGTTATACCCTGCGCATGCAACAAATCGCTCTGGCAGTTGGCCTCAAAACCGGCGTGTCCCGCCGACGCTTCCTTGTCACCGCCGGCGCAGTCGCCTCCTTCATGGCCCTTCCGCGCCACGTGCTGGGCGGAGCCGGCCAATCCTCCCCCAACAGCAAGCTGAACATCGCCGGCGTCGGCATCGGCGGCCAGGGCGCCTCCGACCTCGAACAGGTCAATACCCAAAACATCGTCGCCTTGTGCGATGTGGACCAGGACTACGCCGCCAAGACTTTCAAAAAGTATCCCGCCGCAAAACAGTATATGGACTTCCGGCAGATGCTCGACAAGGAGAAGAATATCGACGCCGTCGTTGTTGGCACCCCTGACCATACGCACGCCATTGTTTCCATCACTGCAATCAAAATGGGCAAACATGTCTATTGCGAAAAACCCTTGACACGCACCGTTTATGAAGCAAGGACGTTGGCCAAAGCGGCCCGCGCGGCCAACCTCGCCACCCAGATGGGCAACCAGGGCATGGCCTTCGAGGGCAACCGGCTCATCAATGAATGGCTCGCCGATGGCGCCATCGGGCCTGTGCGCGAAGTCCATGTGTGGTCAGATCGCCCTACGCACCGGGGCAAAATGCCGCTCTGGTGGGCCCAAGGCATCGAGCGCCCAAAAGATACCCCGTCCGTCCCCGACTCCCTCGATTGGGACTTGTGGCTCGGCCCAGCCCCCTTGCGGCCCTACCATCCCGCTTACGCACCCTTCCGCTGGCGCGGTTGGTGGGACTTTGGCTCGGGCGGGTTGGGCGACATGGGCATCCACAACCTGGCCCCGGTGTTCTCCGCGCTGAACCTCGGCGCCCCCGTGTCGGTTCAGGCCAGCTCCTCGCCTGTGTTCCCCGAAACAGTCCCTTTGGCCGCGATTGTCCACTACCAGTTCCCCGCTCGAGCCGGCCTCCCGCCCGTCAAATTGCACTGGTACGATGGCGGCCTGCTGCCCGAACGACCGGCAGAACTCGAGGAAAATCTCGAGTTGAATCCCGAAGACGGCATCATCTTCGTGGGCGACAATGGCAAAATGCTCGTCACTGGCTGGGGTGGCGAACATCCGCGGCTGCTCCCGGATGCCCGCAATAAAGAATATAAACGCCCACCCAAATCGTTGCCGCGCTCCATCGGGCATCACAATGAATGGCTCGAAGCCTGCAAGACCGGCTCGACCACACGATCCAGCTTCGACTTCGCCGGGCCGCTCACCGAGGCCGTCCTCTTGGGCAGTCTCTGCGTTCGCAACGGAGGCCAAAAGTTGATCTGGGACACCGAGACTCTCAAAATCACGAATGACCCGGACGCCAACAAGCTGCTCCATTATGAATACCGGAAGGGCTGGAGCTTGTGAGCCGCAAGGTCAAAATCGGCCTGGTCGGCTCCGGGTTCATTTCGACCATCCACGCCGAAGCGCTCAAACAATGTGCCGATGCCGAGTTGTTGGCCGTGGCTTCCCACACCCCAGGCAAAGCCGAGGCATTTGCCCGTAAGCACGCCATTTCCCATCATTTTACCGACTATCACCGCTTGCTGGACTTGCCGGAAATCGATCTCATCGTCGTCGGTGTTCCCAACGACCTCCACTGCCAGGTGACCCTCGCCGCCGCCGCCGCCGGGAAGCATATCGTGCTCGAAAAACCGATGTGTCTGAACCTCGCCGAGGCCAGCCGGATGCTTGCCGCCTGCCATCAGGCGAAGGTCCATTTGATGTATGCCGAGGAATTGTGTTTCGCGCCAAAATATGTCCGGCTCAAACAGCTTCTGGATGGCGGCGCCCTCGGCCAACCCGTGCTGATCAAACATTCCGAGAAACATGACGGCCCTCACGCTCCCCATTTTTGGGACGTGAACCGCGCCGGTGGCGGCGTCACGATGGACATGGGTTGCCACGCCATCGAGTTCTTTCGCTGGATGCTGGGTCGCCCGCAAATCACCTCGGTCTATGCCCAAATGGGCACCCACGTCCATGCCGGCAAGACCCGCGGAGACGACAACGCCATCCTCATCCTGGAATTTGCCAACGGCGTTATCGGTGTGGCCGAAGAAAGTTGGACCAAGCTCGGCGGCATGGACGACCGCGCCGAGGTGCATGGCTCCAAGGGCGTCGCTTATGCCGATCTCCTCCACGGCAATGCCATCGTCGCTTACAGCGCCAATGGCTACGACTACGCGGTCGAAAAGGCGGGCTCCACCGTCGGTTGGTCCTTCCCCATCTACGAGGAAATCTGGAACTACGGCTTCGTCCAGGAAATGGCCCACTTCGTCGATTGCGTGAAACACCATAAGCAACCACTCGTCACTGGCGAAGATGCCCGCGCGGTCTTGGAAGCTTTGTTTGCCGCTTACGAGTCCGCAGGCTCCGGTAGAAAAATCAGCCTGCCATTCAAAACCGACGCCGCCAAACCGTTCGATTTGTGGCAGCCAAAATCGATTAACAGCGAAAACCCTCAGGCATGACAATTCACTTGCAAGTCCATTACAGATGAACATAGATTCTAACTGATCGACATGCCCAACCCCTCTTCCAATCCCAATCCCAATCGCAAAAGTAAAGCCACCATCCTCGTCGTCGATGACCAGCCCATCTTCCGCGAGGGCCTGACCCAGCTCATCAACCGCCAGCCCGATATGTTGGTCTGCGGCGACGTTGGCAACGCTGCCTCAGCGGCGCAGGTCTTGGAAACACGCCGCCCGGACCTCGTCCTCCTGGACTTGCGCCTCGGCAATGGCGACGTTTTCGAGCTCATCAAGGGCTGGAAAACCCGCTTCCCCGATCTGCGCCTCCTCATCCTCTCCGCCCACGACGAGGCCCTCTATGCCGAACGGGTTCTCCGCGCCGGAGCTGCCGGCTACGCCATGAAAGCCGAATCCTCCGAGGATACCATCGCCGCCATCCGCGCCGTCCTGGCCGGAGAAATGTACGTCAGCCGCAAAATCGCCTCGCGCCTCCTGCATCATCTCATCCAAAGTAAACCCGTGGTCCGCGACGCCCGAATCGAGGCCCTCTCCGACCGCGAACTGCAAGTCTTCTGGATGCTCGGCACCGGTTTGGGCAGCCGCGAAATTGCAGACAAACTGCGCCTCAGCATCAAGACCATCGAAACCTACCGCGAAAATATCAAACACAAACTGGCCCTGCGAAACGCCGCCGAACTCATCCGCTTCGCCACCCAGTGGTCCCAGACATCAGCCTCCAAAGACCCGGATGGCC
>Ga0194053_10001596_pt1 | contig 14350 bp, 7 predicted proteins | sample SepL228m_MetaG_FD_161684 | JGI IMG/M metagenome (GOLD analysis project Ga0194053, IMG submission 161684) | Anoxic zone freshwater microbial communities from boreal shield lake in IISD Experimental Lakes Area, Ontario, Canada - Sep2016-L227-8m | ecosystem: Environmental > Aquatic > Freshwater >... | reverse complement strand
TTGAAATTACGGGGAATCGATCAAATAACCGCAATAAAACAAATGCTCCTTGGTCAACCACTTTTCAACTAATTGCACAAAAGTCTTTTTTTATAAATTAGTCTGACGAAACTGAGTAGTTACTTTTATCGTATCCCTATTTCAAAATTAGATAAAATACAGTAAAATAGTTTTATTATGTCTTTTTCTAAATTTGAGAAAAAATTAGAGGGTATGGTCGAGGGAATATTTTCCCGCGCTTTTCGTGCTCCACTGCAGCCGATTGAGTTGGCGAAGAAACTTACCCGAGCGGTAGAAGATAACCGCACCATTAGTGTTGCGAATACATTCGTACCAAACCTTTATAAAATTTTCGTGTCCCCAACAGATAACCAGACCTTTGTTACACTCGGTCCCAAATTAATAGCTGAATTGGAAAAATATTTACGCGAGTTTATTGCCGACCGTGGATATCAAACAGTCGGTGGAGTTGTAATAGAGATACATCCTGATGAAAATATAAAAACCAGCGGAATAGAAATCACCACAGAAAACGCAGCAAATATTCCCCAGGTATCCCCGCTTCCCGGTGATCCGATTACCGGCAGAATAGTAACATTTAATCATAATAATTCGCAAAAAAGCCAGATTAGCTATATTATATACAAGAATGAAGAGATTCCCCTTGCCGACGGAATGACCTTTGGCCGCAGCACCTCTAATACCGTGATATTGTCCGGCATTGAAATATCACGCAACCATGCGGAAATAGTACAGACCGAGGAAGGATGGTTGCTGAGAGATAAGGGAAGTGCAAACGGTACAATAGTAAATGGCAGATTAATAAACAGTCATCTGTTAGCTAAAGATGATAAAATTATGATTGGGAAAGAGATTTTGGAAGTGAAATGATTAGGTGTTAGGCAACTTATTCTAAAACTGAAAACTGAAAACTGAAAACTTAACACCGAAAACTAAAAACAAAAAAGCCGCAAAAAATATTCTTTGCGGCTTTTTTATTTTTATATAATCAATTCTCAGCAGGAAGTGCGAACTTCAAAACGTATGAACCGCTGATTACGTTTATCAGTCCTTTTTCATCCGGTGGTTGAATTGATTCTACCCGCAGCAGGTCATAAAGGTCTTGTTTTGCCAATATCTGGCCAGTTGAAAGTTTAATTACTAACAAACGTGAAATCAGATTGCCGCTGTCTTTGTCCCATTGTCCGGCAATGATGCCCATGCTTCCGCTGGCGAGGAATTGGGCATAACCACCCTTAATAGACCATAACAGTTTTTTCTGTTTTAAATCGTAATATTCCGCGCTGCCGTTATCGGAGTTTAGAATTAATCCATTTTTACCAGCTTGGGTTATTTTGTCGCCAGATGCGCTGTCGATGGATAATAATTCTTTGCCATCGCGACCATATACAGTTAATGAACCTTTAGCCGCTTTAGGTTTTGTTTTATCTGATTTTGCTGTGGTCAGCAATGCTACCCAATCGCCATTTGCGCCGACAGTCATGATTGAAGGAATCGAGTCGTCATTTCGAGCAATTTTAAAGATTTCCTCACCATTTTTCCCAAACAATATCAGGCTGCCGTCAGTAGTGGCGACTCCCATATAACCATCGTTGCTTAAAGTGGCGACTGGCTGGCTTTTTAATCCATCTGATAATGAAACCAGGGTGCGAAGGTCTGGCGATATGAAGTATACTTCCGGTTTTGTTTTATCCTGTTTACCAATAATCAGCATTACATGCCCGGTAGAATCTGAATATTTCGCATCCAATACATGTGATTCCGGCTGCAGGTTCATCGCTATCGGCTGTACCTGAGAACCGTCTGGCTTCATCATGATAATTTGAGCACGGCCATTTTCTTCTGTGGTGTATCCGCGTGCAGTGCCATAATTATCGCGAACCAGCAGGCTTTCTTTTGACAAAGGAATCTCGCGTAAGATTTTACCATCGTCGTCAAGGATATTCAGCGACTGTGCGGCGGTATCTCCCGGACGTGTGCTGGAACGATATTGCTGCAGCATCCAGTTGCCAGCGACGAATCCGCGTGTCTGACCTTGCCATGCGCTCATGCGTATTGGTGTCGCCGATGGGGTAGTGTCTATTATTGTAGTTTTATTTGCCGGAACAATTTCTACAACTGCACTCGCTTTGTCATTATCGATTGCTGCTGTTACTGTAGCGCGTCTAACATCACCCTTATCAAGCAATGGCGCGGTTAGGGTAGTGCGGACACGGCCATTGCGGTCGGTCATGATTGCATTAGCCGCTAATGTACCGATATTTGTAGATAATGTTACTTGCTGATTGCCGGCGAGTCGGTTCGTACCTGCTTCAGTTACTGTCACATCAACAGCACAGAAGTCATTGCCATCGCCATCTATTGATGCAGGGGTCAGGACGACTTTAATGTTGTACTGATTGCCATTGTTTACTCCGGTTTGCAGGGTAATATATCCAGTAGCAGTTAGTCCATTTGGTCCATTTGCGATAATTGCTGCTTGCGGGTCTTCAGCAGTATATGGACTGGTATAAGTGGCTAACGTGCTGCCGGTGGCATCTGTGATAACTGTTTTGGGTGATATCTTGCCGGCAGTAGTAATCAATGCTATCGGCATATTCGTATAAACCTGACCAGTTTGCTGATTTATGGCACGAATTAAAACCTGCGCGGTGGTTAAACCGTCAGCATTCAATGTCTTAGGTGTTATCGTCAGCAAAATCCCCTGATTAGTAGGTGTTGGATTTGGGTTTGGATTTGGATTTGGATTATAGGGATTATTGGGATCGTTATGGTTGATATTTCCCTGTATGAAAGTGATCATTCCCATTCCGCTGGCACCATTTGTTTGTGCTGATATGGTAGCCTGACCGGGGAAGCGCGGCGCGATAATTGTTGCGCGAGCGTGGCCTGTCAGGTCAGTAAGCACATTCATTGGCTGGATAGTTCCTAATGTAGCGGTAAGGAATACTTGCTGCATTTGCATTGGTCGCATCAAGGCATCCATCGCAACTATGTCAACAGTTCCCATTGATGTGCCGTCAGCAGTAAGTGTCTGCGGAAATATGCTGACAGTGATGTTAGCCTGACCACCGCCGTTGTTGCCGCCATTGTTTCCATTAAAACTTACAATGGCACTTCCAGTCGCTCCCAATGCTGTTGCTGAAATGGTAGCCTGGCCATAGACGCGCGGTGATATTAATGATACTCGGGCGTGACCGGTGTTATCAGTGTTAATTGATGTCGGTTGCAATGTACCTAACGAAGTGGTGAAATTAACCGGTATATTTATTCGAGGAAAACCATTGGTGTCGAGTATAACAGCATCAACGGTAGCGGTCGAATAACCGTCAGGAATCAAATTGGCTGGATTTACTGTTACTTGAACTTGTTGATTTGTCGACGGGTTAATTGCAATATTAGTGTATGCGCGTTTATTAAGATACTGGGCAAAGGCGGTAATATGGGCAATTCCGGCAATCTGCATGTTGGGTACTTGTCCGGGAGCACGATATGTAACTGTTGCTCTGCCGGTATTATCTGTCATGCTCAGCGGATCAATTGAACCTAAATCTGTGGCGAATTGTATTGGCTGCTGTACTATTGGCTGGTTCATTGCATCTGTTAAAGTAATATTGATTATTGATGTACTGTAACCATCTGCCGACATTGTTTTTGGATTTGCAGAAATCTGGAAATCAGATACTGGTACACCAGAGTTCGATTGTTGGATAGGTGCAGTTGCAACAGAAGCGTATTTGTCATCAATTACACCAAGTACTTCAAGTTGTTTTAAAAACAAATCATTATATTGGTCAATGGTCATGTTGTGGTAACCCAAAACCAGGCTTACCATGGCGATTCCATCCGCGTCAGTCACTGCTGTAGGTGATGATAATGATCCGAAGTTAGTGCTGAATTTTATTGTTTTGCCGGCGCGGGTTGCTCCGTATGCACGGGCGGTAATAACTGCGTTTGCCGTCCCGCCGGATTGCAGGCGAATCTGTTTCGGATCGATGGAAGTTTTAATATATACCGGTGGTGTTGTCAGGTCATTTTGCTGAACCACCATTTCAATTGCTTTTTGTGTCGGCGGGTCATCTGCATACCGAAGGCTGTCATCCGCGGTAATAATTACCGCATATATCCCTGGTTCTGATGGTGCAGTCCAGGTGAAAGATGTTTCACTGGTCATCTTATAACCTTGCTGCAGAGTACCGGCAGTGCAGTAGCCGGTTACTGTCACCGGGTCTTTCACTTGTTTGCCATTCAAGCCGTACAAACCTAATTCATAGTCATTATCAAACATTTTCACATTTAATCGAACTGTAGAATTTGGACGTAATTGTGTTGAACGGTCGGCTGTTACCGTTAAATTTATTAACTGGCCCTCTGTGTATGTTACACTGAAGGCGCATAAAGTACTGATAAATAGAAATACCAGCGGTAGAATTAATTTCCAACTAAACATATTGTCTCCTTTTGCTTGTGTCATTATACCATAAGATACGTGCTGGCGTAAGTTATGGATTCATATTTTTATATTTAAATTTTACTATTATTAAATATAAAGACGGGGCAGGCGAACACCCAGGCTGACCAAAGCCTCATAAGCGATGCTGCCCATTGCCATGCCCACTTCCCAGGCGGTGATTGTTTTGTCTCCCTGACTGCCAATTAACACCGCGGTATCGCCAACCATAACATCCGGGATATCTGTGACATCAATTATGGTCTGGTCCATACTGACGCGACCGGCAATTAGCGCACGCTCGTTATGTATTAATGCCCATCCGGTATTTGAATGCATTCGCGCAAGCCCATCTGCATATCCTAATGGCAGCAGTGCGAATTTGCTGTCGCGATGAGTACGGTATGTAAGGCCGTATCCAACTGCGTCACCGGCAGGCAGATTATTCACCTGTACCACCTGGGATTTCAATGACAATGCCGGACGCAGCGGGAACGGTATAAAACGGTCGCGGGTATCTTCGGTGCGTTCGCGGGCATAATTGACTCGTTTTGTTGGGGTATATAGTGCCGGCATTCCAGTTTCCGGTGGAATGTCTGACGCCATTGGAACCGGAGTGATGCCATACATGATTAATCCCGGTCGTACCATGTCAAGGTGAGACGGTGGGAAAAATGTAACTGCCGCACTGTTGGCGCAATGCCGATAACGTGGAGTAATGCCATGTTTTGCCACGTTGTCCAATATAGTACAAAACCGGTCAAATTGAGTATGCAGCGATGTCTGGTCATCGTAATCAGCGGTGGCAAAATGAGTCATAATTCCTTCAATCTCAATGCCGGGCATTGCTGCCACTTTTCTTATCATCTCCGCCGCTTCTGACCAGCGAACGCCTACTCTGCCCATTCCGGTATTCACTTTTATATGAGCGCGAAACGGCTTGCCAATTTTTACTGCCGCATCAGAAAATGCCTGACCGGATTTCAGGCAATTAATTACTGCCGCGCTGTCTAAATGCACTATTTCTTCTGCCTGGCATGGCAAACTGCACCCCATAATAAGGGTGGGGCAGTAAACATCCGCGTTATGCAGTGCTTTTACTTCTTCTGGTATCGCTACTGCCAGCATTGTTGCACCGCCTTCCAGCACTGCTTTTGCCGACGGTATTAATCCGTGCCCGTATCCATCGGCCTTGACGACAGCTATTACGCCAGTCTTTTCGCCTACAAACTTGCGAATTGACTGGACATTTTCAGTTATTGCCTTAGTTTCTACTTCTACCCAAGCTGGACGCACTTTTTTCTCCTGACATTTTTTTACACTGTATATTATAAGTTATGGCTTTGTAATATCATTTCCTGCCAGTTTTCCAGTATCAATGGTAATTGATGTTAAATAAATTTTATCATTTTCCGGCAAAGTTATAGATGTAATCTCTTTGTCTTTATCTGTCGGAATAATTAATGAATAAACTGTACCATTAAAATACCGGTTATTTCCATGAGATGTTTTAATGTGGTTTGTCCTGAATATCGGTACGTCGTTATCGCCAGGTTCGTCCAACCAGTAAGGTATCGAAACTGCTGCCTTGCTGGTGGTTCCGTCTTTATATTCAATAATAAATTCCGCGTTTTGTTTATCATCAGTTGAAAATACTGCCATGCATATCGCCTGTCCGGATCTATTTATAGGAATCTTCTGGCTTTTTGCTAATATAGCCGGGTATCTTCCTTTCTCTGCTGACGGGAAACGATACCAGGGGTCGTCTTCTTTCGGTATGCGTTCTGTCTGGTATCCAACAGGATAAGCATTGTTTATGCCCAGCGCATCCGGCAGGAAATCTTCAGTAGGGAATGCATTTCCTTTGCCATCGATATCTGCACGGTTGAATAAATTATTGTTATCGCTATAACTGCAACTGGCATTAAAAGTTTTGCTGATGTCAATAAATTGCCAGCGTTTCCCGGTATTAATGCGGATGACTGGCAGCAGTGCGCCAAAAATATTCGCAGGTTTGCCATCAATTTCTATACTGAAATAGCAATTGATTAAACCAGATAATGCGGGTGGAGTTAATGTCACCTGCTGCTGAATTATAGTGCCATCGGGGCATTCATTTTCTATTTTTGTACTGCCGGTTGCTCCTGGTATTTCCCTGCCATCAACTGTTGTCATATAGCATTTTATGCTTACTTGATTTTTATCCCATTTTTTTGACGAAAGATTTGCGATAGTGAATACTCCGGCAGTCGGATCATTAATCTGGTCTGACAATTCAATTGCGAGGAATTTGCACGCATTTTCATTATTAATGACAATTTTTTCAACTGGCGGTGCAGTGCTCTTTATTTGAATCGGCAGGGAATATTCAGCAATCTTTTTAGTGAACATCGGTATCTTCATCTCGGATGTTGGGCTGGAATAGACAACTATCTCCAAGGTATAATCGCCGTTAACTAAAGGGTGGTGTTTTTTATCAAATGTCGATAAATTAACGGTAACTTCGCCATAACTATTTGCTGGCAAGAAGATATTGCCACTGGCAATTCCGTTTGCGACAGTTTGCTTCTTTTTGAGAATATTATATTCAATTCGGATACCGTCTGTCGTGGCTAATGATTCAGAACTGCTGTTTTTTATGCGGAATTTTGTTTTTAACTCGGTTCCCCGCTGTAAAAATGCTGGAATGTCGGTACCTGTTAAATTAAGCACTTGTTTCTGGTTTGCGCGCCATGACGTAATGGTGGTAAATAACGTCGATAAATCAGTATTGCCATATTGTGCCGTCGGCGCGATAGCAATACCGGCGATGTAATCGTTGTATGAATTAATGGCAATGAACGATGGCGACATTGCGCGGGATTTTTCCAACTGTTCTCGGAACTCATCTCCACTACGACGGGTAATCACTTCATTTGTTCCATCTATGACGGAAGGAGAGACATTTGCAGAGGTTAATTTCCCAACAATTTTCCCTTCGGACAGCAGCAAAACATAATTTCTGTCTTTTATAAAAACAGGACAGCATAATTTATTGCTAAATGTTGTTGTCAGTCTATATAAAGCTGGAATAGTTTGTAATTTTGCAACTGCTAATTCGGCAATTGCTGCATCCATTAATTTTGACGCCGGAATCCCGATTGCTATTGAGGGAACAGGTATTTTTAATAATGGCGCACTGGCGATGGCATTTATAAAAGATGGTGTTAAATCTTCCGGGGTGATAATAATCGCATCAATGCCATATTGGGTCATGGTTGCAAAATGCCGTTGGTAGAATACTGCTGAGTCAGGAGTTATAAATTTTCCGACGGATATAACGGGCCTGCAGATACCAATTTTTTCTTCACCGGTCAAAAACCAGCTCGCTATAATTGGCATTACCGTGGTTTTAATAGGTGCAGTGGTGACTGCTTCTGGTGTTAATGGCAAATTTATAACGCCGGAATACAGCCATTCCGCTCCATCGGGAATTCCGTCAATAAAGGGTCGGGTATTCATAATTGGTATGAATATCTTGTCTTTTTCAGCTTCAATTAATTTGTTATTGGCTAATATTGTCATCCTGCCCCAAAGCGATGGATTTAAAATGTTTTCATTATTCAGGTTGACTGGCCAGTAATCAGTTGTATTATTTCCACTGGCGGAATGGCAGGAAGCCGCGAAACCTATTTCTACATTTCTGCCTGGGGGTGGGGGAGTTAAGCCTAATAAGTCCCATTTCAAAGCGAGTTCAACAGTATATTTTTCACTTTTCTTTGCTGGATTATTTATTTCTCCATATCTTTTGACACCATATCGTATAGTGCCTTGCTTGCTGAGTCCAAACCATGTGGTATCATCCTGCCATCCGCCGCTGCCGCCGCGCTGTACAGTAGCGCCGCCGGCCGCGCTTATCACCACCCGGATAGTTTTTTCATCTGGAACATCTTTGTCATCGACGTTGGAAAAATTAAGGTATACCGCCACACTGTCATCCAGCCACGGTTGACCCAGCGGTTCTGTGCGGGTGCCGATCATTTTGTTGTCCGGTACTTCAAATGAGAAATACATCGCATCGTCGGCACGCCAGCCGGCATGAAGAGACATAATGCGATTCTGCGCGAATGATGATATCGATAAAATGATTAACGATAATATTAAAAGATATTTTTTCAAATGCTTTATACGGATATGCGGTATCCGTGCTCCTTAATAGTTTTCAGTTTTCAGTGTTCAGTGTTCAGTTTTTAGTTTTTGACAGGATTAACATGATTAACAGGATTTTGTATAAATATTAGGCTGTCCTAACCTAATCCTTAATCCCTAATCCCTAATACCTTCTTCACGTATAGCTGGGCATATCCAGCGTGCCGAACCACCATCCAGTTAATGAGGCAATTACAGCGAGGTTGCCACCAAATGCCAGTGTGCCCAGCCAGTTTTCGCCGGTATAAAACAAGTATAATACCGTTGCCAGGTTGAATAATATGGCGACGCCGACCGTTACTGACGGGCCGATTGGCCATTCTTCATCAAACGCGCTCATTATCACTACCGCAACGAGTCCAAGCCACATGCATACCGTGCTGGTAATCAACAGCAGCATGCCATAAGGATAGTTGTTGGTAGACCCATGGTCAAATATCGGCAAGGATGCATGAATCATCAGCTTTTCAAATGATGGCAATATGCGGCCATATCCCAAACCGAATGCCATAATTCCCAATCCGATTGCCTGGAATGAAACTGATCTCCAGGGAATGTATAGTGAATATGATGAAATAGGTTTTAGCATTTCGGGCATAAAGGCGTAAATCAAGAAAAATAACGACACTGCACAGATTCCAAGCATCCCTTTTTGCCGTGCGTGTTTTTCTTCCATCAGCAGTTTTTCTTCAGGCGATGGTTCGATGTATAAATCGACTACGCCGTCCAACACTTGCCGCGCATGTTCCAACCGTGCACGATAATCGCCATTCTCCGGGTCTGCGGTTATCGCGCGTTCGTATGACTTTATCCCTTCTTCCAACCGATCAGTCATCAGGTACACTTCACCAAGCAGGGCCCAGGCAGGTGCATGTTTGGGGTTGGTATCAATTATCCCGCGCAATATATGCATTGCCGACGGCATTTGCCGTCGCCATATCGCGGCATTAACCATGAATATCCGGCGGTCTATCGACGACATCTGACCATATAAATCTATTTCCGGTAGTTTTATATCGATATCCGCTATTTTCTTCTTGCTTTTTGCAATCGCTTTTATTATCGGAGCATCATATTGCAGCCGGTAACTGCTGGTCAGAACAAGGTAAGCATTAATTTTTTTCTTAAACGCCTCATCGGTAAAAATCATTTCCGTGTCGGCAGTAACCCGGTAACGCGAAACATAATGCTGGAAAGCCGCCTCTATCTGCAGCTTTGAAGCATTTATTTTCAATCCAAAATAATCGTAATAAGTTTTCATGATGGTGGTTTTATTATAGCAGGAAAATATGGTTACTGAAATAGAGATGATTTGTTATTTATGTTATCAATCTTATTATGGTAACCATACCAAAAAAAGATTAGTTATTTTTGTAAAATCACCAAAAACCCCTTGCACATTTTTTTTTTCTGTGGTACAGTCGTTCCCGTAACGTCATGGACATTTAGGAATTGACGTAACTGGAGGTTTTATGAATGTATTTTTACGCCAGGTTGTGGCGGCAATGGTTCTATTTTCTCTTGGGTCAGCCATTATGGCTACTGGCGGGTATGTAGATAAGATTCTTTTCTCTACCCTGGACAATTATAACAGGACGCAGATTTATGCTGTTAACCCGGATGGCAGTGGTCTCTCGCAGATTACTAATGAGCCTGGGATAGGAGCGAGCAATCCTTGTGTCAGTCCTGATGGCACGAAAATCGTATTTATATCAGCTTTGACCTACGGCAACTCTGCTGTTAAGATGATGAACTCGGATGGCAGTCGTCTTGTTAATCTTTATCCCGCTTCCGGTTATTCGGGTTCTTTGCTTTTAAATCCCCGCTTCAACAAAAATGGTAAAACTATTAATGTGTTGATGTGCGAGAATGATGAAAAGGTGATGATGGAGATTAACCTGGCTTCAAAAGGTTTTTCCAGAAAACTTGACATGAAACCTTCATCAACGCAAACATTAAACAATGGCGATATTTTATATGCTACCAGTGTTAAATGCACAACTCCAGATACCTATCGTTGCAAGTATGATGGTTCAAACGCTAAATTAGTTGCTAAAAACGCCGGTTCACCGGATATTACTTATGATGGCAAATTAATCGCTTTTCATCGTTCTGAAAAATTCACCGATATTTATACTATAGACGATAAAGGGGTTGAGACGCGATTAACTGATAACAGATATTGCAATTATGATCCGGTTTTCAGTCCTGATGGCACTAAAATAGCATATTGCAGTTATGGCGTTGAAGTTAATCCCGGTTCAGACTTTAAAGTTTCTGTGATGTATTATAATGGCATCGGCAAACGCGATATCGCCACTGGTTTTCACAGTCGGGTAAATGGTACGGTATGGGCTAAACTATCTGCTAATCCTATACCTATAACCCCGGATTTTCCATGGGATAAAGATTGGGAATTAATAATTAACCCGCCAAAACCTGATATTTACGCATCTGAAAATAAAAATACCGCTGAGATTGGATATAACCAGTTTACCGGCGACCAGATGATTGCTGGTTTTGCAAAGTCCAGACGAATAAATACTTACTATGTTAAAGTCAAAAATAGCGGTGATATTGCTGTTCCGTTTATTATAAAAGGTGTGGCAACCGGCTTGAATGGTTGGACATTGAAGATGATGGATGAGAATAATAATATTGTTAATTTTGCCATTTTAAGTTCAAAAGGTCTTACTACCCCAACAATTGCTGCTGGCAAGACATTCAATTTCCGTATCGAGGCTTCACCAGCATCGTCTATAAAAGACGAAGCAATAATAGATGTGGCATTAACTGCATATTCATCAATCGATGAAACTGTAAATGACAAAATATCTGTCAGAACAACCAAGGAATAAATAGGAGTATATGAAAATGAAAAAGTTATTATTAGCGGTAATGCTGTTATGTGTATCCTGCGCTTACGCCGCGGATTTCCCCCGCAATGCTGACGCGGTGTTGGATTACCTGTATGCCAAATTAGGCAATAATGTTACAAGAACCACCATGTCAACAAATAACATTGATTACAAAATGTGCAACCTGCAATACCAGGCATGCAAAGATGAACGTTCTATATTGCGCTTATTGACCAGGCATATTTCTGTCGCTGATCAGTTGATGGAAAGCAAAACAGCCGGTGATGGCCAGCGAGGAATACTTATCGCTTATGCATCTTTAAACTGCGCTAATTTAATATTGAAAGATAATAAACTTGCGGCTGGCATTGCGGTAGGGATGATACAACCTAATATAAAGCTTGCATCTGATGATTTTAACAGCAGCAATGGCAGAATAAATATTGCCAATGAAATACTTGATGCCGCAAAAATGATTGATGACGATGCGGCTATTGTTAAGGCATTTGACCTGTTGATAACCTTGACAGTTAAATATCCAAATACCGTTGATGCTTATCGAATTAAATATGCATATTATCAATTCCAACATGCAAGGTATACTGAAGCACTTGCCCAGTTAGATGCCATGACCGAACCGAATATGATTAGCGGAGCTGTACAATTAAGAAATGATATTCAAAGCAAATTAAACAAGGCGGTGAATTAATATGAAAAAGTTGAAGTTTTTATTACTGTCGATATTGATAATAATCTGTGTTAATGTAGTGATGGCTGTTGAAGTATTAACTGAAAGACCTTTGACAGAATGTACAATGATAAACGAAGATGTACAAAGAATAACTCACAATGATGTATTACCAGATTATCCCATAACTAATACTGATAAGACCGTCTTAAGTGATTATCTTAAACGTAAAATAAAACCAAATGGAGAACTTGATTCGTTAGTTACTAAATTTCCCAGTGCATCAACAACTGACAGGTATGTATTTAAAGGTTCATTTACATCAACCAATGATAATTTAATAATTGCTGTATTATCTGATGATGGTGTAACAGTGACTATTGATGGTCAAGATACTCCAAAGTTTGATTGTTTTGATCATGGTCAGGCTCTCCCCGATTTAGATAATTCATTAAAAGTTGTTGATGGTTCATGGAAAAGTGGTGAAACACATTCCATTGAAATCAAATATTCAAACACTTGTTACTTATCAGCAAATGGTGATATTGATGGTTTAACGGTGTTTTTCTGTGGTGGTGCTACTATTAGTGATTCTGATTTGGTAAATTTGATTTTTAATGATAAAAATCCTGTTTATTCATTTACAGGTAATCAAAGACTTGTTAAAGCAACTGTTACAGTAACTAATACTGGAAATGTTGTTGGAACTGCAAAAGTAACAGGTCCTGGTTTAAATACTCCTTTAGAAATCACAATGCCAGTTTCAAATACTTTGAAATATACGAAAGAAATAGATATAACGTTACCCGCAGGAGTGAGTAATAATGAATATGTTGTAGAGGTGGAACGTCTTGTAAATCAAATAAGTAAAAAAACTACAAGTAAAGATATTGCAACTGTTTTTAAGATAGAGATTACAGGAAGTGATAAGACAAGGTTTATACCTTTATCTGATGACCCATTAATTAATAGCATTACTTTTAATTATTCAATTACACCATTAGTTGGAGATTATTCAATTTCTCAATTATTAATGAAAGTATGGGATACCAATAATTTATTAGTATTTAATAAAGATAAAGTGGGTGATGATACTTTACTATTACCAGGAAATCATCAAATAGTTTATTATGGTGAAGATAACCAAACAGATGATGATTTTATTAATCCTGATAACGATACTCATTCTTTAAAGTTATTTGGGTATGGATATTCTGAATCTGAATCGTTTGCTTCGAACTCATATGAATTTTGGGCAGATCCTGATATAAAAAGTGTATACATAGTTAATGGAATTGGTACAAATATTCCTTCTAATACAAATTTACAAGTTTTAGATTTTGATGATGTTGTAAATGAATATGTTGTTATAAAAGCAAGATATAGAAAGACTGATAATTATAGTTATTATTGTGGTTATTTAGATGATAACGGTATGCCAAGTAAAGTTAAAATAGATAATATAATTTATGATGTTAAAAAGTGGAATCCAAATATCAAAGGTTGGTCAAGTATTCAGTTTGACTGGCGAGAGGTTTTCCCTATGACAGATCATGTATATGTTTATAGTGTAGATGTACACCCTACTTATATGGAAAAAATCATATCTTCAACTACTACAGACTGGAAGAGAAGTTTTTCTTGTCAGAGTTTAACAAATGTAACAAGAATAAAAGTGGCTATTCATTATAGATGGATTAATAATGGTAATTATCTAAATGAATTATCAACACCCGGGCGAAGTTCAATTGATGATAATGGTATATTGAGTTCTGTTCGAAGATTAGTTTTTAAAATGCCATGGTCTTCAAATAATATTTCAAATAAAAATTTCTTACAAATGGTAGGTACAAATCATGGCTGTGCAACTATTTTGGGCGGTAACGACTATCAAGCAGATAATTGGATCGGTATGGATTGTGCTGATCTACCTATTAGTGGTTGGAGAAAAACTGATTCAGGTAAAAATGAAAAATATAGTTATGCTCAAGGTTTATATTTAAAAGCAGTTGATGGTACATATACTTTAATTCATAAAGATGTACCAGGTAATAATATCGATAAAACAAATATGGAATCAGGTGATATATTACTCATTAAATTTCATGGTACAACCGAATATGAACATACTGTTATATATAGAGG
>Ga0194053_10001595_pt1 | contig 14350 bp, 16 predicted proteins | sample SepL228m_MetaG_FD_161684 | JGI IMG/M metagenome (GOLD analysis project Ga0194053, IMG submission 161684) | Anoxic zone freshwater microbial communities from boreal shield lake in IISD Experimental Lakes Area, Ontario, Canada - Sep2016-L227-8m | ecosystem: Environmental > Aquatic > Freshwater >... | reverse complement strand
CATGGCCGAGAACACCACTGTTGAAGATCTGAAGGCCCCGCTGTTGGCCGCGGTCGGCGCTGCCGACCTCGCCCTGGCGACCGTCAACGAGATCCTGATCACCCTGCGTGAGCGGGCCGAGCTGGCCGGCGACCGGATGGACGATCGGCGCGCCGTGCTGACCCGTTTGCAGGAAGAGCTGCCCAAGCGGACCGAGGAGTTGCGCGGCAAGCTGAGCACTGAAGAACTACGCAAGGCTGCCGATGAGTTCCTCGGCGATGCCACCGTGACCTACAACAGCCTGGTTGAGCGCGGCGGAGCCGCTCTCGAGCGGTTGATGGGCCAGCGTGAGTTCAAGGATGCTGCCGGCCGTGTCGAGGGATACGTCGAACAGGCTGTCGAGCTGACTCAGGAGGCACTGGGCAACGTCTCGGCGCAGACCCGCGCCGTCGGCGAGCGTGCCGCCAAGCTTGTCGGTGTCGATCTGCCGACCAAGAAGGCCGTGAAGAAGGCTGTCAAGAAGGCTGTTAAGAAGGCCCCCGCCAAGAAGGCCGTCAAGAAGGCGCCCGCCAAGAAGGCCGTCAAGAAGGCCCCGGCTAAGAAGGCCGTCAAGAAGGCCCCGGCCAAAAAGGCTGTCAAGAAGACCGTGAAGAAGGCCGTGAAGCGGACTTCGGCCAAGCGGGTCACCCAGAAGTAAGCACCAGGTTCGACGATCCAGACGACACCCGCCTACCCTTGAGGCTGTGAGCCTTGAGGGTTTGGCGGGTGTCGTTCTTCAATTCGTGTCGTGGGCGGCGTCGGCCGCAACCATCTACGCGTTCGTGAACGCGGCGATGCAGCGGTCGGATGCTTACCCAGCGGCCGACAAACTGACCAAGCCGGCCTGGCTGGCGATCCTCGGTATCGCAGGGCTGCTGTCTTTGGTCTTGTCTGGCGGCACCGGAATGGTCATCGCGGCGGTTGCCGCCGGTGTCTATCTGGCCGATGTCCGCCCCAAACTGCTTGAGGTCCAGGGGAAGTCCCGCTGATCATGCGCTGGATCCCGGCCGCCGCACTGTGCGTGGCGGTTGTTTTGGCGCCCGCCGCGTCGGCCGACGCAGGCATTGACGGACCGCCCTTCATCGATCACGCCACATGGGTGGCCTACAGCGGACTGTCCAGCTTGCGGGTGTACCCGACCATGGCGGGTCGGGACGTAGCCGGCCAACTCAACAAGACCCCCGGGCAGACAGAGGAGGCGTGGCTCGAGGTTCTCACACTGGCCCCCGGCGCCGACACCCCCGGGATGCGCGCGCAGTTCATCTGCCACTGGAATTACGCGGAATTAGCCGAGCCCGGGAAGACCAGTTGGAATCTGGAAGTGTGGCGGCCGACTGTCAATGACAACACCATGCTGCTGTCCGGTTGCAATCCCGTTGGGTTGTAATCACGTTTGGTTGTAATCCCGTTGGGCCGCAAGAGGCTTTCTAGCCCACCCCGGCGAAGCAGGGATCCTGCTGGCCGTTGGGAATCGTCGCGTCGCGGGTGACGAACCGCGCCGCCACCCCGGTATCAGTGACATCGACGTTTTCGGCGTGGATTCCCATGGGGAGGTTCTTGGTCAGCGCGGTGGTGAAAAGGTCTAGGGCGGGTTGCACGCTTTCGCGTGGCAGGGTGATGCCAAGTCCGCTCACGTTGATCACCTCGAGCGCCAGACTGCCATCGGCCACGCGCGGTTTCACCGTCACGTTACCCAGACCGCTCTGCAACTCAAGGGTGCCGCTGGACGGATCCGCGGTGACCTCATTGATCAGGCCGCCCACCAACGGGACGACACCCTGCACGGTCTGTTTGATGCCCTCGGTAGACCACGTCACATCTGCGTCCAGAGCACCCAATGTGCCCGCCGAGTCGGCGGTCGGGTTGATCCGAATGTCGTCCATTCGCAGTGTGAGCTTCATCCCTTTAGCTTCGCGGATCTGATTGCCCGCGGTCTCCACCGTCATATCGCGGTAGGAGTGGGTGAAATGCTGAATCAGAAACGGCCGCAGCCCGAACGAGGCGCTCGCACTGTCCCCCACCACACAACTGACGGCATTGGCAACGATCGAGTTCGCCGTATGGCGGACAAACAACTCTGCGCCCAGCACACCGGCGATTGTCACCGCTACCACGATGACACCGATCAGGATCATCGACAACGGGTCGCGCCGCGCAGGTTGCTCCGGCACCGACGGTTGCGGTATCTGCTCTGTGTGCGGAGGGCCGGGTGGTGGGGTGGGCGGCTGGTCCCCTGGCGGCATCGTCACCGGGGCGATTCTGCCGTATCAATCTGTGCGAACTCTGAGCGGTTGCACAGCACGGGGAGGGTGTTTCGAACTGCTTTGATCATGTCGATGTCGATATCGCAGACCAGCAGTTGTGGATCCGGGCCGGCCGATGCGATGACCTCGCCCAGCGGCGATGTCACCAGGCTGCCGCCGACGCCGGTCGGCGTGCTCGAGGCCGTCGCCAGCTCGAGGCCGGGGTAGGCCTGCCCGGCCGCGGCGATGAAGCAGGTCGAGTCCAGCGCGCGGGCGCGCGCCAGCACGCTCCACTGGTCCAACTTGCCTGGGCCCGCGCCCCATGACGCGCTGACGGTGATCACCGACGCACCTCGATCGGCCAATTCGGTGAACAAACTGGGGAAGCGGATGTCGTAGCACAGCGTCACCCCGACACCCATTCCGTCGACGGTGATTACCACCGCCCGGTGCCCGGGCGCCACGGTCGTCGACTCGGTGAATCCGAAGGCGTCGTAGAGGTGGATCTTGTCGTAGTGGTCCTCGACGCCGCCGCCGGTGGCAAGCAGCGTGTTGGAGACGCGGCCGTCGGAGGCCGGGGTGAACATTCCGGCCAGCACGGTGATGTTGGCAGCTGCGGCGATATCGCGCACCGCGTTGGCCCACCGTCCGTCGATGGGCTCGGCGATCGGACCGAGTGGCACCCCGAACCGGCACATCGTGGCTTCTGGGAAAACCACTATGCGCGCGCCGGATTCGGCCGCGCGGCGGGTGTATTCCTTGACCACCGCGAGATTGGCGGCCGGGTCGGTTCCCGACAGAATCTGCGCGCATGCGATCCGCATGGCTGTCAGCCTAACGGTGGGGCCACGGTGTCACATTCGTGGCGGAGCCACGGCCGTCCACGGCACCGTCAGCACTGCGTCTCGCATGCTGCGGCGCTGCGGCTCGACCGGCACTCCCGCATCGCTCAGTGCGGACAGCATGGCCCGCCATCGGGCGCGTGGGCCGAATACCGACTGACCGGCCGCCGCAGCCCAGGCGGTGTCGGCGGCGACAAGCAACGAATGGATCGGCTGGCCCGGAACATTCTGGTGAATAAGCACTTTCGGCAACCGTTCGGCCAGATCCGATGGTTCGGCGATGGCGCGCGGATCACAGGCCAGCGTCAGGCTTACCGGCCCGTCCCGGTCAAGCAGAACCCAGCAGCAGCGCCGCCCCAGTTCGTCGCAGGTGCCGTCGACGATAAGACCATCCGGCGCGAGTCGAGACCGCATGGTGTGCCAGGCATCGGCGACGGCTTCCGGCGGATACTGGCGCAGCACGTTGAATGCGCGGACCAGCACCGGCCGCAGGCCCGCCAACTCGAAACCACCGAGTGCGAACTCGACACCGTCATGCTCAGCGGCGCGGGCCGTCGCGACCCGCTCAGGGTCGATCTCGACACCGACCACCCGCACATCGGCTCGAAGGGTTCGCAGCCGGGCCGCCAACTCCAGTGTGGTGACCGGCAGCCGCCCGTAGCCGAGGTCGATGGCCACCGGGTCGGTGGCGCACTGCAACGCCGAGCGCACCCGCGCTGAGTTGATCAGCCACCTGTCGGCACGCCGCAGCCGGTTGGCACCCGTTGTTCCCCGGGTCGACATACCGACGGGACGCGGCTTTCTAGCGATGTCCGTCCAACCAGTCGGCGGTGAATTCACCCTCTTTGGTAAACAGCGACTTCAGGCCGTTGACGAGCAACTGCTCGATCGTTCCGCCGATGATGGGCACCCGTGCCGTGCAGCGGGTCTCCAGGCGCATCTGGCTGCCGTGTGCGGTGTCCTGCAGGACGTAAATGCCCGTGACTTCCACCGGGGCGACGGGTACCTGGGCGCGGTAGTGGCCGGCGGCCCGATTGGTGGCTTCGTGGAATGGCTCGAAGTGCTGCTCGCGAGTAATGCTGAAGGTTCCCGGGAGTACCGGCCGAGCGATCGCCGGGAGGTCTTGAGCGCTCATGATGTGGGAGAACGAGACGTCGGTTCCGTTGTCGTCGGTGCTGAAATGCGTGATCTCAGTTCGGACCGCATTTTCCTCGTAGGAGGCAACCAGGTCCTGCCAGTAATCGATGGTGGTGAAATTTCGGTACATCACGGCAGCCGGCACCTCGACCTCGACGGTGTAGACCATGCTGCGCGGCATGGTCCCACGGTACCGGTAGGCTCAGGAGTCTCCGGCGATCCACCGAATGGTGAAGCGTTGTTCGGAGGTCAGCAGTGCGATCAGCTGGTTGCCGAGGAAGTTCTCCAGCTTTCCGCCCACCAGCGGTACCTCGACGGCGATGTCGGCGTGAAAAGTTAAGCGGGCAGCCGTTTCTGAACCTGACAGTTCCGCGTTACCGGTTACTGAGACCGGAGCCCCGAAAATCTTCGCGGCCACGACGGCGTTGGCCATACCGTCGATCAGCGGGCTCCAGCTCTCTTCCCGCTGGATTTCCAGGTCGCCGCGGTGGAACTGCGAAACCAGCCCAGGCAATCGCGTCGACATCAGCACCTGGGTGGTCACCACCTCGACGCCCCCGTCGGGGCCGGGTTTGATGGAGTCCAGCCTGGCCTCGTCGGCGCCGGAGTCGGCCAGCCGTGCCAGCCAATATCCTTCGTCGCAGAGCGCGCTGTACACGTTCGCGACGTTGCTGTCGTAGTCGGTGGCCATGTCGAATGAACGTGGCATAGCGGGTGACGTTACGTTAACTAGCGTGGCTCACGAGCAGGATTTCGGTGGCGCGCAGGTGGCGTGGGATGTACCACTGGCGCAGGCGACCACGCTGCGGGTCGGTCCGATCGCGCGCCGCGTCATCACCTGCGTCACCACCGATCAGATCGTTGCCACAGTGCGCATCCTCGATCGAGGCGATGACCAGGTTCTGGTGCTTGGTGGCGGATCCAACGTGCTGATCGCCGACGATCTGAGCGATCTCACCGTCGTGCGGTTGGCCAGTCCCGCGATCACCCTGGAGTCCGGACTGCTTCGGGCGCAGGCCGGTGCCGACTGGGATAGCATCGTCAGCAGGGCTGTAGAGGCTAATCTCGGTGGGCTGGAATGCCTTTCGGGTATCCCCGGCTCGGCCGGGGCGACGCCGGTACAGAACGTTGGCGCCTACGGGGTCGAGGTGGCCGACTGCATGACCCGGGTGCAACTGCTGGATCGGCGAACCCATGAGGTGAGTTGGGTTCCCGCATCGGATCTAGGGTTCGGCTATCGGCACAGCCTGCTGAAGAACTCTCCGGACCACCTTGTGCTCGAGGTGGAGTTCGCTCTGGATGAAACCGGGCGCTCGGCACCGCTGCGGTATGGCGAACTCGCGGCTGCCCTCGGGGTGCCGATCGGCGAGCGGACCGACCCGGCGCAGGTGCGCACGGCCGTCCTGGCGCTGCGGGCAGCTAAGGGCATGGTGCTCGACGCGGCCGACCACGACACCTGGAGTGTGGGATCGTTCTTCACCAATCCGGTGGTGGAGGTCGAGCAGTTCGAGCGGTTGCAGGCCGCTGCCGAAGGCCCGGTGCCGCACTACCCGGCGTCCGGTGGAGTGAAGCTCGCCGCCGGCTGGCTGGTGGAACGGGCCGGCTTCGGCAGAGGTTTTCCGAGCGCCGGTTCGTGCCGGTTATCGACCAAGCACGCGCTGGCACTGACCAACCGGGGCGGGGCAACCACCGCGGACGTGCTGGCGCTGGCGCGCACCGTGCGTGACGGGGTACAGGCTGCCTTCGGCGTCACGCTGGTGCCCGAACCGGTACTCGTCGGGTGTGCGCTGTAGCGCGCCGACCGCAGCTGACCCGGCGCCAGGCGTTGACCGCCGCGGCGCTGGGTCTGTTGGTACCCAACACACTGGCGGGCTGCAGCGGCGGTGAGGGTGGGTCGGGGTCTGGGTCGAAGCCCGCACTGACGTTCACCCCGGCTGACGGCACCACCGGGATCACCCCCACCGTCGCAGTCGGCCTTCGGGTCAGCGACGGCTGGTTCCAACACATCGCTTTGACCAACCCCGCGGGAAAGGCCGTCGCCGGATCGCTGAACACCGACCGCACGGCCTTCAGCACCACCGAGCCGTTGGGGTACGCCACGGTCTATACCTGGAGCGGCTCGGTGGTCGGTCACGACGGGCACGCGGTGGCTGTCGCCGGGTCGATCACCACCGTCGCACCCACGAGACAGGTCACCGGCGGCTTCCAACTCTCCGACGGCCAGACCGTCGGCATCGCGGCGCCGATCATTCTGCAGTTCGACGCCCCGATCGCCGACAAGGCCACCGTCGAGCGGGCGCTGACCGTCGTCACCGACCCGCTCACTGAAGGCAGCTGGGCCTGGTTGCCCGATGAGGCGCGGGGCTCGCGGCTGCACTGGCGCAGTCGGGAGTACTTCGAGCCGGGCACCAAGGTCCACGTCGGGGCCCGCCTCTACGGGGTGGCTTTCGGAGCTGGCGACTACGGCGCGACCGACGCGACCCTGGACTTCGAGATCGGTCGCCGTCAGGTGGTCAAGGCCGCGGCCGGTTCACATCGCATCCAGGTGGTCACCGACGCGGGGGTGATCATGGACTTCCCGTGCAGCTACGGCGAAGCCGACCAGCCCCGCAATGTGACCCGCAGCGGTATCCATGTCGTCACCGAAAAGTATTCCGACTTCTACATGTCCAACCCGGCGGCTGGCTACAACCGCGTCCACGAGCGCTGGGCGGTGCGGATCTCCAACAACGGCGAGTTCATCCACGCCAATCCGGCCAGTTCAGACGCGCAGGGGAACACCAACGTCACCAACGGTTGCATCAACCTGTCCACCGATGACGCCGAGCAGTACTTCTACAGCGCGCTCTACGGCGACCCGGTCGAGGTCACCGGAACCTCGATCCAGCTGTCCTATGCCGACGGCGATATCTGGGACTGGGCGGTGGACTGGTACGAGTGGACGTCAATGTCAGCATTGTCGACGCTGGCGCAGACATCGAAGCTGCCCAGTAGCGCACCGGCCACTCCGACTGACGCTCCCACCCTGTCCGGCACTAGACCCGGCGGTTGAAGCGGCTGGCGCTGGCCTGATCGAGTGGGCGCATGATGATCTGGTCGATATTGACGTGCGAGGGCCGGGTGGCAACGAAGCCGATCACCTCGGCGACATCAGCAGCCACCAGCGGGCTGATGCCCTTGTACACGGCGTCGGCCCGCTGCTCGTCGCCACCGAAACGCACCAGGGAGAACTCGGTCCGGACCGCGCCCGGCGCGACCTCGGTCAAGCGGACGGGCTTGCCGAGCAGTTCGCCACGCAGCGTCCGATGCAGTGCGCCCTGGGCGTGCTTGGCGGCCGCGTAGCCGGCGCCACCGTCATAGACCTCAATAGCGGCAATAGACGTGACGGTCACGATCAACCCGTCGCCGCTGGCGATCAGTTTGGGTAACAGCGCCCGGGTAACCCGCAGCGTTCCCAGCACGTTGGTCTCCCACATCCAACGCCAGTTGTCCAGATCCGCCTCGGCCACCGGTTCAAGGCCCTTGGCGCCGCCGGCGTTGTTCACCAGCACATCCACCCGATCTAGCCCTGCGGCCAGTGCTTCCACCGCTGCGTCATCGGTGATGTCGGCCACCACGGCGGTCCCGCCGATCTCCGCGGCGAGCCGTTGGATGCGATCTTTTCGGCGGGCCACTACGACTACGTGAAAGCCTTGTGCAGCAAGCGTTCTGGCCGTAGCCTCGCCGATTCCGGCGCTGGCGCCGGTAACCACGGCCACCCGCGAATGGGCGTCTGGGTTCGTTGTCATTGAGACCGACTCTATCCAGTGTCTTTCGACTGCTCCACCCGCGGTGCCGGCTCGTACAAGTATCGGTCTGACCTGGGGCAGCAACGGACAACCGCGGTGGGTGTAAAGATGGAAACGTGCGCCCGTCCCAGGATCTGACCGATGCCCCGGTTGGCGTGCTGCCACGCCGGGTCGCGGTGTTGTCGGTGCACACCTCGCCATTGGCCCAGCCGGGTATCGGAGATGCCGGCGGCATGAACGTCTATGTCCTGCAGGCTGCGCTGCATATGGCTCGCCGTGGTGTCGAGGTCGAGATCTTTACGCGCGCGACGTCATCGGCCGAGCCTTCGGTGGTTCCGGTGGCCCCCGGCGTACTGGTGCGCAATGTCGTCGCGGGCCCGTTCGAAGGCCTCGACAAGTACGACCTGCCGACCCAACTTTGCGCGTTCACCGCCGGCGTGCTGCGTGCCGAGGCAAACCATGAGCCGGGGTACTACGACGTGGTGCACTCGCACTACTGGTTGTCCGGGCAGGTCGGCTGGCTGGCCCGCGACCGCTGGGCAGTGCCACTGGTGCACACCGCTCACACCTTGGCTGCGGTCAAGAATGCCGCGCTGGCCGAAGGCGACGCCCCGGAGCCACTGTTGCGTGCGGTGGGTGAACAGCAGGTGGTCGATGAGGCTGACCGGTTAATCGTGAACACAGAAGATGAAGCGCGCCAACTGGTTTCGCTACATCACGCCGATCGGGCACGTATCGACATCGTGAACCCGGGCGTCGACTTGACGACCTTCAGTCCCGGTGACAAAGAGGCGGCGCGAGCAGCGCTGGGACTGTCGGCAACAGAGCGCATCGTTGCGTTCGTCGGCCGCATCCAACCGCTCAAGGCTCCCGATGTGCTGCTGCGGGCAGCCGCTCGGTTACCCGGCGTTCGGGTCCTCGTCGTCGGCGGACCTTCCGGCACCGGCCTTGCCGCCCCCGACACCCTGGTGCGGTTGGCAGACGAACTCGGTATCGCCGACCGGGTGAGTTTCCTGCCACCCCAGTCGCGTGAGCAGCTGGCCAACGTGTATCGGGCGGCGGACCTGTTGGCGGTTCCCAGCTACTCGGAATCCTTCGGTTTAGTCGCCGTCGAGGCGCAGGCATGCGGTACCCCGGTGGTGGCGGCCGCGGTCGGGGGCCTGCCGGTCGCGGTGGCCGATGGGCGCAGCGGAACCTTGGTCGCCGGCCACGACCCGGATCAGTGGGCGCGTGCCATCACCGATCTGCTCACAGCGGATCCGGCCACTTTGCGGCGCGCTGCGATCGCTCATGCCGAGCACTTCTCCTGGGACCACACTGTCGATCAGCTCGTGGACAGCTACGGTCGGGCAATCGCCGATTACGCAAGCACCCACCAGCTGATCGCTGCGCGTGACCCGGTGGCCCGCCGAAGCGGTCGGCGCTGGACGAGGAGAAGGGGAATCCGCGCTTGACGCACCCCAGGCAGGCGGAAGCCCGCGTCCGGCAGGTCATCGAGGACATCCTGATCGAGCACGGGCTCACCTACACCCGACACGACGGCGCCCATGGCGGGCTGCCCGGTCTGATCGTGGAATTGCCGGGGGAGCGCAAGCTGAGCACCAACACCCTGCTCAGTGTCGGTGAGCACTCGGTGCGAGTGGAGGCCTTCGTCTGCCGCAAACCTGACGAGAACTTCGAGGGTGTCTACCGCTTCCTGCTCAAGCGCAACCGTCGGCTCTACGGCGTTGCCTACGCCCTGGACAACATCGGGGATATCTACCTCATCGGCCGCATCGCGCTCGACGTGGTGAATGCCGACGAGATCGATCGCGTTCTCGGTCAGGTGCTCGAGGCTGCCAACAACGATTTCAATACCCTGCTGGAACTGGGTTTCGCCTCATCAATCCGGAAAGAATGGGCCTGGCGGGTGGCCCGGGGCGAGTCGCTGAAGAACCTGAAGGCCTTCGAGCATCTGATCGACGACGATCCCGCGACGTGATCCCCCGTGCGTGAGACACTTCCGTTCATGGCTGAGTCCGCGCTCATTCTGCTTCGCCACGGCCAGAGCCAGTGGAACGCGAGCAACCAGTTCACCGGCTGGGTCGATGTCGATCTGACCGATCAGGGTCGAACCGAGGCGGTTCGCGCGGGCCAACTCATCGCCGCCGGCGACCGCCAGCCCGATGTGGTCTACACCTCGCTGCTGCGCCGTGCGATCACCACCGCACATCTGGCGCTGGACGCCGCGGATCGGCTATGGATTCCGGTACACCGCAATTGGCGGCTCAACGAGCGCCACTACGGTGCCCTGCAGGGCCTGGACAAGGCCCAGACCAAGGCAAAGTATGGCGACGAGCAGTTCATGATGTGGCGGCGCAGCTATGACACCCCACCGCCGCCGATCGAAAGGGGAAGCGAGTTCAGCCAGGATGCCGACCCGCGGTATGCCGATATCGGCGGCGGGCCGCTGACCGAGTGCTTAGCCGACGTGGTGGCCCGGTTCGCGCCCTACTACGAGCAGACTATTGCCGCCGACCTCAAGGCGGGCAAGACGGTGCTGATCGTTGCGCACGGCAACTCCCTTAGGGCACTGGTCAAGTATCTGGACGGCATGTCCGACGAGGAGGTCGTCGGTCTGAACATCCCGACCGGCGTCCCGCTGCGTTACGACCTCGACACCGAGGGCAGGCCACTGGTGATCGGGGGAAGCTACCTTGACCCCGAAGCCGCCGCCGCCGGCGCGGCCGCTGTCGCCAACCAAGGCGCGAAATAGAACATCCGGTTAACAGCTGTCGAACTCCCCGTCTGGAAATTGTGATGTTGTTCGGTTCAGCCGCATGGTGTTTCCGTGATGTTCGCCCGGTGCGTACGCTTTGGGCGTGAGTGTTGGTGCGGTGGCACTGTGGGTCACGGTCACAGGGGTGGTGGGACTTGCGCTGGGTTGGGTTATCGGCGCGGTCCTGAGGCCGTGGCGCCGGGGGCGGAAACAGTCTCGCGCCGGGGACGAGGCCGGTATGACGGTTTCTGATGTTCTTGAGGGTGCGGTGTCGGCCGCGCCCATCGGGGTGGTGGTGGTCGGTAGCTCGCGTGAGGTGGTGCTGAGCAACCAGCGCGCAGCCGAACTGGGCCTGGTGCGCGACCGGATGGTCGACGACCGGGTCTGGACCGCCGCGCAACGGACGCTGGTCACCGATGAGGACGTCGAGATCGAACTGTTAGCCCCGGGTGGTATCCCCGCCGGCCGGCTGGGACTATCCGTTCACGGCCATGTGCGACTGCTGAATGCGCAGCATCCCAGGCTTGCTGTCGTCTATCTCGACGACCGGTCCGAGCAGGCCCGCATGGAGGCCAGCCGCCGCGATTTCGTGGCCAATATCAGCCATGAACTCAAGACCCCCGTCGCTGCTATGGGTGTTCTCGCTGAGGCACTGCTGGAGTCCGCTGATGACCCTGAAACGGCGCAGCGGTTCGGGCGCACGATGTACACCGAATCCCAGCGACTGGCCAGCATGATCGGCGAGCTCATCGAACTCTCTCGCTTGCAGGGTGCGGAACGGCTTCCCGACCTGGTGAGGGTTGACGTGGATACTGTTGTGCAGGAAGCGATTTCCCGTCATAAGGTTGGGGCAGACCGTGCCGACATCAAGGTCAACACCGACGACCCGATCGGACTCGAGGTGCTGGGTGACCAGCAGCTGCTGGTCACCGCGGTGGCCAACCTCATCTCCAACGCAATCGCGTACTCGCCGGACGGCTCCGCGGTGTCGATCAGCCGTCGGCGCCGACGTGACGACATCGAGATCGCCGTCACCGACCGCGGCATCGGGATCGCGCGTGCCGACCAGGAGCGAGTTTTTGAGCGGTTCTTCCGGGTGGATAAGGCTCGCTCCCGCGCCACCGGCGGGACCGGTCTGGGGCTGGCCATCGTCAAACATGTCGCTGCCAATCACAACGGCGATATTCGATTGTGGAGCAGGCTCGGAACCGGTTCGACGTTCACCCTGTCCATTCCTGCCTATCCGGATGACATTGACGACGCTGACGGCAACGTCGGCCAAGAGGAGGCCTAGTGATCCGAGTGCTGATCGTCGAGGATGAGGAGTCGCTGGCCGAGCCGCTGGCCTACCTGCTCCGCAAGGAAGGGTTTCAGGCCACGGTAGCCACCGACGGGCCCGCGGCGCTGGCCCAGTTCGACCAGGCGGGCGCCGATATCGTGCTGCTTGACCTGATGCTGCCCGGGATGAGCGGCACGGACGTGTGCAGGAACCTGCGGGCGCGCTCGAGTGTTCCGGTGATCATGTTGACCGCGCGCGACAGTGAAATCGACAAGGTGCTGGGGCTCGAGCTCGGTGCCGACGATTACGTCACCAAGCCGTACTCGGCGCGCGAGCTGATCGCCCGGATCCGGGCGGTCCTGCGCCGCGGCACCGATGCTGACGAAGTGGGATACGGCGAGGCATTACTGGATTCCGGACCGGTTCGCATGGACGTCGAGCGGCACGTCGTCAGTGTGCACGGCGATCCGATCGCATTGCCGCTCAAGGAGTTCGACCTGCTGGAATACCTGATGCGGAACAAGGGCCGGGTGCTCACCCGAGGTCAGCTGATCGACCGGGTGTGGGGTGCGGACTACGTCGGCGACACCAAGACGCTCGACGTACATGTCAAGCGCCTGCGGTCCAAGATCGAGGCAGACCCGGCGAATCCGGTCCGGCTGATCACCGTGCGGGGCCTGGGCTACAAACTGGAAGGCTAGCTAAGCCGTACCTGCGGCCCGGGTTGCCGGGTGCACGGCGATCAGCGGAAAACCACTGCGCCGCTTGCACATCGCGGCCAGTTCCGCATAGGCCTTCTTGCCCAGTAACTCGGTGAGTTCGGCCGCCAGCGACTTCCATACCGGTTCGGACCCGACATGGGCGGCTGGATCCCCGGTGCAATACCAGTGCAGGTCTTCGCCGCCTTCGCCCCACCCCCGGCGGTCGTACTCGGTGATGGTGGTCTTGAGTATCTCCGTGCTGTCGGGCCGGGTGATCCACTCCTGGCTGCGCCGGATTGGCAACTGCCAGCACACCTCCGGCTTCATCGTCAGCGGTTCGACCCCAAGCTTGAGCGCCTTGCTGTGCAGCGCACAGCCAGGGCCGCCCTCGAAACCCGGCCGGTTCAGAAAGATGCAGGCGCCCTTGTACTTTCGGGTTCGAAGGTTGGGCTCGTCCTCATAGGAGTCCATCTCCAGGTAACCCTTGCGGCCCATGCCCTTCTCGTAGAACTGCCAGTCGGCCTCAGTCAGCTTCGCCACCGCGGCATCGAGGTTGGCGCGGTCGTCGTCATCGGAGAGGAACGCTCCGTGCGAACAGCATCCGTCGTCGGGACGGCCCGCCACGGTGCCTTGGCAGGCCGGTGTGCCGAAGACGCATGTCCAGTGCGACAGCAGCCAGGTCAGGTCGGCGGCGATAAGATGCTCGTCATTGGCTGGGTCGTAGAACTCAACCCATTCGCGGGGGAAGTCCAGGTCTACCTCGCCGGGGTGCTTGCGTGTCACGACCACAAAGGTTAGACGATGTTGGTTCGACCCACCTCCCGCTGGTTGGTGTTCCCGCCCGCTAGGTTGGTGGTGTGCGATTGGGCGTGCTCGACGTGGGCAGCAACACGGTTCACCTCTTGGTGGTGGATGCACACCGCGGTGGCCATCCGACGCCGATGAGCTCGACCAAATCATCCCTGCGCCTCGCTGAGGCGATCGACGACTCCGGCAGGCTCACCCGTCGCGGTGCCGACAAGCTTGTTGACACCGTCGACGAGTTCGCCAAGATCGCCGCAAGTTCTGGTTGCGCCGAGTTGATGGCATTCGCGACGTCGGCGGTTCGCGATGCGAAGAACTCCGATGAGGTACTGGCCCGGGTGCGGTCACAGACCGGGGTGGACCTCCAGGTGCTCACCGGTGTGGACGAATCACGGTTGACCTTCCTGGCGGTGCGGCGGTGGTACGGCTGGAGTGCGGGTCGCATCATCAACCTCGATATCGGGGGCGGATCACTGGAAATGTCCACCGGGGTCGACGAGGTGCCCGACGTCGCGCTGTCACTACCGCTGGGCGCGGGCCGGCTGACCAGGGAGTGGTTGCCTGACGACCCGCCCGGCCGGCGCCGGGTGGCGATGCTGCGCGATTGGCTCGACACCGAGCTGACCCAGGCCGGTAAGGCAGTCCTGAAGGCTGGCGTCCCCGACCTTGCGGTGGGCAGTTCGAAGACGTTCCGGTCGCTTGCCCGCCTCACCGGGGCCGCGCCGTCGGCCGAGGGCCCTCGGGCCAAGCGGACCCTCACCGCCAACGGGCTGCGCCAGC
>Ga0194053_10001592_pt1 | contig 14368 bp, 11 predicted proteins | sample SepL228m_MetaG_FD_161684 | JGI IMG/M metagenome (GOLD analysis project Ga0194053, IMG submission 161684) | Anoxic zone freshwater microbial communities from boreal shield lake in IISD Experimental Lakes Area, Ontario, Canada - Sep2016-L227-8m | ecosystem: Environmental > Aquatic > Freshwater >... | reverse complement strand
CTGCAGTAAGAGAATAAAAACCACTACCTGCACCTAAATCAGCCACAATCATATCATCTCTTAATCCAAATGCTTTTAAATTTTTTACTGGATCAGTAAACATGTATTTAATTATAACATAATAAAACTATCTTCCCCTATACCAGGTTTATGGACAAATTTTATACACAAGCGATAGATGCAATGCCGTCGCCTGCTCGCAATCGCATAACTGTGACACCTTGAGTCTGTCTTCCAAGCGAAGGAATGTCTTTCAATGCTGTACGAATGACTTGTCCTTTCTTTGACATAGCAATCAGTTCTTCTTCCTCTCCTGTTAATACTTTTGCAACGATAAGCTTGCCAGTCTTTGGTGTAACTTTTGCTGTTTTGATTCCAGAGCCTCCACGTTTTTGAACTTTATATTCTTTCAAGCTTGTTTTCTTTCCAAAACCATTTGCGCTCATCGTCAAAAATGCTCCATCTTTTTTATCTTTTTTAACAACATCCACTCCGATAATTTCATCATTTTTACCAAGCTTTATTCCGCGTACTCCACCTGCAGTGCGTCCCATCTCTCTTATATCGCTTTCTTTAAATCTGATTGACTGACCTCCTGCTGTAGCTACCATTACTTCGTCACCCTTATCTGTAAGGAATGCTTGAACAAGCTGATCACCCTTATCTAGGCGAATAGCGATTATTCCACTTCGTCGAACATCACTAAAGCTTTCTCCAGACATTTTCTTTGCTACACCATTCTTCGTCACAAGCATCAGTGATATCGGTGATTTCTTTGCTTCCTTAGGTAGAGGTAATATTGATGTAACTTTTTCATCTCCAGACAAAGACAAGAAATTCATTATTGATTTACCTTTTGTGGCACGTCGTCCTTCTGGTATGTCATACATTTTCATTTGATATGCTTTACCTAAGTTGGTAAAGAATAATAAATCAGAATGATTTGAACCTGAAACAAGCATAGTAACAAAATCTTCTTCTTTTGTTTCAAGATCAACGACACCTACACCACCTCTCTTTTGTGCTCTATATTCAGATGGATCAGTACATTTTACATATCCTCCTGCTGTAAACACAAGCATGGTTTCTTTTTCTGGAATTAAATCTTCATCATTTATTTCTTTCACTCCACCTTTTACGATTCTTGTTCGGCGATCATCTTGATATTTTTCACGGATTTCTTTCAATTCTTTTGAAACAATTGCAAGCATCTTTTTTGGACTTGCCAAAAGTTCTTTCATTTCTTTTATGAATTTCTGTTTTTCTTCTAATTCATTTTCAACTGCTTTTCTTTCAAGTCCAGCAAGTTTCTGCAATCGCATTTCTAAAATAGCAATTGTCTGCAATTCTGAAAACTTAAATTCTTTCATTAAATTAAACTTGGCAATACTTGCATCTTTTGATCCACGAATAACTGTAATGACACGGTCAATCTTATCAAGAGCCTTTTTCAAACCAAGCAAAATATGCTCTCTTTCTTCTGCTTTTCTCAAATCAAAAAGAGATCTGCGTTTAATAACTTCTTTTCTGTGACCGATAAATTCATTTAATATTGATTTTAGAGAAAGTGTTTGTGGTACACCGTCTACGAGTGCCACAATGTTGAAATTGAAATTTGATTCAAGTTGGGTATTTTTATAAATATAATTTAAAACTTTTTCAGGATGTGCTCCATTTTTCAAATCAATAACGATTCGAATATCATTTGTGGATTCATCACGCAAACCTTTTATGCCGTCCAACTTTTTTTCTTGAACAAGTTCAGCAATAGCCATTATTAGATTTGCTTTGTTTACACGAAATGGAATAGAAGTAATAATAATCTGAAACATTCCACCTTTCGTTTCAATTATTTCTGCTTCACCACGACAAACGACACCTCCTCTACCTGTAGAATAAGCATGAAGCATGTCTTTATAACCATAAGCAATACCGCCTGTAGGAAAATCAGGACCCTTGATGTATTGCATCAAATCTTCGGTAGTAGCATCTTCGTTCTCAATTAAATACGTAGTAGCATCTACAACTTCAGCTAAATTGTGTGATGGGATATTTGTCGCCATACCAACAGCGATACCCAATGTTCCATTTAAAAGCAACATAGGAACACGAGCAGGTAAAACAATTGGCTCCTTTCTTGTCTGATCATAGTTTGGACGAAAATCAACTGTCTCTTTTTCTAAATCACTTAATAGCTCATTAGATACTTTGGACATTTTTGCTTCCGTATAACGCATAGCAGCAGCATTGTCTCCATCGATAGAACCGAAGTTACCTTGACCAATAACCAATGGATAACGATAAGAGAATTCTTGTGCCATACCAACCATAGAATCATAAACAGCAGTATCTCCATGAGGATGATATTTTCCCAACACATCTCCGACTATTGCAGCAGATTTTCTGAAACGTGCAGTCGATGTCAGACCCATTTCACTCATGCCAAACAAAATTCTTCGATGAACTGGTTTTAGACCATCACGAACATCAGGCAAAGCACGCGCAGTAATAACTGACATGGCGTATGCCAAATATGACTCTTTCATTTCAGTCACTATATCTACTGGTATTGTATTTTCTTTTTTTGGTAATTCCTCTACTTTATCCTCAGATTTTTTCGCCATATTAATTAATTTTAGTTATCAATTTTAGTATTTGTAATATCATCTTTTAAAACAGTAAATGGTTTAAGGTCTTGTTTGATTTTCACTTTAGTATCATTACTGGTAATAGAAGTTCCTAATGTATATATCCAAATTATTATCAAAATGATTGCACCAGCGAAAGTAAAAATATGTAAAATGTGCCTCCTTTCTTCTTCTGGTAAACCTCTTAAACGATGAATTGTTTTTCTCATAATTTTTTTAAATTAAACTGCTGATAAAACTATTACATCACCCTCTTTACCTTCCAAATCTTTTCGTTTCAATGTAAGCTTGTCTACTACTTCTGCTTTTTCTTCACCAATTTCTTTTAAGAAAGATTTCAATGTGTCGCTGTCATAATCCATAGGGATGATCAATCTTGGTTCAAGTGATGAAGCAAGTTTGGCTGATTCTTTCACATTGAATGTTCCCTTTCCACCAACTGGAATAAAAAGAATGTCTGGTTCAGATATTTCTTCACGAGCTTCTTTGGAAAGTGCGACATCAGAAAGTGCGCCTAAGAATGCAATACTAATATTATCAATCGAAAGTAAATAAATAGTATTGATATATTTTTTACCGCCTATTTCTGCATTTGAAATCAAACCTTTTATAAAAATATCTTTAACTTCATAATCTCCAGGACCAGAAACAACAAATGGCTCACGATCTCCATGAGATAATTGTTCGATTCCATTGTAGTCTGGATGGTTCGTAGTGGTTAAGGCAAGGTCTGCACCAAAGTGAGCTGATATGCCACTCTTTGAAGTCTTGCTGACAGGGTTAAAAGCGACAGCCATATCGCCTTGTGTGATTTTAAAAAATTCTTTACCAAAATATGTGATTATCATTACTACTATTATATCAAATTTTCAGACAAAAACAAAACGATTCTTTCCCCTAAGCCGGGTTTAGGGGAAATTCTGGACCTTTACCTGCTTGCATTTTTATTAAAATGTAGTAGTATAAAAATACAACTTAAAACTTATATTAAAAGCAGATTTGGGGTAACACTTTTGAGGCATTTTGCTCAAAAAAACCTAAACCTATAAGTCCGCTTTCACGCGGATATTTTAGTTTTAAAGTAATTATTATGAAAAAAGAAGAAATCGTAAAAGACGAAAATGTAAATCCCGTCTTAAAATCAATAACAGACCGAAGTTCAAGCAGACCAGAAAATGAGTCTCTTGTCGAAGGTCCAGTTATATTTATCAAGAAATCATCAGTTTTTGTTGACTTGTCTCCTTTCGGAACAGGTATCATCTATGGACGTGAGTTCATAAATGCAAAAGATATAATCAAGAAAATAAGTCTTGGTGATATCGTTAAAGCAAAAGTTGTCGAAGTAGAAAACGAAGATGGTTATACTGAACTTTCCCTACGAGAAGCTAAACAAGCTCTTATTTGGAGTGATGCTGAGAAAGCTATAAAGTCAAAGACTATAATGAGTCTAGACATCAAAGATGCAAACAAAGGTGGTCTAATCTTAGAATGGCAAGGAATACAAGGTTTCTTACCAGCTTCTCAACTTAAGGCTGAACACTATCCACGAGTTGAAGATTCTGACAAAGACAAGATCTTAAAAGAATTAAAGAAGCTTGTTGGTCAAAAGATTTCAGTTACTATCATTTCAACTCTTCCAAAAGAAGGTAAACTAATATTCTCTGAAAAAGACAATAATCCAGAAGAAAAGAAAGAAATACTAAGCAAATACACAGTTGGTGATGATTTAGATTGTACAATTGCTGGTATTGTAGACTTCGGAATGTTCCTAAAACTTGAAGACGGATTAGAAGGACTTGTGCACATCTCTGAACTTGATTGGGGTCTTGTAGAAGATCCACGCTCAATGTTTAAAGTTGGTGACAAGATCAAAGCAAAAATAATCGAAATCAAAGATGGTAAAATCTCCCTTTCAATCAAAGCTCTTAAAGAAAACCCATGGAAAGAATTTGAAGGTAAATTAAAGAAAGGTGATATTATCGAAGGTGTAGTTATCAAATACAACAAACACGGTGCCTTGGTTTCTATCAAGGAAGGTGTCGCTGGACTTGTCCACAACTCAACCTTTACTTCAGAAGCAAAACTTCGAGAAAAATTAGAACTTGGAAAGAAATACAACTTCCAAATAACTCTATTTGAACCAAAGAATCATAAAATGACTTTGATTCATCTTGAATAAATAAGCTTAAACAAAAAAACCTCCATATGGAGGTTTTTTTGTTTAAGTATTTTTATGTGTTTGGATTGTTCGTATCATCCGGCAAAGTTATCTCTTCTGGTCCAACGTCTTTCATAATAGACATAACTATTTGTGCATAACGTGGCACTACAGATGGAGGATTGTATTTCTGTAATATTTCCTTTGTGGTCTTGTCGGCGTAATGTCTAGCAGTACTTGCTACATTTCCACCTAAGTGTTCACCAACAGTCTCAATAGCTTCATCTATAGAATCAAATCCAATCTTACAAGAGCCCCAACCGAATGGGTTATTTGGTGCCTTTTTGCTTCTGCACATAGATCTACCTCCAGTTGTCTCAGCAGCTGATATACCCACCAATAATCGGTAATCTAAATCATTGTCTTTAGCAACTTGTGCAAATTTCATACCCTTACCAGCTAGTGGCATATCGTGCGAACTAAAGTAAGCATCTATAGCATCAGCTTGCAATTTAAGGATTTTAGCTTCTTTATCTTCTGCTTGGTTAGGAGCAAAAAGATTCAAAGCTACAATATTTTGTTTTTGTAATAATACACTTTGCGGATTTCCGGCATTAGCATCAACATAGTTTTTTGGAAGACTTCCAATAGGTGCTGATAGAGTAATTGCTGGTAAAAGGATTAATGACTGCGCAAACTGTATTAAATTTTTATTTTGCATAATGAGCGGTTTTGCTCCGCGAACCCATAAATCCGAAAACTTCAACTTTAAGAAAAGTAGTCCTTACTTATAGCTACTAAGTGAGGACTGTCTATATACTAGCATTTTAGGAACCAAAAGTCAATAGTTAGGCAACGTTTTTTTCATATGTCAAATCGAAAATACGTTGAAAAATAAGGATATTTTCAATGTTAGTGTTTGACTAAATATGTCAAAATATGTATAATATAGATGAGGTGGACAACTTTTTAGTTCTAAAAAAATAGAGATATCAAAATTTTCTCGGGTCCTCGGTCCTCCGGGGCCCCATACCCCGGCCAGACCACTCAAAAATTTTATATCTCAATTTTTTACTTGAATTTAAATAATTTATCAGCTATCTTATAGGCCTCTCCGGCTCCCATTGTCACAAAAATGTCATCTTTTCCAAAAGTCCCCCCCGCCAAATACGCTTCAGCCAGTTCAAAATCAGTAAAAGCTATAGCCTTGTCTCCATTTTCACATACGGCTTCAGCTAGTTTGCCACTTGAAATACTTTCATCAATAGCTTCCCTAGCAAAATATATAGGAAGAAGGACAACCTTGTCTGCCCCATGAAAACATTTAGCAAAATCTGCAAACAATGCCTTAGTTCTGGTATATAAATGAGGTTGGAATACTATTGTTATTTTCTTGCTTCCCGCAGGGTAAAGCTCCCTTAATCCTAAAATACTGGCTTGAACCTCAGTCGGATGGTGTGCATAGTCGTCATATATGATAGTCCCTGCTTCTGTCACTCCTCTTTTCTCTAACCTACGCCAAGTACCCTGAAAATTGGCTAAGGTTTCTTTGGCTTTTTCAATATCAATATCTAAAATCTTTGCCACTAGAAGGGCGCAAGCTGCATTCTTTCTGTTATGTTCACCTGGAGTTAAAAGCTTAGGAATCAGATTTACTGAATCTAAGTAATCAGCAACTTTGATGTCTACCCCCATTACCACATCACTAGCCGAAACATCATTTGAATTAAAGATGACCGCTTTTCCTGTTTGTTCCACTAGCTTTCTGAAAGTGTCTTCGATATCCCCTATATCTTTATATGTTTCAAAATGATCTGCCTCGATGTTCGTAATGACTGTAATTTCTGGATGGAAGTTTAAAAAATGACGATTGAATTCATCAGCCTCTACTACTAAATATTCACTTCCCCCTTGTCTAAAATTACTATTAAACTTTTTCACAAAAGAACCGACAATGACCGTCGGGTCAATTCCTCCGTCAATCAAAACATCTGCAATCATGGCAGTCGTCGTCGTCTTACCATGTGTACCAGCTACAGCTATGACTTTATAATCTTTAGCAAAGACTCCCAAAGCTTCAAAATATGAAAGTGTTGGTTTGCCAGTATTTTTAGCTGCTTCGATAATCTCCGGACCGCGATATGGCCAAGCATCACTGTAAACATACATATCCGCTTCCGGCAATATGTCAAAGACCGTCTTTGACATTACATTAATCCCCACCTCCTTTAGTGAATCAATTGTTTTTCCTTCTTCATCATTCACTCCTGAAACCTCCATCCCTTTTGCCCGTGCCCATTTTGCCAAAGCCGAAATACCTATCCCTCCGATTCCGATAAAGTAAACCTTTTTAATTTTTTGTAAGTCTATGTTCATAAAATTATTTTATTAAAATTTCTTTAGCTTTTTTAAAAAGACCAAGCATCTCTTCAGAGAGAATAAGACCTATAAATTTATTTCTATCATCTTCTGATAGATTAAATAAATCATCTATTTTCCAAGCTTCAAAACCTTCTGATTTTCCATCTTCAATTTGTAAATCACTTATTAATCCATCATATAAATAAACATACTGAGCACGTATCGTGTTGTTTATTTTACCTGTTACCTGATCAAAGCTTTTCCTTTTCATTTTAATCAAAAAAACAAGTTTTTTAGAATCCAAATCTATCCCTGTTTCTTCTTTGCATTCCTTTATTGCTGTTTCCTCATAAGACATACCAGGTTCAACATGACCACCAACAGTAGCATCAAGTTTGTCAGGATAAGTATCTTTATCTTTTGATCTATGTTGAAAAATTATTTCACCTAAAGGGGTAATAAAGAAAACATGTATTTCGCGATGCAAAAGACCTTCTTTATGAATTTTCGAGCGAGACTCAATGCCAAGAACATTATCATTCTCGTCCACAACTTCTAATTTTTGTTCTAATTCATTCATAAATCTATTTTAACTTCTTAATTATCTTCATAAACAAATCATTTCTTTCGTATTCATTATTAAACATTCCGAATGATGCAAATGCTGGAGAGAATAAGATAATGTCTCCTTTTTTGGCATTCTTTACTGCATTATCTACCACTTGCTTCAAATGAGCGCCGACTTCATTCGGAACTTTCAAATCATAATCTTTCAATAAAATATCTGTGCCCGTACCTGGAATCAATGACACAAATTTACAACTTTTATTTACAGCCTTCACAAAGTTAGTCAAATCAAGTTTTTTATCTGAGCCACCGCAAATCAAGATGATTTTTGGCCCGAAGTCAGACTTAGGGCTAGCCCTAAGTCTGACTTCGGGCTGAGTTAACGCTTCAAGTCCTGCAATAGTTGCTTCTGGAGTTGTTGCATTATTATCATTATAAATTTTCACACCATTACATACTCGAAAAAGCTGAAGCCTACCTTCTACTCCTTTAAAATCTTTCACAACTTTTTTGATTTTTGTTATAGGTATTTTAAATTGCTTTGCCACTTCGACAGCACAAGCTAGATTCTCTCTCTGATGAGATCCGGGTACATTGAATTTCCAACTATCGACTTCTTTGGTATTCACAACTACCAACTTCCCTGTAACATCTTTTTTAGAAATTAATTTCCTCATGTCCGGACGAATGATAAGTGTATCTTTTTTTGTCTGGTTTTTATAAATACCTGCTTTGTCAGCAAAATAATCTTCCATTGAATTTTTATAATAATTCATATGGTCAGGCATGAAGGAAGTGAAAACAGAAATATTTGGAGAAATTTTAGAATCACTAAAACCTTGCAACTGCCAAGAATCAAGCTCGCAAACTAAAATGTCGTGAGCTTTGCTTGTTCCGAGCGACGTCGAGGAAACTTTTTTCAAAAGTGGCAAAGTTGCTACACCACGAATATTTCCACCAATGTGAACATTTCTGTCTTTAATACATTTTGAAAGGATCTCGTAAATAATCGTCGTCGTCATGGATTTTCCTCTCGTGCCTGTGACTCCAACGATTTTTACTTCTGGTGCACATTTAGCAAAAAGTGAAACATCCATTTCAATTGGAATATTATTCTTCTTTGCTTCTTCTATATAAATAGAATCCATAGGCACACCAGCTGCCTTTATGATCATATCTCTATTTCTAAAATCTTCCAATCTATGTTCACCTAGTACAAATTTTATTTTTCCTGCCCTGAGCGTAGTCGAATGGGTGAATTTAGACAAAGCCTTTACTGAATTTGCTAATTGCTCTTCTGTTTTTAAATCAGTCACGATAAGCTCTGCTCCGCATTCAGCCAAGAACTTCGTATAACCAAGCCCTCGTCCCAAAAGCCCCAAACCCATAATTGTAATTTTCTTCCCCTTAAAAAGTTTTTTATAATCAGCCATAGATTGATATTAACACAAAGCTTTTTTTAATTCCTCCATATCATCAAAATGATTTTTAACCCCTTTTATTTCTTGATAGTCTTCATGACCCTTACCAGCAAGTAAAATTATGTCCCCTTTTCCTGCCAATTTTACAGCCTCTTGTATCGCTTCACGGCGATTCGCAATACTTTTTATTTTCGCAACTTCTGCCATAGATAAATCAGTTTTCATTTCAGCAATAATTTTTTCTGGATCTTCATTACGTGGATTATCAGAAGTGAAAATAGGAATATCAGAAAGCGTAGCTCCTATTTTGCCCATAATACGACGCTTTAGTGGGTCACGATCACCACCACAACCAAAAACACAAATAACTTTTGCATTTTTTTCTTTTATTTCGTTAATTGTTTTCAAAACTTTCTCTAATGAATCTGGAGAATGAGCATAATCTACTATACCCATCACACCACTATCCGAAACAAAATGCTGAAATCTTCCTGTCGGTGGTTCTATATTTTCTAAAATTTTCGCTACTTCATGTATATCAAAACCAAGCAATTTACAAGCACTCCAAACTGCCAATAAATTATAAGCATTAAATTTTCCTAAGAGATTTGATTTTACATGCTCCATGTTAAACAAAAGCTCCAATCCATTAAAATCAAGATTTAAAATAGTAGCTTCAAAATCCAGCCCTCTTTCCCCGAAACCCGGTTTAGGGGAATTTCCCCTAAACCGGGTTTCGGGGGAATCAAATCCATAAAAATACTTCTTTGCTTTTATTCCTTCTGTCATCATTAATCCATGTTCTTCATCAGCATTTGAAAGTGCAAAGGCACTTGCAGGCAACATTTGAAAAAATTTCTTTTTAGTAAGAAAATAATTTTCCATACTTTTATGATAATCTAAATGGTCTTGAGTTAAATTCGTGAAAATTCCACCAACAAAATTTATTCCCGCCACTCTCTTTTGATCAAGTGCATGTGAAGAAACTTCCATAAAAACATACTCGCAATTATCTTTTACCATTTCGGCAAAAATTTTAGTTAAAGCCATTTTATCTGGAGTAGTTGATGTTCTAAGATCCATTTTTAACTCTTTTTCATTAGACATAATATTGGTAGTACCGATAAAACCAGCTTTATGACCAAGAGCTATTGCTGTCCTATATAGGAGAGTCGCTGTAGTTGTCTTTCCATTTGTACCTGTCACTCCAACAATTTTCAATTTTGACGCAGGATTACCATAACGATATTTTGCGACCTCAGATTTTATTTGCCATTTTATTGTTTTAAGTTTTTTAACGATTTTTTTCATTTATAAAGTATATCACAATTTATTTTACTAATTTTAATATGGATTCTACATGCTCACGTGAATTTGAAATTCTTGGCACTTTACCTTGAGCATTTAATTTATTTTTACTTTTCATCCACTCATAAAAAGTCCCTTCGGGGATACTGTGAATAATTGGTTTTTTCAAAACCACATCATTGACTCTGCGTGAAGCATAATCACCATTCTCTTTTATCAAAGCTTCATCAACAAGATTTTTAAATTTTTCTAAATCACCTGGACTTTTACTAAATTCAATAACCCATTCATGACTTCCTCTACCTTCTTTGTCAGGCTCAGTAGCGCACATTGTAAAATTTGTTACTTGAGCATTTGTTCCAAGTGATGCAAAAGAAATCGCATGCTCTACATTCTCCATTGTTATTTCTTCGTCATAAACATTTAAATATTGTTTTGTGCGTCCTGTTATTTTTAATCTGTATGGAGAAAAAGAAGTAAACATAATAGTGTCACCTATTACATAACGCCAAAGACCAGCATTGGTTGTAATCACAATTACATAATTCACATTCAATTTAACTTTTCTTATCGTTATTGCTTCATAAATTCCACGCTCATATAATTCAACTGGAATAAATTCATAGAAAACTCCATAGTCAAACATTAGCCTCATTTCCCCTGGCCTTTTAATATCATCTTGAATTGCAAAATATCCCTCAGAGGCATTGTAACTTTCAATATATTTTATTCCCTTGTCTTTAAATAATTCATCAAAAATCGCACGATATGGTTTAAAGGAAATTCCACCATGCATGAAAACTTCCAAATTTGGCCAAACTTCAAAAATCGATTCCTTACCTGATTTTTCTAAAACTTTTTTTATAAATGCCAACGTCCACATCGGCACACCGACTATAGCTGTGATATTTTCTTTCGTTGCTAGATCACTTATCTCTTCTATCTTTTGTTCCCAACCAGTTTTGAGTGCAAGCTCGGGCCCTGGAAAACGAAACCATTGAGCAAAATTTGGTAAATTTTTTGTTAATATTGCTGACACATCTCCTACTTCAATATTTTCATTTTCAGGAAATGGATAAAAAGTTCCACAAAGTGATAATACTTTTCCAGAAAAAAGATGAGTATCTGGATTACTTCTTAAATAAAAAGTGATTAAATCTTTTCCACCTTTGTAGTGACATCTCAAAAGTGCCCCTTCTGACATCGGTATGTATTTACTATCAGCTGTAGTGGCAGATGACTTTGTAAAATAATGAGTTTCCCCTGGCCATAAAATATCTTTTCCTCCTAGCATCATTTCTCTAATGTCTTCTTTTAAGTCATCATAATGTGCGATAGGTACATTTTTCTGAAAAGATTTTATTGTTTGTATTTTTTTAAAATTATGTGTTTTACCAAACTTAGTTTCTCTTGCCCTTGAGACAAGACGAAAAAGCACATAGCGTTGCAATATGCTTGCCTGAGTATCATTTAGTTCTAATTGTGCTGTTCGTATAAGCACAAAGTCCCGAAAGAAAAAAGATAATGGATCGATTTTCATAAAATTAATTACTTGGCTTAATTAGAATTTCTTGATCTATCTTTTTAAATCTTTCAATTTCTTTTCCTTCGAAAATTATATTTTCTAAAAACATATGTTTTGGCCGAGCCCAAATAACACCATCTTCTAAGTGCATATAGATAACCATATGTTCCATTGATTCACTGTGTATAGCCTCGTAAAGAACTCGAACTTTAGTTCCTTTGTAGTGCATATAATATCCACCAATCTCTAAACTTTTCATATATTTAAATATAATTTAAATTATTAACCAACTAAAGATTTTCGATGTTGCGGTGCATTTATCAAACCACATTTTTTGTATTTATAGACTTCACCATTTGCAGGATTTATAGCCCCACATGGACAAGGATCATTGCGTCCGATTCTGTCACCTACATCAGTAGATAATTCAGATTTTTCCACATCAGAAAATTCTCCTGGTTCATCATGACTTGTAACTAAAGTTTGTTTTACTTCACGGACATCTTCTTTTGCTGGTTCATTCATTGTACCGATAAGTGAAATAACTTGTTCTTTGAATACTTCTTCCATTTCTTTAAACATCTGCAATCCTTCTTTCTTGTATTCAACGATAGGTTCACGCTGACCATAAGCTCGCAAGTTTACAGAGGAGCGTAAGTAATCCATAGCCTCTAAATGTTCCATCCAAAGTATGTCTGTAGAATAAAGAGCAATACGACGAACTGTTTCGTAAAATGCATCTTCACCAAGCTTGGATTTTTTATCCTCAAATATTTTCTGAGCTTCTTCATTGTTTTCAGAAACATTTTTTAATAATTCTTTTATCTCTTCTTTGTTTGACATCATCATTTTCTGACGTCTTGCATAGATTGATTGTCTTTGATGATTCATGACATCGTCATATTCCAAAGTATTTTTACGAGCATCAAAATGAAAACCTTCTATCTTTGCCTGAGCCTCTTCTAGTCTCTTATTAACAAAGCGATTTTCAATAGGCATATCTTCTGGAATACCAAATCGTCCCATCATATTTTTGATTCTATCTGAACCGAAAACTCGCATCAAATCATCTTCAAGTGAAACATAAAATTGAGTAGCACCAGGATCACCTTGTCTGCCTGAACGACCTCGAAGCTGATTGTCGATTCGTCTTGCTTCGTGGCGCTCAGTACCTAAAACAAATAATCCTCCAGCATTTTTTACAAATTCATATTCTTCTTGTATTAATGGATTGCCTCCAAGCTTGATATCGATTCCACGACCCGCCATGTTTGTAGCGATAGTCACAGAACCACGACGTCCAGCTTGAGCAATAATCTCTCCTTCTTTTTCATGATTCTTTGCATTCAATATTGTATGAGGCACGCCTTCCTGTCTTAAATAAACAGACAAAAGTTCGTTCTTCTCAATTGAAATAGTACCGATCAAAACTGGTTGACCATTTTTATGAAGTTCTTTGACCTTCTTAGCAATAGCCTGAAACTTTCCTTTTTCTGTTTGAAAAATTAAATCTGTAAGATCTTTTCTAACGATTGGACGATTCGTAGGAACAACGATAACGTCTAAGCCGTAAACTTTTAAGAATTCTTCAGCTGAAGTTAAAGCAGTTCCAGTCATACCTGAAAGTTTTTTATAAAATCTAAAATAATTTTGAAAAGTAATAGAACCTGAAGACCTACTTTCTTTTTCAATCTTTACTCCTTCTTTAGCTTCTATAGCTTGATGAATACCTTCACTCCATCTTCGGCCTGGCTGAAGTCTTCCTGTAAATGGATCAACGATAATGACTTCACCTTCTTTTACAACATAATCTTTGTCGCGCTCAAAAATAGCCTGAGCTTTCACAGCTGTCTCTAAGTGATGCACATATTTTATTCCTTTTTCAGTATAAATATTGTCTACACCAAGCAATTGCTCAGCTTTCGTAATACCTTCATCAGTCAAAGAAATAGCTTTCAACTTTTCATCAACTGTATAATCAGTATCTTTTTTTAATTGCTTAGCAATGTGATAAAACTTCACATAAAAATCTTCAGAGTCTCCAGCTGAAGAAGAAATAATAAGTGGAGTACGAGCTTCATCTATCAGTATAGAGTCCACCTCATCCACGATTGCAAAATTATGTCCTCTTTGAACAAGATCATTTGTTGATGTCGCTAGATTGTCTCGTAAATAATCAAAACCATATTCATGATTTGTTCCATAAGTTATATCAGCAGCATAAGCATCGCGTCGAGTACATGGTTTTAAAAAATCATAAATAATTTTAAATTCTGCTTTTTCTTTCTCTTCTTCATTCTCTTTATGTTTTGGATCATAAATATATGAAACATTTTGTGAATTTATTATTCCAACAGAAAGTCCAAGGAAATTATAAATC
>Ga0194053_10001590_pt1 | contig 14380 bp, 10 predicted proteins | sample SepL228m_MetaG_FD_161684 | JGI IMG/M metagenome (GOLD analysis project Ga0194053, IMG submission 161684) | Anoxic zone freshwater microbial communities from boreal shield lake in IISD Experimental Lakes Area, Ontario, Canada - Sep2016-L227-8m | ecosystem: Environmental > Aquatic > Freshwater >... | reverse complement strand
TTGGGCACGGCCTTCCGGCCCAAGGTGTGGCCATCGGTGCGGAGGATCGACGGCGCGTACGGCGACCGCAACCTGGTGTGCTCGTGTCCGCCGATTGAGGCCTTCGCCGCCGCCAGGTAGCTGTGCCTCTCGACTAGATTGGCTTTCCATGACGGAAGCCATGCCAGGGCGCTTCATTGCCGGTTTGGCACTCAGTGCGTTGAGTGCGGTGCTGCTCATCGTCAGCTGGCAGTCCTGGGGCAACCTGTGGGGGTTCACCTTCGTCGCGTTCGTTCCGATGTATGTGGCGCAATACCGGTTTCTGCCGCGGCGGTGGAGCGCGATTCCGGTGGCGGTGGCGTTTGCGGCACACTACTTCGCGGTGGCGATGCTGAGCGCCTCAGTGCTACCGATGCCGATCATCGTCGCTACTACCGCCGTGAGTGCGGTGATCGGCCTGATCATCGGGATATTCCTGCGGCCGTTCGCTGAACGCACCGGATACCGCTGGTTCGTCGTGCAGTTCGGTTTGATCTGGGTTGTCATCGATCTGCTGGTGCAGAACAACGAGATCATCGGAACGTATATGTGGATGGCCTATCGGCTTGCCGATGCTCCCCGGCTGATCGCGCCGGTGAGCATCACCGGGACTCCGGCGCTGACTCTGCTGCTGCATGTCATCAACGCGTCGATCGCCGTGGCGGTCTTGGCCCTGATTGACCGCCGTCGGCCCGGCCTGGCGGAGGTTCCGGTGCCCCGGCGGGTGCTGGCTTTTTCACTCGGCCTGCCGGTCGCGGTGAGCATCCTGTGGGTGTCAGTCAGCATGATGCTGTACACCGCAGTGTCCAACCGGATGGGCCCGGCCGTGCGGGTTGCGACAGTACAGCCCGGATTGACCAATGCGAGCCCGGGAACACTGATCTCGGCTGGCGATATGGCATCGGGCCGCAGCGAACAGAAGCGCCGGACTGATCAGATCGCCGAGCTCAGCGATATGACGCGGCAGGCGGCTGACCGGGGAGCTCGGGTCGTGGTGTGGCCGGAGGAGACTCTCGACTACGACCCGCGGGTCACAAATACCGACTGGATTCCCGCGCTGCTGCGCCAAACCGGCGTGTATCTGGCCATGGGCTTCACCCCGGACGCCCGGGATGGTTCCGCGCCTAACACCGGATTGCTGTGGGACCCGCAAGGCCGGGTCGAGATCGTCTACCTGAAGACCAAACGTGTTCTTGCAGAGGGGGAGTCATTCACGCCGGGTTCGCTCTATCCGACCGTGCAGACGCCGTCCGGCACACTCGGCATGATCATCTGTTTCGATATCGACTTCCCGGACGGTCCCGCCCGCCGCACGGTGCAGGACGGGGCGCAGATGATTTTGGCCCCCAGTATCGATGTCGAATCGATCTCCAGCGTCCGTAGCGCCTCGACGGTATTCCGGGCCGTCGAGAACCGAGTGGCCATGGTCAAGGCAGACACCTCCTGGGATTCGGTCATCGTCGCCCCTAACGGGCAGGTGGCGGCCAGCGACAACATTCACACTCAACTCGGTGGTCAAGCACTACTGGTCGCCGATGTGCCGCTCGGGCCCCGTGGGGCGCCATTCACCCGATACGGTGGGCGACCTTTTCAGTGGCTCGCCTACGCACTGACCGCCGTCATGGTCGGCGTCATGTTCGCCTCATGGCGGCGTAACCGCTAGGACAGCATTCTGGCGATCGAGCCGACGAGGTCAGGGGAGTCGGAGGTGGCGATCTCCTGATAGCTGCCGCCGGAAAGCTGGGTTACTGCCTCCCAGACGGGGCGGTCCGGGTCACCGCCGAAGTCGATGACGTTGATCGTGACCGGACGGTTCGGGTCGGCTGCGGACTGAAGATAGTTCTGCAGGCCCGCTCCGTCGAGGGTCTTGTCGGTGTGCGGCCCCTGGGTGATCACCAGAATCGAATTCGGTTGTCCCGGGCGGTAGTTCGCGAGCGCATCGGTGTAGGCGCGGGGCAGTGTCGTGAACGACACCGCGCCGCCGCCGGTTGGTGTCAGCCCGTCGAGCAATCCGGTCAACGCTGCCGAACGGGGCTGCCCGCCCACGTCGTCTGACAGCGGGCCGGTGGGCACCACCGGGCGACTGTCGGCGCCGTCGAACGTCCATAGTCCGACGGCGGTGCCGGGCGGCAGCGCGCGGATTCGGTTATTCAGGGCGGCAGTCACATTGGCCAGCCGCGGCCGACCGCCCTCGTCACCGGCAAGGCTCTGGTTGAGGATCACGGTGGTCGTCGATGCTGGCGCCGGCGTCACCGCAGCCGCAATCGCTACCCGGGTGGCATCGTCGGCGATCGGCAGGGTGGCTGCCAGGGAGGGGAAACCCACCACATCGTTGGCGGGCGGAGTCGTGCCCTGGGCCCGAAATCCGGCCTTCGCCAACGCGTCGAGTTGTTCGGGCTTGGCCATGAACCGGGCGAACTCGCTGGCGGCGCTCTGCTGCTCTTCGGACAGCCAATCTCCGGCAAGTAGCACGGTGGGGAAGTCGGCGACGGCGACCGGGCCGGCGGGGATCCACTCCGCGACGGTGTTCTTGGCGTCGGGCAGCGCCGACGCCCGGCTGAACAGTTGTTGTTCGGTCAGCACCACGGCATGAACTGCGGCCGCGGCTGGGTCTCCGGGCGCGATCAGCGCGTTGAAGGCCCCGGCGGCGGTGTTATCGGCAAGTTGAGGTCGTCCGCCCAGCAGCGCGCTCACCGGTCCCAGTCCTGCGGTGGGGGGCGCACCGGCCGGCGCCGACGACGCCGCGACGGCTTCGGCTGCCAGATAGGTGGCGTCGCTGGCGCCGTCATTCGGCAGGGCCAGCCGCAGCGAGCCCCATCCCGGCAGGTTCATTGCGTCCAACGCGGCCGGGTTGGTCTGCAGCGGCGGCAGTGCCGCCCAATTCTGCTCACCCAGCGCTGCGGCAAGTGGCGGCCGGACTGCCAGCACCACGGGCGAGGTGACCAGGGACCTGGCGTCGCTGACGATCTGCTTTCCGGCCACTGCCTGCAATCGCGCCGACGGAATCGAGCTCGCTGGAATCCACAGTGCCGGGCGCTCACCGAGATCGGACGGCCAGGTGCCCGCCAAGCCGTTGACAACAGCCTCTGAACCCGACTGTGTCACAACAACATTGACGCACTTATCGCCGACCGGCGTGGCCTCGCTATTGTAGGTTGTCGCGAATTCTTTGACGTGGTCGGCGATTGCCGAATCAGCGATGACCGCGACGGTCGCGGTACCCTGCACGCACTTCTGGGCCGCTTCCTGAGAACGCCGCGACATCGCGTCGCCGAAGAAACGCCACAGGATCACCCCGCCGACCAGCACCACCACCGCAATCAGGGCCGCAATGACCCCGTTGCTCACCCCGCGACGGGTCGCGTCACTTCGGCGGCGCCGGCCCTGCCAGCCGCCACCTGCGGCCGGAATCCGACCGCTGGAGTCGTCAGCGGCGGGATCCGCGGGTTCGCCGAACGATTCCCCGGGGGCGGGCATGCTGTGCCGGCCCATCTAGTGATCCCCGCCCTGAAGGTTGGCTGCCTTGTACTCGCGGCGACGGCGGTGCAGGATCGGTTCGGTATAGCCGTTGGGCTGCTTCGCCCCGGTGAGGATGAGTTCCTGGGCGGTCTGGAAGGCGATACTGCTCTCCGGGTCGGGCGCCATCGGACGGTAGTCAGGATCGTGGCTGTTCTGCTGGTCAACCACCGCCGCCATCCGCCGCAGACTCGATGTGACGTCGTCGGCGGTGATCACACCGTGTCGCAGCCAATTGGCGAGCAGTTGACTGGAGATACGCAAGGTGGCGCGATCTTCCATCAACGCGACATCGTGTATGTCGGGCACCTTCGAGCACCCCACACCGGCTTCGATCCAGCGCACCACGTAGCCGAGGATCGACTGGCAGTTGTTGTCGACCTCCTCGTGAAGCTCATCCGGTGACCAGCCCAACCCGCTCTGTGCAAGCGGGATGGTGAGCAGCTGGTCGATGCTGGTGTGCTTCCTGCCGGCCAGTTCCTTCTGCACCTGATAGACGTCCACGTAGTGGTAGTGCATGACGTGCAGGGTGGCGGCGGTCGGCGAGGGCACCCAGGCCGTGGTGGCCCCGGCCCGGGGCTGGCTGATCTTCTGTTCCACCATGTCGGCCATCAGATCGGTCATCGCCCACATGCCCTTGCCAATCTGTGCGCGGCCGGAGAAACCGGCTGCCAGACCGACGTCGACGTTGCGATCCTCATAGGCCAGGATCCAGGGCTGAGTCTTCATTGCGCCCTTGCGGATCATCGGGCCGGCTTCCATCGACGTGTGAATCTCATCCCCGGTGCGGTCAAGGAACCCGGTGTTGATGAACGCGATCCGATCCGCGGCGGCTTTCACACACGCCTTGAGGTTGGCAGAGGTGCGGCGCTCCTCGTCCATGACACCGACCTTGATGGTGTTGGCGGGAAGGCCCAGCACATCCTCGACGCGGCTGAACAACTCGCCGGTGAACGCGACTTCCTCGGGCCCATGCATCTTCGGCTTGACGATGTAGATCGAACCGGTGCGACTGTTCTGATGCGGCCCGTTGGCACCACCGCTGTGAAGTCCGTGCATGGCAATCAAACTGGTGAACAATGCGTCCTGAATACCCTCGGGAACCTCCCGGCCATCGGCGTCCACGATGGCGTCATTGGTCATCAGATGCCCGACATTGCGGACGAACAGCAGACTGCGACCGGGGAGGGTGAATTCGCTTCCGTCCCCTCTGAAGTAGACGCGGTCATCGGTGAGCACCCGGGTGAAGGTTTTACCGCCCTTGTTCACCGACTCGGCAAGGTCACCCCTGTTGAGCCCCAACCAGTTTCGGTACCCCAGCACCTTGTCATCGGCGTCGACAGCGGCAACCGAGTCCTCGAAATCCATAATCGTGGTGATCGCAGACTCCAGAACCACATCCTTGATACCGGCCGGATCGGTCGACCCGATCACCAGATCCCGGTCGATCTGGATCTCGATGTGCAGACCGTGGTTGACCAGAAGTACCGAGGCGGGCGCGGCCGGGTCGCCGAGGTACCCGGCGAACTGCGCGGGGTCTGCCAGCCCGGTCACGTCTCCGTCGGTCAGGGCCACCTCGAGTTCACCATCTGAAATCAGGAACCGGGTGACGTCGGAGTAGCTGCCCGAACTCAGCGGGACGACGTCGTCGAGGAACCGCTTGGCGTAGGCGATCACTCTCTCGCCGCGGACGGCGTTGTAGCGGGAACCCGGCTCGGCCCCGCCGTCGGTGCTGATGACATCTGTGCCGTAGAGGGCGTCGTACAGCGATCCCCAGCGCGCATTGGCGGCGTTGAGCGCGAAGCGCGCATTCAGAATCGGCACCACCAGCTGCGGGCCCGCGGTCGAGGTGATCTCAGCGTCCACGCCCGAGGTCGAGATGGTGAAGTCGGGAGGTTCGGGGAGCAGGTATCCGATATCGGTCAGAAACTGTCGGTACTCGACCTCATCGATACCGCCGATGACGCGCTGACGATGCCACTTGTCGATCTCCGCCTGTAGTTCCACGCGGCGAGCCAACAACTCTTCATTGCGGGGTGAGAGGTCGGTGACCACCTTGTCGACACCTGACCAGAAGCTATCCGGGTCGATACCGGTGCCGGGCAAGGCTTCGTCGGTGATGAAGTCATACAGCGTCCGTGCAACGCGGAGATTGCCTACTGCAACTCGATCAGTCATGGTTCCTCCCTGAGGGAAAGTCGACTGATCTTATCCGTGAATTCCATCGCGCACCGTTCCCACCACATCTTCGACGAGGTCTTCGAGTGCCAGCAGTCCGGATACGGTGCCGTCGGCAGCGGTCAGCAACGCCAGGTGGCTGTTGCTCTGGCGCAGCCGCGAGAGCGCATCGGGCAGCGGTGTGGACGCGGGCAGCCGCGGCAGGTAACGCACTACTGAGACGCTGACCACCGCACCTGGAAGGTCGATGAGGTCGAGGATGTCCTTAATATGGACAAAGCCGATGAATGCACCCGCCTCGTCGACCACCGGAAAGCGCGAATAACCCGTTTCCGAGAGTGCCTGTTCGATCGCCGCCACGCTCGGCCCGGTGCCGGCCGCCGCAACCTGGACCGTACGGATCCCGGCCAGTGCGACCCCGACATCACCGGCGACCCGATTGCGGATCTGCAGCGCGCGAGACAGCCGCATATGTTCCTCGGGATCCAGTAGTCCCTCGGATCGCGATTCGGCGATCATCTCAGCCAGCTCCACCATTGACACGGTGTTCTCCAGCTCAGTCTTGGGTTCCACGCCCAGCGCACGCACGATCAGCTTCGCGGACCAGTCATAGATAGCGATGACGGGCCGGGTTGCCTTGACCCACAACAGGTACGGCGGCACCAGCAACATCGCAGCCTTCTCGGGTCCGGCCAGCGCGATGTTTTTGGGCACCATCTCGCCCAGCAGCACATGCAGAATGACCACGATCGTGATCGCCACGATGAACGAGACCGTATGCAGCAGTGCCTCGGAGACGCCGAACAGCTCGAACACCGGCGAGAGCAGATGCGCCACCGCGGGCTCACCGACTCGGCCAAGAACGATCGATCCGACGGTGATACCTAATTGCGCGCCGGCCAGCATCACTGAGAGATTCTCGCCCGCGCGGATGACCGTCATGGCGCTGTGCTTGCCCTGCTCGGCCAACGCCTCCAGTCGGTCCCGGCGGGCAGAGATCAGAGCGAATTCAGCGGCGACGAAGAACGCGTTGGCTGCGATCAGCAGCACGGTGAGCACGATTGCGAGGAGATCACCCATCAGGGCAGCCCCAGGGTCTCATCAGGCCGTGAATCGTCGTGCCGGACGATCTTGACCAAATCGATCAGATCGATGCGGCGACCGTCCATCCGAGCTACCGATGCTCGCCACCGGGGCGGACGATCCGGCGGTGCGTCAGGATCAAAGGCGGTGAGTTCTACCGATTCACCCTCGGTGGGGATATGTCCGAGAACGGACATAACCAGCCCACCTATCGTCTCGTAGTCACCCTCAGGTGCTCGGAAGTCGGTCTGCTCTGCTATTTCGTCAATGCGCAGCAGGCCCGACACCCGATGTCCGCCAGAGATTTTCACGACATCGGGAGTCGACTGGTCGTGCTCGTCGCGGATATCCCCGACGATTTCCTCGATCAGATCCTCCACCGTCACCATCCCGGCGATGCCGCCGTATTCATCGGCCACCAGAGCCGTCTGCAGTCCGCTGGCCCGGATCTGCTCCATGAGTGAGTCGCCGTCCAGTGTCGAGGGAACCACCGGCACCGGCTGAGCCAGCTTGTCGAGTCTGGTGCTGATCCGCTGCGCGTGGGGTATCTCAAAGACCTGCTTGAGGTGAACGACCCCAATGGTTTCGTCGAGATCGCCCTTGGTGACCGGGAATCGGGAGTGGCCGGTTTGGCGAACCATGGCCAGCAGGTCCGCCACGGTGTCGTCGGCCTCGAGCGCTTCGATCTTGGATCGAGGTGTCATGAATTCCTCGGCGATACGTCCGCCGAACTGCAGCGAGCGGTCAACCAGGTTCGCGGTTGGCTGATCCAGCGAACCCTGCTTGGCCGAGGTCCGCACCAGCGACACCAGCTCCTGCGGTGAACGCGCCGAGCTCAATTCGTCGGCCGGCTCGATTCCGAGGCGTCGCAGTACCCGATTCGCGGTGCTGTTGGTCAATCGGATCAGCGGGGTGAATGCCGCGGAGAACAGCACCTGCGGTCCGGCGACCAGTCGTGCGGTTCGCAACGGCACCGCAACGGCGAGATACTGCGCGACCAATTCGCCGAAGATCATCGATACCGATGTCGCGATGAACAGCGACAGAATCAGCGCGACGCCGCCAACCCAGTGCTCTGGCACCTTGGCGGCGGCCAGTGCCGGTGCCAGCAGTCTGGCGATCACCGGCTCGGCCAGATAGCCGGTAGCCAGCGTGGTGATCGATATACCGATCTGGGCACCGGACAGCTGGAACGACAACGTGCGGTGCGCACGCGCAATCATCTTGTCCCGCCTGCCGCCGGTGCGGGCGTTGGCGTCGACAGTGCTGCGCTCCAGCGCAGTCAGGGAGAACTCGGCTGCCACGAACACCGCGGTACCCAGGGTCAGCAAGGCAAAAGCGAGCAGGCTCAGACCTACCGAGACGACGCTCACCGCAGCCGCCCCAGGTGATTGCCGGGCCCCGAGCCCGGCTGACTAGTGGAGGGCTCGGCGTCAGAGGCCTCGGCGCACGCCGACTTGTCGGAACACCCCGGGCCGGAAGCCACGAGTGGGTCCTGCGGCACTGAGGTTCCTCTCGGATCGGCGAACACGATTGATATTAGCTGCTAACAGGCGCCGAACAGGTTCACCAACCCGCCGGGAGAGGGTGCCCCTCGACGAAGCCGGCGGCTGACTGCACGCCCAGCACTGCCCGTTCGTGCAGTTCACCGATCGTGGCAGCACCGACATAGGTGCAGGTGCTGCGAACCCCGGAGGTGATGTGGTCGAGCAGATCCTCGACTCCGCCACGATCGGGATCCAGCGCCATCCGGGAGGTGGAGATGCCTTCTTCGAACAGCGCCTTGCGGGCCCGGTCGAATGGACTGTCCCCGACGGTGCGGGCGGCTACCGCACGCTTGGAGGCCATCCCGTAGCTCTCTTTGTACGCTCGGCCATCCCGGTCGAACATGAGGTCACCCGGGGATTCGTAGGTGCCGGCGAACCAGGATCCGATCATGACGTTCGAGGCACCGGCCGCCAGGGCAAGTGCGACATCGCGGGGATGGCGCACCCCACCGTCGGCCCAAACGTGGGCACCGAGTTCCCTCGCGGCAGCCGCACATTCGAGTACGGCGGAGAACTGGGGCCGACCGACGCCGGTCATCATCCTGGTGGTGCACATTGCACCCGGGCCCACCCCGACCTTGACAATCGACGCCCCGGCCTCGATCAGGGTTTGGGTGCCCTCGGCGGAGACGACGTTGCCGGCCGCCAGCGGAATGCCCAGATCCAGAGCGCTGACGGCCTTGATGGCGTCCAACATCTTGTGTTGGTGGCCGTGAGCGGTATCGACGACCAGGACGTCGATACCGGTCTGGGCCAACGACCGGGCCTTGGCCGCGACATCGCCGTTGATGCCGAGTGCCGCGGCGATGCGAAGCCGGCCCGCGGCGTCGACCGCGGGGGAGTAGATCCCCGCCCGCACGGCTCCGGTCCGAGTGAGCACCCCGCCGAGGCATCCGTCCGCAGTGGTCAGTACCGCTACCGGGATCGGCGCCTGCTCGAGCAGTTCGAACACCCGTCGGGGGTCGGTGCCCAGCGGCGCGGTCACGAAGTCACTCACCGCGATATCGCGCACCCGGGCAAATCGGTCGACTCCGATCGTCGCCGATTCGGTCACCAGACCGATCGGGCGCCCGCCGTCGACCACGACCGCAGCGCCGTGGGCGCGTTTGTGAATCAGTGCTACGGCGTCGGAGACCGCGTCGTCGGGAGCGAGGGTGACCGGGGTGTCGGCCACCAAGTCGCGGCTCTTGACGAAGTCCACTGTCGCTCGGACGGCGTCGATCGGCAGATCCTGAGGCAACACCACGATCCCACCGCGGCGCGCGATGGTCTCGGCCATCCGCCGCCCAGCCACTGCGGTCATGTTGGCGACCACGACGGGGATCGTGGTTCCGGTGCCGTCGGTGGTGGACAGGTCGACGTCGAACCGCGAGGTGACGTCGGATCGGTTGGGCACGACGAAGACGTCGCTGTAGGTCAGGTCATGGGCCGGTTGGAGCCCGTCGAGGAACCGCACCCGCCCAGCCTAGGAGCAATAGGGTCGGACCCGGCACTCAGTCGGCCGGGCACTCCGATTTCCGAGGCGGTGCCACACCGTCCAACAGGTACGTGTCGACGATGCGAGCGACGCACGCGTTATAGGTGGGATACACCGAGTGCACTTCGGTGTCGGCGATCACCAGGCGCGCGGATACCAACTGGTCGGCAAGCGCCTCGGACCAGTGGACGGGGGTGGCGCCATCTTTGAGGGCGCCGACGACCACGACCGGCGGAGCGCCCTCGCCCCGCACCGGTTTCGGGCCCACGGGGTCGTGGGTGGGAAAGTCGCTGCAGCGCAGGCCGCCCCACGCGTTCGCCGATCCGAAAATCGGGGTGTCGGCGTCCCACTGCGCGGCGAGCCGCGCGCTGCCGGCCACGTCCGGCGTCGGGGCCGAGTCGTAGCAGTTGATGGCGTAGAGGGCGTCGAGCTTGTTCGTCGCTTCGGCTGGATCCCCGCGCACCTCGCCGATATCGATCAGCGCGCTGCCGTCGCCGGCGAGGCCGGCACGCAGGGCGTCGACAAGCCCAGGGAACGAGTCGGGCGGGACGTACATCGCGCTGCTCAACGCCGCCATGACGTCGGCGCGGGTGGGCGCCTTGGGATCATCGTCCTGGACCGGCAGCGACAGGATGTACTTCTTGAGGGCTGCGGTGGCGGCCGCGTGGCCGTCGGGCAGTGGGCAATCGCCGGAGGCGGTGCAGTAGTCCACGAAACGCATCAGTTGGGCTTCCAGTGCCTGGGACTGAGCGCGGTTGTAATCGGTGATCGACAGTGACGGGTCGATGGCACTGTCGAGGACCATTCTCCCGACGCGTTGGGGGTACATGTCGATGTACATCGCCCCGACTTTGGTCCCGTGCGACCAGCCCACGTAATTCATCGCTGGTTCGCCGAGTGCGACGCGGATCGACTCCATGTCGCGGGCCGAGTCGCGGGTTCCGATGTGCGCGATGATATCGGGATTGCGGGCAGCGCATCCGTCGGCGAACTCCTGAGCTTGGGCAGACCACGCCACCACCTCGGGGGAGTCGGGTCGGGTCGACCATTGCGCGCCGGCCAGTGCCCGGGCGTAGTCACCCATCTGCTCCGGCGTTCTGCACCACAGCGGGCTGCTCTTGCCCACTGCTCGCCGGTCCCAGCCGACGATGTCGTACACCGCCTCCACCTGTGGGCTTAATTGGAATGGGAGCATCAGGATTTCGCTGACCCCGGAGATCCCGGGCCCACCGGGATCGACCAGGATGGAGCCGCGGCGGGGGCCGGGTCCGCGGGCCGGAATGCGCGCCAGAGCGAGGTCGATCGTGGGCCCGGTCGGGTCTGCGTAGTCCAACGGCACCTGCAGACTCGAGCATTCACGGGTCTGCTCGTCCGGGCCCTTGCAGGGCGTCCACGTCAGTCTGTCTTGGGCGGCCGGGTGTTGGGCGGCCGGGTGTTGGGCGGCACAGGAAGCGATCACCAGGCAACCCGCCGCCAGGGCTGCCTTGAGGCGCATCGCCTTATACCTGCACTTCGGTTCGGTCCCCACTCCACCGGGTGTGAAATCTCGCCGCCGGATCGGCATCCGTGCGCCCGTAGGTGTGGGCCCCGAAGAAGTCGCGCTGGCCCTGGATCAGCGCGGCCGGCAATCGGTGGGTGCGCAGCGCGTCGTAGTAGGACAGTGCCGAGGCGAATCCCGGAATCGGAATACCCAGTTCGGTGGCAGTCACCACCACCCGTCGCCAGCTGTCGATGGCGCAGGAGATCGCGTCGCGGAAGTAGGGTGCGGAGATCAGCGTCGGCAGATCGGGATCGGCATCGAACGCTTCCTTGATGCGATTGAGGAACTTGGCCCGGATGATGCAGCCGCCACGCCAGATGGTGGCCAGAACGCCGGGCGTGATGCCCCAGCCGTACTCGTCGGATCCAGCCTGGATCTGATTGAACCCCTGCGCGTACGCGACGATCTTCGAGGCATACAGGGCTTGGCGGACATCGTCGATGAATTGCTTTGTATCCGTTGGGTGTTGGCCCAACGTGCCCGATGCCATACCGGCGACTGCCCGGCGTTGCGGGATCGATCCGGACAGCGCGCGGGCGAACACCGCCTCGGCGATACCGGTGACCGGTACACCCAGATCGAGAGCTGACTTGACTGTCCAGCGGCCGGTGCCCTTCTGCTCGGCCTCATCGACGATCAGGTCGACGAGCGGCTGAGAGGTTTTGGCATCGACCAGACGCAGGACCTCGGCCGTGATCTCGACCAGGAAGCTGTCCAGGTCGCCGGAGTTCCACTCGGTGAAGACATCGGCGATGGCCGGCGCGGTCAGGCCGATACCGTCGCGCAGCAGCTGATAGGCCTCGCCGATAAGTTGCATATCGGAGTATTCAATTCCGTTGTGCACCATCTTCACGAAGTGCCCGGCGCCATCGGGGCCGATATGCGCACAGCATGGCACGCCGTCGACATGGGCCGAGATCTCCTCAAGTAGCGGGCCCAGCGACTCGTATGACTGCTTCGGGCCGCCGGGCATGATCGACGGACCATTAAGCGCACCCTCCTCGCCACCGGAGATGCCGGCGCCGACGAAGTGCAGCCCCCGGTCGCGCATGGCCTTCTCCCGGCGGATGGTGTCGGTGTAGAGCGCATTGCCGCCGTCGATGATGATGTCACCGGTTTCCATGGCGTCGGCAAGTTCGTTGATCACTGCGTCGGTGGCGTCGCCGGCTTTGACCATGATCAGCACCCGACGCGGCCGCTGCAGTGCGGCGAGAAATTCCTCGATGGTCTCCGAGCGAACGAATGAGCCGTCCGAGCCGTGCTCGGCCAACAGCGCGTCCGTCTTGGCGACCGAACGGTTGTGCAGTGCCACGGTGTAACCGTGGCGGGCAAAGTTACGGGCGATATTGGAACCCATGACCGCCAGACCCGTGACTCCGATATGTGCGGTCGGTTGCTGCGAGGAATTCATCAGGGCGCCTTTCAGATCAGGAAGAGCCGACGGAGCTCGGTGAGCCACGGGATCGCGACCGCCAGGGTCGGTACCACCAGCACCGCCGCAGCGGCGAGATAGGCAGCCAGCGCTAGCGCCAGGCTGTTCGGTGGGCCGGACAACCTGCGGACCCGGATCACCGTTGTCGGACCGCCTGCGGCCATCGCGCCTGCCGGGGTGCGGGCGGCGGCGCACGCAACCAGCGCACGCGCCAACGGCGTTGGACCGACAGCGCGCACCGCGGCATCATCGGCTAGGAGTTCGACCAGCATGCGCACGGCATCCAGCGCGCTGCCGCTGCGCACGAACCGCGGGAACGCGGTATGCACCGCGATGAACGCCTCCAGTACCAGATCGTGTCGCGCGCGCAGGTGCGCGCGCTCATGGCGCAGTATCGCGGCCAACTCGGGTTCAGTCAGCGCGGCCAGCGTGCCCTCGCTCAGCACCACCCGGCTGCGAAGCCCAGGCAGGCAGTAGGCCAGGGGCTCGCTGACCTGAAGCACCCGGGCGCCGTTCAACTCGTGACGGTGCTCTCCGAGCAGATCGACCATCATCCGATGATGTGCTCGACGCCGTCGGGTTTCGATCGCCACCTTCGACACGGCGACGATCAGCCGGGCACCGATTAACAGCGTCAGCGCCAAGACGGCGACCGAGCACAGCCACACCGGCCAGCCCAGCGCGTCGATCTCGCCGGCGATGCTTGAGGTGGGCCGACCGTCGGGACCGAGGACGAAGAGCCGGCTGGCGAGTGCCAAACCGGCGCTGAATGCCGACAGCACCGCGGCAGCCGCGACCGCCTGCCACAGGACTATGGCCGCGCGCGGAGCCCGCATCGGCCACGACGCCGGCGACAGCAGCGCAGGAACGGGCCCGGCGAGAGCAAACGCGAGAATTGTGAAGGCCAGCGCGGACACGACAACAGTGTTCCTCAGGGCGCGGGACAACCGCCAGCGGGTCTATACCCGAACTTGCCCGCAGTGGTGTTTGGCCTCCAGATCGGCCAGCGCGCGGCGCAATGCGTCGGCTTCCTCAGCCCCGACGCGCTCGACGAAATTCATCAGAGCGGCCCGTCGGTCCGACGAATCTGCGGCCTCGTCGAGTGCATCGACCATCAGGCTCGCCACCAGCTCGTCGCGGCCGTGCATGGCGGTGTACTGGTGGGCGCGGTCATCGCGTATCTGGATAACCAGGGCTTTACGGGAAAGGCGCTGCAAAACCGTCATCACCGTGGTGTAAGCCAGATCCCGGTGGATGGAAATCCCGTTGTGCACCTGTCGCACGGTTTGTGGCTCAGCTGAGGCCCACAGGTGATCCATCACAGCGCGTTCCAGCGCGCCAAGACCCGTCAGTCTCGCCATCGAAGTTCACCCCACAACCATTTGCCGTTCACTTGGATGTCAACAGCGTACCCGTCATTACTACCGGACGTCGTAATTGCCGCACCCCGGGAGGGCCGACGGCGTGGTCGGCGTGTAGACACACATCCGTGGAATCTGAAGCCGATCGTGTTCCGGATGAATTCTCCGCGCCCTACGACGCCACCATCGGATTGGTCTACACCGACGTCACCCCGGACGGGCTCAAGG
>Ga0194053_10001589_pt1 | contig 14387 bp, 14 predicted proteins | sample SepL228m_MetaG_FD_161684 | JGI IMG/M metagenome (GOLD analysis project Ga0194053, IMG submission 161684) | Anoxic zone freshwater microbial communities from boreal shield lake in IISD Experimental Lakes Area, Ontario, Canada - Sep2016-L227-8m | ecosystem: Environmental > Aquatic > Freshwater >... | reverse complement strand
AGTCGGCGCTAACACTCCGATAATCGAGGAAAAGTGCGCCGACTGCCGTGGACGGCTACGATTTTACAGGTTCTTGAATCCGCCCTGGGCCGGATGCAGGGTGGTTTCAAGAAATCGTAGCCGCCGACGGCAGTCGGCGCTAACACTCCGATAATCGAGGAAAAGTGCGCCGACTGCCGTCAGCGGCTACAACTTTGCAGGTTCTTGAATCCGCCCTGGCGAGCACCATGACCTTCAACTCCACTGGCCTGTGAGCGTGAAAGCGGCCCAGAAATAAGGGTTGGTGAATTTCTTCGAGTGCAGCAGAGACAACTGCGCTTCCCGCCACGCCTTCACGCGCGGCTCGCCGGAGCGCCAGCGCCGGATGAATCCCGTCATCAATTGGCTGGTGGCCTTGTCGCTCACTTTCCAATGGCTCGCCAGCACGGTCTGTGCGCCGGCGATGCGGAAGGCCCGCCGCAACGACAACAACCCCTCGCCAATCCTCACCTCGCCCGTCCCGCTGTCGCAGGCGCTCAGGATGACCAAATCCGTTCCCCGTGAGGGCAGTAAAGCAACAGTCAGACATTCGCGTCGGACCAGAGCCCCCTACGATCGGGCGCATCCGGGCACTGCCCCCAAATTCAGGGCTGCCGTGGGCCGGAACGCCCCATTTATGCGGCAGGGGTCGGGTCTTACGCCCGATTGCCGCATAATGCGGCGTTCCGGGGGCAGTGCCCGGATGCGCCCCCTACGATCAGCACGCTTGCTTTGTGCGTGACTTGGCCAATCTAGCTCGCTACGTTCCGCAGGAAACGACGGAACGGAACCGACTATGCCACTCACGCAGGCCGAAGCAAATGCTCTGCTGCAAATGCCCAAAGCGTTCATTGACGCCGCCCCGCTCGATTTTTCAAGGACACAGCCCCTGAGTTACGAGCGGCTGCTGCTATCACTGGCCCGCCGAGAAGAATTCCTGTTCGACTTTGAGCGAGGCCGGAGGAATCGAGCGCGGCTCAAGTACCAGACGCGCGGGCGAAAAGTCGTCATCCTGGCGCGCCTGGACCTCGACGGGCCAGCCCACCGGAACCCTCCCAACTCGCCCCACCTCCCCGGCCAGCGCCTGCCTTGTCCCCATTTCCACGTCTATACAGAGAACTTTGAAGACCGGATTGCCTACGCCCCAGCCGACGTTCGGGGACTCAACTTGCGAGATCCCGCCAACGGCCTGTTTTGCCTCGAAGACTTCTTGCGCTACTGTGCTGTGCAACCTATGCCGCAACTCCAACAGACGATATGAATCGCGCGGAATGTGAGCGACTGATTTTCGATTACCTGCGCTGGCTCAAAGAGGGCTTGCGGGTCAGCGAACTGGAGTTCGGTTGCAAGATCGCCACGCCCTTTCTGGATCGGCACAACGACGAGATCGAGATTTATGTCGAAAAGCATGATGGCGGGTTTCTGCTGACGGACGACGGCTACACCATCGCCGACCTCCGGAGTTCCGGGATGGCCTTTACCAGCGAGAAGCGAGAGGCCCATCTTACGGCTATTCTGAACGGCTTTGGTGTGCGGCGGGAGGACGACGAGCTCCAAGTCCACGCTACGGCGCAGGATTTTCCTCAAAAGAAGCATAACCTGCTGCAAGCGATGCTGTCGGTGAATGACATGTTTGTGATGGGAGAGGAGCATGTGCTGTCGCTCTTTAAGGAGGATGTCGCGGCCTTCCTGGAGTCGAATCGGATTCCCGTGTTCCCGGACTTCAAACTGAGCGGCCGCAGCGGCTTCGATCACAAGTTCGACTTTGGCCTGCCCAAGACACAGCACAAGCCGCAGCGGGTGGTCCGGGCCATCAACAATCTTACCAAAGACCAGGCGCTTTCCCTGGCCTTTGCTGTAGCCGACGTGCGGGCTATTCGCGCGGAACCTCTCCAAGCCTTCACGTTCCTCAGCGATGTCGAGAATCCGCCCAACGAGGACAACATTCTTGCCGTCAAAGCTTACGAGGTGCATCCGTTACTTTGGTCGCGACGGCAGGAAGCCCTGCCTTTGCTAAACGGCGGGTAGGCAGCGCGCCAAAATTGCCCGCGAGGCATTGCGAAAGGCCCGCCGCAACGACACCACCCCCTCGCCAATCCTCACATCGCCCGCCCCGCTGTTGCAGGCGCTCAGGATGACCATCTCCGTTCCCTGCAAGTTCAACAGCGACGCCTCCAAGCCGGTCAGCACCCCGTCCTCCGCCACCGCATTCGTGAGTTGGCCCGCGTGATTGGCCCCCGCCAGCGCGATGCCGCACCGCAGCAACCGATTCTCCCAATCGTCCTTTGGTAAGGACTCCCTTTCGTGTATTTGGTGTATTTCGTGGTCACTGCCTTCTTCATTCCTCCTCCGGCATTATGACCGGAATCAATTGTCGCCCATGCCGGCGGTAGATGCGGAAATGCGAATCGGTCGTCACTACTCGGCAGCGCGAGAATTGCTCGGCCATGCAGACCAGGCAGGCATCGGCCAGCGACATAGGCAGGCTCCGGTATGCCTGCTGGAGTTCCAGCAACCGTTTGACCTCGTTTTGCACGCCGAAGGCGACGTTGATCGCTCCCCGCTCAACGAACTCAAGGACCGCGCGCGGATTGCCGCCGAACCGCGCGATGAGGAACTGCGCTTCCGAGAGCACCGCCTCGCAGGTCAAGAGCGGCGGCTCCAGTTCGCCCCAGACGCGGCGTGCCCAGGCGCTGTGCGCGTCCTCCGCCACGAGGAGGGCCACGATGGGACCAGTATCAACGAGAGTTTTTTCGGGCGCGGCCATGCTCAGCCAGAACGGCTTCCTCGAGGTAACGGCGGTTCACTGAGGCATCGCGCGGACCCGGTTGGGAGCCGACCAGGTCGCCAACCAGGTCCAGACAGGTAGGCAGCTTTCGCCGTTGCTTGCGGCGCAGCATCGCTTCCATGCACTCCCGGACCAGGACGGACTTGGGCACGCCCCGGCGGCGGGCTTCCTCCTCCACGCCGCGCCGCAGCGTTTCTGGCAGCTTGAGCGTCATTGTTGTCATCAGCCAAAAGTAATACCGTCTGCTGCCATACGCAATACCGGATTCCACATCGTCACCAGGCAGCAGGCTTCCCACCCAGTTTGGCGCCCTCCCGGCTCCTTCCTTCAGTTGCGTCATTTCAGACGCGGAACACTGCGCCCGAGACGGGGGCGCTCCTGCCCCGACTTCGTCCTTCCGGCTCAATTCCACTGGCCTGTGAGCGTGAAAGCGGCCCAGAAATAAGGGTTGGCGAATTCCTTCGAGCGCAGCAGGGACAACTGCGCGTCGCGCCACGCCTTCACGCGCGGCTCGCCGGAGCGCCAGCGCCGGATGAATCCCGTCATCAACTGGCTGGTGGCCTTGTCGCTCACCCTTGGCGAACTGGAGCATTAGGCCGCTGGCGGCCCTTGCCGGATCGGCGCCGCACGCCTGGCAAATCTGGCCACATCGCGGGTGGCCGGGGTAATCGGATGCCCTCCCCGACATGGCAATGTGGCCATTAGTGGTGGGGCGCGTTCGGGTGGCTGCCGCGAAATAGTTGAGGTTGGGGATTGACTTTTTGTGCCGGTTCAGGTTTTATCGGTCTGGTTTTCAAAGGTTTATGTGGCGACCTGGAAATGCGGTGAATCTGCGGGAAAGGGCTAAGCAGGGAGAAATACCCCCCAATCATTCAGGGTGCTTACAATGTCCATTACTCCCAGTACTAACCTACGGATGCAATTCAACCGTTCGGGGAGAAAACCTCGGGAGAATAATATGAGAAATTACTTCTCGACACGGGTGCCGGTTTCTGGTTTTACTCAAGCATCGGGTAATTCAGAGCAGTGGAAAATGACGGGGAATGTGGACAAGTCGGTTTCCTGGCGACTGAAAGCGGAGTGAAGCAGTTTCAGCCTTGTCTATGGGGGTGCTTTGTCCTTAAGGGTGCGCCGCATAATACTGGGGAAAACCCGCCGTCCAATGAACAGAAGTAGAGCCCCATGAAGCCGCGTCTCTACCTCGAAACCACCATCCCAAGTTATTTGGTGGCGCGGCGCAGCCGGGACTTGCGGCTGGCGGCGGACCAGGAAACCACGCAGCAATGGTGGGAAGCCGAGCGGCACGACTATGAGCTTTTCATTTCGCAGGCGGTGGTGTTCGAAGTCAGCCAGGGTGACGCGAACTTTGCCGCCGCGCGGCTGGGGCACTTGCGCGATGTCCCGCTGCTGCCCCGCACGCCCGCAGCCTCCGCGCTCATCACGCACCTGCTGGCCAGTGGCATCATCCCGGCGGTGGCAGAAGATGACGCGGTGCATATCGGCCTGGCTGCCATGCACGGGATGGATTTCCTGCTGACCTGGAACTGCCGGCACATCAACAACCACCACAACCGCGCGCGCATCGGGCGGGCTTGTGCCGCCTTCGGGCTGGCGGTCCCGGATATTTGCACTCCCGCCGAATTGATGAAACTGTAAGCCATGAAAGAGAACGAAATTCTTGAAGAAATTCACCGCATCCGCGCCGAACACGCTGCCGAGTGCGGTTACGATGTGAATGTATTGTTCGCCCGCATGGACGCGGACCTCAAACGCTTGCAAGCCGAAGGCTGGCAGGTCGTCTCCCCTGCGCCCCGCGAAAAGGAAACCGCATGCTCTCTGCGCGAAGAACCGCCCCAAAAGAACGAGAAACTACCATGACGACATTATTAACTGTAGTCCCTGCTTGTTCTGTGCCGAGCAAATTCTGTTCACTACATCCCCCAATGCAGTCAAAACACCCCGCTTCGCTGTTCAAGCTCCGCCCATTCAAGGTGAATCAAACCAAATCAAACCCAACCAACCCTCCCACGCCATGAACTCGAAGCTCCAAAACACCCGCTCCGCCGGAGCGCGGACATTCTTGTCCGCTCCGGGGTTCCGGACCTGCCCGCCCCCCAAGCGGATAAGAATCTCCGCGCTGCTCACGCCGAGGCGGACAGGAATGTCCGCGCTCCCTTTTGCGCTCCCTTTTGCGTTGCCCTCCGCGTTTGCCCTCCGCGTTTGCCTTCGCGCTCGCCGCTGCGTGCAGCCTCCTCCTGCCCGCCACGCTCCCCGCCGCCCCGGGCATCGCCAACGTGCGCGCCAGCCAGCGCGCCGGCACCACGCTGGTGGACATCCGCTACGATCTCGGCACGGCCAACACCAGCGGCCTGTTCGTCTCCGTGGGCGTCTCCACCAACGGCGGCCTGTCCTACACGCTGCCCGCCACCAACTTCACTGGCGACGTTGGCTCCGGCATCACCGCCGGCGCCAACAAGCTCATCGTCTGGGACGCCGCCCGCGACTGGCCGGAGAAGTTTTCTACCAACGTCTTCTTTCGCCTCACCGCCTCCGACATTGTCCTCATCCCCGCCGGCAACTTCACCATGGGCAACTGCATGAGTTCTAGCGAGGGATGGTCCGGTGAACTGCCACTGCACACGGTCTATGTGAGCGCATTTTACATGGACCGGTATGAGGTAACGAAAGCGTTGTGGGATGAGGTGTACCAGTGGGCCATTGCTCATGGCTACATGTTCGACCATCCGGGTTCTGGTAAGGCGAGCGCCCACCCGGTGCAAACGATAGATTGGTATGACTGTGTGAAGTGGTGTAATGCGCGGAGCGAGAAGGAGAGTCGGACGCCGGCGTATTACACAGATGCGGCATTGAGTGTGCGGTATCGGACTGGGCAGGTGGCACCGTATGTGAACTGGAGCAGCGGCTACCGGTTGCCGACGGAAGCGGAGTGGGAGAAGGCAGCGCGTGGCGGGTTGAGCGGGCATCGGTTTCCGTGGGGCGACACGATTTCCGAAAGCCAGGCCAACTACTACGGAGATACCGGCAACTACAGCTACGATTTGGGACCGAATGGGTACAACGCAACCTTCGCCACTGGCGGTACTCCTTACACGAGTCCGGCGGGTTATTTTGGGGCTAACGGGTATGGGTTGTATGACATGGCAGGGAATGTGTGGGAGTGGTGTTGGGATTGGTATGGGGGGTATTCGAGTGGCTCGCAGACCGACCCGCGTGGTCCCACATCAGGCTCGGCCCGTGTGTTTCGGGGCGGCGGTTGGTCCTACGGCGCGGTCTTCTGCCGGGCGGCGTTTCGCGGCGGCAACTACCCGGCGTACAGCCTCAACGGCGTCGGGTTCCGCCCCGTCCTGCCCCCAGGTCAGCCATGAGCAGGGCAGCGAGAGCGGAGCAGGCGTGGCGGAGCGAGTGGAGCGAGGGACGCCTGCCTGCGGAGCGAGTATGAAAATGGTAAACGTATGCGATTGGAAAAAGAGAAGCCCGCGCAGCGGTCGCGATTTTTGGTGGAGCGCCGACATTCTTGTCGGCCCGGTGGGTGGCACGTCGGTTCGCGAAAAAGCCGACAAGAATGTCGGCGCTCCTATGAGAGTCCGTGATTAAGATATGCAACTGAAACTGTTCATACTGCCAGTGAAGAGCTTGGACGCGGCCGAGGCGGAGATGAACGCGTTCTTGCGTTCACACCGGGTCCTGGCGGTGAAGAAGGAAGCTCGTGGTGGACGGGGAGAGCTCGTTCTGGAGGCGCAAACCCGAGAAGCTCCGCCGGCCCAGCCCGCCGAACCTCACACTCAATCAACGATGACTGGTGAACTATGAAGATCCAACCGCCCCTTACACAATCCCAACGCACCCCAAATCAGGGCCCGCAACCTGGCGGGCGCCAGATCAGGCCCTCGAGGCCCTGCGCTTCCAGATTCACCACTCCCAGCGGGTGGGGTGGTGCCGGTGCCGCCCAGGTCAGGATGCTCCTGCTCGCGGCCGCCGTCCTGGCCCTGGCCCTGCCTCGCGTCCTCGCCGGTGAATCGTACGCGGCCTACATCGGTCCAGTCGCGATGGACACGCGCCTGGTCCCGACGATCGTTGAAGAGCCCCGGAGCGTGACGAAGCTGATCGGTGAGACGGCCACGTTCAGCGTGACCGTCACTGGCACGCCGCCCTTCTCCTTCCAATGGCGCTGCAACGGCACCAACCTTGCCGACGGCAACCGGATCAGTGGTGCCCGAACCAGCACCCTCACCATCACGAGCGTCCAAAGCCAGGACTATGGCTTCTATACGGTGGCCGTGAGCATTCCTCGGGGTGGTGTGACCAGCGCGCCCGCCTGGCTCCGGGTGCTTTCCGTGGAACATCTGAGCCTCTCGGTGTCGAACCAGACCTCTGCGCGCTTCGACTTCACCAACGCGGCTTGGGTCGAGATCACGTTGACCGCGGATTTCCCCAACGCCCTGATCTTCTACACGCTGGATGGTTCGCCACCCAGTCCGGCGTCCGGCTTCTACTCTGGCACGCTCATCCTCAGCAACACGGTCGTCGTCCGCGCGATTGCTTTCAATCCGGTGGATTTCTCGTCCGTAGAGATGGCCCCGGCGGCGGTCAATCTTTGGACAGCGTTCCACCTGCTGGCCACGGCCACGGCCGGCGGCGCGGTCGCCTTGCAGCCGCCGGGCGGTTTCTACCTGAGCAACACCGTGGTCACCTTGACGGCGCTGCGGGAAGCGGGCTGGGAGTTGCTCAGTTGGACCGGGGACGCCGGCGGCACATCCAACCCCCTGAGTTTGCTGATGGACCGGGACAAGAGTGTGACGGCGCAGTTTGGTCCGAGTCCGGTATTCACGCTAACCGTCATGACGGCGGGCGGTGGAGCGGTTTCGGGGAACACCCAAAGCAACTATTTCCGGGGAACGGCGGTCAATCTGAGCGCCGAACCGGCGCCGGGCTGGACGCTCCTGAACTGGATGGGCGATGCCAGCGGGACCAATCCCAAAGCCAGCGTGACGATGGATCGGCCCAAGGAGGTCCAAGCCGTTTTCGGCACGACGTGCAACACCACCGTGCTGGGACAAGGCGCGGTGGTGAGGAATTTGGGAACGGGCCTGGTCCCCTTTGGCGCCGTGGTGCGGCTGACCGCGATCCCGCAGCCGGGGTATTATCTTGGGCTGTGGGGCAACGCGGCCAGCTCGGTCGTCAACCCGCTCGATTTCACGGTGACGAACGCCAATCCGACGGTTGGGGCCTTTTTCCTGCCGCTGGGCGCGAACCAGGCAGCGCTGACGGTGCTGGAGCAGGGCGCTGGCGTCGTCGCCCGCGAGCCGGAGGCCAACGCCTACACCAAGGGCCAGGCGGTTCGGTTGACGGCCCAGCCGTTTCCGGGACAAGCCTTCCTGGGGTGGACGGGGGACGCCAGCGGCACCCAGAATCCGCTAACGGTGACGCTCACCACGAACAAGACGATCACCGCGACCTTCACGCACCGGCTCGGTCTGACCATCCAACCGTGGCCCGGACCAACGCAGCGCCGGGGATTCTTGTTCCTGCTGACGGGCGATGAGGGCAACACTTGTTTGGTGCAAACCTCGCCTGACCTGGCCGATTGGCAGCCCCTGACCACGCTGACCATCTCCAACACCGTGGTGCAGTTCATAGATGTGGGTGTGACGAACCACTCGCCGCGCTTTTATCGGGGGGTATTGCCCTGATGCCAGCCTAGACCATCTACTACACTAATCACTATCAACACTCCGCTTCTCTATTCGAGGTCCGCCCAGCCAGGGACACCATGAAGACCAACCTCCATCCTCGTCTCTCCATCCTCGCCGCTACGCTGGCGGCCTGCGCTCAATTCTCCATTCTGAGGCCCATGCGAGCAGGAACGTCCCTTGCGAGAACCACGTGCCCGAAGACGATTGCGGAGCGTTTGAGAGCCGCCTGCACCATGGGCCTGCTGCCGCTGCTGCTGTGCGCCCTGCCCCCCGCGGTGCAAGCCCAATTCACTTTCGTAACCAACAATGGCGCGATCACCATCACGGGGTACACCGGTCCCGGCGGTGACGTGACCATCCCCAGCACGACCAATGGCCTGCCGGTCACCAGCATCGGGAACTCGGCGTTCAGTTCCAAGACCACCCTGACAAGCATCACGATCCCCGGTAGCGTGACCAGCATCGGGAACTCGGCGTTCTACGGCTGCACCGGCCTGACGAACGCCTCGCTGGGCAGCGGGATCCTGAGCATCGGGCCGTCTGCCTTCCGGTACTGCTCCAAGCTGGCCGGCATCGTGGCAGCATCGGGAACTCGGCGTTCTCCGGCTGCACCAGCCTGGCCAGTGTCACGATCAGCTCCGGTGTGCTCGTCATCGCGAGATCTGCCTTCTCTGGTTGCAGCAGCTTGGCCAGCATCACGGTCCCAGGCAGTGTCAACACCATCGAGGACTCGGCCTTCTACAATTGCACCAGCCTGACGAGCGCCTCGCTGGGCAGTGGGATCCTGAGCATCGGGCCGTCTGCCTTCCGGTACTGCTCCAAGCTGGCCGGCATCGTGATTCCCGATAGCGTCACCTCTCTTGGATACCGGACGTTCCAAAACTGCACCAGTTTGACCAACGCGGTCATCGGCAGCGGCATCACCAGTTTTGGGTATAATGCGTTCTCTGACTGCACCAGCTTAGCCAGCGTCACCATCCGCTACGGTGTGACCAGCATCGCCGACTACGCCTTTTCTGGCTGCACCAGGCTGGCCAGCATCACGATCCCCGCCAGTGTCAGCAGCATCGGGAACTCGGCGTTCTACGGCTGCACCAGCCTGACAGGAGTCTATTTCCTGGGTAACGCCCCCAGCCTTGGTTCGTCTGTGTTCTACGGTGACAATAATGCGACCGTCTATTACTTGCCGGGGACCACGGGCTGGGGCTCGATGTATGGCGGTCGTCCGACCGCCCTGTGGGACCTTCCCCCAGATGCAACCGTCTCAAACGTCCGAGCGAACCAGCGCTCCGGCACGACAGTGGTGGACTTGTTCTACGACTTGAGTGGCACGGGCTCGGGTTACTCCGTCTCGGTCACCGTTTCTTCCAACAGCGGTGCCTCCTTCAGTGTCCCCGCGACGCATTTCACCGGCGACGGCGTGACAACTACGGTGGCGCCGGGCGCGGCTCGGCACATCCTTTGGGACGCGGGCTCGGATTTCCCCAGCCAGTTCTCGACCAAAATGCGGCTCAAGGTGGCGGTCGGCCGCGCCTTCGCCCTCTCACCCATCTTCACGCTGAACACGCGCACGGCCCAGACTGGCACCCTCACCGGCCTGCTGCAAGGGAGCGGCGCCCCAGTCGCCAACGCCCAGGCGCGGATTGACGGCACCGGCTTCGCCACCAGCACAGGTGCCGATGGTCGGTTCACGCTGGCCAACGTGCCGGCGGGGTCCGGCTATCTGCTGAAGGTGAGCGCGGCGGGATTTGCATACTGGCAGAAAGCGGGCCTCACCGTCACCAGCGGCACGACGGACTTGGGGACGATCACGCTTGGCACTGCCACCGGCCCATACCAGATCATACCGCTGGCCCCTGACGTAAATCCCGCCACGACAACAATCGAGCAGGGCGGTACGGCATATCGGTATTACCTGATGCAGAATTCAGCCGGCAAGGCGCAGGGCGGGGTTGCCGTTTCGGTCCAGGTTGCGGGCGGCAGCCCAATCCCCCAGGCGCAGGATGTCTCGGGCTATTGGCCCGGACAGGTTGCCGGCACTTCGGATGCGGATGGCATCGTGCGCATCGCCATTCCTTCATCCGACCTGCGCACCCCGGGGACAGTCCAGACAATCCAAATCAGTCTCTCAGGGCAGGTACAGCAGACCTTCAAGGCGCAAGCCATGCCAAATTCTTACGACCAGTTCTGGAGGCAGAAGCTCGGCGCTGGGGCCAGCGTGGAGGTTCTGCCACTAGTTTCCGTAGGAAGCGATACGCTGGCGGAAAGTGAGCTGCGCCACACCATGGTTAACAAGGCGGTCACCACCGAAAGCATCTCACGCATTCAGACTACTAAGGGTCAGGTGTTCCTCGGTCAGGACGTGGGTTCATCTTTATCCATTTCGTCTGCCAAATTAAACCTTTCTGGCGGAGCCGAGGCAACGGCAGAGCTGAACGCGTTTGTAGGACTTCGGCTCCGTTCAACCTACGACTTCAATCCAAACAACCCAGATAACACAGACCCGTTGCAAAACGCGATGAAGTTGTATATGGATTTGGGGAACGTACTGACCGGGTTGCCAGGACCGGCGGCATCCTTCTACCAGTTCGCTAAGGCGACGGTCGAGCCCATGTTTCTCAGCTCCCAATTGCAGTCAGTAGGGGGCGATGTGATTTGGGGCGGCGGGCTTGATTTGGGTGGACAGGTTGGTTTCAGCATCGCGGGCGGGCGGGACCAGGCGCAGGTTAGTCTCCAAGGAGGCTTGTCGGGGGATATGGAGGGAATTGTGGGTATGGAAGCGAGTTTTGGAACCCGGAATGAATCGGCTACGGTCGTCGGAGTGGCAGCAAGCGGATCAGCAATTGCTGGCGGGGGCCTCTCCCTGGTCCTCGGCAACCTGGTGGATCTGAACCCCGACAAGTTGACTTTCGGCTGGGGGACAAGTGCCCATGTGGAGTTAGATGCGAAGCGTTGGACGCGAGCAGGGCAGAGCATTCCGTACCGGACCGAGCTAATCGCGAAGCTGTCGTTGGACGCGAAGCATCAGATTCCTGTCGGGGCCTGGCAGCAATATGATCCACCAGCGTTATATGGGAATTATGAGCGGGAATTCACAGAAACGCTGGAGCAGACAACTGGAACCAAATTGGTGAGCTACCAGTGGTCGGTTTCTGCGGCTCAGCAGTCTGCCGACTTGGACCTCAATGTGAACATTGATGTGATTGGCGTTAAGCTCAAGGGGGAGTTGGATCAGGGAGCAGAGGCTGTCAACCAACGGGGGACGCTTTGGAGGGCCCATTATTGGCCCACGGAATCATACCCAGCCGTAACGGCTGATCTTCTGCCGACGCAGTCCTGGTCATCGATCCTCACGCAATGGGGAAAGTACGCCGCTGGTCCTATCGGTAAGGCAGTACAGTGGGTCGCTACGACCGTCGATAACGCTGCAGACACCATTGTTCATGTAGCCCAGCAGGTCGGGGCACAAACTTACAACGCGGTGCTGACTGTTAAGAAGGGTGCTGTGGCTGGCGGTTCCCAGATCATTTCATCGGTTTCTTCCGGCGTTTCGTCCTTGTTTGGGCATCACGGTCTTTCTGGGGGGCCGCTCGGGCCAAGCCCGAAGGACGTCACGGCCACAAACCTGGTCTATGGCATTGGGGGAGTGTATCGGTTTCAATGCACAAACAGTTTTAACGGGACCGCCACGCTCACCATTTCCTACAGCTCGGGCGACGTGTCCGGCCTTAATCCGGCTGATCTGCGCATCTATTATCTGCCTGACGGCACGAATCGCTGGCAGTTGATGGGGGGCACGGTGAATCTGGCGTCGAATACGGTTTCGGCCACCATCACTAACCTGGGGACTTATGCTGCCGCGCCACCTCTGCCCACCGGCGACCTGCAACTGGTTTCGAGCACGAATCTGCTGAGCGCGGACGGGGCTTCCCAAATGACGATCACGGTCACAAATCTGATGCTCAACACGGGTAATGCGGCGACGCAGCAATGGGCATTTACCGCCGCGGCTGCCGGGGTCACTATCCTGAGCCAGGACATGGACACCAACATGCCGGGAGTGCAGGTCTATAGCACGAACGGAACCATTACTCTGAAACTCCTGGCGCCCCAGGGAGGCAATGCCGCGCACGTCAGTCTGGCTTCTGTTGCGGGCGATGCCTACGGCAGCACGGCCATTAACCTGCTCGACAACACCGCGCCATCAGCACCAACCGGCGTCAGTGTTAGTGCCGGCCAGAGCCGCATCTGGGTTTCGTGGCAGACCAACAGCGAGCCAGATACTGCCGGTTACAGGGTTTACTACCGTCTGGGACAGGTTGGCCCGTCTTGGGACGGCACTGCGGCCGTCGAAGGCACCGCCTCCCCGGTGCTCCTCGCCGGCACCAATTGGCTACTGCGCGGCTTGTTGGCGGAAACGAACTATTTCGTGGCAGTAAGCGCAGTGGATACGACCGGGAACGAAAGCCCGTTATCGCCGCCGATACAAGTAACTACCACACCAGCGGCACCAGCGCCTCCGACTGCTGTCGCAGCCCGGTTCGGCCCCGACGGAACGGACATCCTGATGTGGGCATTGTCCGAGGACGATGGCTACAACGACCGGGACGTAGTGCGATACGACGTGTTTCGGGCGGTCTTGCCGGGCGGCAGCTACGTGAAAGTCGGCGAGGCAAGCGCAGGCGTTGGCTTCTACACCGAAACGAACACGACGGTCGGAAACACGCAGTGCGTCGCCTATGCCGTAACGGCGGTGGCAACAAACGGCCTCAGCTCTTCTCAGACATTTGCCAACCGGCTGATGGCGGACGGTATAACCATTGACACCGATGGCGATGGCATCCCCGATTGGTGGCTGGCGCAGTACTTCGGGCATCCGACCGGCCAGCCGAGCGACCACTCTTTTGCCTGGAATGACCCAGCCGGTGACGGTCTGAGCAACTTGCAGAAGTATTTGCTTGGGCTGAATCCCCTGGTTGCGGCTCGGCCCTATTTGCAGCCGCTGCTGTCGCCGACCACCGGTAGTTTTGCTCTAAACATCGCGGGCCTTTTCGGACGTAGCGTCACTCTGGAGGTTTCGACCGACCTAACGAACTGGCAGGCTCTGACCAACCTGACCAGCACTAATGCAATGATTTACTTCGAGGACTTGAACGTGACAAACTCAGCGTGTCGATTCTATCGGGGGGTGGTGCCGTGAGGGGGGTTGAAGGTGGAGGGTTCAAGGTTGAATTGGGGTCGGAACAAAGTCTCTCGGCAACGAAGTTGGGAGGCTCGACATTTCCGATCGCGCTTCCGCCCTACTCAACCAGTTACGGGCACGGGAGACCGGGCAGAAGAGTATGACGACACCATTAACTGTAGTCCGTTCTTGCTGCGTGGTGAGCAACTTCTGTTCACTAGGCTTTGTGCAGTATTTCTCGACACGGGTGCTGCCTTCTGGTTCTATTCCAGCATCGCGGAATTCAGAGCGGTGGAAAATGACGGGGAACGAGGACAATGTCGGTTTCCTGGCGACTGAAAGCGGAGTCAAGCAGTTTCAGCTTTCTTTAGGGGGATGTCAGGGTGGTTTCAAGAAATCGTAGCCGCCGACGGCAGTCGGCGCTAACACTCCGATAATCGAGGGAAAGTGCGCCGACTGCCATCGGCGGCTACGATTTTTCAGGTTCTTGAACCCGCCCCGGCTTTGGCCGGTGTCAGGGTGGTTTCAAGAAATCGTAGCCGCCGACGGCAGTCGGCGCTAACGCAAGCTATCTCCCCGTTTTGAGTTGGCTCAGCGGGGGCCTTTTCCCCCTCTGCTACCGAGATTCCCAACGGCAAAATCTCCCCTTTCACAGGTTCCTCCTCCTCGATCTGGGTTCCCGGAT
>Ga0194053_10001587_pt1 | contig 14391 bp, 14 predicted proteins | sample SepL228m_MetaG_FD_161684 | JGI IMG/M metagenome (GOLD analysis project Ga0194053, IMG submission 161684) | Anoxic zone freshwater microbial communities from boreal shield lake in IISD Experimental Lakes Area, Ontario, Canada - Sep2016-L227-8m | ecosystem: Environmental > Aquatic > Freshwater >... | reverse complement strand
GCCAGTTCGCGCGGGCGCGGGTCGTCGCGAAAACTCTCACGGATGCCGTCACGGTGCCGCAGCGCGCGGTTTCGGAGGTTCAGGGGAGCTACCAGATCGGGGTCGTGGGGCCGGATGGAAAAGCGGAGATCCGCCCGGTGGAAACCGGCCCGCGCACCGGCGGAGACTGGGTCATCACCTCGGGGCTGAAGCCCGGCGAGAAGGTCGTGGTCGAAGGGTTCCAGAAGCTCAAATCCGGCGCGCCCGTCGCCGCGAAGCCATGGACGTCGCCCGCCGATAAAGCCGCCACCCCCGCCGCGCAGCCCTCGAAATAATCCGCCATGTCCGAATTTTTCATCAACCGCCCGATCGTGGCGATGGTCATCGCGATCATCATGACGATCGTCGGCGCCGCCGCCTACCTGAGCCTTCCGGTCGCCCAGTTCCCGAACATCGTGCCGCCGGAGATCCAGGTGAAAGCCACGTTCACCGGCGCGGACGCGCTCACCGTCGAGCAGTCGGTGGCCACGCCGATCGAACAGCAGATGAGCGGGGTGGACAACATGAACTACATGTATTCCGTCAACGCCAACGACGGCAGCATGAAGCTCACGGTCAACTTCGACGTCGCGACCGACGCGAACACCGACCAGATCCTCTCGCAGATGCGCAGCAACCAGGCGTCATCCCAGCTCCCCGAGGACGTGAACAAGGCCGGCGTCACCGTGCAGAAATCCACGTCGTCCCCGCTGATCATGTTTTCGCTTTTTTCGCCGAACGGGACCTACGACTCGGTCTTCCTTTCCAACTACGCCTACATCAACCTCAACGACGAGTTCACCCGCGTGAAGGGCATCGCGAGCGTGACGGTCTTCGGGGCCGGACAATACGCGATGCGGATCTGGGTCAAGCCGGACAAGCTCGCCAAACTCGGCGTCACCGTCCCGGAGATCCTCCAGGCTATCACCCAGCAGAACAAGGTGAACCCTGCGGGAAAAATCGCGGGCGAGCCGGTGCCGGCCGGCCAGGACTTCACGTATGCGGTTCGCGCGCAGGGGCGGCTGGAAAGCGCAGAGGAGTTCGGCGAGGTCGTCGTGCGGGCGAACCCCGACGGCTCGATGCTGCGGATCAAGGATATCGGGCGCATCGAACTCGGCGCGCAGAACTACGCGATCACCAGCCGGCTCAACGGACGTCCGGCCGCGACGATCGCCCTCTACCAGCTCCCCGGAACGAACGCGATCGCGGCCGCCGAGGGCGCGAAAAAGAAGATGAAAGAGCTCGCCGATAAATTCCCGAACGACCTCGCCTACACGGTCTCGCTGGACACGACGCTCGCGGTCACCGAGGGGATGAAGGAAATCCAGAAGACGCTCGGCGAGGCGCTCGTGCTCGTGATCATCGTGGTATTTCTCTTTCTCCAGGGCTGGCGCGCGACGCTCATCCCGCTGCTCGCCGTGCCGGTGTCGCTCATCGGCACGTTCGCGCTGTTCCCGCTTTTCGGGTTTTCGGTGAACACGCTTTCGCTCTTCGGCCTCGTGCTGGCGATTGGCCTCGTGGTCGATGACGCCATCGTCGTGGTCGAAGCCGTCGAGCACCACATCGAGCGGGGGCTGTCGCCGAGGGAGGCGACCCTCCTTGCGATGAAGGAAGTCACCGGTCCGGTCATCGCCATCGCGCTCATCCTCGCCGCGGTGTTCGTGCCCACGGCGTTCATCCCCGGCATCACCGGACGGCTTTACCAGCAGTTCGCCGTGACGATCGCCGTCTCGGTCATCATCTCCGCGTTCAACGCACTAACCCTCTCGCCGGCTCTCGCGGCTCTTCTCCTCAGGCCGAAGAAAAAAGGCACCGGGCCGCTCCAGAAGTTTTTCGACGCCTTCAACCGCGCGTTCGGTGCGGCGACCAACGGCTACGTCGGCGTCTGCCGGTTCCTCGTCCGCAAATCGATTGTCGCGATCCTCCTTCTCGTCGGCATGACCGTCGCGACCGGGCTCCTCGGCAAGGCGGTCCCCGGCAGCTTCCTTCCCGAGGAAGACCAGGGGTATTTCTACGCGCAGACGATCCTGCCCGACGCCGCTTCGCTCGAGCGCACGACGGCGGTCATGAAGGAGGCCGAGAAAATCATCCAGGCCACCCCCGGCGTCGAGTATGTGACATCGATCGACGGCTACAACTTCCTCAGCGGCGTCAACACGACCTACACCGGCGCGTTTTTCGTCACGCTCAAGGACTGGGCGGACCGCAAGGCCCCCGAAGAAAAATACGAGGCGATCATGAAGCATGTGAACGGCGCGCTTTCGAAGATTCCCGGCGCGGTGGCGTTCGCGTTCTCGCCCCCCGCGATCCCCGGCATCGGTGCGAGCGGCGGCGTCACGTTCGTGCTCCAGGACCGCTCGGGCAAAGACCTCACGTTCCTCACGGAGAATGTGAAAAAGTTTCTGGCCGCCTGCAAGGATCGGCCCGAGCTCGCGGGCGTGAGCACGACGTTCGCTCCCGGCGTCCCACAGGTTCTCATGAAGGTCGACCGCGACAAGGCGCTCAAGCAGAACCTCGACCTCGGCTCCGTCTATCAGACGTTGCAGACATTCATGGGCGGCTACTTCGTGAACTACTTCAACCGGTTCGGCCGCCAGTGGCAGGTCTTCGTCCAGGCCGAGGGTGCCTCCCGCGTCAGCGCGGATCAGATCGGCCAGTTCTTCGTGAAGAACAAGGACGGGGCCATGGTCCCGCTCGACGCCATCACGAATTCGAGCCCGATCAGCGGGCCGGAATTCACCATGCGCTACAACCTCTACCGCAGCGCCCAGATCAATGCCAACGCCGCCCCCGGATACTCGTCCGGCCAGGCGATGGTCGCGATGGAAGAGGTCTTCGCGAAGACGATGCCGAAGGAAATGGGGTTCTCGTATCTCGGCATGAGCTTCCAGGAAAAACAGGCGAGCGAAGGCATTTCGCCGATGATCATCTTCGGCATCTCTTTGCTCTTCGTGTTCCTGATCCTCGCCGCCCAGTATGAGAGCTGGAAGCTGCCGTTCAGCGTCCTCCTCTGCACGCCGATCGCCGTCTTCGGCGCGTTCGCCGCGCTCATGGTCGGCCATTACGAGAACAACATCTACGCGCAGATCGGCCTCGTCATGCTCATCGGCCTCGCCGCGAAAAATGCCATCCTCATCGTCGAGTTCGCCAAGATGAAGCACGAGGAGGGCCTGCAGCTCATGGAGGCCGCGCTCGAAGGCGCCCGCCTCCGCCTGCGCCCGATCCTCATGACCAGCTTCGCGTTCATCCTCGGCTGCGTCCCGCTCGCCAAGTCGAGCGGCGCGGGCGCCCTCTCGCGCCAGGTCATGGGCTTCACCGTCATCGGGGGGATGCTCGCGGCCAGCTTCATCGCCATCTTCCTCATCCCGGTCTTCTACTACCTCGTCGAAAAGCTCGGTGGCGAAAAACCGCACAAAAAGGAAGCGGCCGCCCCCCTCGCCCCGGCGGCGCACTGATCTCCGAAAACGCCCGGTTGAAATTTAGAAATCCCATCCTTCTCGCTCTCGGCGCCGTTCTCGCATCCTCCATAGCCGCCACGGCCGGGGGGCCTGCTCCGCTGCCTCCCGCGCCGGCACGGCCGGATGCGTCATCGGGCCCGACCCGCGTTGCGATCACGGCATGGTTCGCGGACATTCAGAGAATCGAGAGCGCGGCGCAGACCTTTTCGGTGAACATGGTGCTTCTGATGCGCTGGCGCGATCCGGCGTTGGCCAACGGAACCTCCGACACGAGAACGTTTGCGCTCGCGGACATTTGGACGCCGCGGTGGCTCGCGAGCAACTCCGCCGGCTCGCTGGAAAAATCGCTCCCGGAAATCGCGAGCGTCACCGGCGACGGGTCAGCGGTTTACCGCCAACGCCTCCTGGGTTCGTTCGCGCAGGCGATGGACCTCCGCCGGTTTCCGTTCGACAGCGAAACGTTCCGGATCAACCTCGTCATTCCCGGCTACAGGCCGGAAGACCTCGAACTCGTTCCCGATCCCGACACGGTCAAGGCGGGACTCGCGAAGGCTGTCGGATGCGCCAAGGATCTCACTCTGCAGGATTGGAATATCACCGCCCTCGACGCGCGCCCGAAGCCGTATGTGGTGGCGCCCGGGACGAGCATCGCCGGATACGAGATCACGTTCACCGCTGCGCGCAAGCCCCACCACTACCTGCTCAAAGTGATCCTCCCCCTTGTTCTGATCGTCATGATGTCATGGGCGGTTTTCTGGATCGACCCCAGCCTCGCCTCCACCCAGATCAGCGTCGCGGTCACTTCCATGCTGACCCTCATCGCCTACCGGTTTGCGGTCGGCGCGGAAATCCCGAAGCTTCCCTACCTCACGCTGCTCGACTCGTTCATCCTTCTCTCGTCGGTGCTCGTCTTCTTTTCGCTCATCGAGGTGATGGTCATCACGCGGCTCGCCCTCAACAACCGCCTCGAAACCGCGCGGGCCATCGACCGGCACTCGCGCTGGATCTTCCCTGCCACGTTTGTCATCCTCACCGCGCTGCTCGTCATTTTTTGACATCGCCCAACAAACAATTGCGCGAGATTGGTGCTGCTTTCCTCTCCTCAATCAACTATCCAATCCTTATGAAAATACTCGGCATCCTGCTCCTCGGCTTCACCGCCGCCACATTCACCGCCTGCTCGAATTCGCGCGTCGCCGCACGCCAGCAATCGATCAACTCGGCCCAGTCCGGGGTTCTCGAAAACCGCGCGACCCGGATCCAGGCCCGAGACGACCGGATGAACGCGTCGCGAGCAGTCTGGATGCAATAATTTTTCGGCCCAGAAAAATGCCGCAATCTCTTGTTTATCAAATACGCAACGTTGCGCGTTTTGATCTGCAACAATTCTGATTTTTCGTTCCTTTTCGCTTCATGAAACGAGAATGGCAGGGCGCACAACCAATTGCCTCGCTTTTTACTTTTTTTCATTTTATTGGTTGACACCATGAGAAATTTTTGATATTTGGCGGCATGTAAACGTCACGGATATGAAAAGAACAATTTTCTCGTCAATGTGTGCCATCGCTGCACTTGCGGTTCCGGTCTTTGCCGGCAGCGTCAGTTTTTCCAATCCTGGATTTGAAGATGGAACGAGCTCGGGCTGGACTCCTCATTCCGGAGATTGGAATGCAAGCGGACAAACGCTGAACGACCACAACCAGGGCGACTCAACCGTCATTACGAGCGCGAGCGCCACGGATGCCAACACCCTGGGGCAACTTCATGAAGTTCTGGCAGGAAGCGACTCGTATCGCTTGAACAACGCGGCCAATGGCGGCAATTTCTCCACGCTCACGCAGTCTGTGTCCAACTACGGGAGCAGCAACATGTATTTTGGGTTTGCGGCCGTGCTGGAAAACCCGCTGTCCAACCCGCACACGGCGGCAGAGTGCCCGAAGTTCAGTTTCAGCCTTAAGGATGTCACGACAAACACAGACCTCTACGCCATCAGCTTTGATTCCCGTAATGCGGTTTCTCAAGGCGTTACATGGCACGCAGGGTTGAACACCAGTCACGATGGCACAGCGACATGGATGTTTTCCGATTGGAATATCGTCCACATCGACACCAGCACGTTGATCGGCGACACCCTCACCCTCACGGTGATGGCCTATGATTGCGCCTTGGGCGGCCATGGGGGATACGCCTACATTGATGCCTTCCAACCCGATCCCATCATCACCAACCCGGGAATTACGGTGAATCACCTCAACGTGACTCCTGGCGGCACCGTTGTTGCCGCTGCCGCTGTGCCCGAAACCAGCACTTGGGTGATGGGGTTTGTCGCTTTGGGAGCCGTTATTTTCATGGTGCGGCGCAGCAGGGCTTCGAACTGATTCACCCTGACCTTGTTGGTATGACGGCTGGCCTTCCACGATGCGTGGTCGTTGGCTTGACCGGTGCTCTACATTCACCGCCCGCTTGCAATCGGGCGTAGCCTCCCGCCAGCAGGCGATCAATTCCGCGCAATCCGGAGGGACAATCCCACAAACCGGATGCCCACTACCGGGTTGTATTTCTGCGCTTCGGCCCACACAATTGACCAGCTCATCAAACCAGACTGAACCTCCAATGAACACTCCCACGCTCGGCGAAGCCCGCTTCGCCTCCACCAGGACCCACACGGTCGGCGACGACATCCGCATCCCGGAGCGGATCGAAACCGGCGAGGACCCGGGCCTCCAATTCGAGCTGGCCGGCCCGCGCGCGAAGCTGTTTTTTGACGGGAGTAAAACGCGCGCGGGAATTGTGACCTGCGGAGGCTTGTGCCCCGGGCTCAACAATGTCATCCGCTCGCTGTTTCTCGAACTCCACTACGGGTATGGCGTCGCCGAGGTGCTCGGCTTCCGCGGCGGCTACAGCGGCCTGGATCCCGCCTGCGGCGTGGAGCCAGTGCGGATCACGCCCCAGCTCGTCGATGACATCCACCACAAAGGAGGCACGATCCTCGGCACCTCGCGCGGTCCGGTGGATGTCGCCGTTGCCGTGGATAACCTCATCGCGCGCGGAGTGAACATCCTCTTCACCATCGGAGGAGACGGCACGCAGCGGGGGGGGAACGACATCTATCAGGAAGCCCGCCGCCGGGGCCACGCGCTGTCCGTCGTCGGAGTTCCGAAGACGATCGACAACGACGTCGGCTTCGTCTCGCGCACGTTCGGGTTTTTCAGCGCCGTGGAAGATGCGGTGAGGGTGCTCGATTGCGCGCACACCGAAGCGCGGAGCGTGGCGGGCGGGATCGGACTCGTGAAGCTCATGGGCCGCCATGCCGGCTTCATCACCGCCGGGGCAACCGTCGCGAATCAGGATGTAAACTTCGCGCTCATCCCCGAGGTCCCCTTTGCCCTCGACTCGTTCCTCGCCGCGCTGAAGCGGCGGATGCTCGACAAGTCGCACGCCGTCATCGCCGTGGCCGAAGGTGCCGGGCAGGACCTGCTCGCCGCCGATCCCGGCGCACGCGATGCCTCGGGCAATTTGAAGCTCAAGGATATCGGGCCATTCCTGCGCGAGCGCATCGAGTCCCACTTCAAGCAGGAAGGGATCCCCGTCGTCGTGCGCTATTTCGATCCGAGCTACGAGATCCGGAGCTGCGCCGCGAACTGCCAGGACGCCCTCGTCTGCGATCTCTTCGCCCGCAATGCCGTCCACGCCGCCATGGCGGGAAAGACCGGCCTTGTCATCGGCTTTCTCCACGAACGCTTCATCCATGTCCCCATCGAGCTCCTGGCCGGCCAGACCAAACGACTCGACCCCGCCGGCAGCTGGTGGCGCTCGGTCCTCGCCGCGACCGGACAGCCGTCGCGGTTCGAGTAAAGAATTTTTCAGCGCCTCAGGGCGCGGGGTTGGCCTTGACGAATTTCTGGAACCACTCGCCCGAAGGCTGGATAACGAGCTTCATGGTTTTTTTGTCCAGAAACGTGAGGCCGAAGTTGGCGGCGTAACCCTCGGCCCACTCGTAGTTGTCGATGAGGGTCCACGGCAAATACCCGCGGATGTCCACGCCGTCGTTCATGGCGCGACGCATCTGGTTCACGTGCTCGCGGAAGTAGCGGATCTTTTTCTGCTCGCTCTGGGTGCCGATCCCGTTCTCGGTCACGACGATCGGCTTGCCGTATCGGTTGTAAACGTTGACGAGCGTGGAGTGGAACCCTTCGGGGTCGATCTCCCAGCCGTTCTGCGTGTAGTTCGATGCGAGTTCGCCATGCGGGCGGACGATGAACCGGCGCGCCGACGCGTCCTGCGAGTAGTAATAGTTCACGCCGATGATATCCACCGTGTCGGCCACCCGGTCGAGGTGGTCCCAGTTCTGGTGCATCATCATGTTATAGACAAACTGGGTCGGATCCTGGAAGTAGTTGCGCCGCCAGTTCGGGATCGAATAAATCCCCATGATGATGGCATCCGGCCGCTTGCTGCGGACGATCGCCGCCGACTCGCGAAACATGGCGACCGCGACATTGGTCGCCTTTTTCAACGCTCCCGGAGTGGCCAGAAGTCCCGGCGGCCATGTGCCGCCGAAATAGCTGATGTAGAGGTCGCCGTTCGGCTCGTTCTGCGGGACGTAGATCCGGACATAAGGGGCGAGAGCGGTCGCCATGCGGGTCACGTATCCCTTCCAGGCCTGCTCGACGCCGGGATTCAGGAAATCCGATTTCGCCTTGTTCTTCGTGTCATACAGCCAGTCGGGGAATGTGAAATGCCAGAGCGTGACAATCGGCTCGATCCCGGCGGCGCGAAGGTCTTTCGCCATCTTGACGTATTGGGCGACAGCGGCCTCGTTGAAGACGCCCGGCTTCGGCTCGACCCGCCCCCACTCGATCCCGAACCGGTAGTGGTTCACGCCGAGCTTTTTCAGCGCTTCGAGATCCTTGTCGAAATGCGTCCACGAGAACGTGGCGTCATTCCCGCGCGGCGGGATATGTCCCTCCTCCGCGTAAATGTCCCAGTCGGTCTTGTATGCATTCCGCGACCCCGGCGCGAACCCGCAGTCTTCGTTCTGGAAACTGGCCGTCGATGTGCCCCACCAGAACTTCCCGGTCTGCAACGGCTTTGCCGCCGCCGCGGGCTTTTTGTAGGGCTTGGGTGCCATGACGCATCCGGTAACAAGCACCGCGGCAAGGGCGGGGAGCAGCAGCAGGGGTTTGATAGCAAAATTGAGGCAACGCATACTTGCCATCTACAGGTCGCGCGAACACACTTCAACCATGAAGTCCCGGACCCTCGCCGTTTTCGCAGCCGCCGCGATCATTTCCACCACCATCCGCGCCGCCGACGACAAGTTCCATGCGCCGGACAGCATCGTCCTCAAGGACGGGCGCACGATCCACGGGCTCATCATCAAGAATTCGGTGGATTCGATCCTCATGCAGGAGGAATTCGGGGAGAAGAGCTACCCGAAAAGCGAGATCGTCCGCGTGCTCGACGAGCCAGACACCGCGACCTACTTCACCGAGCTGATCAGCAAAGGGACGCTGCCTTCGTGGCGGGTGATGGCAAACGACCTCCGGACACACGACCAGATTAAATCGGTTGTCGAAATCCCTGCCACGACGGTGACCGTCGGGACATTCCGGAATGTCCCCTACATTTCATTCCTGGTGAACCGTGATATCGAACTCAACATCTACGGCGATCCGAATCATCCGGCCGGGGTCGAACTCGGCATTTATGGAAGCCGGAAATACGATGTGAAGCTCCAGAAAACCCTGCGCGGCTATTTTGCCGGCTTTCTCGGCAGCCGCGAGGAAGTCGCCGCGCTTTACAAAATCGGGCTCAAGAAAGGTGAGGCGAAGGCCGGCACGCTCACGTTCGAGGTCACCCCACCCACCGACCCCGATGCGGAGCATGCCTGGTGGGTCTCGCTCTACAACCTGAAATCCCTCGACGCCGTGCGACTCCCGAAAGCCAAATACGACGCGCTCACCAAACCGCCCGGCGAGGTCATCGACCGCGGGGGCAACATCATAGCCAAAGGCTGGACCGAAAACGACCTCAAGGAAACCGACCGCCTCAAGTCTCTCCACGGGAAAAAGAAGGTCTTGGTCCGCGGGTTCTACCGCGACAAGAACGGCGATTTTCAGTTGCTAACGGCGAAATAAACCCCTGATGCCGACCTTGGCAGAAATGGCTGCCGCGCATCAACCGGGTATTGCTTATCGTGCAATAGGTATTACCTTGGCCCATGATCACAATGACCGTCAAGATGCCCGATGACCTGAAGCTGCGGGTGGAAGCCGCAGCCCGGCTCTCGGGGAAATCCGTGTCGGCCTTCGTCCGGGAATCGCTCAGAAAAACTGTGCGGAGGATCGGTCCAGGAAAGGCCAGCCTCTACGAGCGGACAAAAGATCTCTGCGGCGCTGGAGACAGCGGGATCGCCGATCTGGCAACGAATCCGGCGCACATGAAAGGGTTCGGCGCGTGGCGCAAGTAATTGCCGACACCGGGCCGCTGGTGGCCTATTTCGACAGAAGGGCGGACTCGCACGACTGGGTGCGCGAGCAATTTGAACAGTTGGAAGACCCTCTTCTCTCCTGCCAGCCGGTCATCACGGAAGTCCTTTTTTTGCTCAAGCGCGACGGGCTCAATCCGGATTGGATTCTCGCGATGATCGAACGCGGCGATCTGCTCTGCGATTTTAACTTGGACGGCGAGGTTGCCGCTCTGCGACGCCTGCTCCACCAATACCGCGACCTGCCCGCAACTCTTGCCGATGTGTGCCTCGTGAGGATGAGCGAAATCCACCCGGACAGCATCGTTCTGACTTTGGATCGCGATTTTGCCGTTTACCGGAAAAACAGACGGCAAACGATCCCCGTTCTGGCGCCCTTCGCCTGATCCTCCACCGGTTCCTTGAATGAGCCTTGATCAATCTGTCCGCCCTACGGCGACGAGCACGTGAGCGAGGGAGTCGTATATTTGATCAATCCGGAGGCGAAGGACTGGGCGAAAGCTTCTGCGGAGGAGTGGCAGAGCGCAATCGTCGCATCGGGCGAGCAGGTGTCGTGCTCCATGGGGCCGCATGCTTCGCCCCGCTAACCCGGGCTCTAAGCGCTCTGGTTCCCGATCCAGGTGAAGCGGGAGGACAATCCGGACGCCCGGACATCCACGCCTTCAAGACCGCGATGCGCCGCGCCGGGTGCGAAAAAGGGTTCGTCGTGGGCTTCGAGTTCAGCGGCGAGGCCGAGACGGAAATCTCCCGCTTTTTCCGCGAGGAACACCATGTCATCGTCCCGATCTCCTTCCGCGAAATCCTCGACGACCCAATCGCCCACAAGCTGGTGTGATGCCTCAACCGCGGGCTCGGAGATCCCGCCCTACCAAATTTTGTCCCAGCCGATTTCCTTTCGAGACAGGACGCCCCCGTTTTGACACCGGTCATGCTCCGGTGAATGTCCGAACGTTTCCTGCTGTTCAAAATCCGCCGCTGTGGTAGGAGCAACTGCCGACCATTTTGGAGGGCACAAAAAATCAACCTATTTAATACCATGAGTGAAAAGAAAAAATTCCGGGCCGGAGTTCTGTTCGGCGATGAAGTGAAAGAAGTGCTGGACTACGCGAAGGTGAATGAGTTCGCGCTGCCAGCCGTGAACTGCATTAACACGAACTCGGTCAACGCCGCGCTCGCAGCGGGCCGCGAGGTCAACTCCCCGATGATGATCCAGTATTCGAATGGCGGAGCGCAGTTTTTCATCGGCAAGGGAGTCAGCAAAGAAAACCAGCTCGGGCCGATCCTCGGCGGCATTGCCGGCGCCCATTACGCGGACGCGGCCGCCAAGGCCTACGGGGTTCCGCTCATCCTGAACACCGACCATTGCGCCAAAAAGCTTCTTCCCTGGGTGGACGGCATGCTCGCCGCCAGCGAGGAGCAGTTCGCGAAGACCGGAGCGCCGCTCTACAGCTCGCACATGCTCGATCTCTCCGAAGAGCCGATCGCGGAAAATATCGAGATCTGCTCGAAATATCTGGCTCGCATGAGCAAGCTCGGCATGACGCTCGAAATCGAACTCGGCGTCACCGGCGGCGAGGAAGACGGGGTGGATAATTCCGGCGTCGATGAGTCGCGCCTTTACACCCAGCCCGAAGAAGTCGCCCTCGCCTACGAGGCGCTCCTGAAAATCAGCCCGAACTTCACGATCGCGGCCGCCTTCGGCAACGTCCACGGGGTTTACAAGCCGGGCAACGTCAAGCTGAAGCCCGTCATCCTCAAAAACTCGCAGGACTTCATCCAGAAGAAATTCGGCACGGGGCCGAAGCCGGTGAACTTCGTCTTCCACGGCGGCTCCGGATCCACCCGCGAGGAAATCCGCGAAGCGCTCAGCTACGGCGCCGTCAAAATGAACCTCGACACCGACCTCCAATGGGCGTTCTGGGACGGGGTTCGCGGCTACGAGGCCAAGAACCACGACTTCCTGCAAGGCCAGATCGGCAACCCGACCGGCCCGGATGCCCCGAACAAAAAATACTACGATCCGCGCGTCTGGCTCGGTGCCGGTGAAGCCACATTCACCAAGCGCCTCGTCGCCTCGTTCGAAGACCTGAACTGCATCGGGCGCAACGCGGCATAAGCCCCGCAATGGTCCGGAGGGGCCGGCAACCGCCGGCCCCCTCCCTCCACGGACGACGGCCGCCCGCGCGGGTCGTCGCTTCAGGGACCGGGTTGACGCAAGACATTCCGCGTTGATTCGGGAGATGGGATCCCGGAAACCAAAACCAACCTCCACACCCGGCGTGCCGGCTCTGATTTCAGACCCGGATTACCCGGCCATCCGGAAGCGGAATTTGGAGGTGAAAATAATTTTCACATTTCTTTGTTTTTATTCTTGCCATGCGGACTTCGGTTCGTAAACTCCTCTCTCCCGCGAGTCTTCGGCTGGATGCACTACCACGCATGCGTGGTTTTTTTGTCCCCGAAAAAATCCAAGGGTCCACGGGAAACTTTTTTTGAAATGAACATGCACACCGACAACCACGCCACCGCCGTCTCCGCGGGAGATGCCGCCACGTGTTGTCCTCAGCACAATTGACCATGAGCGCCACCGTCCTGACAGCCGCCGATGCAGAGAAGGCGAAAATCCAACTGATCACCGAAGAAGCCAAAGGCCGGCAGGCCGTGCATGACGTCGTTGTTGCCATCCAGGCAGCCCGGCGCAGCGGCACCGCCTGCGCGAAGACCAAGGCCGAAGTCAACCTCTCCGGCCGTAAGCCCTGGCGCCAAAAAGGAACCGGCCGCGCACGCGCCGGATATTTTTCCAGCCCCGTGTGGGTGGGCGGCGGCGCAGCCCACGGGCCGAGACCCCGCGACTACACCAAGAACACGCCGAAGGCGGTCAAGAAGCTCGCCCTCCGCAAGGCACTCAGCGCCCGGATCCTCGACGGGGATGTTCTCCTCGTTGACAAATTCGCGGTTGCCGAGCCGAAAACCAAACTGTTCGTCTCTCTGCTCACAAAAACCTCCGCCAAAGCGCGCAAGACGCTCATCGTGTCCGTCGGGTTCGATGAGACGACCTTCAAGGCGGCCCGGAATGTCCCGAATGCCCAACTCACCCGCGCGGATGACGTGAATACGGAACAGCTCCTCGCTTTCGACAAAATTGTCCTCACCAAGGACGCCCTCGAAAAACTCTCCGAAAGGCTCGCGTCATGAACGAAGTCCACGACCATATCCAAACCGTCATCCTGACCGAGAAGGCCACGCTCCTCTCGGAAAAGCTCAATAAATACGTCTTCCGCGTCGCCCCGGCCGCCAACAAGCTCCAGATCAAGCGCGCGATCGAAGTCATCTTTAAGAAGAAGGTACTGGACGTGAATACCATGAATTACGCCGGCAAGAAAAAACGCGAGCGCAAAGCAGATTTCGGCCGCCGTCCGCACTGGAAGAAGGCCATCGTCACGCTCAAGGCCGGCGAAAAACTCGACCTCGTTTAAGGAACTACCATGGCACTCAAGACTTTCAGACCGCTCACTCCTGCAAGCCGTTTCAAGGCCCTGCCGGATTTCGCCGAGATCACCAAGGACACGCCTGAGAAAACTCTCACCGAGTCGATTAAAAGGACCGGCGGCCGCAACAACAAGGGACGCATGACCATGCGCCACCGCGGAGGCGGCCACAAGCGCCGCTACCGGATCATCGATTTCAAACGCACGAAGCGCGACGTCGTCGCCGAGGTCCTCGCCATCGAATACGACCCGAACCGCTCGGCCCGCCTCGCACTGCTCCAATACACGGACGGCGAAAAAGCCTACATCCTCGCCCCTGTCGGCCTCGATGTCGGAGCAAAAATCACCGCCGGAGAGAAAGCGGATCCTTCGATCGGAAACGCCCTCCCTCTCAAGGCCATCCCTCTCGGCTCCTCGATCCACAACGTCGAACTCACTCCCGGACGCGGCGCCCAGATCATCCGCAGCGCGGGCTCGGTGGCCGTGCTCGCCAACCGTGAAGGTGGTTTCGCCCTCGTGAAACTCGCCTCGGGAGAAATCCGCAAAATCAACGAGAACTGCTACGCGACGATGGGACAGGTCGGAAATACCGACCACATGAACGTCTCAGCGGGCAAAGCCGGCCGCACCCGCTGGCTCGGCCGTCGCCCGCACGTCCGCGGCATGGTCATGAACCCGGTCGATCACCCGATGGGTGGCGGCCAGGGCAAGAGCAAGGGCGGCGGCGGACGCCACCATCCGATGTCCCCGTGGGGCCAGCTCGCGAAAGGGTTCAAAACCCGCCGCAAACACAAGCCTTCCGACACTTTCATCGTCCAGCGCCGCAAGGCCAAAGCTAAAAACTAACCATGGCACGCTCCCTAAAAAAAGGCCCGTTCGTCGAGTGGAAACTCCTCGACAAAATTGACCGGATGAACGACTCCGGCATCAAGAAACC
>Ga0194053_10001582_pt1 | contig 14417 bp, 11 predicted proteins | sample SepL228m_MetaG_FD_161684 | JGI IMG/M metagenome (GOLD analysis project Ga0194053, IMG submission 161684) | Anoxic zone freshwater microbial communities from boreal shield lake in IISD Experimental Lakes Area, Ontario, Canada - Sep2016-L227-8m | ecosystem: Environmental > Aquatic > Freshwater >... | reverse complement strand
CTTGCCGGATCATTCGTCGGGGAAACTATACGCCTGAGCACCGCACGAATTTCTGGCTCCGTAGTAGAAGCGGCTTCCAGCCGCTTTCCCTTGGAACGAAGCGGCAGGGATGCCGCTTCTACTAACCCGGCGAGACTCTCGCCGCAAACCAAGTTTTAAGCTAGGATTAACAAGATCGGCATGATTTACAGGATTAGGATTTCGGACGCTAACCGGCTTTGCGGGCTTCAGGCAAAATGCTGACAATCTCAAAATCATGTTAATCCCGTCAGAAAGCGCCAACGCTTCGTCGCGAAATAACCCTTGCAACTAACCGAATTTTGGCATTTAGTAATCATAATATGTCACAGCCCGAAATCACCGCTTATCTCAAAACTCACTGCGGTTGGAGCCGGGGCGTCCGCGCCGCCCTTGGAAAGTACGACCTTGTCTTCACCGAAAAGGACATCATTCAGAATCCGGCTTACCGGGCCGAGATGGAAATCCGAAGCGGCCAGATCCTTTCACCCTGCGTGGAAGTCAACGGGGTGATGCTGCCGGACATCAGCGGTGAAGAACTTGAGACATATCTCCTGAAAGAAGGACTCGTGCAGCCCACCGACCGGAGTACCAACGTCCCGTTGCACGGCTGCTGCTCGGATGCCAAACGCGCCGCGACGGTAGCGTGATCCCTCTTCTCACCGGAAGAGCGAGCCCCAACTCCATTCGCCTTCTTGTTTCTGCTGCTGCACTTTGAGTCGGCCGAGCAGCGATTGCAGCGTCAGGTAGGCTTTGTGCCACTGCGTTTCCACCGTCGCGATGTTGTTTTCGTTTTCCGCGAGGTGCCGAATCGAGGGCGCGCTGACGACCAGCGCCATGACTTCGTCTTTGCGTGGCCCCCCACTTTCCACGGCGGCCAGGACCACCTCCAGCCCCTGGGTGATGAGGCTTTTGACTTCCAAAAACTGGGTTTCGTCTTCGGCGCTGAATTTCCCGCTGCGCGCCAGATTTACGTACTGGTTAAACTGTTTCCAGCATTCGACGTAAGTTTCGAGGTAGTTCAAAAACTCGTCCAGATTGTGGGTGCTCATGGCGGGCAGGGTAAGGGTTGAGGTGGAAGGATTGCCGGGTTGCAGAAAAAACAAGGCGCCGCCCCGTAGGTTCCGGGCGACGATTTTAAACCCTTCGAACTGGAGGATTAAATCTGAGAATGGCAAGTTGCTTTCGCTGGCGTTTGCAAACGCTTTGAGCATGACGTTGCCGATCTGCCGGGTTGTTTCAGGCGGAAGGGCGTTCGGCAGCGTGCTGGCCACGATCCCGCCCGTGCGGGTGATCGCCATCGAGCCCGAGAGCAGGGTTTCGAGCCTGGGCGCCGCTGGTTTGGAAAAAAGTTTCAGGAAACCCATTTTCTGAGCAGTCGTTTAAAGGCGCTCCGCACCTGATCTTGCGAGAAGGTCCGGGTAAATCCAGCAACAAAAAGAGCGCCATCGGCTGCGCTGGCGGCAAGGTGCTGGTGGAGTCCGTAGCCTTCGACGCGAATGGGGGCCCCCGTTTTGAGTTTATCGCCAAGCCCCCGGGCCTCTTCGAGCAAGCGCTGGACCCACGCTGCGGTCGCCTTGGCGTTCTCGCAGCTCCACTGGTGGAGTTCACTATTGCGTTTCTGCGCTATTAAAAACTCGACCCCGGGGGTGCGGCCCAGTTGCGCGAGATTCGAAAGCGGCTGGGGTTCGCCCTCGGCGGATTCCACCGGTTTGGCATTCGCCTCGTCAATCCGCTGAACCGTGTCCAAGAGCAATCCCTGCGCGGAGTTGACCATGGTGCGGGGGCGGTTCGGATCGGTCGGCAGCAACTCGAAGTGGCCGACTTTCCAGGCGAGGATTTCCCGGAAGGCGCGCTCGGCGGCCAGTTCCCCCGTGAGCGCATCGATGATGTCCCCGTCTTTAAGCCAGATCTGCCCCGTCAGGTCGCCGCTGGTGATCTTGAGCACGATGGAACTGCGGGTGAGGCACTCCATTTGAAGAATGTCCACCAGCGCCTTGTGCTGGATGCCCCGGAACCCGGTATGCTGGATCTCGCGTTCCAGCAGAGACTCAACGCAGTCGAGAAAAAGCTGCGTTTCCTTCTGCGACTTCGGTTTTTCGACGAACAGATCGATCCCCAACGCATAGGCCCGGGCGCGGAATTGGGGTTCCATGGTTCCCGTCAACACCACAATGCGGAGGGAGGGAAAGCGCCGCCTCACGATGGCCAGCACTTGAAATCCGTCCATGCCCGGCATCCGCAGATCGGTGACCAACAACGAAAAAGATTCGCTTTCGAGCAGGGCCAGCGCGCGAGCTCCCGAGGTCGCCGTCAACACTTCGGGCTCGCTCGAGAGCCCCGTCAGCAATTGTTGATAAACGTCCAGAATGTCTTGTTCATCGTCAAGAATCAGAAGTTTGGGGGTTGAAACCATTTTCCGCAATTTGCCTTTGTTGTTTGCAGTTTCAAGTGCTTGCATGCAGAAAAGCAGAAATGAGAGTAAATTTGGCGAAACGGAGCACTGATTTTTTTATGCCTCCCACCCATGTGGCGCGAAAGCTGCATGCGATGTAGAGCGTGTTGGGTGCCAAGTTTCAGTTTTTCACCTGCTCATATTTAACCAGACATGTTTGGATTCCTTCAAAACCTGCTCGGAAAAGATGAGGCCGCCTCTTCTGCCTCTCCTTCGCCTGAACCTTTGGCCGCCAAATCCGCCCCTGCGGCTCCGGCTCCGGATAGGTTGACCCCAACCCGGGCAATGCCCCCGCGGACCAAAATGCGGATGGAGCGGCTGCTGCTCCCTCTCAAGAGCATCACCGACAACTTTTCCGATCAACAGCGCCCCGCGCTCGCCAAGTCGCCTGATGCCAGCGTGATCGTTGCCGTCCCCGTGGACCCGGTAATCCAGCAGCTTTCCTGTGGACGCGTGTTCATCACCATTGCCGACCTGAAGCGCATTGCCCCTGTGGGGATTTTTTCTTCCGATACCAGCCATGATCAGGAACGGGTGGAGATTTCGCTACGAGACATCCTGGCAAAGCTCGACAGTTCCCTTCTAAAACGACGCACCCAGCGGCTTACCGTATTGCCCGACGACTTTGCCGATCTCTTCCGCAAAAAAGGGGGGGCTCCAGAATCGGAGGTCGCTTTGGATGTTGAGGCAAACAATGCTCCGGCGGTCGCAGAGAGTGCGATGGAGACAGCTTCCACCCCAGTTGCCAGCGCCGCGCCGGTCGCCCCTGCCGAAGTTCAGCCGGAAGTGGCCGCTCCGCCGTCTCAAACGGAGCCCGCGCCAGTCGCCCCGAGAACCGTAGCCGCGCCTTCGGAGTTGCACGCCCTTTTTTCAGCTCCTCGTCGTGAGGAACCGGCGGCCACGGAAGTCGTGGTGGAGCCCAGCGGGCTAAAACTCAATACCGGCAGCAACGAGCCCCTTTCACCTGAGCCCGAGCCCATCCGTGTCGAAGAACTTCCTGATCCCGGGTTCAAGCTCAGCTTCATGCCTCCCAAGCCGACTGTCGAAGAGCCCGCCCCGGTTCCGCCTCCGTGGGAGGAAAAAGCCAAACTACGCATCGCCCCGGATGGGGGAAGACATGGAGAATCAGAAGTAGAAGCGGCTTTTCCGGGGGAAGACGGGGAAACAGAGACACCCGCTGAGCCCAGTCCGTGTCCGTCCGCGCCCGTCCAGCCGGTCTTGACTCCCGAGCCCCCTCCATTACCCCAAGCTCAAAAGCCGCCGGCCCCGGCCTCCCAACTGGTGGTGCGCGCCTGTGGCTTGAAAGGGGTGGCCGGGGCCGTGATTGCCCTGAAAGACGGAATGCTGGTGGAGGCTAACGTCCCTTCCGAGTTCAATCCGGAAACGCTCGCGGCCTTTTTGCCGCAGGTTTTTGCCAGGGTGGAACAGGCCACCGGCGCGATGGAGATCGGCCTCCTGCAAACCGTGATGTTTACCGCGGGCGACCGACCGTGGCAGATTTGGGACGCTGGCTCCGTGTATTTTGCGGCGCTGGGTCGTCCCAATGAACTGCTCCCCGGCTCCCAACTCAAAGTCATTGCCGCGCAACTCACCCGCCAGAGCAAGTGATTCATTTACAGCTTTTGAACCTATGGCGCTGATCAATCAGGCAACCAAAGAACTCCATATCAAGATCGTCTATTATGGTCCGGCGAAATCCGGCAAGACGACCAACCTGGAGCAAATCCACTCGAACATTCAGACGTCGGGAGCCGAGGCCAAAGGCAAGATGATCTCCCTGGCGACCAGTGCCGATCGCACGTTGTTCTTCGACTTTTTCCCGCTGGAAGCCACGGTGATCAAGGGCTTCAAGACCAAGTTCCAGCTCTTTACAGTTCCAGGGCAGGTCATCTACAATGCCACCCGTCAGTTGGTGCTGCGTGGCGTGGACGGCCTGGTCTTCGTGGCCGATTCGCAATGCGAAAAAATGCAGGAAAACGTGGAGAGCTTCCAGAACATGGAAGAAAACCTCAAATCCTTAAACCTGAGCTTGGATGAGATCCCCTATGTCGTGCAATACAACAAGCGCGACACCGATTCCCGCGCGCCGGTCGATTATCTCGAATATCTGCTCAACAACCGCGAGTTGCAGGTCCCCTCGTTCGAGGCCTCGGCAACCCGCTGCGAAGGGGTGTTCGAAACCTTGAACACCATCACCCGGTTGCTCTTAAAGAAGTACGTAACCCAGGGGACCCGCGTTTAGGCCATGATCCCCCGCCTCAACCAGGAAGACCTCGCGCTGTTCGATGCCGTGCTGCGCGATCTGCTTGAGAAAACCGAGGCGAGCGTCGCCCTGATCGTTGAGCGTGCGGGGTATCTGATCCACCAGTCGGGAACTGCCAACTGTTTCGATCCCGTTCAGGTCTCCACTTTGGCGGCCAATGCCTTTGCTGCCTCCGAGTTTCTGGCGAACCTGATCCAGGAGCCCGAGTTCTCGGGCATGTATCAGCAGGGCAGCCACATCAGCACGCTCACCCTCAACGTGGACGGTTCCTGCCTGCTCTTCGTGGCCTTCCCCGCCCAACTCAGTGCGGGCGCTGTGAAATATTACTCCACCCTGGCTGTGCGCGAACTGGCAGGGCAGCTTGAAAAAGCCCAAAACCGCGCCCCCGGTAAAGGCATCGACCTCGCTGACTTGAACCCGACTGACGTGGGGAAAGTCTGGTAACGAGCCCTCGTAGGCTGAAACTTCCCCCAACGCACGCTCGTTCACAATCTCCCGATTGGGAACGCACTTGTTCCCGAATCTCCGATTCGCAAACCGCACGAAGGCAATTTGGACTCCAGCGTTTTTCCTACTACTCCGCATCCGGACGCAAACGCTCTTGGCCGGGGTTTCTCGGCCTTCGAGCGGGTTTAGCGCGGCGATGGGCTGCGAAGCACAGCTTCGAAGATGGGTGCGTTACGAAGCTCAGCTTCGTAACGAGGGGAAAGGGCCTATCCCTCGTAGGCCTTCGCGACCAAAGTCGCGTTGTGTCCGCCGAAGCCGAACGAGTTATTCAGGGCCACGCGAACCTTGCGCTCGCGGGCAACGTTCGCCACGTAATCGAGATCGCATTCCGGATCTGGATTTTCAAGGTTGATCGTCGGCGGGACCACTCCTTCGGCGATCGCCATGATGCAGGCGGCCATTTCCACGGAACCGGCGGCGCCGAGAAGGTGCCCCACCATCGATTTGGTGGAGGAGACGAGCAGGCCGTTCTTGGCGTGATCGCCAAAGACCGCCTTGATCGCCTTGGTCTCGCAAATGTCCCCCATGCCGGTCGAGGTGCCGTGGGCGTTGACGTAATCGACGTCCTCGGGATTCACTCCCGCCTTTTCCATCGCCATCTTCATGCAGCGCGCCGCCCCTTCGCCCTCGGGAAGAGGGGAGGTCATGTGGTAAGCGTCCGCGCTCAGGCCGTACCCGGAAAGTTCGCAATAGATATGTGCCCCGCGGCGTTTGGCGTGTTCGAGTTCCTCAATAACGAGGACGCCCGAGCCTTCGCCCATGACGAAGCCGTCGCGATCCTTGTCGAACGGACGGGAGGCGCGCTGGGGTTCGTCGTTGCGGGTGCTGAGAGCTTTCATCGCCGCGAAACCGCCGATGCCCAACGGCACGATGGTCGCTTCGGCTCCGCCAGCCAGGAAAATGTCGGCTTCGCCGTGTTGAATCATGCGCCAGGCTTCCCCGAGCGCGTGGCAAGCGGTGGCGCAGGCGGAGACGGTGGAGAAATTCGGGCCGCTGAGGCCGAGTTCCATCGAGGTCAGCCCGCTGGCCATGTTGCTGATCATCATCGGGATCATGAACGGCGAGATTCGGCCCGGACCCTTGTTCATGAGCACCGTGTGCTGGTCTTCCAAAGTCTTGAGGCCGCCGATGCCGCTGCCGATCACCACGCCGAAGCGGTGGCGGTTCACTTTATCGAGGTCGATGCCTGAATCCGCGATGGCCAGCTTGGAGGCAGCCATGGCGAACTGCGTGTAGCGGTCGGTGCGACGGACATCCTTTGGGTTGTTGAAGAAAGCGGCGGCATTGAAGTCTTTGACTTCGCCCGCGATTTTGCAGTCGTAGTCGGTGGTATCGAATGCAGTGATCCGGTCAATGCCGCTACGACCGTTCTTCAACGCGTCCCAATAAGAGGCACGATCTTTGCCAACCGGAGTTACAACACCGATCCCAGTAATGACGACTTTTCGATCTATGGACATAAGCAGGGGTATCCTTCACAGGTGCGGCCCCGGATGCAAAGGAAAAATTTCCCAAGTGCGAAATCGCCCTGTAGCCACCCCGCTCAGTCGGGGTGGCGATGTGGACCCAGCGCCGTCAATGCGAACCGCCACGCACCCCCGGCGCCGACAGAGCGCCGCAACTACAGCTCGATCAATTCCCCAGGCGCGGGAAGGATGATTTCGCTTCCGGGCAGATCGGCGCTCAGGGTGCTCCGGAACCATTCGACGGCCGCCTGGTCCCCGTGGACGAGCACGATTTTCTTCGGGGTCACCTTGTTTACCCAAGCGCGAATGCTCTCCCTCGAGGCGTGGGCGCTGAAGTCGAAAACCTCCACCCCACACTCGACCTGCTTGGGTGGCGTCTCGCCATCGAGTTGAATGGAATCGCCCCGTGCGGCGCTCCGCAGCCGGCCACCCGGTGAATTGGGATCGGCGTAGCCTATGAAGAGGATGGCTTGCCCGGCTTGATCGAGGAACCGGCCACCGAAGAGGTTGGAAAGCGTGTTCTCGGTCATCATGCCGCTGGTCAACGCGTACACATGGCCGCTCTTGATAGGCAGTTCGGAAATCCCTCGGCCGTTCACGACGAAAGGCGCCACGGTGTCCAGGAGCCGCAGATTGGGTTTCAACCGAGGCCATTGGCCCGCCAGTTTGTCGTAGATTTCCGTCAGCTTGGCGCTGAGGCCGCCGATATATACTGGGCACCCGAAAGGCAGCACGCCGCGCTGCTGCATTCCCGCGAGCATGGCCAGCAATTCCTGGGTCTTGCCCAGGGCAAATACCGGGATGAGCACGGCGCCGCCCTCTTCAAAAACTTCCCGGATCGCGTGACCCAACCGCAATTCTTCGGCTTCCCGGGTGAACCCCTCGGCGATCTGGTGGTCGCCGCGGGTGGTCTCCACGATCAACACATCAAGCGGTTCCTCGGGAAAACGCGCGCCCGAGGAGATGGTCTGGTCGTCGAAATTAACGTCGCCCGTGTAGAAAATCGTACGCCCTTCCCCTCGGATCATCACTCCGGCGGACCCGATGATATGGCCGGCGTCGTAGAATTCAAAACTGAGCGGGGCCTCTTCCAGCGCTCCGAGCCGTTCCCCCTCGAAACTCCAACGTTGGTGGAGCGGCACCGGATGCCAGCGCCTGGCCGCCAGATCGATCTCCCGGTGGGTGAAAAGCGGATAGCTCGCGATGCCCCGTTCTTCGCGAATGCGAAGCATCACATTCACCGAATTGTGGAGCATCACCTCGCCGATCTGGAGGGTGGCGTCCGTGGCGAACAGTTGAGCGCCGGGATGCCGCCGCATCAGGACCGGGATCGACCCGATATGGTCCTGGTGGGCGTGCGAAAGGAGGATGGCATCGACGCTTTCGTCGGGCAGGGCGGTGAGATCGGGCAGCGCGTCGAACCCCTCGTAGCGCGGGTGCATCCCGCAATCGAGCACGACCTTTTTTCCGCCAATCTCAAGAAAGTAGCTGTTTGCGCCTATCTCCAACTGGCGCGTAAGGTTCAGGAAACGCATGAGTCCGGTGTTGGGGTAAACCTGAACTGCCCGAGGCGCTTTTGCAATGCAGAGTTTGCGCAGCATTGAACACGGGCGCGATTGAGGAAACCTGGGAAGTGGTCGCGAATCCGCCCCGATCCAACCAAGTTTCAAGCTAGTCCCGCCCCCGGCGGCGTGCCTTGCCGGATCATTCGTCGGGGAAACTATACACCTGAGCACCGCACGAATTTCCGGCTCCGTAGTAGAAGCGGCTTCCAGCCGCTTTCCCTTGGAACGAAGCGGCAGGGATGCCGCTTCTACTACCCGGCGAGACCCTCGCCGCAAACCAAGTTTCAAGTCAGCGCGTTGAAAAGGCCAAGAGACGCGCGCCGCACTGGCTGATTTGCCCCGCCCGTGCAGGGGAAAGTCTGGTCATGAAATCCTGCAATGTGAATGCATGATTTCAAGAGAAAGCATGTGCCCCGCAGCCGGAGCCGAAGCGCCAAACCCTATTTTCCGCCCCGCAGCGGAACCAGTTGCGGTTCCGAGAGCCAGAACGGATCGGCGACTCCCTGCCGATAGGCCTCCAAGGCCTCGGGCGAAGAGTTTGCCCGCAGATTGGAATAGGTGGTGTCTTCGTTTTGCCAGCGCTCGTTCCAGAAGACGGCAGCCTTGAGGCGAGGGAACTTGGTTCGCATCGCTTCAAACGCCTCTTTGATGAAGGCGGGCTTGCTCCCTTTGGTGGGAAACTCGCCCACTCCCCACTCCGCAAGCATCACGGGCTTGGTTGGGTCGAGAGCGCAGATCTCCTTGTAAGGCCATTCCAGAAGCGGGAGAAATGAAACCCATTTGTCATCAATATATTGCTCCCCGTAAACGCTGAACCCGAGCCAATCCACGTAGGCTGCGCCAGGATAATACTGCGCGATCAGGTTCCAGTTATCCTGCGGGATGGAGTAGTTGATCGCGTGAAAAACCCAGGCGACGTTTTTGGCTCCGCGCGCCCTCACCCGGTCCACCACGTGGCGATACGCTCGTTTATAAGTTTCAGGTCCTTGAAACGGCCCTTTGTAGGCAGGCGCTTTTACAAGGCCAGTGCCGGTTGTGATCATCGTCGGCGCCATGCTGGTGGCGCTCAGCATTGGAACAGCCGTAAACGTGGTGCCCGCCGTGACCTCCTGACCGGGGTCGGGATTCTTTCCGCCATAGAAAGCGCCGGACCACGGGAACCAGGTCCCGTTCATCTCGTTCCCAAACGAAACCAGAATCGGGTGCCCATACTCGCGGGCGGAATCCCCCCATTTATCGATGTATTTGTCCCAGTCTCCGGCAATGATCGAAGTTAATGAAAACCGGTCCGGCCCGTTGTCTTCTTGGTAGGGGCGATCCCAGGGAGACCAGAAAACAAGGGGAATCGAGCCGTGCCTTTGAATGATGTTCAGGTTCGCGGTGGGGAAACTCTGCTCGCCCCAATAGCTCGAAGACGCCACGATGGCTTGGTGCTTGCCGACGAGTTGCTCGAACTCCTCGATTCTTTCAAGCGTCACATCGTCCTCGTAATCGCCGAAGCCCATATAGGCTCCGGTGTAGGCTCCCGTTTCAGGAACCCCGAGTGCGGCTGGGCCGGTGATGACGTTGCGTGTTACCACGGCGGGCTTCCGGCATCCGCTCAGTCCAATCAGCAGCCCAAGAAACAGAACGGCGGTTTTTTTCATCATGAGATCCCCACCTCCAGGTTTGCGGTCACAAGTGGTGAGGACGGCGCGAAAGAAGCGTGGGGGTCCCGCCCGCGCGGCCAAGATGGCCACGCTCCTTTAAAAGCTCGCGCCTTTACATCAGTTTTAATCACACCCCACCTCCACGCTTGCCGTTCTTTCGAGCTTGCCCCAGGTGACCCACGCGCCCTTGAACGCTTTGAGGATGGAACACCAGATCACCCAACTCAATAGCGGGCGATAAATAAAGCGCATGGGCAGAATGCGCCAGGCTTTCCAGACCGCTTCGTCATCCATCCAGCAAGCCAGCACGGCGAGCAGCATATCCATGGCCAGGAAGGTGACGAAAAAGAGTCCCATGGCTCCCGCTTCTCCCGAGAGCAGGGAGAAGACCAGCAGCACATCGACCAGCGGCGTGATCGCCATCAAAAGAATCTGGCAAAACCAGATGCTCGGAAGAGCGAACCAGCCCAACGCTTTGAATTCGGGGTTGAACATAATATCCCGGTGTTTCCAGAGGCACTGCAAGGTTCCAAAAGCCCAGCGGACCCGTTGCTTGGCCAGCGCCCTGATGGTTTCGGGCGCTTCGGTCCAGGCAATGGCGTCATGGGCATAAGCGACTTTGAATCCGGTCTTGTGCAAACTCAGGGTGAGGTCGGTATCTTCCGCAAGCGTGTCCGGACTCAACCCGCCCGCAGCCTCCAATGCGTCTCGCCGGATTGCGCTGACCGCTCCCGGAGCCACAGTGATACAGTTCCAAACCGAGTAAGCTCGGCGATCCAGGTTGAATCCGCAGGTGTATTCCAAACCCTGGCAACGGGCAATGAATGTCCTCAGATTGCCGACTTTGGCGTGTCCCGAGACGGCTCCGATTTGTTCGTTCGCCAGGGGCTGGACGAGGGCGCTGATCGTGTTTTGTTCAAACCGGGTGTCCGCATCCAGGAAGACGATGATTTCATGGCGGGCCTTCGCCAGCGCGGTTTGCAACGCCACGGATTTCCCTCCATTGGGCTGACAAAACAGCCGGAGGCTGGGATGTTGGGCGGCTATCTTCTCCACAAGGTCCGCTGTGCCATCGGTGGAGCCGTCGTCCACCACGATGATCTCCCGTTCGCCGGAATAGTCGTTCTCAAGGACTGAGGCAATCGTGGACTCGATGACCTTCGCTTCGTTGTAGGCGGCGATGATGATGCTCACCGGCGGCGTGAACTGGGCGGGTTCGTTTTTCCGGCGATGATGGCAACTTGCAAGGGCGGCGACGATCAATCCACGAACCACCACCATCCCGGTGGCGGAGATCATAAATGCCCAGAGCACCTGTTCCAGCCAGCGCCAGACCGAGAATCCCATCCCGGTGATCATCCGGACCATCGGGTCCCGGTCGCCCCGCACCAGCGGCATGAGTTCGTCGCGCGGAATATGAAGCAACTCGCTCAGGGGCACGATCCGATCGCCACGGGTCTGCAGGTAATCGATCATCTTTGGCAGCGCCTCAACGGTTTGACTGCGGTTCCCCCCGGCGTCGTGCAGTAAGATCACGTTCCCTTCGCCGCGCTGCTCTTTGATGCGTTGAACGATTTCGTCCACGCCCGGCTTGGCCCAGTCTTCGGGGTCGATATTTTCAAGCACTATCAAGTAGCCGAGATCGTCCTGAAGCTGCTTGAGCGGCTTGAGTTCCGCGAGGTTGGTCGGTCGGGAATCCGCGTTGTAAGGCGGCCGGCAAAGCGTGGTGGATCGTCCCGTGATGCTTTCGAGCAGTCGTTGCGTGGCGTTGAACTCAAAAGTGATCTGCTTGGCTGAAATCTCGCTCAGGTTTGGGTGGGTGTAGGAGTGATTGCCGATCTCGTGACCCTCCCTGAGAATCCGCCGGACGATGCCCGGATAGGTTTCAGCCTGACTGCCGACCAGGAAAAAGGTCGCCTTGATATTCCGTTCCTTGAGAACGTCCAGGATCAAGGGGGTCCATTTCGGGTCGGGGCCGTCATCAAAGGTCAACGAGACCGCATGTTCGTCACCGGCCCCTTCATGAAAAACGGTGGGACAGGTCGGGAAATCGTCGTAGGTGGCGGCGAAGCGGCCATCGGTCAATTTAATCGCCCGCCTGCCGTCGTCGCTCGTGTCATCGACCGTCACCATCTCGCCTTGGCCGACGTTGGTGACGGTGTTGGTCGTGTGCATCGTTCCGAGCTTGCGCAGGGCGGCGGCGCTGGGTTTTTCGGGATCCGGCATGGCCAGGACATCCCAGAGCTGCGGGTCTTCCGTGCCAAGGCGCTGAAGGGCGAACCCGCCCAGCTCGGAGTCGCGTGTGGCCCGGAGTTGATTGAGGAAAGTGATGGCATCCAGAAAGCAAACGGTGTGATTGCCGCCCGGCTCCTGGTAGGAAAACACAGGGTTGTAACTCGGCGCGCCGATCTCGACCGTTTTGATTCCCGCGAAACTTGCGCGGCTCATCGCGTCCAAAAAGGAGATGGTTTCCGCTTTCTTTTTCCCCTCAGTCCAGTCATACCCGTAGGCGCCGATGGTGGCGATCCACTTTTGCGGATTCCCATATTCCTGAATGACCTGGAGCCAGCCCTCGAACCAATCTTCGGAAGCAATCGGGCCGGCCTGATCGTCATCGGAATTTTCGTCGGTCAGAAGCGCCACGAAATGATCCACCGAGGTGGAGAGCCGCCCAAGATCGAATGTGTCGATCTCTTCTCCCATGGGAACAATGAGCCAAAGCTCTTTATCGATCGAGTGCATCGCCTTGGATATCTGCTCAATCAGAGCCGCAAGGGAATCCCGGTAAGCCGGGTCGATCTGCTCAAAGTCCAGGATCACTCCGCCGGTCTTCGCTCCCTGCACCGCCGTCAGCAGTTCCACGATGAACCGGGCGCGCCGATCCGCCGGGCCGTTGGCGACGCTTTCGACCAATTCCGGCTCCCAGTGGTGTTCCGAAAGGTTGGAGAGAATCGGCATTACGACCAATCCGTGAGCGGTGCAAATTTGCTGGAGCTGCGGATTATTATTGATGGTCAGATGCCCTTGGGAGTCGGCGAAAGTGCCCCATTCCGGGCAGACGTGCGTCAGGGCCGACGCGTGGTCTTGAAGGGAAGCAAGGCCGCCCGGGTCCCAGTCCACAAAGAACCCGGCGCGAATCTCATGCGAGGTGTTTCGAGGCAGGGCGCCCGCTTGCTCTTTTGGTTTGGGCGGGTGCGGCTGGCCGGCGGGCGTTTTGGTGTATTTCTGCCAATCGAGCGTCTTGGTCTGCACGAGGGCTTGCTGCTGGATCGCATGGATCTGGCCCTTGAGCTTGCGAACCGAGGGAGGCAGGCGCAGTTCCGGGGTCACGAAAATCGAACGCACGAAGCCGATGAGCGCGATAAACGTCAGCAGTCCGAGCAACACGCCCACGCGCCTGAGCCGCGGCCACCGGCGCCCACCGGGATCATGGAAAACAAAAGGCTCAGGATTGCGACCGACGCCGATCGGGTTCATCGATTAAACCTGAAGAATTCCTCCGCCGTGGCGCTGGTGATGCGGGCGATCTCGTCGAGAGGGTCGCCCCGGAGCGCCGCGACTTTTTCCGCCGTCAACCGCGTGTAGGCCGGCTCGCAGCGTTTGCCCCGGAATGGGATGGGCGCAAGGTAGGGGGCGTCGGTTTCCAGCATGAAAGTGCCTGGCGCGATGCTTGCCGCGGTCTCCTGGACGGTTTGCGCGTTCTTAAAAGTGACGATCCCGGTAAACGAGACGAGATGACCGAGTTGGATGACTTCTTCGGCTTGTTCCGGGGTGCCGCCAAAACAGTGAAACACAGCCCGCAGCTTTCCTTGGTACGGCTGGAGCAGATCCAGCGTATCCTCCCACGCGGGGCCCCGTTGGTGAATGACGACGTTGAGCCCAAGTTCCACCGCAAGATCGAGTTGCTGTTGGAAGAGCATCGACTGTGCGGATTTCACCGCCCCGTCTTCAATGGCGGCTGTGATATTGGCTGGCTCCTCGTTGGCCAGCGCTTCGATTTTATTGGAAGCCAGGCGGCTGCTCGGCAACCGGTAGTAGTCGAGTCCGGTTTCCCCGATTGCAACCACCCGCGGACTCTTGGCGAGTTCCCGCAAAGCTTCGATCGCGTCCGGCTCGGCCTCCATCGCGGAGTTCGGGTGAATGCCAATGGCGGCGTAAACGCCCGGGTATTGTTCGGCCAGGGCCACCGCCCGGCGACTTCCTTCCACGTTCGTGCCGATCGTGACGATCCGGGTAACCCCCACGCTGGCGGCCCGCTCAATCAAAGCATCGATCTCCCCGGCAAACTCCGGGAAGTCGAGGTGGGCGTGGGTGTCGATAATCATGACTGTTGGACTGCGGAAGAGAGGAGTCGTTCAGAATGGAATGGGAAGTATGGGAATTATGGGAAGAATGGGAGCCTGTCCATCTCGTCCATTCAGTCCATCCCGTCCATTTTCCCGCCTACCACTGAATCACCGAACTGGCCCAGGTCAAACCGCCCCCAAAGACAAC
>Ga0194053_10001579_pt1 | contig 14419 bp, 9 predicted proteins | sample SepL228m_MetaG_FD_161684 | JGI IMG/M metagenome (GOLD analysis project Ga0194053, IMG submission 161684) | Anoxic zone freshwater microbial communities from boreal shield lake in IISD Experimental Lakes Area, Ontario, Canada - Sep2016-L227-8m | ecosystem: Environmental > Aquatic > Freshwater >... | reverse complement strand
TGCGTCTGCTGCTTTCGAGGCTGAGTTGCTTAAGCCGGATGCGACTCCAGCTTGCGGCTCACACTTTTCCCGGAATACGCTTCTCGACGGTCGTTCGAGCCGGACGTACCTTAGGTCCGCCGGTTCTACTTCCGCCAAGCAATCCTCGGTCTTGGGCAGTTGGTTAGACTTTTCCATTCATCACTTTCGTTCTGAACTCCGGAAGCCTGGCTTCCAGACTTGAGGGACTTTCACCCTCGCCTACGCACGTCTTCTCCGAGCGCACCGGCGACGCAGACTGCAAGATCGAGGTAAGGACGCCTGTTGCCGGGCGGCCCGCTCACAGATCCTGGCGTGCAGTTTTCCAGCACCGGGCTCTTCAGAACATCTCGCTTTGCTATGGCCCGCAGGGAGGTTGGCCGGTGGTCTTCCGTCGTTCTTACGGCACCGGTTTCCTTTGCAGACCGTGATGTCCTGTTGCCCCCTTGGCTCGCATCGGCCTTCTCGGTCGGAGGTTGCTCCGAGCTACTACGAGGCAATCTGACTCCCGGCTCCCTCTGGACCGTCACTTCATGTCGTTGTGGCGGCCTTCCCGCTTGGCTCTCGCAGTTAGCTTGAAGATCCCGGTGCGGGCAAATCGCACGCCGGGATCTGTGAGGGGGGGCGGGTAATGGGTGTTCCTACCTCGACATCAGTTGGCATCTGGTTTGCTCAAGCATTTCGTGAATGAGTTCACATCGCACGAATGAGAATTTGGCAGCCGTTGAAGATCACGGTAAAGTTGACTAAAAAAGAAATCGTTAACCAATAAAATATATGCAGGTATCTCGTCGCTCGTTTCTGAAGTATTGCACGGCGGTTTCAACCGCGTTGGGTCTCACACCGTTGGACCTGATGCAAATCAAAGAGGCTCTGGCGAGTCCGACCGCGCCCAAAGTGATCTGGCTTCAAGGCAGCGGTTGCACCGGCTGCACGATCTCGTTTTTGAATTATGTGAGCGGCACCGCCCCGCGGTCGGCTGCCGATGTCCTGATCGCCAACATCAATCTGCTGCATCATCCCAACCTGACGGCGTCCGCCGGTTCCACGGTTGTGAAGACCATCAGGGACGCCATCAATCAAGGAAACTTCATCTTGATCGTGGAGGGCGGGATACCGACCCAGTTTGGCGGCAATGCCTGCATCGCATGGACGGAAAACGGCAAAGAGAAAACCTTCCAGGACGCAGTGAAAGAGCTTTCGGCGAAGGCGATCAAAATCATTTGCGTCGGCAACTGCGCCGCCTGGGGCGGCATGTCCGCGTCGGGGGGGAACCCCACCGGCGTCAAAGGTGTCAAAGCGGTGACGGGTAAGACGACGATCAACATCGCAGGCTGTCCTCCGCATCCCGATTGGATCGTGGGAACCATTGTGCAATTGCTGCAGGGCAAGGCGGTCGCGCTGGATTCCTATGGAAGACCTAAATCGTTGTTTGGAAGAAAGCTACACGAGATATGCCCGCTCAAAGAACGCGAGGATGCTAAAACCTTTGGAGTCGCCGGACGCTGTTTGGAAGAGCTTGGGTGCCGCGGGCAAAGCACTTTTGCCAACTGCCCGACATTGAAGTGGAACAATGGCGTCAACTGGTGTATTGGCGCGAACGCTCCCTGCATGGGCTGCACCGATCCGACGTTTCCCGGGACTGAAGCATTTTTCAAAAAGGGCGACTGATCCGCGACAATAATAAACAGAACTCAACATTAATCGTTTATGCCTACTGTAATTGCAATAGATCCCGTCACTCGTTTGGAAGGTCATCTGAAAGTGGAAGTCACCATCGATGGACCGAATAAAACCATTGTTGATGCCAAGGCCACAGGGACTTTGTTTCGGGGTTTTGAGAATCTCTTGGTAAATCGCGATCCATGGGATGCGCCCCACATCACACAACGCATCTGCGGTGTATGCCCGATACCTCATGGAATGGCGGCCGTTCAGGCTCTGGAACAAGCGGCGGGAAAGACGGTCCCTGCCAATGGCCGTATCTTACGGAATCTTGTTTTAGGAGCCAATTTTGTGCAGTCGCACCTGCTGCATTTTTATCATCTGGCCTTGCTGGATTTCGTGGTGGGGCCCGCGATGTCGCCATGGAATCCCGGTTGGGATGTTGACAGGCGGATTGCCAAAGCCGATAACGACCAATTGTTTAACAATTACAAATTGGCACTGACCATGACACGCAAAGGTCATGAAATGGGGGCCGTTTTTGGAGGGCGCATGCCCCACTCGCCCGCGTTCATACCAGGAGGATTCACTGCGACACCCACATCGAGCCAAATCAACCAGTTCAGAGCGTATGGTCAGGAACTATTGGCGTTCATTAACACAGTGTATCTAAAAGATGTGGAATACTTGGCCGGTGTTTATCCGGATTATGCGAGTTTGGGAAGGGGGCACGGAAACCTGATGGCGTTTGGAGTCTTCGATCTGGATGCGGCAGGAAAATCCAAACTATTGCGTCCAGGAATTGTGCATGACGGTTCCAAGACTGTTGAAAATCTGGACATCGCCGCCATCAATGAGCAGGTCACCCATTCCTGGTACGATGCTTCCACCGATAATTTGCCACCGGCTACAGGGATTACAAAGCCCGTGTATCCGAAAACCGATGGGTATTCCTGGCTCAAGGCACCGCGATACAATGGGCAGCCTTTTGAGGCCGGTCCCCTGGCTCGCATGTGGATCAACGGCGATTATACCACGGGCATCTCGATCATGGACCGTCATCGCGCACGGGCGTTGGAGACGCAAAAGATCGCCTTGGCCATGCAGGAGTGGCTCAAGCAAATTGTGGTTGGCGGGGCTGTGTATTCTGATTACACGACGCCGGCCAACGCCAAAGGAGTGGGCCTCACGGAGGCCCCTCGAGGCGCCCTGGGGCATTGGGTCAGCATCAGCAAAGGAAAAATCGCCAATTACCAAGTGATCACCCCCACATGCTGGAATGGATCCCCGCGCGACAAGTCGCACCAGTTGGGTCCCATCGAAGAAGCCCTCATTGGCATGAACGTTTCCAATGCGGATCAACCCATCGAAGTACTCCGATTGATCCATTCGTACGATCCCTGTTTATCGTGCGCCGTGCATGTTATCAAGCCGTCCGCCGTTAGCCGCGTGAAAGTGATCGATATGGCTGGAATCCTGGCATAGCTCGAATCAGATGTGAGCCTGGGAACCACTCTCATTTCTGAGGGGGTTCCTTTTCTTTACTGCCACTGATGATGTCAGTAGTAGTGTTCCCCCGTCCGGATGACAGAACAATGCCACATGAAAAAGGCCCGATTACTCATCGCCGGAATTGGCAATGAATTGCTCATGGACGATGGCATCGGAGTGCTCGCGGCGCGCCAGCTCGCGGCCGCACCGCCTGCGGAAACGACGGTCGTTGAAATCGGGACCGATTTCTTGAGTGCGGTGTCGTATATGGAGTCGCATGAAATCGTGCTGGCGATCGACGCCATGGACGCCCAGGGACCGCCGGGCACACTTTATGAGGGCACTCTGGATGAAATCGATCCCATCCAAGGCAACGTATCCCTGCATGAGCTCGGGTTGAAAGCCATGCTGAACTTCATTGAGCCGCCCAAACGGCCCCGCATCTATGTCCTTGGCATCCAGCCCGGGCAGATCGCCTATGGAATGGAACTTAGCTCTCTTTTGCAGGAAAAACTGCCGTTCGTCGTGTCCGCCGCGAGGGTAATAGCAGATCGGCTCTTGCAGCGGATATGATTACGGAATGAATGCGGCAAAAACTCTAAGACGCCGTTAATTGCTTATCGATGTTTCTCGTTTCACTTTTAAATACATCTCGTCGCCTAAAATCTGCCTCAGCAACCGGGACGCAGACTCCTTTTGGGCTTTGATCATTTCATCTCGCGCATCGGAGTCCAAGTTCGGATTGTCCCGGATGTCTTGAATGGTCGATTCGGTTCTGCGGCACGCTTCATAAGTTTGTTGAATCTGCTCGGCAGACAGTGTGTTCTTCGAGCCAAACCTTTCCAATTCCTGGTAGCGAAAATCCTGCGATCGTTCGTAATCCGCAAAACGAGCGGTGCCCAGCAACTCTCTCAAAGTTGATTCGGTTATGAGATTCTGTTCCGAGAGCGCAACGACTTCATCCGCCGGCAAGGAATCCGGCGCGTTTTCGATGGCTCTATAAAAACGTTCCTGGGATTGCCTGCGGGCTTCATAAATCCGTTGGAATTCAGTTTCGGTGAGACGAAATCCCGACATTTTATCCCGAACATCCTGGGCAAGGCTGGAGAAACGCCATTCGACCTGTTCCAATTGAGCCGGATCGATCCAAGCAAGCAAATCGCGCCGCTCCTGTTCCATTACATTTTTTGTTTGTAGGGCGGCATCCCGAGTCAAATGGGGCTGAGTTCGGATGCTTTCGAGCAACGACGCATATTTTTCCAGGACTTGCGCGACAGGGCTGGCTTTGGCGTATGGGAGAAAAGTGGCGAGCAGATATTCCTTGTCGGGTCTTATGGAGCCGATGTCCACGTATTTTTGAACTTCTTTAAGCAAATCGACGCCAAGCAAGTCCCGCACTGTGGTTTCGAGACTATTCTTTAGATTCATGGCCGCTGCCATCAGGTGCTCGGAGTTAATGGGGCCATGTCCATACTCGGGATCCCAATAATCGGTTTTGATGGACACAAAACGTTTTTTCCATTCGACACTGAAAAGCTGGCAAACATCGGAAATAATGATGTCTCGAATGGTTTGTTCGGGGCATCCTATGCGGCGCAGGTTGGCGATAAAGACCGGATAATTGGCTGACTCAAGCTCCGACCAGTGAAATGAAATAGACTTCTCGGCGGGAAGGGCTGCCGGAATACCAGCATCCGCTTTTGTGGGCGTTGCCCTGGCGGCTTCGGCTGGATTGCTTTCCAATCGCATCAAGTGCCAGGCAAATACGCCTGCCACAATCCAACCGGCAAGTCCAAGAGCAAAAAACAGTTTTGTCACAACCTTGAAGCTATTCCAATTGGCGTTTGACATGTCAAACGCACGACGGCTTGCAAGTATGCTCCATATTCAAAGGCAAAACAACCGCGATATTGCGATAATCTTTGACATAGATGATCGGATCGTTGAGAGCTTTCTGCATTGAGGTGCCAACCCCAGACACCATCGGCGAGCCTAGCAAGCTCTGTTAGTGGCGACAAATGCAGCCTCTCCCGTATTTAGCTTTGTTGCTGCCAGCAAAAGCATATTCTTGGGCTTGTGAAACCTGTACAATACGGTCCCACCGTCCGTTTTCCTGGGAGATTCCTTCCGGAGTTGGTTCTTGCGACCCTCCTGCTGGGCTGCTTTCCCTCTCGGCTTGGCGCCCAGCCGGCCGGCGGCTTGTTCGCTCCCCGCCCGACCTTCCATCTTACGAACCACCTGGTCAGCATCAGTGTGTTCCAATGGTTCACCTCGAATGACGGCCAGCTTAGCGGGCCGTGGCGGCCGGTTGAAGGCCGGTCGAACTGGACCGGCACGGCCGGTTTCTGGCGGGGCCAGCTTAAGCAGATTATGGCCGCGAACATTGACGTGCTTTACGTGCATTTGATCCCGTCCTCCGAACAGCAGCGGATCAACCTGTTTCAGGCGCTCAATCAGCTTCGCAGCGAAGGCTGGAATGTGCCCAAAGTGGCGCCGTTCCTCGATCCGATGATCACGTGGAATCAGCAGCCGCTGGTCGATGTGAGCACCGCGGCGGGCAAGGACACGTTCGTTGGCCAGTACATTCGCTTCTTTAACCAGTATTACAGCGTCAACCAGGATGCAAATGCGGATGATTACCTGGCGCGCATCGACGGGCGGGTTGTGCTGGACACCTGGCACGTCAAATTCAACCTGGCCAACCTCAATTCGCTTACCCGCGCAGACGTGCAAAGCCGACTGCAGGCAGCGTTCGTTCCGAACCATCCGGTCTTCACCAATGGCATCCGCATGGTGACGACCGCCTTAAACGATCCCTCGCTGAGTTTCGCGGATGAAAAAGTGCCGCAGTTTGAAATCACCTCCTACTATTCGCCGTTCCAATGGGGCCAGGTTTTGTCGGCGCAACTCAAAGGCGGGTATTGGGACCAGAACATTCGCAACCCGGGCGATTTTCTGCCACGCAACGGCGGTCGGTCTTACACCAATGCCTGGAACCTGGCCACGCGCGCGCGGGCGACTCTGCGGCGGGTTTATCTCGAGAGCTGGAATGAATATGACGAAGGCACCGGCATGTACGCGGCCAATCCCGGCCTGCCCTACATCCTGCCCGGCAGCGGCAACATCAAGACCGATACCTGGTCAGTCTCGAATGACCCTTACGAATACATCAAAACCACCGCGCGCGGGGCTGCGGTTTTCAATGATTGGCCGAACCATGACGCCACGATTGTCTGGCATAATATCCCGACGCGCATGCAGCCGGGTGAAACCCGGAACGCGACCGTTATTGTGCGCAACGAAGGGGATGCCCTCTGGAGCGAGGCCGCGAGGTATCGCTTCAGTCAAAGCGACCCTGATCCGGTTGATTTCGGCCACGGCCGATGCCTGATTGACGATACCCAGGATGATATCCCGACTCTTGGCGGCATTTTCCGCGGTCGAGCCAAGACCTTCCAAATCACCTTGACTGCGCCCACCGAGCCTGGAACCTACCCGACGCATTGGGGCATGTTGCAGGAGAACGTCGAGTGGTTCGGCCAGCAGATTTCGCAGAGCATCGTGGTCGAGGCCCTGACTGCAACGGCTGCCGGAACTCCTGCCAACGGCGCGGCCCCGTTAACGGTCCAGTTCAGCGGCCAGGCCAGCGGCGGCAGAAGCAGCGTGACGCCGATTGATACGACCGATGATCATTTGGGAACCGTGACCGCTGCGGGCGAAAACAACGGAGTCAACGGGTTTGAGGAAGTGGCCACCAATGCCTTTGACAATACGGCGGGGACGAAGTGGCTGGATTTCGCTGCTAATTATCCGAACACGCGCCAAAGCTGGATTCAGTATCAATACGCGAACGCCCAACGCTACGCGCTGACCCAATACACGATTACTTGGGCCAACGACGCCGCCGCCTACCCGGGGCGCAACCCAGCCGACTGGCGTTTCCTGGGTTCCAACAACGACGGCGCCTCCTGGGCGACCTTGGACATCCGCACCAACCAGGTCTTCACGGCCAACTTTCAAAAGCTGGCTTACAGCTTCAGCAACACAACCGCGTATAGCGTTTATCGCTTCCAAATTGATCGGGTGGCCAATCCAGTCCAGGCCGATGCCATGCAGTTGGACGAGCTGGAGTTTCTGTTCGTTCCATCCCCGTATTCGTATTTCTGGACGTTTGGCGATGGCGCCACCTCCACAAACCAAAATCCGCTATACACCTACGCTGCCAACGGCATTTACACGGCCACTCTGGTGGTTTCAGATGGCCTCTCGACCGCGACGAACACGGTTGCCATTTATGCCGTCCCTCCGGCGATGACGGTTTTGCAGTCCGGGGCAGGTGTGCTGACCTTGGGTTGGCCGGGGTGGGCCACCGGCTACACCCTATACAGCACCACCAATCTTGCGCATCCCATTGAGTGGTCGCCGGCAACCGACGCCGTCCTCTCGACTAACGGCGGCAACATCCTGGGCGTGTTGCCCGTCACGAGCACCACCCGGTTTTTCCGTCTTTCAAGTCCAACTCAATGACCGGGAATTCACGGAAGCCCTGCGGGCGCGCAAACCCCGGACTTTGCACCCGCCGTGCCTTTGCTCTTCCCTTTCTTCCTCCACCCTCCACAATCCACCCATGAACGTCATCGCCGTCCGGGCTCTCAACCTGCATAAGAGCTATCTCCTCGGAGCCACCGCCGTCGGGGCCTTGCGCGGAGTGGACCTGACCATTGAGCGCGGCGAATTTGTTGCCTTCATGGGCCCTTCCGGTTGCGGCAAAACGACCTTGCTCAATCTCATCGGCGCAATCGATACGCCGTCCCGTGGGACGCTCTGCGTTGATGATGTCGCCCTCGAGAAGCTCTCCGAGGACCAACTGGCTGATCTCCGGCGCGATCGTATCGGCGTGGTTTTCCAGTTCTATAATCTTTTGCCTACCCTCTCCGCGCGCGAGAATGTCGAGCTGCCTATGCAATTCAAGGGCGCCGACCGCCGCGAGCGCCGCGAACGCTCGATGTCCTTGCTGGAAAGGGTTGGCCTTAAAGACCGCGCGGACCATAAACCCGCCGAGCTGTCCGGCGGTGAACAGCAGCGCGTCTCCATCGCGCGCGCGCTGGCCAACCAACCCGTTCTGGTGCTGCTGGACGAGCCAACCGGCGACCTTGATAGCGTGACCGGGCAGGGGATCATGGCGCTGCTCCAGGACCTGAATCAGCGCGAGAAAGTCACCTTGTTGGTGGCCACGCACGACCCCATGGTGGCCGAAGCCAGCTCCCGGATTATCAAACTCCGCGACGGGTGTGTGGAGAGCGATTCCCGCGCCTCATGAACGCTTGGCTTCTTTACGTCCTGCGCAATCTCGGCCGCCGCCCCACCCGCACGATCATTGGCGCCCTCGGCATCTTCCTCACCATCGCCCTGCTTACCGCTATTCAGATCGGGCTTGACTCGGTTTCGATGTCTTACATCGACCTGGTCGCCCTTCAGGCCGGCAAAGCCGACATTATCGTCTCCCGTCCCGGCAGCGATTTCCTCAATGCCCCGCCCTTTGATCCCACAGAAGTCCGCTCGCGACTCGAACACAATCTGCAGCTCCAGGGGCTATCGCCTCGCCTGCTCGGCATCGTTCAGGCAGGCCTCCGCGGCGAAGAACATTACGCCGTGCTCATCGGCCTCGACCCACGGCGCGAACACGAACTCGACATTTCTGGCATCGTCCCCGAGCCCTCTCTCGCCGCTCAAACCTGCGCCGTGTCCAAGCCGCTGGCTGAAAAACTCAAAGCCAAATCCGGGAACAAGCTCTCCCTTCGTTCTCCCAACAACTCCGCCGAACTCTACTTGCCGGTCGAAACGGTGCTGGACCGGCAGCTCCTCCTTCCGCAGCAGATCCAGGATTATGTCGTCGTCAACCTGGCGGCTGCTCGCGAAATCCTCGGCGAACCGGATCGCGTGCATCTCCTGGCCGGCGCCTTCCGCAATCCGCGCTCCTACTACGACGCCCGCGACCTCCACCGCAGCGTGCTCCGGCTCAAGGAAGCCGGTGCAGGCATTGCCGCCGATCTCGGCATGGAATTCGATGTCCGCCTCCCCAAAGCCGCGGCCATCACCGCCTTCCAGGATTTCACAGCGCCCCTGCGCGCCGTCTTCGGCGTCTTCGCCCTCCTCGCTCTCGCGATCACAAGCCTGCTGATCTATTCCCTGATTTCCGTGTCCGTGGAGGAGTTGATCCGCGAATACGCCATCCTTCGCACGCTCGGCGCCAAGCGCCGCGACATCTTTCGCCTCGTCCTGAGCGAATCGGTCCTGCTTTGTTGCTTCGGAGTCGTGCCCGGGGTATTCGCCGGCGCCTTTTTCGCCAAACTGATTGTCGCCCTTGTTGGTCTCGCCATGGGCGGCAAGGCCGCCGCCATCAACCTGGAAATCAGCCCTGCCACACTCTGGCTCACGCTGGGCGGCGGGGTTGCCCTGTCGATCGGCAGCGCGCTCATCCCCGCGCTGCACGCCACACGCTGGCCCATCGTCGATGCCCTCGACCCGCTCCGTCGGGGCCAGATACCTCCGGCGCCAATCACGGAAGGTCAGGTCAACCGGCCCCTCGTCATTACCGGGTTCGTTCTTTCCGCCCTCTCAGTGGTGGTCTTCTTCGTCCTCCCCACCGCGTTGCTGTCGGGCAACCCTTCCCTCATTGGCGCCTTGGTTCTTTGTCTCCTGGTCTCCATCCTCTTGGGCTTTACGCTCGCGATGGTTGGCGTGCTCCCCTTCCTCCAGCGCCTCCTGCTCTACTTCCTGGGCTGGTCTTTCGGACCCACCGCCGAGCTGATCGGACGCAATCTCGAACGGCACCGACGCCGCCATACCACGACCGCTCTCCTGTTTACCCTTTCGGTCTCACTGGTCATCTTCATCGCCAGCCTGGTTGCCCTTTGCAGCCGCACCGCCCTGGCCTTGGTCGAACATACCAACGGCGCCGACCTCCGCATCCATTCTGCGCACAACTCGGAATCTCTGAAGGCCGACCTCGTCCGACTTGATGGCGTCAAAGCCGTCTCCGAGGTCAAGTTCCTCCACAGCCGCTCTGATCTCGGCATCGCTTACGATGTCGTCGCCAGCGACCTCGTGGGCATGAAGCACCTTTGGATGGTTCCTTTCGGCGTTGATAGCAATCTCGCCGATGTCCTCTACACCAACCAAATCGTTTGCGAAGCCGGAACGCCGCAGGCGCTCTCGACGCTCGCCGAGCGCGTCGTCAACCGCGAGATTGCCTCACCCGCCACCAACGCGGTCTCCTCCCTGATCCTCAGTCTCTCGGCCGCGCGCTACCTTGATGTCTCCGTCGGCGACCTGGTGCAGCTCTCTTTCCGGCTTGGCTCCGAGCGCAGCGACGCCCGCTTTCATGTCACGGCCATCTCCAGTTCCATGCCGGGCCTCGAAAACTTCCGAGGCCGTGTGGCTCACGCCGTCGGGTCCGGCCTGCTGATGTCGCTCGCAGACTTTAAACGGATGACCCGCTCCGCCCCTGCCGATGCCTTCCAGACCCTCTATTTCATCAAGGCCAACGGAGATGCCTCGACCCAGAAGTCGGTGGCGCGCCGCATCCGTGAAGAGTTTGATGTCCGCTACCGTTTTGGCGTCCAGTGCGCTGCCGAACAAAAAGAGCAGGCCCGCATTCTCTATTGGGCGACTCAGGTCTTCTTCGGGCTGCTCCTTGCCGTCGCCATCGTGATTGCCGTCTTTGCCCTGATCGCCTCCATGGCCAGCACCGTCCTCGAACGCCGCCGTGAAATCGGCGTGCTCAAAGCCCTTGGTCTGCGCCGCAAGCAGCTCTTCCGCCTGTTCCTCGGCGAAGCCGTCGTCCTGACTCTTGCCTCCGGCATCGCGGGTGGCGCCATCGGCTTCACGCTCGCCTGGCTCTTCGTCCTCCAGGCCTCCGCCCTCATGGAGCTCGCCACCGCGTTCACAATGCCCTACCTGACTTTCCTCGCCACCCTGGCGATCAGCATCTTCGCCGGCACCCTTGCCGCCTATCTCCCCACCCGCACGCTCCTGCGAAAATCCGCCGCCGAAATCCTGCGCTTGTGAGTGGTTGCAATACGCGGTCTGGACCTCCAGGTCCTGCCGCCACCCGCTCCAGCGCCAACTTGCGGACAAAAATGTCCGCGCTCCGGGGGGTGGTTGCATTACGCTGGCCGATTAGAAGGGTAACGGACTTTCCGTGCCTCGCGGGGAAATATTGATGAGCTGATTACCCACCCAAGTCGTTGTGTATTCGGTGCCATCAACTGATTCTTTCTCGACCTTGCACGGAACGTCAAACGTCACGCAGCCCTGGGCACCGGGCTTCAGGCGATCAATTACGATGTAGCCTGATTTCAGTTCCACCGGTCGAACTTCCCGGTTCACTGAAAGCCGAATCGTCTTCGCATCCACCCACGGAGGGATGCGAACCATCAGAACATTATTGGTGTTGGCGATGAAGTTGAGTTGCCCGCAAAGGGGCAAGTGGCTGAAAATCTCGAAGTATTTGTTGCGGCAATCGAACAGCAGATTGACCCGGGTGACATTTCCTGTGGATTGAATCATGGAATTCCAGCATTCACTCATGGCATGAACCGCGCCCGAGGTGATGTCCAACGTAGAGATCGGCCAGTCACCCTGGGACATTCGGTCATTGGGAAACTGCATGGCGTATCCGCCAATGCTGCGACGGAGGACATTGCGTTGGGAATCGTTCGGAGGGTTCAGCGCGTCTTTAAGGATGCGCGACAACTCGCGCTCGCGATGCTGCGCGGAAAGAAGCATCCCGCGCAGAAACCGTTCCGCGAGGTCGTAATAGGAAGAATCTACCGCCGCACCCAGGAGCAACGCCGCGCGAATGATGTCCCCGGTCTGATTGATTTCGCCCCGGCCAATAACGTCAGCCGGGTGCTCTGGCATTACTTCATCTCCCCAGCCCCACGAGCTGAAATACTCCGGCACGCCTGCGCGCATGACACGAAGGCACTGATCGAGCATCTGTTGATCTGCGGCGAAAATTGCGTAGTCGATAATCCCACTCAACGAAGACGTAATGGAGTGAATGTGACCTGACGAACGCGCCATTGGCGCAAAGTGGCCGTCCTCGGTGAACCCGGTTTTGAGTCCTTGGCGCGCATAGCCCGCGGCCAACTTGAGAGCCAGCGCGCTTTTGGTGAGACGATGGTATTTCAGCAGCGGGTCCACCATGCGCGCCGCGTTCATGATACTCACCCCTTCCAGCCGTTTAGCGAAACCTTTTTGGTAAGCGAGGTCCGCTGACCAGCGTCCTTCGGGATCGGTCATCGCCTCCAGCGATTGGAGCATCCGCTCCGCTTCCGCGCGCGCCCAGGGATCATCCCGTTGAGCAATCAAGCACACCAAACCGTAGAGGCCTTCTCTCATGCTATGGAACTCAATAAATCGCTGGTTGTCGCGCTGGGGATCAACGTACGAGTTCAGGTGATTGGGATCGTCGAACGACTGTTTGCAGTAGCGTCGCAGAACTTCCACGCCATCCGACTGGATTGGAAGGCCGGTTGCTTCCTCTGCCGCCAGGATGCCCAACAGGCATCTCCCCACGACGTGCGGGATGCCGATGTTCAGCGAGTGGTGCATCTCGCCGATGCCGTCTTCTCTGCGGTTGGAATAGAAGAACGGCTCGTCCGCGCGATCCCGGTCGAACAAGCTGGTCAGGTGCTCGACCGACAGCGCGATGGCTTGGCGCAAATCTGTCCGGATGGGAAGTCCCACCAGCGGATTCTCTATCGTGTTGATGACTCTCTGTGCGGCAGGGGTCTTGAGGAACACATCGATGGCAGGCCACTGCTCAAGCAGCTTGGCGGGCTTGACCACAGCCGCACGGTTGAGGGGACTGGCCGCCGTCGGGGATGCGGCCAATGCCTCTCCGGCTTGCCGTTCCTTGTCTCCGACCTTGAGAGTGGCCTCGATCATCGCAATTTCCGCTGGCGGCAGAATGCGTTCATACAGCAGGACCTGGCTTATCAAGCCGCTGAAATATTGACGTTCCTTCCCATCGTACATTCGCGCGCCGATACGCAACGCCTCGACCTGTGTCGTTGCGGGCCGGACCGGTCGCGTCATTTGCTTTTCGCCGTCAACGCGCACGCGGATTTCCTCCTGATCGCGTTCAACCACAATGACGTGGAGTCCGCCCAACAGGAAGGAGGCGGTCAATTGATTTACCTGGCCTGCCAGGCGGCCGGCACCTTCGACGCTCAAGGAATTGAAGCGACTGGTCGTCTGAAACAGATCGACTGTAAATCCAGGGTCGTAGTCATTGCCGTGAGCACTGCAACCGGTCACCAACCCGCCGCCGGTGTTCGATGGAAACGGCGCGGCAACTACTGCGAGCGTCCAATTCTTCATCGGGTGATTGAACTGCCCGTCGGCCAACACGTCGGCCCGACCGTCGAATCGAAGGGCGGGGCGCAGTCCCGATTCCGCAGCGTTGAGGTACCGTGGATAGTGGTCCTTTCGGCTCTTGAATTGATTCTGAAATCCCGGCGCCTGGTTTCGCCAGGAGTCCACCAGTCCGTTCGTGAGCGTCAGCGATGAGGCGACGGCGGCATCCAACCAGAGAACCAGGCCGTTGGAGGGCAATTCCGCTGCGTTGGTTTGTTCGGACTGGAGCAGGCCCGTTGTCAACACCACGAGTGCTGTAAAGCCAGCAATTTGTTTTTTGATCATGTCGTGCAAGTGCCGGCAAGGGTTTCCAATCGCCCGCGCAGCGTCAAGCCTCTGACCCTGGAGCGGCATGTTTATAGCTGAGGCGCTCCCCCGAGAACCAAGCTCCGTCAGGAGCGGCATGTCGGATTGAAGAGCAGACGAATGGTTCCATGCCGCTCCTGACGGAGCTTGCGGAGACCGTTGTTGGTTGCGGTTCCTATAAACATGCCGCTCCTACGGAGCTGGTGGTGTCCTGGCGATCCGTCTCAGTGTCCGAGCGCCAATGGAACAAAGTGTTTGGTGTGCTCAAAGTGCAAGACACGACACCCGTAGTTAATCATCGTCCGCCTTCGGTTCGTTGGCGAGAACCAAGCCGAGCTGTTTCAAGCCTTTGCCGTGGCCGCCGACGAATTCGGACGGGTAGGGGGCATCACCTTTGACAGTGAACCAGATGTAGCGATTGAAGGTATCTTCGTTGATGCGGTCGGGTTTGGTGAAGTCCATTTTCTGGAGTTTCCTGGCCCAGTGTTTTTGTTTGGGCGATGTAGTGGTT
>Ga0194053_10001578_pt1 | contig 14442 bp, 8 predicted proteins | sample SepL228m_MetaG_FD_161684 | JGI IMG/M metagenome (GOLD analysis project Ga0194053, IMG submission 161684) | Anoxic zone freshwater microbial communities from boreal shield lake in IISD Experimental Lakes Area, Ontario, Canada - Sep2016-L227-8m | ecosystem: Environmental > Aquatic > Freshwater >... | reverse complement strand
GGTCCGGTATTTTTCCAGACATCTTTTTTTTTTAAATTATCCTCTCCAGGGTCCTGACTCATTCGTGCCAAGGAATGTAAGTGCGTTCTTTCCGTACTCTACGGGTGCATAGTGGGACCCGGCATGCGGGAGTCCCTTGAACCGCACGAGCCACGAGCCATTGATCTGGCCGGCTATCTGAATCGCAACAGGATCCGGTGTCAGGACATCATCCGTACCCACCACGAGCATGACATCCTTGTGGATCCCGGAAAGCCCGGACCAGGACCCGTTCCATGCGAGGTTTGCCTGTGCCTCTTTACGGACACCCTGAGGCTGTGTAGGATCTGCGGCTGATGCCTCGAGGGTTCCGAGTAGTTTTTTGGTCTCTGGAATCCGGATGCTGTAGGTCACAGAGTCCAGGACCAGCTTCTGTACACGTTCTGGATGAGAGATGACCAGCTGCTGGGAAACTGAAGATCCCATTGCAACTCCGTACACATGCATACTGTCATAGCCAAGAGCGGTCATAAGCCCGGCAGCATCATCTGCGTACTGGGACATTGTTGGTGTCGCATTATTGTCCCCACTGTATCCCATCCCACGGTGGTCATAGATATAGACATGGTATTTTGTGGCAAGGATACCTATGAACGTCTGGTTCCAGTCATACATACTAACGCCAAATCTCTGGACCATCAGGAGGGGTTCACCGGCACCGAATTCACGGTAACCCAGAAAAACGCCATTGACCTCTGCATACTTAACGGGCGTTGCGTTAAACGAAACTGCCGTATGTGGCTGGACTGCCGGAGTTGCATGAGCCGGGCGGGTACCGGAGGTATCCGTACATCCAGCCACCGCAAGAAGGCAGATAGTGACGGTGATTGCGACAATTGACATCCGTGTATGGTTCAAAGGAAATACCTCGTAACCGATTCATCAGGAGGAAAAACCGCGTTGTCATTTATTGGACGAAACCGGAAAATAATACTTCGCAGTCGCGAGAAAAACAAAAAAAATAAGGTAAAAAAATCTTTCCCGTGATCCATTCCCTCAATTGCGGCATCGCATATTTTACTGGGTTTCCCTCAAGGCCGATTCACGATTCCACATCGGAGATCCGCCAAGCCACTCTCGTGCATATGGCAATACATGTGTCCGATAAAAAATTACGGTTCATTTCATTGTCATTTGAATTTTTATGCGTTATCCACATTATTAAATCATCCCGACTTTGATTAAAAACTCCATTGTACCTTTAACCGGTGTAATTCGCATTAGTGTGCAGGTTGCAGTTCCAAAAGCTTTAGAAGAAAAGGAAACCCTTGGGAATCGTGAATTTCCTTTATCCGGGCTTTGTATCTATGAATATCTGATTCGATCTCCTGCGAGTCAGAAATAAATGACCGGGAAAATTTTTCAAGAATGTAGAGTGTCTTTTGGGCGTTATAGAACTCATCGATCATGTGGTGATCGTGAATTTTATTTTTCAGGCTCTCAACTTCTGCCCGGGATTTTGTAAAACATCCCATTATACTGACCAGAGTTGTTGAAAGATCCGATAATTCCTGCGGTTTTACGAGATAATCCTCGATATATTTCCCATACAGGTTGATCTCTTTCAGATCCGGTAGTTTTCCGGAACACATCGAAACGGCCAGTGCCCGCGTTGCCGGATTCTTTTTTATTGCACAGAGCGTCTCCCATCCGTCCATGTCCGGCATCATAATATCAAGGAGAATAATATCAGGGCGCACGGTTTTGAGCATTTCGATACCCTCCCTACCTCCCGGCGCTGAGTGAATGGTGTGACCTGCCATGCTGAGGAAAATGGTGAAAATTTCCCTGAGGTCATCATTGTCGTCAATCAGTAAAATGACACTCATTGCAGATCATTCTCCTGTTGCTGTTCCTGGAGGGACTTATTGAACATAGGGCGATGTTTTAAGAAGAACTGCTGGACCTTTTCAGATTCCAGCCAGCCCATATCGAGCTGGGTCACAAGGTTGTCAATAATCCCAACCTGTTTATTGATCGCATCACTGTATTTCGTCTTGTCTAGTGACAGGTAGCCTTTGATTATCTGGAGCGGGTTCCGGATCTGGTCGTTTAGGATCTGAAACTTTTCCATATTTTGTCCAATCTGTGAGATCCCCTCATTTTTTAATTTTTCTTCCAGTTGTTTCCGGTGAGTGACATCGTGAGACTGGATGACAATTCTCATATCGGTTCCGGTTCTGTCGGCGACAGGATACACCAGTGTCTCAAACCACCGGTTATTCCATTTCTCTTCAAAATACGTCGGCCTTCCCGTAACAGGGGACGCGATGATCCGGTCAAGCATCTCATCTAATTCTGGTGAGTTGTGAAGGTCCCCAATCACCTTTCCGACAAGTGCCTCAGGCATCTGTCCCAGTTTCTTTGCCATGGATTTATTGATGGCGATAATCTTTCTCTCGCTGTTGATCAGCACAAGGTCATCCGGAACCGCATTGAGCAGCGCACGTATGGTTTCGTCGCGCTCTCTGAGCTGCCGTTCGATCGCAGCGTTATAGAGCGCGATCTCAATGGCGGTCTGGATCTGCCGTTCATTGAAGGGCTTTAAGATATAGCCTGACGGTGTCGTCTTTTTCGCCCGGTCAATGATTGCCTGGGTGGCAAATGCCGTGACGTAGATAACCGGGATGCCCCACCGCGAGCGTATCTCTCCTCCCGCAGTGATCCCATCCATCGTGCCAGACAGGTTGATGTCCATCAGGACAAGGTCCGGGCGCTGTTCATCAGCAAGGGCAATCGCTCCCTCACCGGTGTCTGCTACACCAGGGACTTCGTACCCAATCCCGTTGAGCATCTCCCTCATATCATCGGCAACCAATGCTTCGTCCTCGATAACAAGGATCCTGATCTTTTCAGTCATATTTCACTCACTCTTTGTTTGATTCTTGCATTACCTGGAATTGAAAAATCGTAAAATGCATTCCCTTCACTTTGTCCGTACTGCTCAACATATTCCCGGTCTGTATTACCTGCAGGTATAACCAGAGGTAAAGCAGGTCGATGACACCCTTGCTCAGGAACAACTCCTGCCACGAGATCTGCACCGGTGTCCTGTGCAACAAAGATGACACGATCACTTTCTTGGGTCATTCTGCTGCACCCACCATGATTTTCGATTCATGCGTTTTTGGGATTATAAACACAAACTTCGTACCATTTGTAACGTCGATCGTCACGGTGCCATGGAGCTGGCGGATCAACAAATTTACAAGCCGGAGCCCAAGCGACTTCTGATTCTCCAGCGTGATGTCAGGCGGGATCCCTGCACCATCGTCGGCAACAATGAACGTCAGCGCAGCCGGATTTTCTGATGCGGAAATTGTAATTTTACCACCTTTTTTCTCATTGAATGCATACTTTAAGCTGTTGGTGATCAGTTCATTGCTAATGAGACCAAGTGGAATTGAGGTATTGATATCCAGATAAATATTCCGGATATTAAGTTCGAACCGGATGTCATGGTTTGCTGCCTCGTACGTATCGAAGAGTCCTGATCCCAGCGCACGGAGGTAGTTCCCCAGATTGATATGGGAAAGGTCTTTGCCCTGGTACAAGTTCTCGTGGATAAGTGCCATCGAACGTACCCGGTTCTGGCTGTCTTTTAAGGCTTCGATCGTATGGGGATCCGTAGTCTTACGGATCTGCAGGTTGAGGATACTTGTGATGATCTGGAGGTTATTTTTGACCCGGTGATGGATCTCTTTGAGGAGGGTCTCTTTCTCCGCAAGCGATGTTTCGACCAGTTCAGTCATAATCTTTCGTTCAGTGACGTCTCGTGCTGACGCATAGATGAGATTCCCTGCGGGAAACAGTCGCCACTCGATCCAGCGGTACGACCCGGACCTGTGACGATAGCGGTTTGTGAACTGCAGGACTTTTTTACCTGCACTCAGTTCAGACATCGCAACAAGAGACTCCTTCATGTCGTCAGGATGGACAAAATCAAGGAACCGTTTCCCCTCAAGTTCGGCAGGGCTGTATCCGAGATCCGATTCCCACTCACGGTTCAGGCGACGGAAATGCCCGTCTGTGTCCGCGATAAATAGCAGGTCGAGGGTATTGGTAAAGTACCCGTCCAGTTCTTCGTTTTTCAGGCGTAGCGCCTCTTCTACCAGTTTGCGTTTATTAATATCCCGGATGTTGCACTGGATGACCTTCGTACTGTTTACAGCATAAACGTTACTGAGGAATTCCACGGCTATCTTCCGGCCATCATAGGTTTCAAGCGGTAGATCTTCGTACCGGATATATTCCTTCCGTTGCAATTCTTCGAAGTTGTCTTTGTTGGCAACGATGTCCTTGAAAACCCCGAGCTCCCAGATTTTCTTGCCAAGGAACTGTTCACGCGAGAATCCTAGCATTTCGATTAAAAACGGGTTCACTTCCACGATCTGACCCGTGTCGGCATCGAGGATGAGAATGCCGTCCTGGGCTGTCTCAAAGAGCCGCCGATACCGCACCTCAGAGGCCATTTGTGCCTCTTCAGCCAGTTTGCGCTCGGTATTGTCCCGAATATTGCACTGAATTACCTTCGTACTGTTTACAACATAGACATTACTGACAAACTCCACTGCAATCTTCCGGCCATCAGCAGTTTCGAGCGGCAGATCTTCGTACCGGATATATTCCTTTTGTTGCAGTTCTTCGAAGTTGTCTTTGTTGGCAACAATGTCTTTAAACAGCCCGATCTCCCAGAGTTTCTTTCCGAGGAACTGGTCACGGGAGAACCCAAGCATGTTAATTAAAAACGGGTTCACTTCGACGATCTGCCCGGTATCGGCATCGAGAATGAGAATGCCATCCTGAGCCGTCTCAAAGAGACGACGGTACCGGGTCTCAGTAGCATTCAGCGCAACTTCGATTTTTTTCCGGTCGGTGATGTCACGGATGTTACACTGGATGACCTTCTTGTTATTCACCATGTAGACGTTACTCACGAACTCAACGGCGATATTCCGCCCATCGGCAGTTTCAAGCGGCAGATCTTCATACCGGATATATTCCTTCCGTTGCAACTCTTCGAAGTTGTCTTTGTTGGCAACGATATCCTTGAAAACCCCGATATCCCAGATTTTCTTACCCAGAAACTCTTCTCTGGAGAATCCCAGCATGGTAGTTGAATAAGGATTCACCTCCACGATCTGCCCGGTCTCGGCATCGAGAATGAGAATCCCGTCCTGAGCCGTCTCAAAGAGACGACGGTACCGGGTCTCTGTAGCATTCAGCGCAACTTCGATTTTCTTCCGGTCGGTGATGTCCCGGATGTTACACTGGATGACCTTCTTGTCATTCACCATGTAGACGTTACTCACGAACTCAACAGCGATATTCCGCCCATCGGCAGTTTCAAGCGGCAGATCTTCATACCGGATATATTCCTTACGTTGCAACTCTTCGAAGTTGTCTTTGTTGGCAACGATATCCTTGAAAACCCCGATATCCCAGATTTTCTTACCCAGGAACTCTTCTCTGGAGAATCCCAGCATGGTAGTTGAATAAGGATTCACCTCAACGATCTGCCCGGTCTCGGCGTCGAGAATGAGAATCCCGTCCTGAGCCGTCTCAAAGAGACGACGGTACCGGGTCTCTGTAGCATTCAGTGCCACTTCGATTTTTTTCCGGTCGGTGATGTCCCTGATGTTGCACTGGATGACCTTCTTGTCATTCACCATGTAGACGTTACTCACGAACTCAACAGCGATATTCCGCCCATCGGCAGTTTCAAGCGGCAGATCTTCATACCGGATATATTCCTTCCGTTGCAACTCTTCGAAGTTGTCTTTGTTGGCAACGATATCTTTGAAAACCCCGATATCCCAGATTTTCTTACCCAGGAACTCTTCTCTGGAGAATCCCAGCATGGTAGTTGAATAAGGATTCACCTCAACGATCTGCCCGGTCTCGGCATCGAGAATGAGAATCCCGTCCTGAGCCGTCTCAAAGAGACGACGGTATCTGATCTCAGATGCAACCTGTGCTTCTTCTGCCAGTTTGCGCTCGGTATTGTTCCGGATGTTACACTGGATGACTTTCTTATTGTTCACCTCATAGACACTGCTGACGAACTCTACGGCAATCCGTTTCCCGTCAGCGGTTTCGATTGGCATATCTTCATACCGGATAAATTCCTTGCGCTGTAATTCTTCGAAGTTTTCTTTGTTGGCAACAATGTCTTTAAACAGCCCAATCTCCCAGAGTTTCTTTCCGAGGAACTGGTCGCGGGAGAATCCCAGCATGTTAATTAAAAAGGGATTTACTTCCACGATCTGCCCGGTCTCGGCATCGAGAATGAGAATGCCATCCTGAGCCGTCTCAAAGAGACGACGGTATCTGATCTCAGAAGCAACCTGCGCTTCTTCTGCTAGTTTGCGCTCGGTATTGTTCCGGATGTTACACTGGATGACTTTCTTATTGTTCACCTCATAGACACTGCTGACGAACTCTACGGCTATCTTCCGGCCATCAGCGGTTTCGATTGGCATATCTTCGTACCGGATAAATTCCTTGCGCTGTAATTCTTCGAAGTTTTCTTTGTTGGCAACAATGTCTTTAAACAGCCCGATCTCCCAGAGTTTCTTTCCTAGGAACTGGTCGCGAGAGAATCCGAGCATCTTAATTAAAAAGGGATTTACCTCAACGATCTGCCCGGTATCTGCATCGAGAATAAGGATTCCATCCTGTGCTGTCTCAAAGAGACGACGGTATCGGATCTCAGAAGCAACCTGCGTTTCTTCCGCATGTTTGCGCTTGGTGATATCACGTGCGATCCCATAAAAACCAACGATCGTACCGGTTTTGTCCTTAAAAGGAACCGCACTTGAAGTGTGCCAGTACCATGTCCCATTGGTATGCTGTACGCGGTACTCGACACCCTCTTGTCGTTGTCCAGTCCCTATCACTTTTTGCAGCCATACCATGCATCTGGGTATATCATCCGGATGGACAAATTTCTGGAATGATTGTCCTGTCACCTGTGTTACTGTGTGCCCCAATAGCGTTGTCCATGCAGGTGAAACGAAAATAAACACTCCCTCTGCTGTAAGCGTGTAGATGATATCGTGACTGTTCTCGATTAACTGGCGGTAATTTTCTTCGCTCTCCCGCAGCGCTTTCTCAGCCCGTTTGCGCTCGGTGATATCCCTTGTAACCCCGATGAACACCTCGTTGCCGTTCCACCGCCCACGGGTAACCTTTGTCTCGACATCAATACGCGAACCATCCTTTGCAAGGACGGGCACCTGGCAGGAAGTAATAGTCCCGGCAATCATCCCTTGTATTATCTGAAGTGCTTCGTCCCGCCGCTCGGGTATATGCAACAGCAGGACATCTGTACCGGTAAGTTCCTCTGAAGTATACGAAAGACGTTTCACTACCGTATTGTTTACGACAATGATGCGTCCCTGCATGTCCAGCACAAAGACCATTTCATCGATCGAGTTGAAGAGAGTCTCTATATTGATTGAGGCGTTTTTTGCTTCCTCTTCGATTACCATCCTTTCTATTGTACTGCCAAGCTCGCTGCAGATAGAGAGGAGCGTCTGTTTTTCCTCTACAGAGATGACATACCTTCTCGTACTGGCGAGGTTCAACGCCCCGATCGCCACACCTTTTGAGAGTAAGGGGATACTGGCTATCGATTGAAACCCATACTTCTTTGAGTGATTTGGAGAGATCTTTGCATAATTTTCACTGATGATTGGTTTGTTTTTTATAAACAGCGTATCATAGGGTTTCGTATCAATGGACACTGTATTTATTTCAGCAAGGAATTCTTTGGGAAGATTTTTGGAATGAACGATATTTGCAGTTCGTGTGGAACGATCCACCATATAGATTCCGCCACCATCGAAGTCAAGCAGGTGCAGCGATTCAGAAAGAATACTATCGAGTAGATGCGCAAGGTCATCTGCCTTGTTTGCCTTGGTGATGATATCATTGAGGATTGATAACATTCGCGACTGGTGTTGCAGCGCAGACTCCGCTATTTTGCGCTCGGTGACGTCGCTGAAAGCCACCCTCACCGTTGGGTTTCCTTCGCTGATACCGGTTATCCGGATGCTTTCCAACTGGGCCGGGAACAGAGAACCGTCCCCCCGTGTTAGCATGAGAGTGGAGGTGATTTTCTTTTCATTCTGCAGCACACTTATAAAATACCGGTCCCACGTTTCCAAATCACATGGTGCAATGAATTTCCTGAACCGTGCATTGTGCAGTTTTTTCCGATCAGCACCCAGGAGTTTCGCACCGGTTAGGTTCACTTCTGTTACCAGTGCCTTGTTATTGAGAGTGAGATAACCGAGTGGGGCAAATTCATAAAGGTCGAGGTACTTGTTCCGCGACTCTTCGAGCTCGAGATGCGTTCTCCTGAGATCTTCTGCCTGCGTCTCGAGCTCGATCTGGTGTACCTGGAGTTCGTGGATCAGTTCTTCAGGGGTCTGGCCTTCCGGGTCAGGAGAACTCTCTGGCGAATCTATAAGTTTTTTTTCTGCTGCTTCACGCATCGAAGGGGTGTCTGTAGAAGAGCCTGTACCCTTATTTTTTTGTCCTGTCGTCTTCTTAGTTGTCATTTCAGTCCCCCATTGCTTCCTATTCCCTCAAACGCCAAGTACCTGTCGGCACCGCGATCTCAAACCGTGCACCTTTGACCGGCTCGCCTGTTTCGCGGATGGGGATGCCTGTGATGGAGAGGATATCCCGCGAAAGTACTAATCCAAGTCCGGTATTCTTCTAAAAAACCCCGTTCGGAGATCTTTTCCTTTTCCCCTGCAACGAGAGATTCAAACACCAGATGAAAAATCACGTTTCTTGCGGATTTTTTCCTGAATCCTTTTTAATTTCATATGGATTGGCTGTATGTGATGTAGTGGTACCTAGTCTTAATGGTTATGATGAGGGTGTGATTCCCGGGTTATTCCAGTAGGTTAGATCATCAGGTATCAGGGGGTATGTATTATTATAGAAAACAAGCCCAGATTGGGCTCCGATTGCCGGGTTCCGGTCCGGAAACCCCCTCTAAAACCGTCTGGTTTTGGCATGTAAAAATAAGTGCCTTAATCTCGCACTTTTTGCCAAAATACGGCTGGATTGGGCTTTAAAAACAAAGGGCGCTAAGGCCCTTTAAATCGCGTTAGGTTTTTCCCGGTGCTTTACCCGTTTTAGGAGAGATCTGCCCTACAAAGGGTCGTTATCGAGGTCGTTTTTTCCGGGGTGTCTGAAAAAAAGGCATTGTGGGCAGGAATAAGAGGGGAGCCAGTCTCGGAGCGGGGGCGAGCACTTAAAAAAGCAAAACTCTCACTTCGGGCTCGTGGCGGGATTAGGTTTACAAAAAATCACCGTGATTCACTTGGTCCTTCTTCCTCACTTGCCAAGCCTGATATTCTCCCAAGCATCATATTGAATTAGAAATAGAGCCGGACACGCCATCGACTCCCCCGCTTACAAAATAAAACCGGTTGACACATTTTTACAGAACCGGTTCGAAATAAAAGGATGATGAAAAGATCCCTCATTTGAGGTTAGGACATGGAAGAACGAATAAATCTCCGGGAACTCATAGACTTTCTGCGAAGTAAAGATACCGAAGCGGAATGGTTTGAGTTTAAGGTCAATTACGCCGAACCCCAAAAGATTGGTGAATACCTCTCTGCCTTAAGCAATTCAGCAGCATTGTCCCATGAGGAGTTTGGATATCTTATCTTTGGGGTCGATAACTCTACTCATGAGGTTGTCGGCACGGAGTTCCAGCCAAAAAAGGCAAAAGGGAAAGGAAATGAAGACCTTGAGCCGTGGCTGAACCGTCTTTTAGATCCCCGCGTGGATTGCGCGATTGATGAGGATGAGATAAACGGGGCACGAATCGTTGTTTTCCGTATTGGGGCAGCACGGGAACGACCTGTCAGGTTTTCCGGTGTTGCACATATTCGTGTCGGATCTAATAATCATAAACTGGTGAATTATCCCGAAAAAGAGAGAAAACTGTGGAGTATTATTCATACAGTTCCTTTCGAGAACGATATCGCCCTCACTGGACAAACAAGTGAGGATGTCTTAAAAAAGATCGATTATCCGAGATTTTTTGAACTTATGAAAATCCCCCTGCCGGATAACCGGGCAGGTATTCTCAGCAGACTTAACGAAGAGAAAATCATACAAAAAGCAAAAGATCAATACTCCATAACCAATTTGGGTGCAATTCTCTTTGCAAAAAATCTCGATGACTTCCCCACGCTCACCCGCAAATCGTTAAGAATTGTCATGTATGATGGGGATGGTCGCCTGAACGCAAAAAAAGAGCATGTCGTCAAGAGCGGCTATGCAACAACCTTTGAATCAACTATTGACTGGATTTGCGATCAAACCCCCTCAAATGAAGTAATCAAGGATTCGTTACGTGTCGAGCAGAAGATGTATCCAAAGATTGCGATCCGTGAAGTTGTCGCTAATGCATTGATACACCAGGATTTCTCTATAACCGGCGCTGGCCCCATGGTCGAAGTGTTTCAAAAGCGGATGGAAATCTCAAATCCCGGTAAACCTTTAATCAGCCCGGACCGGTTCATCGATCATCCTCCCCGCTCACGGAATGAGTTACTGGCATCGATGATGCGTCGCATAAATATTTGTGAAGAGCGGGGCAGTGGCATTGACAGGGCAATTAATGGTATTGAGATTTTTCAGTTACCCGCACCTGAATTTCTTGATGATAATGATTTCATGCGTGTTACACTCTTTGGACATCAGAACATCAGCGAGATGGGAAGAGCGGACAAGATCAGGGCCTGCTACCAGCATTGTTGCCTACGATGGGTATGCCGGGATTATATGACAAACGCAACTCTCCGGAAGCGGCTGGGGATTGACGACCAGAATTATCCTATGGCTTCGCGTGTCATCAAGGATACCACGGATCAGGGTTTGATCAGGCTGTATGATCCGGAGAATAAATCGAACAGGACACGGAAGTATATCCCGTTCTGGTCCTGAATGAGTTTATGTAACGGGCATGTACAGGACCCGGAGAGAAAGGGATAGATTGCCGTTTTTTTCCCGTTTGCTCACCATTTTGGAAGATAGTTTATGTAACGGGCATGTAACTGGCAGGAGAGATCAACGGGCTGTTGTCATTTCATGATATCTGAGATATCGTCTATGTGTGTCATGCGCACATGAAAGGAATGACGGGGATTGTCGTCCGGACCGTGAACCGAGGGTGAGATTTCATCTCGGTTTTACTTCTTTTGCTATTAGTTTTTTGGTTGCTTTTTGTCGGCTAATTGCCATCTGATCGGGGTACTGTTGGGATGGGGGAAAACAAGCCCAATTTGGGCTCCGATTGCCGGGTTTTGGTCCGGAAACCCCCCGTAAAGCCGTACGGTTCCGGAATGTAAAAATAAGTGCCTTAATCTCGCCCTGTTTGCCCATCGTCTCACTGTCCTTTCGGAGATGTTGTACGTCTCTCCGATCTCCTTTGCACTTCGTATCCCCTCATCATAGAATACGACTGCCTTGGTTCTGATTTCCATTGTCGCTTTCAACCTCAAGCACCTGTTCGGTGCTCTTGAAAGCGGACATAAATACTGTCACTATTTTAGGACAGAAACTCTGGCACGCTACAAATATCTGCTCTCTCAATAGGCGGGGTTTTAAAATATTTTTTCAAAAACACTTTTCATTTTCATCTCAACTGCAAAAATCTAAAAACCCTATCAACCGGGCTATGATAATTCCGGTGAGCAGGAAAAGAGCGTCAGTATATGTCATAACTAATTTTTTTGTTGCACATCGCTGAACCGGTACAATCCTGTGGATCTCAAAAAAAACTCTTCCGGGTTTGATGCGATTATTTAAACGATTTATGTGCATATGAGTGATTGCAGGAAACAAAAATCACGGTAGTACCATGCCCCACCATCTGGATATTCCTGATCTGCTGAATCAGTATATGGAGGACTCTGATCGTTCAGAACTGTGGATCACCGTCCAGGATATTCGTATGTATTTTAAGCTGCCGGAATCAAACGGACCGGCAATTTCCGGGTTCCTGAGCAAGATCCATCACGGGCCATTCTTCTCCTGCCGGTATAAAGTTGCAAGGATAGAGAAAATCCGGGACACAATCACTCCCCACCGGATTATCAAGAAATATCTTATCAAGGAACGCCCGGTCCAAAGAATGCATCAGACTACCAATGCCAAAGAATTCATCCAGTAATCCCGGTTAAAAGGTAGAGACCAGCCTTACTTCACCCTGCCAAAAGGGGGAAACAACTCATCCCTTCCGGGGATATACAGAGCGGCTGAATATTCCTCTATGAAATCGATATCCACAAGAAGATCGATATACACCATTTTTTGCGCGATCTCCAGCGCTTCATCCCGTGATTTACGGTTGACCAGTGTGAGATAAGCCCCGGCAACAGAACCGTTCCCGATCGGATGGAATTCTGCATTCGGGAACCGGGGAATTATCCCGAACCTTACCGCATTTTCCACCGAAGCAAACGCCCCGAATGCCCCAGCAAGATACACGTGCCGGATATCTGACACTGTGAGCCGGTACTTCTTTAACAGCACCGCTATAGCCCCGCAGGCAGCAGCTTTCGAATCCAGGAGGTAATCAATATCCCGCTGGGTGATAACAATATCCCGTTCGATCCCGGTCTTCTCGGCAGGGATGAGGACATATTCCAGACATTCAGAACCGGGCCGGACGTTTCGGCACGAATCCACAATCTTTCCGGCAAAATCGAGAATACCGGCAGTCACCATCTCGGCAGCGGCATCAATGATCCCCGACCCGCAGATCCCACGGGGCAGAGCATTCCCGATAACCGTGCACATGGCATCCTTTGTTTCTAAGTCAATCCGCACGTGATCGATCGCTCCCAGCATGGCACGCATCCCCGACCGGATACCGGATCCCTCGAAGGCCGGGCCGGATGCACAGGAGACCGAAGAAAGCCAGTCGCGGCAGCCGAGAACAATCTCGCCGTTGGTTCCAAGATCGATGAAAAGTGAGAGTTCATTTAAGCGGTGCATACCAGCAGCAAGAATCCCGCCGACAATGTCCCCGCCAAGATACCGGCTGACATTCGGCAGGCAGTAGTACCGGGCATTCTCGCCGGCTTTTAAGTCCAGGTCAGCAACCGCTCCGGTCACGGGCTCGCATGAAACCACAGCATCGGTCAACTCAAGATAACGCGGATCCATATTGCAGAGCAGGTGGATCATCACCGTGTTTCCGGCAATCGTCACATCTGCAATGTCCAGCGGTGAAACACCGGTTAAAGAGGTCATCTCCCGGATTACTGCATTGATGCTTCCGACTGCCGCCCGCTTTAGTATATTGCGCTGTTCAGGTGACCGGGCGTACCCTATGCGAGTGACTAACTCCTCACCGTAGGGGATCTGCCGGTTAAGCGCAGAACCGGTTGCCAGAATATCTCCGGTTGCCAGATCGATGAGACAACCTGCCACTGTTGTTGTGCCAAGATCGAAAGCGACACCATACAGCGGGCAAATTTTCTCTTTCCCGGAAAGCGAGATGATCTCCGGGGACTGTCCGTTAAAAGAGATTGTCGCAAACAGTGTGGTATCGGTACGAAGGATCGCATCATAGATCCCCTCGCTCATTATCGGGCGCAAACCCTGGTATCCAGCAAGCCGGATCGTTCCTCCGGCAAACGGGAGGCCGTCCGGTGAGATCCGTTCAACCGCATACCGGGCAATGGATGGGCAAAGGTCAGTTGCACGGGAAAACGAGGCAAGGAGGATTTGTGGGGATTCCCTCCTGCTTTCCGGCGGGATCTGGAACTCGCAGTCCCCGGTCACTACAACCTGGCAGGCAAACCGGACTCCCTGTTCTTCCTCTTCCGGAGTCGGACGCGTTCCTCCAGGCTGGATAACCGTACTACAGATCCCCTTTGTCAGGATGACGCGACATTTCCTGCAAAGTCCCTTGCCACCGCAGATGATCTCAATAGGAATTTCTGCCTGCCGCAGGGCGTCGAGCAGGAAGCTTCCTGTCGGTACGGACGCCATCCGGTCCAGGGGCATAAAGCGGATTTGTGCAAGGGGCTGAATGGGTTCCATGTGTGATCAAGCTGGCGAGATCTCCTGGAATCCATTGCTGGATCCAAAAAGAAAATCGCCGGATCTCTTTAAGGGTTCCTTGGAGGCCAGTGGTCAAGGATCATCTGGGCGATTCCCGATGAATCTTTCGGCCCGACAATGACATGCCACCCGCTGGCTTCCTCGGTATCCCCGCTTAACCGGGACGCAAGCCCGGGGATGATCACGTGCCGGTGGCTGACCAGCTGGTCAACGTGATATTCTCTGAGGGCATTTGCGATCAACTCTGGAGTAAGGTACCGGCCTGCAACCGCACTCTCCACACTGATCCCG
>Ga0194053_10001576_pt1 | contig 14447 bp, 12 predicted proteins | sample SepL228m_MetaG_FD_161684 | JGI IMG/M metagenome (GOLD analysis project Ga0194053, IMG submission 161684) | Anoxic zone freshwater microbial communities from boreal shield lake in IISD Experimental Lakes Area, Ontario, Canada - Sep2016-L227-8m | ecosystem: Environmental > Aquatic > Freshwater >... | reverse complement strand
CGCATACCCATCCTGTTTATGAGGAGGAGGGGGTGGTCCACTATTGCGTGGCAAATATGCCTGGAGCTTACGCCCGGACCGCTACTCAGGCGCTCACGAACGCGACATTCCCGTATCTGGAAACCATGGCGGATCTCGGCCTCGACGAGGCCCTCAAACGTCGTCCGGCCCTCCTGACCGGCATCAATGTCTGGAACGGATGCCTGACCAACAAAGAGGTCGCCTCCGCGCATGATCTTCCCTGGCAGCCATTCCCACCAGCCAGCCCGGTTTAATTTCTGAAAACGAACCTGACGATCGTCGCGTTTGGCGACTCTATTACTGAGGCAAGCATCGGGGTGCCCGATGAAAAGAAAAGGTGGCCGAATGCCTTGCAATCGAAGCTGCAGCGAGATTTCCCGGAGACAAGGGTTATTAATTCGGGGGTTGGGGGAAATTCGGCACGCGAGGCGATGGCCCGTTTTCAAAGTGACGTCCTGGCTCATGATCCGGATTGGGTCGTGCTGGAATTCGGCGGGAACAATGAGGACCTCTCGAATCCTGCCCGGATCGTGAGCTTGGAGGAGTTCGGGGCGCTGTTAATCGAATATAAAAAGAACCTGCCGGCAAAAACGAAAACCGTGATCGTCACGTTCCCTCCGGTTCTCGACGATTTCCATGCGTATGGAAAAATGCTGGCATTTGAAGCGCACTATCAAAAGGCTGGTGGAATCGACAAGTCGGTCGAGCCGTATCGGGAGATGACCCGAGCCTTCGCAAAAGAAAACGGGCTCCCGATTTATGATTTCCATCAGGAGCTGGTCGCTCTTGGTATGGCAAATGGCCGGATGACCTATACCCTGGATGATGGCATCCATCTCACGGAGGAAGGGAATGCCATCCTGGCAGATGGGGTGTTTCAAATCTTAAAAGACATCCTGTTGCCATCCGAAGAAATTGGCGAGGGAAAGCCCTGATCCGCGCGTAAGCACGGCTCTGAAGAAACACGTTCCGTGTTCCTCTTCATTGCGCCTGGCTCTGGCGATCTCGTAGCGGAATTCTGAAAGAATTTCGTTGCCGCCGTTTTATCGATGATTGCTGTGCGCTCCCAACCCCCTGCAAAGCCGACGTGGAGAATATCAACCATGCGGTTTCCTAATAGTGCTGTGAACTGCGCGGAAAGCTGTTCTGCGATATTTTGGAAAATGCAAGATCATACATGTTTTGTGCAGGTTCGTCCATTGGCCCTGGAGCAAACGTTCTGTAGGTTTGGCGCGTTGTCGAAACCCTATAAAAACCTTCTCCATGAAATTACCAGACTGTTCAGCCGCCAGTTCCTTAGAAAATCCTGATCCGCAATCGCCCGCAGCGGGCGAAGGCAAGGTCGAGCGCGAAGCCGTTCCTGCCGTGGTGAATCCCGTCCTCCGCTCGGACCTCCGGACCACGCTTGATCTCAATGGCGAGTGGGAATTTGCCACCGACCCGAGGCTCGCCGGCGAGTCCGAAGGCTGGTATCGACAGGGAAGCTCCCTTCCATCCCCACGGAAGATGACGGTGCCGGGATGCTGGGAAGCCCAGGGGGTCGGCGAGCCGGGGGTGAGCCATACCAAAGACGGGAATCTGGCCTACGAGAAGGCCAGCGTCCAGTTGCGGAGCGCCTATACGGGCGCGGCTTGGTATAAGAAGAATCTGACGGCGCCCTCGGATTGGACGGGGAAGCAGATCTGGCTCAAGCTGGGCGGGGTCAATTGCCAGGGTTGGGTGTGGGTGAATGGCGTTTACATTGCTCACAGCTGGGCCTACTGCGGCACCTGGAAGTATGACATCACCGACCTGGTCGCGCCGGGAGCGGAGGCGACCGTTGCCGTGCTCGTCCGCAACGACGTGCCGAGCCGCCGTGGCGAGTCCAATTGCACGCGGGCTTACGGCGGGCTCTTCCGCGGCGTCGAGCTGGAAGCCACTCCTTCGGTTTCCATCGACTACGCCTTTGCCGAGCCGATTTTCGATGAGGCCAAAGTGCGGTTTCATCTGTCGCTCCGAAATGCCACGGAGGTCGCCCCTGCCGAGTTCTACTCGGTGAAAATCCGGGTGACCACGCGCGGCGATCATCGCGTGGCTGGCGAAGTCGCCCTGGCCGTGCCGGTCGGGGCCAACACGCTCACCGGCTTGAGTGCGGAGGTTGATTTGAACCCGTTCCTGCCCTGGTCGCCTGATAGTCCCTCCCTTTACGAGGCGGAGATTGTTTTGCTTCAAGGCGACCGGCCGGTCGACGGATGGGGGGAACGCTTTGGAGTCAAAAAATACGAGGTCCGCGGCGGCGATTACTTCCTCAATAACACCCGGTTTTTCGTGCGTGGATGCAGCGAAAATCATGTTTACCCCGAGACTATTTGCTCGCCGGCTTCCCGGGAAGAACATGCCCGGCATCTCCAAATCGTCAAAGACTATGGTTTCAACTATGTCCGGATGCACTCGCACTGCGAGATTCCCGAGTATTTCGAAGCCGCCGATGAAGTCGGGATCATGACTCAGCCGGAGCTGCCATACTATGGAGCCCGGGGCGGACCGAACCTCAACCATATGTCGTGTGCGCCGGAGACGCCCAAAGTGGATCTGCGGGAATTGGTGGCCCATTACCGGCGCTATACCTCGCTCGCCATCTACTGCGGAGGCAACGAAATGTTCATGCCGTCGCCGCTGGGAGAGGAGCTGTTTCAATTGGCGAAATCGCTGGATTCTTCCCGGCCCTGGCTTTGCCTGGACGGCGGCACCAACAATACTCCGGAAAACTCCGAGTCCGACCATTACGGATACGGGGCAAATCTCGCTCTGTTGGAAGACAAGCGCTGGCCGCAGGTCCGGCATGAGTTTTCGAGCCTCGGAATCTATGAAGATCCCCGGATCGAGCCGAAATTCACCACCGGTTTCGCGCCGAGCCAGTCACTGGAAAAAGTGAAAGCCTTCGTCAGCGGACCCGTCGGACTCGATTGGAGCTGGGCGGATCAATGTTTTGATGCAGGCGGTGCGCTTCAATGCACTTGGAACAAGCTGGTGATCGAGTCGGCGCGGATCGACCCGTTGCTCGACGGATTCAGTTTTTGGCTGATGCTTGACATGTCGCCTATCGGGCAGTGCGGGATCCTCGATACGTTCTGGGGCCGGAAGCAGAGCACGCCGGAAACTTTCCAGCAATTCAACGCCTCGACGGTGATTTGCGCCCGGACGGTCGGATCCGAATTCCCGGAAGTGCTGGGGCTCAATCCCGCGACCCTCATCCATACGGAGGGCGACATCTTGGAGGTGGACTGGGTCGTATCGCACTTTCAAGCACAGCCATTGGTCAACGCCACGATCGTTTGGGAACTGACTGCCGGAAATCAGATCCTGGCCAGCGGCAGCATCGACGGGGTCAACGTCGCGGCCGGTGCCGTGCCGGTCGTGGGCCGGAGCCGGATTGTCATTCCCGCCGTCCCACACGCGCTCAGGGCGACGTTGAAAGCCGGCCTGGAATCCGCCGGTTCGAGCAATTCCTGGGATCTCTGGATCTACCCGAAATTCCAACCGCAGCCTGGCGCAGGAAAAGGGATCGCGGCATCGGCGCGCGCTTACGAGTTCCTCGCCTCGCGCTATCCTGGTGTCGCAAAGCTCGGAACCCCGCAAGCTGCCGACGCCACGCTCATCGTGGCCTGCAATCTCTTGGAGCCGGGAGTATCGGAAGCCTTGGAGCAAGGCCAGCGCGTCGTCTGCCTTTCTCTGCCGGGATACAACCTGCTCAATCCCGGCACGGAGCTGGGCGAGTGGGCATCCGCCGGAGTGAGCAACCAGGCGGGCACGGCCATTGCCGACCACCGCGCGTTTGGCTCATTTCCTCATGGCCGCTTTCTCGATCAAGGTTGGTTCCGATTGGTGGATACCGCCGAAAAGCTCGAGGAGGGCCACGCATTCCGCCATGTGGAGCCGCTGATGGTGGGAATCGGTCGCCACAGCCGCTATGCCTTCGGGATATTGGGTTACCCGCTGGGGTTCAACCTTTACGCGTTCCAGGCCGAAGTCGGCCGGGGCAAATTGCTGGCCTCGGGCTTCAATCTCCATTCGGAAAACCCGGAGTCGGTTTGCTTGCTCGACCAGTTTATCCTCTATGCCCGGTCCGCGGACTTCCAGCCCAAAGGGTCGTTTGATTTGGAGGCCTTGCGCCAACAGCCCAAGACCGTGCCGGCGCTCGACCTGCAAAAAAACAGGTTGGTTGTGGCGAGAAACCAAGCGGGAGATGTCAGCCTCCGCTATTCCAGGCCCGGCTTCTCCATCCGCTATACCCTCGACGGCTCGGAGCCGGCTGCGACCTCTCCCGTTTACGTGCACCCCTTTTCTCTGCGCGATGGAGGGACAGTGAAGGCCTGCCTCTATATTGAAGGCGGGACGGACCAATCCCAAACCGTCACCGCGCATTTTGGTTGCGACCGCAGCTCATGGAGCGTTGTGAAGTTCAGCTACCAGGGGCGCGGCAGCGAGAGAGGGCACGCGGGTGTGGAGAAGTTGCTCAACGACGACCCGGGAACCTATTGGCATACCTGCGGTGGAGGCGTTTCCAAGAGCGCACCTCCTCAGGAGGTCGTCCTCGACATGGGCAGCACCCGCACGCTCAAAGCCTTTACCCTCCTGCCCCGGCAGAAGGAGATGCTCGACGGCTCCGCCGACCGGGCGGGGACGCCCGATGAGTATGAGTTCTACCTCAGCGCCGATGGGGAAGATTGGACGCTTGCCGCAAAGGGTCATCTCAAAGAGCCTCTGGACATGCAGATCATCGCGCTGAAAAAGCCGGAATCGGGCCGCTTTCTGCGCTTTGTCGCGACGCGCGTCGTGGATAATGTCGGATTCGTCGCCGTCGCCGGAATCGGAGCCATTGAAGAAAGCTAATGCAATGATGAAAAATAAATCCTGTCTCATTACAGGGGGAGGTACAGGAATCGGCCGGGCGGTCGCCCAGCGGTTTTCTGAAGAAGGGGCTGACGTCTGGGTGGTCGGCCGTTCGCAGGAAACACTGAATGAGACCGCATCGATGATTGGCAGTAGCTGCATCGCGCGGGTCTGTGATGTTGCCGACGCCGCCGGGCTTGAGGCGGTTGTCGAGTCGATGCCTGCGCTCGACGTGCTGGTCAGCAACGCGGCGGTGAGCTTTGCCGTTGCCCCGCTGGCCGATCCCATCGAGCAGTGGCGTAAAATGATCGAGGTGAACATGTGGGGGGCAGTCAATGCCTGCCGGGCCGCAGGGAAGAGAATGATCCGTGACGGCCGGGGCGGGCGGATCGTGATCGTCAGCTCGGTGCATTGCCAGCTCGCCGAGCCGGGCAGCACTCCTTACGGGATGGCGAAGGCGGCAATCAACCAGCTGGCACGGGGGCTGGCCTGCGAATGGGCGGCCCATGGCATCCTCGTGAATGTCGTCGCCCCGGGATTCGTGCTGACTCCGATGAGCTTTGCCTCGGGCGTAAATGAGCTCGAAAGCGACTGGTGCAAGCAGTTCTTCTTCAATCCCGAGGGCCCTCGCGTTCCGTTGCTCCGAGCGGGCACACCGGAGGAGATCGCTGAGGCGGTCCTGTTCTTTGCCAATCCGCGCAACACCTATTGCACCGGCACCACTCTTACGGTGGACGGGGGCCTGAGCATCAAGTTCTGAGCCCGATGAGCCATCTTCTGCCCGCAGGCGGGGAATTCCATGGGGCATGAACATTCACCCTTGGAAATCAGAATGAATACTCCAACGAAAAACGATGAAAATTGAATCTGTAAATCTCTATTATCTCTCGATGCCCGAGGTGCTCAACATCGGGGATGGAAGCCAGGACGCCCTGCTTGTGCGGGTCGAGGCCGGGGGCATTGTCGGATGGGGCGAATGCGAAACCTCGCCGCTCACCTCGATCGCATCGGCGGTGGCTCCGATGTCTCACAGCGCCTGCAAGCCGGTTCTTGCTTCGGTGCTTGGCGAATCCCTCAATGATCTATCTGACATTGCACGCATCGGCGACCTCGTGCGGGCGAACAGCTTTGACCAGCTCCAGATGGACCACACGCTCTCCGGGATCGATATCGCCCTCTGGGACTTGATGGGGAAAAAGCTCGGCGAGCCCACCTGGCGGCTGATCGGCTACGATAAGCCGTGCCGCAAGCGACCATATGCCTCGGTGCTCTTTGGCGATACCCCGGCGGAAACCCATTCCAAGGTCAGCGGCATCCGCCAAACCGGGTTTTCAGCGGTGAAGCTCGGCTGGGGGCCGTTTGGGCGCGGGTCGGCCAAGGACGATGCTGAGCAGGTGCATGCCGCTCGCGAGGCCTTGGGGGCGGATGGCATCCTACTCATCGATGCGGGCACCGTGTTTTCAGAAAATGTGGCAGCTGCCGCCGAGCGCCTTCAGGCCTTGTCTGAAGCTCGGGTGCATTGGTTCGAGGAGCCGTTCCATAACTACGCTCTCGATGAGTATGGGCAGCTGGCAAAAACTTCTCCGCGCGTCGCCCTGGCCGGCGGGGAGGGCTCGCACAACGCCCACCAGGCGGTGCAGATGATGAGGCAAGGCGGGGTCCGATTCATCCAAGTCGATACGGGCCGCATCGGCGGGATCACCGCTGCCAAGCAGGTGGCCGATCAGGCGGTCGCCCTTGGCGTCACCTACGTGAACCATACATTTACTTCCGGGCTGGCGCTGGCCGCCTCCCTGGTTCCCTTCGCTGGCCTCGAAGACCATGTCATCTGCGAATACCCGGTGGAACCGAAACCCCTGGCGCGCGAACTGGCCGGAAATCCCTTCCCTCTCGACAGGGATGGAATGATCGCCCTGAGCGATGCCCCAGGCCTGGGCGTGGAAGTCGATGTGGCTGCGCTGCAAAAATACCTGGTTCCCGTGGAAATCCGGGTCGGAGGCAAGGCGATTTACGAAACCCCAAACCTGAAATGATATGATGCGAAAAACCGTTTTAGCCGTCGGGGCGCATCCCGACGACATCGAGTTCCTCTATTCCGGCACGCTCCTCCTGCTGCAGAAGCAGGGGTGGGAGATTCACATGTGGAATCTGGCTAATGGAAGCGCCGGATCCAAGACGCTGTCCGCCGAGGCGATTGCTGCCAAACGTTGGGAGGAGGCCCGAGCCTCCGCCCGGATTCCAGGTGCCACGATGCATCCTCCGCTTTTTCAGGATCTGGGGATTTTTTACGATGCCCCCTCGCTCGCCCGTGTTTCCTCGGTGGTGCGAGCCATCGACCCTTCGATCATTCTGACGCATCCTCCCTCCGACTACATGGAGGACCATGAGAACACCTGCCGGCTGATTGTCACTGCGGCAATCGCCAAAGGGATTCCCAACTACCCGGTTGATCCTCCATGCGATGCGAAAGACGGGCCGGTGGCCCTGTATCATGCCCCGCCTTTGGGCTGCCGGACCGGCTTGAATGAACCGGTCTTTCCCACTCTGTTTGTCGACATCGGATCCGTGGTGGATGAAAAAATCAGGATGCTGCTGGCTCATGAAAGTCAAATGGAATGGCTTCGGCAAACCCAAACGATGACCAGCTTGGAAGAGGTTGTTCTGGCCGAGTCGAGAAATGTTGGAAGACTGAGCGGAGTGTTTCAATGCGCAGAGGCGTTCACGCCACACGACCATCGCGGCTACTGCCCCGAGAATTTCAAGCCGCTTGAGGAGGCTCTCGGAGCGAATGTCTTCTACAAGCCGCGGACATGAACCGAGGCGCAGCCCCGATCAAGCTTGAGAACCCGATTGCCGATGGGATCGTCCAGCATGAGTTTAACTCTTCATTTGACGGGTCCCCGCAAACCTTCCTGGAAAAGGGTTTTTGCCAGACAGCGCCAAATGGCGAGCGGTTGGTGATCATATATCTGCACGGCGCGCTGTCGCACCAAGAGCAGGGAATGACCTCCGGAATTTACAGCGGGGCCTTTGAACGCTGGGGAGGGGAACTGGCGAAACGCGGTGCCCTCTATATCTGCCCGGAGTATCGGGGAAATTCCTGGATGGGGCCGGCTGCCGAGGCAGATCTTCTGGATATTCTCCGGCTCCTGAGGGAACGATATCCGGTCAGGCGCTTGATCCTTGCGGGTGGCAGCATGGGAGGGACATCGGCCCTGATCTTTGCCAGCCGCTTCCCCAAGGCCGTGGACGGGGTGATCGCTCTTTGCCCTGCGACCGACCCTGTTCTGATGTTTCCTACGTTTCCCAACCATTTTATCGAGTCCTATGGAGGCTCGCCAGAGGAGGTTCCCGGGGTCTATTCCGACAGAACGAGCCGCGATCGGGCGGATGCGCTCGCCGCCCTCCGTGCGGCGATAGTCCACGGTTCCGCCGATGCCATTATCGGAGTGGACCACAGCCGGATCCTTGTCCGCCAGCTTTTGACGCTGGGTGCCCGCTGCCACTACACCGAGATTCCGGAAGGCGACCATGACGCGCCCCTGCAAGTCCCCCTATCTGAGCTGCTCGATTTTGTCATATCCACCAAAGCCCCGGAGCAGGGGTAACCCCTTTGATCAATGAATATCTCCCAAGCCGAACTCCTGATTGACAACCGGGCCACTCATGGCGAGGGGCCGGTTTGGCATGACGGGGTTCTCTATTGGGTGGATCTCACTGGCTGCCGACTCCATGCCTGGACGGAGGCAGACGGCAAGGTCTGCGATTTTCAATTCCAAGAACCTGTCTGCGCCGTGGCTCCCGTTGCGGAAGGACGACTGCTGATCGCATTCGCCAAACGGCTGGCCTACGTCAACCTTGCCGACCTTTGCATTGAGGAAATCTGCAAGATCGAGCCGGAGATCGCGGGAAACCGGTGCAACGATGGCAAGATGGATCCTTCCGGGCGATTCTGGATCGGCACGATGTCGGGCGACGGATCTGTCGAAGGAGCCGGAGCCTTGTATCGCCTGGATGAGGGAAGGCTCCTCACACGTGTGATCGGGGGCGTGACGATCTCCAACGGCATGGGGTGGTCCCGCGACCAGCGGACGATGTATTTCATCGATTCCCCAACCCGCGAGGTCTGGGCGTTTGATTTCGAGCCGACTGACTCGTCGATCACGAACCGGCGCACGGTGGTCACCGTTCCCGACGATCTGGGAGTTCCCGACGGCATGGCCATGGCGGCTGATGACACGCTGTGGGTGGCACACTGGGGCGCAGGGTGTGTTTGCCAGTGGTGTCCGAGGACAGGAACTCTCCTCCGCCGGGTCGAGACCGGGTGCTTGCATACGAGCTCCTGCTGCTTCGGCGGCGAAGAGGGCAGCCGACTGTTCATCACGACTTCCCGCCTTGGCCTCGAAGAGCAGGCGCTCCTGGAAGCGCCGATCTCAGGGAGCCTTTTTCAATTCTTTCCGCAGGCCAACCCTTTATCCCCCAAAACGAAAACGCCATGAGCAAAATAACCGGCATCTTTACCCCGAACGTCGTCCCGTTTTACGACGACCACCGCATCAACGAGGGCGAGCTGAGGCGATATACGAATTGGCTCATCGAAAAAGGCCTCACCGGGCTCTATCCCAACGGAAGCACGGGTGAGTTCATCCGCATCAGCTTCGAAGAGCGCATCCGCGTCGTTGAGATCATCGCCGACGAGGTAAAAGGCCGCGTTCCGATTCTGGCCGGTGCCGCCGAACCAAATAGCGCCATAGTCCTCGAAGCCTGCAAACGCTACGCCGATCTCGGCTGTCGGGCGGTCTCGGTGACCGGGCCCTATTATTTCAAGGTGAGCCAGCACAGCATCGAGCATTACTTCCGCGAAATCGCGTCGAAGTCGCCGATCGACATCCTCCTCTACAACATCCCACAGTTTTCCAACGAGATCAGCCTGGAAGTGGTGAAGCGTCTCGCGATGGATTGTCCCCGTATTGTGGGAATCAAGGACAGCAGCCGTGACATGCCGCGGTTTATGGACACCCTCAACGAGGTGAAGGCCATCCGCCCGGATTTCAGTTGCCTGATCGGCTGCGAGGAAATCCTGCTTCCGGCGCTCCTCATGGGGGCGGATGGCGGGACGATTGCCTCCAGCGGAGTCGCGCCGGAAGCCATCATGAAGCTCTACAACAGCTTTCTCAGCGGCGACATTGCCGAGGCGAAACGCATCCAGTTCAAGCTGCTCGAACTCATCAAGACGATGTTTGCGGCGGGCAATTTTCCGGAGGGGTTTCGCGAGGGAGTCAACCTGCGCGGATTCAAAACCGGCCGCGGACCACAACCAATGAGTCCCCACGAGATGGAACACTTCAACGCCATCCGCAACAAACTCGCCTGCCTGCTCAAAGAATGCGGGTTCGCCGAGGCGGCGGATTCGTGCCAGACAACCTCGGCAAAGGTCGATTCCATGCTGGATCGGATCCGCAAACGTCTTCCGTAGGAATATCCGCATTTCCCATGCCCGTCCTCGCCTTTTCCGAAATCCCGTTTTTAAGCATCACCGCCCTCGTGGCGGATGCCATGCTCAAAGCTGCCGACATCGAGCTGCTGGGGTTCGAGCCTACGGGCGCGGAGACGATCATGATCCGCATTGCCGCAAAAGAACCAGGCGATGCGGAGGCAGCCCTCCTCGTCGCCTCAAGCGAGGCAAAACGTCTCGGCGTTTCCGCCATCACTTCACTGCTGGCACGGCCACACCTGTCCATTCCCTTCCTCAACACCAAGCCGAACACCATCAACCCGCTCTACAGCGGACGCGACGAACTGCGCCCGTCGGATTTTCCCAACAAGACCATGAACAAAAACCAAGCCATCGGAATCCTGGAAACCCAGGGACTCACCGCCATCCTCGAAGCCACCGACGCGATGCTCAAAGCCGCCGATGTTGAACTGGTAGGCAAAGAAAAAATCGGAGCCGCCTACGTAACGGTTATCGTGCGCGGCGACGTGGCCGCAGTCACCGCTGCCGTGGAGGCCGGCGCCCAAGCCGCAGGCCCCCTCGGAAAAGTCATCGCGGCCCACGTCATCGCCCGTCCGCACGAAGGACTCCTCGCGTTGCTGCCCTGAGAAAACCAAATACCTTCAACGTAGAAAATGAAAGATCGCTTTGACTTACTTATTTTTGATTGGGATGGCACATTGGTCGATTCTATTGATTGGATTGTATATTGTGTACAAGCATCTGCTAAAAAATGTGGTTGTGCCACGCCTTCATCGCAAGCGGCGAAGGATATTATCGGACTGAGTATTAACGAGGCGGCGCATAACTTATTTCCACTGGAAGATTTAGTAACTCGTCAGCATTTCATCTTGCATTACGGCGAGCTGTTACCTTCGAAGCAAACGGCCGCTGATGATTTGTTTAGCGGCGTAGCAGCAATGTTATCACTTTTAAAACAAGCGGGTTATCAGTTAGCGATTGCTAGTGGAAGAAACCGTGTTGGGCTGAATAATGCGCTACAAGAAACAGGCATAGGCGACCTTTTTTCTGCCACCCGTTGTGCAGAAGAAACGGCTTCTAAACCGGATCCTTTAATGCTGGAAGAAATTATGCAGCATATTGGTATAAGCTCTGAACGCACTTTAATGATTGGTGACTCGACGCATGATTTACAAATGGCGAAAAACGCCAAAATTGCCTCAATTGGCGTGACTTGCGGGGTGCATCCCTCACATGTTTTACAACAGTTTCAACCTTTGTTCTGTTTAGAGCAGACTACCGGGTTACTCGAAAAACTTGTAGGTTAGGCTGGCGTAGAAATCCGGCAACGCATTCCCATCGTCTCCGACTGATGGGGGCAGGAGCAGGGCGTTCTCGGGGAACGATAGCCACTCGCCCGTGGACAGGCACTCTGTTTCGACCAGCCCGGCCAGCAGTCGCTGTTGAAAACCTACCGCCGTGCGGACTGTTTCGCGCTACCTCACGAAGGGAGTTTCCTGTTGCTTGAGCGGTAATGAGATCATCTTTCTCTCGTTGGCTGATTCGAAGAGTGCCAGCAGGATCTCCAGCCCGGGCAAGACGGTGGAAGCATCCAAGCGGGAGGGCTCGCCGGTTTTGACGGCGTGCAGGATGTCCTTCAAGGCGCGGTCTACGTAGAGGTTTTTGTCCGTGGCTCCGTGATGGAAGTTTTCTTCGGTTTCGAGAACCTCCAAGCTTCCCTTGAAGCAGCCACGGGCGATGCCGCGTTCGCTGTCGAGCGGCGACAGTCGCAGCTCAACGAATCCGTAGTCCCCATCAAACCGGATGACTGGCACGCGCTCCGCCTGATGCTTCCCGGCTTCGACGACCATGCGGGTGCCATCGGAGAAATGCACCGTGCCGGCAAGCTGCGATTCCACCAGAACGCCTTGGTAGAGGGCGTCAGACCATTCCACCGCTCCAAAGACCCGGACCGGCTGGCGGTCGAACGGGACATTCATCACGTTCACGGCGGCGTCAATGAGGTGCGGTCCGAAGTTGATAATCTCATTTCCGGGCTGGCTGATCTGGACCCCGATGAGGTTGCCGATGCGTCCCTCGCCGACCGCTGCTTTGACCCATTCGAATGGCAGGCCGAAGCGGCGTTGAAAATTCACAAACAGGCGCGCTCCGTGGGCCTCGGCCGCCTGGATCATCCGATGCGCGGCCCCCATGGAAATAGCGAATGGCTTTTCGATCCAGAGAACTTTTGCGCCGGCTTCGAGAGCGGCCGCAACCATTGCCTCGCGGTCCGGAGGAAACGCGCAGATACTGACAAATTCCGGACGCTCTTCGGCCAGCATCTTGCGATAATCCTGGTAGCCGCGAGGGCCGGGGAATTCGGCGAGAAAGTCCGCTGTGTTTTTTTCGCTGCGGCTTGCGGCGGCGACCAGATCGACCTCTGCCGCACGCATGGCACGGGCATGGGCGTAGGAAATCGAATGGCCTCCGCCCCGGCTGGGTCCCGTAGGACCGCAACCAATAATGGCAGCGCGCATGTTACTTCCCTCCTTTCCAGTCGATGACGGCCGAGAAAATGCTGCGTTCGAGCAACCCGGCGTATGCCACAGGGGCGTCCTTCCACGGGAAGATCTTGTCCACGAAATCCTGGGATTTCAAACGCCCGGCGCGGATGTGCTCCACGACGCGCTGGCGTTCCTCCACGCCGCGGTCCCGCGGGGTGATAACGAGAGCAGCTTCGCCGGGCAGGCAACCATCGGGCTTCCAGGAGAGCGGTTCCAGATAGTTGGCCTGAAAGACCAACCGGGGCCAGTCGCCGCCATAAAAGCGGATCGGCTCAACTTTATATTCCTTCGCGTAATTCTGGGGCTTTTTGCGGAGAAGCTTAAAGGCCATCTCCACGCCGGGGATGGAGCCGGACGCTTCCACAACGATGTCCGCGCCTCCGTTGCAGATGGTGAGGATGCGGTTGAGAGCATCCGGTTCCTTGGGGGAAACCGCATAGGCGGCCCCGTTGCGAAGCGCGCGTTCCAGGCGGCTGGCCTCAATATCGACCACAATCACGCGGCAGCCGTGAGCCCCCAGCCATGCGGCGGAAAGCGCCCCAATGACTCCCTGCCCAATCACCACCGCCGTCTCGCCCGCCTTCGGAGCGGCGGCTTCGGCACCGCGCAGGCTGATGCTGGCAACTTCGGCCATCACATAATCGAGAGGATTGGCGTCGGCTGGAAGAAGCACCGGACGGTCCTCCCCAACGGTCGAGAGCACCTGATGGCTGGCTTGACCGCCCCACATCGAGTGGGTGCCCTCAAAGGGGGACGGGTTGCGGGAGCTGACAAGATCGCCCACCCGCCATCCGGGAGCGTTTTCACCGATAGCGGTAACCCGCCCCACGGAACTATAACCTGGAATAAATGGAAATTTCTCTGCGGCTCCGTAGTGCCCCGCCAACGTTCGTAATTCGGTGCCTGGAGAAACGGTGGTATAGACGGTTTCCGTCACGATTTCAGTCGGACAACACTCTTTCAAGCGCGCAGATCCAAGCCCGACTTTGTTGATTCCCTCGAAAAGGACGACATTTGCAGAAGTTTTCATAACTCCACCAGCATGGAGGATTTTCCCATTCTGACAACGGCCAGAAATCGGCTATTTCTTCCACTTTCCGGTTGTTATGAAAAATTGCATCGCTACGGTGGCTGATATGAAATCCGGGACGCCCGCACCATTTTCCGGCCGCGCGCAGCAAACTATCTCCCTGCTCAGACAAAGCCCCCTGCGTTTTGTGTGCGGGTGGCGGGGGAACACGAGCGGATACTTTCCGATGCACTCGCATCCCGTGATGGAGCTGGTCCATCATCCGCGCGGCTCCGGGGTGACGGCGTTTGAAGACGGGCGGGAGATCGTATTCCAGCCTCATGGAACGGTGATCTATCCGGCCCGCCACCGGCATGACCAAAGAATGTCCACGCCCGGAGCGGATATCTGCCTGACGCCGGACGCCCAAAGTGCACCGGGTCGGGTCACCTAAAGTCACTTTCAAAGTGCACCACAATTCGGACGGAAATCCGGTCCCTGTTTGAGCTTCTGAAAAGGGGGTTGG
>Ga0194053_10001574_pt1 | contig 14462 bp, 14 predicted proteins | sample SepL228m_MetaG_FD_161684 | JGI IMG/M metagenome (GOLD analysis project Ga0194053, IMG submission 161684) | Anoxic zone freshwater microbial communities from boreal shield lake in IISD Experimental Lakes Area, Ontario, Canada - Sep2016-L227-8m | ecosystem: Environmental > Aquatic > Freshwater >... | reverse complement strand
GAGTGGGTTCTGTTTCTTGCCATGAAGCCCCCATCTTAACACGCTGTTTGCGCAACAACGCCTTGATTTCCTCGGCGGTTGGTTTTGTTTTGAAATCCGGCAACGGGATGCGCTGCAAAAGGTAGCCCTTTGGGTGGGGAAGCAGCCAGAACCGGGTCTCCGGCGCCTCCCCGCCGATGCGAATTCGATGCTGCATGTCAACCGTCACAGTCTTCATGCAGGTAATTTACTTGTTTAACGCCCATTCTCAACCCAAAACCACCGGGCCAAATAAATTGACAATTCACGGCGCACGGCTAAAATGAGCCTTATGCGAGTTTTGGTGGTGGAAGACGATCGAAAGACGGCGAAGTTTATTTGCAAGGCCCTCAGGGCGGAGGGCTTTGCGGTGGACACCTTTAACAACGGTTGCGAAGCCCTCGCCGCAGTCTCTGGCACTTCCTTCGACGCCGTGGTGCTGGACATCATGCTGGCGGGCCGCGATGGCCTGAGCATCGTGCGCCAGATGCGCACCACTGGCAACCGCACCCCTGTGCTTTTACTGTCCGCGCGCGGGGAAATCAACGAGCGAATCGAGGGTCTGGACGCCGGCGCCGATGATTACCTGGCCAAGCCCTTCGCGCTGGAGGAACTCCTCGCCCGCGTCCGAGCGCTGGTGCGGCGCGGAGGCGATGTGAAATCTGCCGTCCTGCGGGTGGGCGACCTCACGCTGGATACGATGGCGCGGACCGCCCAGCGCGAGGGACGCACCATCGAACTGACCGCGCGCGAATATCGGCTGCTGGAACATCTGATGCGCTCTCCCGGGCGCATTTGCACGCGCATGATGCTCATCGAAAGGGTGTGGGATTATTCGTTTGACCCCGGCTCCAACATCGTCGATGTGTATGTGCGCAAATTGCGGGACAAGATCGACGCCAACTCACAGACCAAGCTGGTCCAGACCGTGCGCGGCGTTGGGTATGTGATGAAAGAGAGTTCATGACCCTTCGAAAACGGCTTGCTCTGCGTTACGGCCTGATTGTCGGCGCATGCCTGCTCCTGCTCGGAGGGTTGGTTGAACACGAATTCATCACCGAGCCTCGCGAGCGCAAAGCGCTCGGTATTCCGGAATTGCCGGAAACCTTGTGGATCGAGTATGCCGAGGTGTTCTTTTACGGCATGATCCCGCTCGTCCTGACTGGTGGCTGGTGGCTGATGCGCCGGACGCTCGCGCCGATTGGCAAACTGGCCGAGGCGGTCGAGCAAATCCACGCCGGAAATTTACGCCAGTCGTTGCCACGCTCCGCGGAGGGAGACGAGGTGGACCGCCTCGCGGAAGTTTTTAATTGCATGTCGGTGCGCCTGGACGAGTCGATCCAGCAGATGCGCCACTTCACCCTGCACGCGTCGCATGAACTTAAAACCCCACTCACCATCATGCGCATCCAATTGGAAGCCATGCTGCAGGAGGACAAGACCCTCTCCCCGGAGCAGTTGGAATGGCTCGAATGCGAACTGGGCGAAGTACAACGGCTAACCAAGATTGTCGATGCGCTCACTTTGCTGAGCAAGGCCGACACCGGCCTCGTGAATCTGGATCGCAAGCTGGTGCGATTGGAGGAATTGCTTCTCGAGAGCTTCGAAGATGCGCAAATCCTGGGGGAACCCAGCGGAGTGCAAATCATTCTCGATGAACACGAAGATTCCGAGGTGTTGGGCGACCGGGACCGGCTGCGTCAGTTGCTGCTGAACCTGACCGACAACGCCATTAAATACAACCGGCCCGGCGGACAGGTTACGATGGCTCTGCGGGAGAGGGACGGCATGGCCGAAATCGAAATCACCAATACCGGCGAGGGCATCCCACCCGCTTTGCAGTCGCGCGTCTTCGAACGATTTATGCGTGGCGACGAAGCCCGCAGCCGAGCCATCGAAGGTTGCGGACTCGGCTTGCCCATCTGCCGTTGGATCGTTCAGGCCCACGACGGCACCATCCAACTCTCCTCCGAACCCGGCCGCACCACAGTCACCGTTCGCCTGCCGCTGGCCAAGGAAGAGGGTTAGTACCAACCTTCTCGGAGGAACCAATTGCTCGGGACTTGCTTTCCGCCAGCGTGGAAGGTAATGGTCTGGTTATGGTTATTATCCATAGTGCTGGTGGAGGTAGCAACTTGGTGGCACGCCTGCTTCTGCTCCTGGCGGCAGCTCAGCTCCTGGCGCCCGCGCGGAGTGCCGCTGGCCCACTGATCATTGACGATTTTGTCTATACTAACTCGGTCGCCGCCCGCGTGGCCTGGGTCAACACCAGCGGGCCGGCCGTAATGATGGCGACGACGGGTGGGTGGGGCACGGAACAAGTAATGGTGACTACGTGCGACTTTGCAACGCGCAGCACCCGTTGCACATGGGATCGCACGGTGGCCCTGAACCTGGGAGCTTATACGGAGTTCGCGATGGAGGTGTATGCCTCCGATCCAGGATTGTTTTCCGCGTTCACACTCTACTTTCGCTCCGGTGCCGGTTGGTACGGTTGTTCCGCGACGCTCAAGCAGGCTGGTTGGCAAACGTTGCGTTTCGCGGTGGGCGATTTCATCGTCGAAGGCACGCCGACAGGGTGGAGTCAAATTGACGGTATTCGCTTGTCCCCGTGGAAAAGCGCTGCGCAGAACACTTACCTGGCAGTGCGGCAGTTGCGTGCTTACACCCCCACTGTCCTGCTGGTGCGGGACACGCAATCCAGCAACCCGGACCTTGTGCAACAAACCATTGACCGACACCTGGCGTGGCTGAGCGGTTACAACGTCAGTTGCGGTGTAGTCACCCGGGCCGGCGTGGAAGGCGGCCTATTACAAGAGTGCCGGCTGGCCATTCTGCCCTATAACGAAGCGGTTTCGGAAACCGAGATGACACGCTTGGAAAGCTTCGTGGCCGCAGGTGGCAAGCTGATGGTGTATTACCTGTTGCCGGGGCGATTGGCACCCTTGTTGGGGGTGCAGGTAACGGGCTGGACTCCGGGAGATTTCGCGGCCTGGCGGTTTTCCGATCTCGCCATTTCCAACCTGCCCGCGCGCGTCCTGCAATCCTCCTGGAATATCACCGCCGCGGTGCCGAGCGGTGCTCTCCGTTCCAGGGTGACGGCTAAGTGGGAAAATAGTCTGGGACAAGACACCGGGAAAGCGGCGTGGCTGGCGAGTGACCATGGCTTCTTCATGTCTCATGTCCTGCTTGCGGATGATGCCGATCAGAAGTCTTACGCACTCTTATGTTTGATTGGGTCAATGGTCCCGGAAGTGTGGCCCGGGGCCGCGTCCGCAGCCATTGACCAGATGGGCCGGGTGGGACCTTATCAAACCTACGGTGAGGCGGTGGCGGGGATTCACCAATCGGCGGCGCTTACCTTACGGGCACTGTTGGCGGAGGCTGAACTGGCCGGGGCGGAGACCGACCGTGCCAACGCATTGGCCGCCCAGGCGACTAACGGTTTTTCGCCGGCCATTTTTTCCGCGCAAGCGGCCCGCGCCCATCTGAAACAAGGTTATCTCCTGAGCCTGAAGCCGGTGTTTCCCGAGTTCCGTGCGCTCTGGGAACACCATGCCACTGGTCCCTATCCGGGCAATTGGGCGGCGGGCGTGGCGGCCTTGGCGACCAACCAATTCAACGCCGTCTTTCCCAACATGCTGTGGGGTGGACTGGCGCACTATGCCAGCGCGTATCTGCCGCGTTCCGCCGAGTTCACTCAATACGGGGACCAGATCACCGCCTGTGTGAACGCCGCCCACGCCCGCGGAGTGCAGGTGCATGTCTGGAAGGTGAACTGGAATCTGTCGGGCGCGCCGCAATCCTTCATCAACGATCTCCGGACGGCCAACCGCACGCAAGTTTCCCGCACCGGCACGCCGATTGACTGGCTCTGCCCTTCGCACCCGGATAACTTCGCCCTGGAGACCAACTCCATGCTGGAAGTCGTGCGCAACTATGACGTGGAGGGCATCCATTTCGACTATATCCGCTATCCAAACAGCGATTACTGCTACTGCACGGGATGCAGCGCGCGGTTCCAAAGCCAGACTGGGCGCACGGTGAGGAATTGGCCTGCGGATGTCCTGGCGGCAGGATCGTTGCGCAATGCCTTCCTGGATTGGCGGCGAGCGCAGATCACCCGCCTGGTGGCGGCGGTGTATGCCGGCACCAAGGCGCTCAAGCCGGCGGTGCGTGTCTCCGCCGCGGTGTTTCCGGACGCCGTGAGTGCCTATGACGAAGTGGGGCAGGATTGGCGACTGTGGGTTACCAATGGGATAGTCGATTTCTTGTGCCCGATGGACTACACGACCGAGTTGCACAGTTTCACGAATTTGGTGGCGCAACAACTTACCTGCGCGGGCGGACGGGTTCCCATCTATCCCGGCATCGGAGCCTTCGTGTTGGAGACGGACGCTACCCTGGCACAACTCCAGGCTGCGCGGGCCGCGAATACGGGGGGATTCATCCTATTCGAACTTAGTCCGGGCAGCGCGACCACCCTGCTACCGGCGATCAGTGCAGGTGCCACCGCGCCAGATGAGCCGGACACGGACAACGACTTGTTACCCGATAGTTGGGAACAGCGGTGGTTTGGCAATCTAACCACGGCGGGGTTAGACACAGATAGCGACAGGGACGGTCTAAGTGACTGGGCGGAATACCTCGCGGGAACGGATCCGACCCAACTCACACCTGGCCTTTCGCTGGCGGTCCGGTGGAACGGCAGCCAGGTGGAGGTGTCATTTCCAGCGCGGGCGGTGGCTGCGCCGGGCTATCAAAACGCCGCCCGGCATTACCGCTTGGAAAGCGCCGCTTCGCCCGGACCTGGCGCGATTTGGTCGCCGGTGCCGGGGTTTGCGGACCGCACCGTGGGGTCGGAAACGCAATTGTTGACTGGCGTCGTGACGCCGGCAGCCGGGGCCGCTCGCTTCTACCGGTTATGCGTGTGGTTGCAACAAAAACCCTGAAGCGGGGAGGCTCGACGATCCATCCGCGCGGAACATTCCGGGGGTGGCTCACCGGAAGCAAAAACCCCGCCACTGACGGGCAGCGGAGAGGTGACTAAGACGATCGCGAGCAGGTTAGTTCCCGACTTTCACAGGATCAGTTCAGGCGTCGCGCTCGACGCCAAGTCGCCGGCTAGGGCATATAGAAGGCTTGGAAAAAGCCCTTTTGCTGGCCGCTGGGGATGGTCAAAGTGACACTCCCGGTTGAGCTGCTGTTCGTCGCGAACAGGGTCCACTGGGAAAAATTCGTCGTCTGCTGGACAGTGTAGGTCTTCCCAGGGATAAGTCCGTCCATGCGGAGCTTAAGCGCCGACCCCATTTGGAAAATGGTCAACACCGGCGGCACAGTAATCCGGATCTCATCCACATAGAAGGCGGCAGACCGCGCCGGGAAGTCGGCCGTTCCCATCCAGCCTTCCACCAGTATCCGCCATTGTACCAGATTACCGGTATCCACGGTGGCACCGCCCCAGAACTGGCCGAAACTAGCCTTCAATGTGGTCCACTCGGAGGAGATCACCGGGGTCGCCGGGGTGCTGAAATTAACGCCGCGCCCGGCAGCGTCGTAGAAGGAGATCCAGAAAGTCGTGCCGTCATCCGCGATGGGTGCCAAGGTGGGATCGCCTTTGAGCCGGAGCGAGACTACCGCGTTAGTCGGCAGCGAAAACGGAGCCACGATGGCAGAGCGGACACTACCCCATGGATATTGGCCGGCGGCAAAATCAATGGCGAGCTTCAAGGCTTTGCTGCCTTGGGGCGCGGGCGTTTGCAGGGAGGCGGTGGTGACCGTCGCGGTCGGGCTGTTCTGATAAGAGTAAAAACTACGGAGCGCCGCGTCATCCGCGTATCCTTCAAAGTCGTCAATCAATGCCCGCATGGCGGACGGCGGCGGGAACTCGATCAACGGCGTTTCACGCAGCATCATGTCGTCAATGTAAATGGTGGCCAGAAACTCAGCGCCGGCTGGGTCGCCTTGGCCGTAGAGATAAAACTTGAACTGGACGATGTTGGTGAAGTTCGGCAGCCCAGGAGAGTCCCAAGGTTTTTCGATGCTGCTCGCAATGAAGTTGAAAACCTGCCAATTAGTGGTCGTGGGGACGGGTGCACCCCAGCGGCCGAAATTGCCATCCCCGTCAAAGGCATAGAGGTAGAGCGTCTGCCAACTGGCGTTGGTGAACTGGGGGTCGCCAGCAATCCGGAGAGTCACATACTGGGTAGGAGCAATGGCCATCGCAGTCGGCAACACCGGCCCGGTGATGATCTCGGTCTCCCACGCATTGGCGGGGAAATAGCGGTACACGCTCAAAGAGTTCGTGCCGGTCGAACCAGCGGCAACCCAGGCGGAGAGACTCAAAGTCGCTGTCTCGGGGAACCACGCCGCCAGCAGATCGGCCTCACTGGCGTACTCGAAGTCTTCGATCATTGTCTGCGCATTGGACGTGACGGCCAGCAGGGACATCCCGCCAGCACCGAGGAGACTGAGGATACGCTTCATGGTTAATAATGCTTTGCTTGCTTGTCCCCCGCCTGCTGGCTGGTCTTTCAAGGCCAAAACCGGTCAACGAACTATCGAGACGCAGACGAATCTAGGAAGCAGAGTTCAATCGGTCAACGACCAATTATCATTTTAAACTGATGTCGAGGTAGGAACACCGGTTGCCCGGTGCCCCCCCACAGATCCCGGCGTGCGATTTGCCCGCACTGGGATCTTCAAGCTAACACGCTGTGTATCGCTCGCAGGAAGGTTTGCCAGTGTTGAGCCGTCATTCTTACGGCATCTGGTTGCCTGTGCGTGCTTCGTTAGCTTGTTCGTCCCTTTACCCGCTTCCAGACTGGCGTCTTGCCACGGGCTACTATGGACCAATCTGACTCCCTGTCTGGCTTCGGGACGTTCTTCTTGTCGTTGAACTCCCCAACTCGCTTGGCTCTCGTAGTTAGCGCCGACTGCCGTCGGCGGCTACGATTTCTTGAAACCACCCTGGGCTCCCACCCAACGGTGCAGAAAAAGCTCGCCGCTCTCTTTAGCGATTGGTAGCCTTGCGAAATTCCCGACATGAGTCCGACCGAACAACGCAAGCTGGCCGCCATCATGTTCACCCACATGGTGGGCTACATCACCCACATGGTGGGCTACAGCGCGCTGTCGCAGCGCAACGAGGCGCTCGCGCTGGCATTGCTTCACGACAAGCGGAGGCTGTTGCGTGAACTGTCTCCAACCTGTGCAACGCAGAATCTCAAACCATGAACTCATCCATCCCACTCACGCTTCTGGCTACGGTTTTCAGTCTCACCACCCTCACCGCAGATCCCACGGTCGCTGCGGCCATCACCGAAGCCACGCTGAAGGGCTTGTCCGCCCGCGCCATTGGGCCGGCGATGATGGGCGGGAGGGTTTCCGACATCGCGATTGACCCGAAGAATCCCTACACGTTCTATCTCGGCCTCGCCACGAGCGGTGTGTGGAAGTCCGCCAACAACGGTTCGTCCTTCGAGCCGGTCTTTGACGATCAGCCGGTGCAGTCCATCGGCGCGGTGGGTGTGGCGCCTTCCGACTCCGACGTGATCTGGGTCGGCACGGGCGAGGGCAACGACCGCAACTCGTCTGGCTGGGGAAACGGCGTTTATGTGTCCACCAACGCCGGCGGAAGCTGGCGGCACGTCGGGTTGACGAACAGCCACGCGATTCGCGACATCGTGGTGCATCCGACCAACGCCAGCCTCGCCTACGTGGCGGCAGCGGGTTCGCTGTGGGCGCCTGGCGGCGAGCGCGGGCTTTATCAGACCACCGATGGCGGCAAGTCCTGGAAGCTGATTCTCTCCGCGCCCAAGCCACACGACGCGCTCGCGGGTTGCTCGGACGTGATCCTGGACCCGCAGAATCCCGAGACGCTCTACGCGGCACTCTACACCCGCCAGCGCAAGCCGTGGGGATTTCTTTACGGTACGAACATCACCGAAGGCGGCGCGGACGTGGGCGGCATTTTCAAGAGCACCGACGGCGGCGCGAACTGGATCAAGCTCACGAACGGGCTGCCCGGCCTCACCGGCCGCATCGGCCTGGCCATCTCGCGATCCAAGTCCAACGTCGTGATGGCTGTGGTGCAGAGCGACGAGGGCGGCACGAGCGACATTGACCAGAACCACAGTCGCAAGGGCGGCATCTTCCGCTCCGAGGACGGCGGCGCTTCTTGGACGCGCGTGAACGCGCTGAATCCGCGCCCGTTCTACTTCAGCCGGCTGGAGATTGATCCGGCCAACGATCAACGCGTTTATGTCATGGGCTGGTTGCTGTTCGTCTCGGACGACGGCGGGAGCACGTTCCGCGAGGATTTGTTTGGCAAGGTCCACGCAGATGTTCACGCGCTGGCGATTCAACCCGGCAGCACGTTGCCGGAAAGTCCGCCCAAACCCGACGACAAGGATGCGAAGCCCAAGCCGCCCGTTTCACAGCGGCTGATCGTGGGCACGGATGGCGGCGTCTATCAGAGCTTCGACGCGGGCGCCACATGGACGTTTCTCAACAGCATCCCGGCAGCGCAGTATTATCGGATCGAGGTGGACGACAGCACGCCCTACCGCATCGCCGGCGGCATGCAGGACAATTCCAACTGGGTCGGCCCGAGCCGCACGTTCACCAAGGATGGAATTCGTAATTCGGACTGGACGATGATCGGCGGCGGCGACGGTTTTTATTGCGTGTTTGATCCGGCCGACCCGAACACGATCTACGCGGAATCGCAGGGTGGCGAGGTGCATCGTTTCAACGCGCGCACCGGTGAAATGCGCGATTCGGCGGCGAAGCCAAGCGAGGGTCAGCCGGCATTCCGCTTCCAGTGGAACTCGCCGCTCATCGGCAGCCGCCATCACAAGGACGTGCTTTATCTCGGCGGCAACCGCGTATTCAAGCTCACGAGGCGCGGCGAACAATTCCAGATCATCAGCCCGGACCTTTCCTACAATCACGCGGACAAAACCACCGCGGTGGGCAGCACGGCGGAGAATTACGCCGTGGTGTATGCGCTCGCGGAATCGCCGATCCAGGCGGGCCTGCTGTTCGCCGGCACGGACGATGGCCGGTTGTGGTTCACCGAAAACGAAGGCGGCAAATGGACTGAGATCACCGACACAATCCCGTCGGATGCCCGCGGCAAATGGGTCGCGCGCATCGAGCCGAGCCGATTCGACGCCGGCGCGGCTTACGTCGTTTTCACCGGCTACCGCGCGGGTGATGACTCGCCGCACTTCTATCGCCTGACCGGCTTGGGCAAGGACTGGCAGCGTCTCAGCGGCGATCTGGCCACGAACAATCCCGCCATCGTCCTCCGCGAAGACCCGGTGAACCGCAACCTGCTTTATGCCGGCACCGAGTTCGGGCTGTTCGTGTCGCTCAACGGCGGGACGAACTGGGTGAAGTTCGGCGGGCTCCCGGCGGTGCGCGTGGATGATCTCAAGCTTCAGCAGCGCGAAGGCGATCTCGTCATCGCCGCGCACGGTCGCAGCCTCTATATCCTGGACGACGTGCATGCACTGCGTGAACTGACACCCGAGATCGCAGCGAAACCCGCGCACCTGTTCAGCATCCGGCCGGTGCATGGCCGCTATCTGCTGCCCGGCTGGGAAGACAGCGCGGGCAAGGGCTGGTTCAAAGGCGAGAATCCGCCGGATGGTGCGCTGCTCACGGTTTGGTGTCGCGAGTTTACCGGCGAGAAATTCGGCGTGACCATTTCCAACTCGCGCGAGCAGATAGTCGCGAAGTTCGAGCAGGTCGGGACGCCGGGCCTCACCCGTCTGAACTGGGATTTGCGCGTGGGCAAGGATTACCGCACCGCTTACGGTGGCGACGCCGCCGACCGCCTCGTGCCCGCCGGTGAATACGCGGCCACACTCACGCTCAAGGACACCAAGGTGAAGCAGACCTTCAAAGTCACCATCGAGGACGGCATCTCGACTCACGGGACATTCCGAGGGAACTGACGAATGACCCCGAGCCTCGGGCGCCGTGAGCGCCCACACCGGACAACGCAAGCTGGCCGCCATCATGTTCACCGACATGGTGGGCTACAGCGCTCTCTCGCAGCGCAACGGAGCGCTGGCGTCGGAGTTGCTCGAGGAACACCTCCGGGGCGTGCGCGATTCGTTGGCGTCGTGTGGGAGTGATGTCGAGGTAGGAACACCGGTTGCCCGGTGCCCCCCTCACAGATCCCGGCGTGCGATTTGCCCGCACTGGGATCTTCAATCAACATGCCCGCTCAACGCGTGAGATCGTCTTTGTCGTCAATAAAACATGGTCCACCCTCCGGTGGATTGGTACTGCCTCCTGGGGTGGGCGCCGATGTTTCACTGGACCGATAGTAAAATCCGGGTCCATGCCTTCTATTGCGTGCTGGCCTTGACGCTCACATCCCTGCTCCAGCGCACCCTCCACCAGCAGGGCTTGGATTTGAGCATGGACCGAGCGCTCGAACTGCTGAGCGGCATCCAGGAAGTCCTGCTGGTCTATCCTCACCAACCCGGCCAGCAGCAACCGCGCACGGCGACCTGCCTGTCGGAATTGGACGCAGAGCAGCAGCCCCTCTTCGCTAAACTCAATTTGAGCCGCTACCAGCGCGCTTAGGTCATACATCCCGAATCGTCAGCCCACGCCCATTCCACGGCCTCGTGTCCGCTTTTTCCTCGCATTATCTTGTAAAGTCCCGCTAGACAAGGCGCGCAAAGCGCCAACACAAACAATTTCCGGATGTTGATTTTCGTTTTCATAAAGTGATTTAGCTGACAATTCTCATCAAGGAGAGACTCTCTTCCCTGGCGGCTTTGCGGCTTTCGCCCTTGGCGTTATTCCGGCTTCCGGAGGAAACGCAAAGGGCATAAGGCGCAAAGGCGCGGAGTGCGGCGCGATTGCCGATTGAAGAGGCAGCGGCGTTAGCTGTTGGCCAATCGCAAATCCCTTTGCGACTTTCGCCCTTGGCGTTGTTCCGTCGTCCCGGAATACCGCTTGCCAAGCCCCAACGGCGGCTTAAATTGTTCGCATGAGCAAAGTTGCCGGAGAACTTCTCGAACAGTTCCGCCAGTTGGCCTCGAGCGACCAGCGCGAGCTTTTTTCCCTGCTGCTGCGCGAGTTCGCCGCCGTTCCCGCCCCGGGCGCTTCCGCCCGCCGCATGTCCATCGCGGAGGTCGCCGGACGGCACCGCCCGATGCCAAACCCGGACACCGCGAGCCATGACGCCGGCTTCGCCGAAGCAGTGGCCGCCTCCAAAACCAACCCGCTCGCCGCGTGAAAACGGTGTTCGTGGACACCTCCGGCTTCTACGCCCTGCTGGATGGCTCGGACCCGTTCTGCCCAACTGCCACGGAATTATTCCGCCGCGCCGAATCAGCGCAGTGGCGGCTGGTGACCACCAACTACGTCGTTCACGAAACCTGGGCGCTGGTCCAGCACCGCTTGGGCTGGAATGCCCTGGAGGATTTCCTGGAGGTCTTGTTGCCATTATGCCATGTCGAGTTTGTGGATGAAACGCTTCATGCTTTAGGCGCCCAACACTGCCGCCAGGTCCGCTTGCGCAACTTGAGCCTCACGGACTGCATTTCCTTCGAGTCCATGAAGCGCCGGCGCATTGCCGAAGCCATTGCTCGCGACGACCATTTCGTCCGAGAAGGTATTCGGCTGCCAATGTGATACAGGTAAACCGTGGCCAAAACAGGTCTCAAAATCCTTGCGTCTTTGCGTCTTTCGCCCTTGGCGTTAATTCCGGCAAGACAAAACGCAAAGGGCATAAGGCGCAAAGACGCTAAGAGGAGAAGAACTCAATTATTCAGCGAAACCCCTGCGTCTCTGCGTCTTTCGCCCTTTGCGTTAATTCCGGCAAGACAAAACGCAAAGGGCATAAGGCGCAAAGGCGCTAGGAAAAGAGAAATTCCTCTTCCTCTTCTTTGCGTCTTTGCGTCTTTCGCCCTTTGCGTTGATTCCGGGTCCGTCATCTGCTTTCTTGGCGTTACTTATGACCGAGAATGAAATCTCCAAGGTAATTGTCGAATGTGCAATCGAAGTCCACCGCACCATCGGGGGGCCGGGTTTGATTGAGACCGTTTACGAAGAGGCGATGGTCTTTGAATTGCAGGCCAGGGGGCTGAAGGTCGAAAGGCAGCTCCGGGTGCCGATTGTCTATAAGGGCCACACCTTGGGCACCCCGTTGCGTCTGGACTTGAAAGTTGAGGGCTTGGTGCTGATTGATAACAAGGCCACCACTGAGTATAATACCCTCTTCGAGGCTCAGATGCTGACCTATCTGCGACTCACCGGCCTGAAACTCGGCCTGGTCATCAACTTCGGCGAGCGCTACGTAAAGGACGGCATCCACCGCGTGGTGAACGGGCTCTGAATTCAACGCAAAGGGCATAAGACGCGAAGGCGCAAAGGGAAAAGTGATTCTTCCTCTTCCTTGCGTCTTTGCGTCTTTCGCCCATTGCGTTAATTCCGGCGGGAATACAGAACGCAAAGGGCATAAGACGCAATGACGCAAAGAAGACAAAGACTCTCTTTTTCATAAAACCTTTGCGACTTTGCGTCTTATGCCCTGTGCGTTTACTCAGGTTCATACGCGCTAAATGGCCTTTACCGGATGGGAAGTTACTGGTATGATATGGTCCATGAGCGAAACTGCCATTTCTGTGGCTGAGGCCGCGAAAGATTTTCTGAAGCTGCTTGACCTGGTTGAGAACAAGGGCGAATCCGCCGTGCTCATGCGCGGCGGCAAAGCCGTGGCGACCCTTAATCCGGTGCTCGGCCCGGCACAAACCTGCGCCGAACTTGCCGACCGTGTTGGCAGTTGGGCGAAGGTTCCTCCCGATGAAGGCAATGCTTTTGCCGAGGATATTGAAGCCGCCCGCCGCAATCTGCCGCCGCTCAAATCCGCATGGGATTGATTCTCGACACCTCGATCTTGATTGCCCACGAGCGCGGCAAATTTGATTTGCAGGGTTTCCTGCGCCAGTTTCCCTCCCCGCAACCGTTGATTACCGCCGTGGTTGCATCCGAACTCCTTCACGGCACTGAGCGGACGCAAGACCCGGCCCGCCGCGCTTGGCGTCAACAACAAGTGGAACAGATTTTTGCTGCCATGTTCGTGCAACCCTTTGATCTCGACCAGGCCCGCTGCCATGCGCGCGTCTGGGCGGACCTGGAAGCGCGCGGGCAGATGATCGGGGCGCATGACTTGCAGATTGCCGCCGCCGCGCTCGCTCTCGGGCACGACCTGGCCACGCTCAACGCTGGGGAATTCCAGCGTGTCGCCGGCCTCCGCACGGTGGATGCAACCCCTTTCCGCCGCCCTTGACCGGGCCGGGGAATTTGCAGGCTTCGGAGAAAGAAGCAACGGCGAAAGACGGGAAGGGATTTGCGATTGCCGATTGCCGATTGCCGATTGGCGATTGGCCAACAGCCAACGCCGCCGCCCCTTCAATCGGCAATCGGAAATCGAAAATCGGCAATCCCTCCCCTCTCCGCGGCCTTGCGTCTTTCGCCCTTTGCGTTTCCTCCGCTCGGGCTTGTCTTTGTCCAGAATTTGAATAAATTATCTTCATGAGCTACAAAACGCTGGAAGTAGAACTCGATAACGGCCACGTACATAATGCCGGAACGGAGGAGCTACCACCCAAGGCCCATGCGCTGTTGACCATTCTGGATGAGGGCCAGCCCGCGCCACCTCCCGCCGCTGGCGTGAGCCTCGGCGACCTTGTTCGGGAGGTCTGCGGTATCGGCTGTGGGGAGTACACAGACCTGTCCACCAATAAGGCGCACATGGACGACTTTGGGCGATGAAGCGTACCATCATGGACGCCGGCCCACTGGTTGCGCGGCTCTGCCCCAAAGATGAGCACCATAAATGGGCGGTCAAGACCTTTGACATGCTCCCCTTGGGTGTTCTCACCTGCGAGGCAGTACTGGCCGAAGTTTGCCACATGGTCGCCAAAGATCGAGTTCCCGCCGGGGATGTCCTTAAGCTTATCGAACGGGGCGGTCTTACCCTGGTACCATTGGCTGCTGAACTTCGACCAATTCGGGCCTTGCTGGACCGCTACGCCAATACCCCGATGGACTTCGCCGACGCCTGCGTCGTCCGGCTGGCCGAACTGTATCCGGACATCACAGTCTGCACCACCGATGGACACTTCAAGTTCTTCCGCAAGCATGGCCGTGAACCCATTCCCTTGATCGCGCCGTTCGCGACCTGATTTCTCTTCCAGACAAGTCCAGGACCGACCGGCCCGGAGGCCCCCAAATCGGCAATCGGCAATCGCCAATCGGCAATCTCTCCCCTCTCCGCGTCTTGGCGTCTTTCGCCCTTTGCGTTAATTCCCCGGAGAAACGCAAAGGGCATAAGGCGCAAAGGCGCAGAGAAGGAAGGGAAGTCTTTTGGTCCAAAAGTTCAGGTCAGTATTTGCTTTCATGGTCTTGTG
>Ga0194053_10001573_pt1 | contig 14463 bp, 12 predicted proteins | sample SepL228m_MetaG_FD_161684 | JGI IMG/M metagenome (GOLD analysis project Ga0194053, IMG submission 161684) | Anoxic zone freshwater microbial communities from boreal shield lake in IISD Experimental Lakes Area, Ontario, Canada - Sep2016-L227-8m | ecosystem: Environmental > Aquatic > Freshwater >... | reverse complement strand
GCTCAAGAGGAAAGGCGACTACGACGGAGCCGAGGCGCTTTACCGCCGGGCGTTGGCAGGGAGGGAGAAAGCGCTGGGAGCCGACCATCCGGACACGCTGAGCAGCGTCAACAACCTTGGGATGCTGCTCAAGAGGAAAGGCGACTACGACGGAGCCGAGGCGCTTTACCGTCGGGCGTTGGCAGGGAGGGAGAAAGCGCTGGGAGCCGAGCATCCGGACACGCTGAGGAGCGTCAGTAAGCTTGGGGTTTTGCTCAGTGACAAGGGCGACTACGACGGAGCCGAGGCGCTGTGCCGCCGGGCCTTGGCAGGCTATGAAAAAGCGCTGGGAGCCGAGCATCCGGACACGCTGATGAGCGTCAACAGCCTTGGGAGTCTGCTCCAGAAAAAGGGCGACTACGACGGAGCCGAGGCGCTTTTCCGCCGGGCTTTGGCAGGGAGGGAGAAAGCGCTGGGGGCCGAGCATCCGGATACGCTGAGCAGCGTCAATAATCTGTCATGTGTCATGTTTGCAGAGAAGAACCTGTCGGGGGCATTGGCTTTGCTCGAGAGGTTTGCTAGCAAATCTCCGAAATGCCTCGCCGGGGTCAGGTACAACCTCGCCTGCTACGAATGCCTAAGCGGCAACGTTGAGGAGTCCAAGCGCCTGATCGCCGAGGAAATCACCGCCAAGCCGGCCAACCGCGAACAAGCCCTCAAGGATGACGACCTGAAAGCCATTTGGGATTTCATCCAAAACCTGCCAGAAAACGCAGCCAAATGAAAACAGCGAACACCAAAAGAGCTATAACAGAAGGCACCGCAGAGAAGTTTATCCAGGGCAAAACCAAAGATTTGCGCGACATCGAACTCAGTTCCATAGAGCCGGCTGCTGCGGAAACCCTTTTGTCGCACGAAAACTTCGGCTTAAACCTTAAGGTGTCGCTCCCGTGCCCTCCCTTTTAGAACATTGCGATGAGTCCGTCCGGTTGTTCGGGGAGCCCTGGCCGCAGGTCCATCTCTGGTTGGACGCGCTGGCGGGCACCCCTGAATACGGGATGCGGCATCGGCGCAAGCGTCATCACGAGGCCGGCATCCGTGAGGTGGTCAAGATGTTTGGTGAGGCGGCTGCGCCGGCAGCCAGGCAACACATCATCTCAGATTTGAAGCAAGAGGGCTGGAAGCAAAGCGATCGGTTTCCAAGAAATGAGCAAGATTACAAAAGCATGGGATTGTTTTAGCCTGGATTTGAAAAGGGGTGTAACATCGTTCCGTTCATGAGTTTCCCATCATTTGATATCATTGGCGACATCCATGGCGAGGCAGATGCCTTGCGCCGGCTGCTTTCCGCGCTGGGATATGTCGAGCAGGGGAGGGCGGGATACATTTCTCCTCCAGGTCGGCGGGCTTTATTTGTCGGCGACTATATTGATCGCGGACCCGCCATTGCAGATTGCCTGCGGCTGGTGCGCGCGATGGTCGATTCCGGCAACGCAATCGCTCTGCTGGGCAATCACGAATACAACGCTTTGGCCCTGAATCATTATGCAAATGGTCGAGCCCTGCGTTCCCAAGATAAGTGGTGTCAGCATAAGGAAACCCATCGGCAGCTTTGCGACGCAAGTGAAAACTACGGGGCATGGCTGGACTGGTTTCGGACGCTTCCTTTGTTCTTTGAATCGGCTTCTCTCCGGGTTGTGCATGCCTGTTGGGATGAGAATCACATTGGTGTTTTACGGCGTCGCCTGCCCGACGGATGTTTGCCACAGGAAGCAATGGATGAACTTTTCGATAAGAGCGGGGATTTATGGCGCGCGGTGAATTGCACTCTCAAGGGCAAGGAAGCGATGTTGCCGCTGGGCAGAACATTCTGCGACACCGATGGCAGAGATCGTAGTGAGATGCGCATCAAATGGTGGTCGCTGGGCAAATGCCCGAGTTGGCGGGAAGCGGCTTTCGAAAACCTCGATGAGGCATGGGCCGGCGAGAGTTTTGATGTGGGAGTTTTGGACACGCCTTGGATTTATCCTCCTGGTGCCAAGCCGGTGTTTTGCGGCCATTATGGGCTAAGCGGGGAACCTCGGTTGTTGGCCGGCAATGTTTGTTGCGTTGACTACAGCGTTGCCAAGGCTGGCAGTTTGGCCGCCTTCAGGTGGGGAACCGGGGCTTTGTCCAATGGTGCGTTTGTAAAGGTGCCTGCCTCCTGCCGTGTTCTATGATCCCTTCTTGAACGGGTCTGGAGCTGCGCTTAAGAATAGAATACCACTATGTTTAAATTCAAATACCGAGAGGTTGGTTTCGGCACCCGATTCAATCTGGTATCCGGATTCCGCAACAGTCGGGAAAGCCCAGGCAGCCTCTTTGAAAACGAATTGGTGGCCGATGTGGGCGGAGCTTGCCTCGGCTGGAGCGACTGCACTCGCCCTATCCTGGACCACCACTTCTATCGGGGGGACGGAGCGCAGTATCCCAGCGCCGCTGCGGCTATTCTGCACCAAGCCAGCGGGATCATCGCTCACTTCCGAAGTCTTCAGGATCGGCTGGGGGAGAACGCGGAGGTGTGGCTGGTGACCCACAGTGCCCCCGACTTTGATGCGTATTGCAGCCTATTTCTTGCCCGCGCCTTGCTCAGCGGTGAAATCCCGACCGCAGGCTGGGATGAACTGGGAGTTCATCCGGGGGGATGGATGGAGTTCCCGGAAAGCAAGGCTAAAATAGACTGGTATGAGCCCAGGGTCGCGTATCTGCGAGAGAACCAAAGGGAACATCGCTGGCCGATCTTGCTGGCGGCCTACGCGTCCGCTGTGGATAACTGCAAACCGATCCGATGCTCCCGGGCCTCCGCTCTGCACGCCGTGCTTTATGCCGCCAAGGAGCGGCAGCGTCCGCTGGAAGACGGAGCGCTGCGCTTTTTTGTGGCAGCTCGCGATGCGATCCGTGGGCAAAGGCAGCTCAACCCGCTGACGGATGCGTTATTTGACAACGATTCCGAGTTCGCCCCCGAACTCGAGTTGCTGGCTATTGAAGCAGAACGCTACCACCGCGATGTCCGCCGCGCGCGGATCGCAATGGTGAATCTGCCCTGCGACAATGATTTCAAAACCTGGTTTGAGGGAAAAGCTTGCAAAATGCCGTTGTTGAATGCTGATGGAAAGCTGCGCCAGGAACATCTGGATTTCGGGCGACAATCCTCACGGCAGACGGATGGCATCTACCTGCGTGATCCGGAAAGCATCCTGTTCAAGGAGTGGGCCAGGGCTGACATTCAAAACTCCCCCTCGCATCAGGGCTTTCTTTTCACGGCAGTGGTCTATTCCTCGGGCGCTAATGGCAAACCCCGGTTTGTCTTTTCCCTCGATCCCGAGCGAGCTGCTGGCGCCCATCTTTACCCCGTTTGGGCGCGGCTTCAGGAGGCGGAGATGTCGGAAATGAACAAGCAGGAAATACCTCAGGGCAAAGATCGCAAGGGATTTGAAGGCCGCCAATGTGGCGGTGATCCTTGGTTCGACGGCAATAATTACAAGTGTACGATTGTAGAAAACCCCAACAGGGGGTCCTTGCTCGCCGAAGGCGGCGACGCCGGTGCGCTGGATAAACCGGTCGCACTGGTGCGGCAGCAACTGGAATACGACTGGTTCGGGGCGAGAAATGCCAAAGTGTGGGACCACCATTTCGATCCAGGTGATGCGAAGCCCGCCGATGATAATCCCCAGTCGCCAGGGAAGGAAGTGTGCATCCACGAGGCTGAAAAGGAGTGTCCCATGAAGAATGCCTTTCGCTTCGCCCAAATCCCTCTTCGAGAAGCTACCGACCTCAGCAACGCCCAGTTGAAGGCTCAAATCGGCCACAGCCTCTGGCTGTTGCTGGAAGACCAGAATGTCGTAACAGTGCCAAGTGATTTTCTACAGCGGCATCTGCTCGGTGGGAACGATCTAGTTCTGGTTTGGGGCCGTCGTGGCATCGCAGTTGCTTACAAGCAACGGGCAGCTCAAGAAGTTAGCATTCTCAATGACTCGATGCGAACGTGGGCTTGGGTGACCGCGGGATTTGAGGGGCTCCTATTGGCTCGCCGTGCCCGCAGGTCGGAAGCGGCGCAGATCCAGAGCGGCAAGGAGTTGTTGACGGAACTCTTGCTCCTAAAGCACAAGTCGAGCCTGCCGGAGGGCAAGGCGCTCCGGCGACTCTTCGAGTCCACGCGGATGGACGATCTGGTGTCCACCATCCAGGAGTTTAATGAACAGGATTTGGCGGAAATCCATCAGAAGGCTGAAAAGTGGCGAGATATCACGCTGCAAATTGTGCTGGCCGTTGGCACAGGCCTCGGGTTGGTCCTGGCTTGGAACCAGGTGGAAGATTTAAAGTTCAATGCGGTATTCGGAAAGCAATTTCAGCCAAAGGACCTGTGGAACTATGGTTGGGACCTCGGTGTCGTGTTCATTGGAGCTTACTTCCTTTTGTTGGCTTGCTTTCTCGGGCGAGATTTCTGGCGGCAGCGGCGCGGACATCGCCGGGGTTCCTCTCCGCACGGTCTCAAGGGCGAGTAAGATAAGCATCTTGTTCATAGTCTTCAGTTAGTGTTAGGTCTGGCTGCGGTCTGCCACGGCGTTGCAAGCGCGTACCAACGGCACTGCAAAGGCCCATAAACGGTCAACAAACTACCATCGTGCGGTGACCACTCGGTCCAACTCTCGCGGATGCCCCTGCAATCCATGGTCCAAAGCGAAAAACTCATCATTCCTCGCAGCCAGCTGGGGCGGTGCGCGATTCTCTCCCATTAGGGAGGTGCGGACTGGCCGCGCTAGAGGGCCGTGTTGGCCCACAAATTGTGCTGTACAGCCCATTCTATGAAAGATGGCTCATCCATACTTTCCCGATGTGAGCGTCGGGCCGAAACCGTTGTGTAGTGCAGACCTTTAGCCTCGCCGCTCGCCAGATCAACGACTTAAGCAGGATCGCGGATCGAATAGCAAAAGTCGGGCTAAGTCTCTCTGCCGCCAATCTGACCATAGATTTTTGAGGATTCCGCCTGGAGTGCTTCAGCCAACGGGAATTCGCCCACCCTCTTTTTCAGTTGGGCCAGCCGAGACAAGACGAAGGCTTGGCGATAGCGGTTCTCTGTAAGGAGGGCGTTCTCCAACGCCGAGTTAAGGCGCTGCTCGGCGCGGTTGAAGTCACCCGAAGCCAAGTCAATAGACCCCAAAAGGCCTTCAACAATCCCAATCCCGACAAGACAGCCATTTCTCCTGTTGATCTCCATACTTTTCTCGAAGCATCTCGTCGCGTCGGCGCGTTCTCCTTTCTCGATCAGCACCTCGCCCAAGTCCGACCAAGCCTCAGCCTCCACCCGGCTTCCCGGATTCGCCGCGAGAATTGCAAGGGATTCCTTTAAACGCTGCTCGGCTTCATTCAGTATGAATAGCTTTCCGAGGATAAAGCCCAGCCCACGGAGGCCATGCGCCTTCTCCAGTTGCTTACTCGTCTGTCTGAGAGCCTCCTCATAGCATATCCGTCCCTCTTCCCAATTTCCTTTCGAGGCGGCGACGTCTCCAAGCAGGATCGAGACATGGAATGCGCGGTGGCCCCTCACCTCCTTCAGTTGCTCCGTAACCTGCGCGTATTCATCCATCTCGAAATGAGCACGAGCTTGCTGAAAACGGGCTTCCTTTTGCACTGGGGGTTCTGTTGCCTTTTCATAAAGAATCTGCGCAGCCAAGCTTCCTAAGCGCGGTTCTCCGCTGTCAATGAGCCAAGCCACAAGATCGGTGGCCTCCGAAGCACAATGCTCGGCGATAGGCCCCAACAGCTCGAGTAGCGCGGTGCCATTGAGTGGGGCTATTTCCCTGAGAAGGCGGAAACGCCACTCAGCCAGCCGGTAAACCACCTCCCATGTCCGCAGGGTGCCTGCTTTCTTGACGCCGCGAATCACTAGAAATGCAGCCACAACTAGCGTGGGCGGGAAGCTGCGTGATCGCCCGCAGAGGCCGCCGACAGAGTTTTCGAGCCCTTTGTCAGGGGAGAAGTTCAAGGCCGCCGTATACTCGAAGAACAGCCGCTGCGCGAAACTCACCTTCGGTTCAAAGTCATCGAGCGTTTCGATTAGAATCTGGGAAGAGAGAAGCGCCTCGTAGTCCGCCGTCCTACGCCCCGTTTCCTTCTCGATAAAGTGTCCCGTCAATCCACCCAGCCGATCGATCGGTAACTCCGTACATGAGAGTTCCAGCATCAGATTGGCGATTCCTTTCAGCAGGCTTAGCCTGAGTGGAGTCCGCGGAGATCCTTCAGGTGCACTACTCAGCACATCCCTACGTATGATCTCGGCATAGACGGAATCTGCCGAAAAGGCACTGACTGGAGAAACGCCTCGGCCGTGTGCCCCTGTAGTGGGGATGGTGATCGGCTCCGAGGTGAAGCCTAGGATGGTTGTGGCAAGACCCGGACGGCGGACATAGCTGTCCCGCAGCGATCCCAATCGCAGGGCCACGTCGATGCGGCGGCAACGCAACGCTTCAGGATCAACAACGTCTTCAATGGGGAGCTTGTTGGCAAGAGCAAGAAGTTCGGGAGAGCTAAATGGCGGCAGCACGTAGTGGCGGACCTTGTCCGGATTCCAGAGGACATCTGCGTGCTGCCGAAGAGCATGCAGTTGTTCGCTGCGAATCGTCACAGCGATACGGACCGAGCTACCTTGGCCCATCGTCCCCACCCAATTGAAGATATAGGCAAGGGCCTCCCGCTCGTGCCCTGCCGCGCCAAGATCGTCGATCAGGATCACCACGCGCCGGTCTTTTGATGCGGCTGACAAGCGCTCGAGCGCGGTCCCCATCTCGCCCCGCACGCGCGTGAAGTCACCGAGCACTCTTGGAAAACTCACGCTCGGCAAGCGTTCGACTGGCGCTAGCAAGACTGCAGATTCTGTTGCGATTCTCCTTTCAGCCTGGGCGCAGAGCCAGCTTGTTTTCCCGGCGCCTACCGGTCCCTCGATAACTAGAAGTGGCAGGGCACCTTGGACAAAGGAGTCGAACACCGCGTCAGGCTCGGGCCGGTGTAAGAAGCTCAATGGACGATAGTGGCCCACTTGCTGCTTTTGACAAACCGCTTCCTTCGTAGCTTCGTAGAGGCGTTCGCGGATTTCGTGGGGATTTTCGGTGGAGGCCAGCGTCTCTTGGCTCGCATAGCTATGTTTGAGCAGGCCGATGACATCGTCGTGAATTTGCGAGCTCGAATAAAGTTCAGTCCGCGTAGAATCATATTCGAACACTTTAGTAGAGTTTCCGCTATAGATCAGGAGCGCGTCAGGTGCTCCGTTCAGTGTTCCGGGCAGCACGAATGGCCAGCAGGGGAGCTCGATATTGCTTTTGACCTTGTACCACAACTCCCCATCATCCGCGGTTTCAAAGTAGCCAAGGGGTGGGTGACTGTCCAATAGGCGTTGAATGCAGCACTGGGCAACAGGATAGCACGCGTCGATGAACTCCGGGCTCATGCGGTTGAGTCGGTGGGCGCTACGATTTCGAATCTTGAGCAGGGTTTGCAGTGGGCTGTTTCGACACTCGATCGATTTCAAGGTCTCGCAGCATCGTTCCATTTCCTGAAACCATCTGCTCAACGCACGAGTCTCCTCGTCCTTCATCACCGTCACGAGCGCTTGGAGCAGGGCATGCCAGTCTCCGAAACTAAACTGGGATTTCAGAAGAAGCATCCTGACTTTGTCGTCACGGCAGCCCATTCTGATAAATCGTGCTGCGTGAACGCAGGTGTTCACGCGAAGAATTAGATCTAAAGCAAGAAATAGGTTGGCCAAGCTGGAAACATCATGCTGGTCCTTGGGCGATCGCTCAATGCACTCAAGAGCTGGATGAGCGATTGACATGAGCATCGAACCTTACGACTTCGGATCGTAGTCGGGGCAGTGCTTGAGAAAGGCACGATAGAGATTGCCCTTCAGAATTCCTTGCTTGGAGAGAATCGTGACAGTGGCCTCGACCAAACTAATCAAGAGGTCGGCGCGCTCTGTAAAATGTGAAGCATCCCTGGGAAGCGTTTCGATCTTCTCCAACTTGCCAAGCAGACTCCTTGGCACCAGTTCCAAACCGGGAACGAGGAAACGCCGCCACTTGGCATCAGGGACGTGTTGCCAGTTTAGGAGGAAAAGAAGTTGGAAAAGCATGTCGACTACACGGTCGACAGTGATGTGCGCAGAGGCGGTGCAGCCGCGAAGTATCCACTCGTCAGGAGGCAGTGACCAGAGGTAGCCATAACGTGGTTTCATGTACCAGTCTCGCGGTGCGAAGCCTAACCAGCCGATCCTGAAAAGAGCGTCATAAATACCCCAACGACGTTCAACGGGATTAAGTCTAAGACACTTCTGCAGCGGCTTCAACCGGAATTCTGGCTTGCGGAAGAGGACCCGACTCTCTTCATAGGCTTGCCGCCGTCCCAAATCCCAGCTATCCGGCGGCGAGGAATCGAGGTCGACCACAAAAAGATCCACGCTGAGCCCGGCAAGCCAAAGCTCGCCACCCCAGAACGAGTCGAGGGAGAGGCCTCGTCCCAACACAACCATGTCTAGATCGGACCACTTGTCTCCAAAGCCGCGCGCCAAGGACCCCAATCCGAGCACAAGCTCGACCCCCGGAATGCGCGTAAAGGCATCGAGGAGAGCTTCCGCCACTGCGGCATGTTGAAAATAGAAATTCTCGCCGCGCAAGAGGGAATATCGAGGCATCGCTTTACTCAACCTGGGCCAGGGATCAACGGGACGGCTCATGGTAACCGTTTTTGTGGGATCGGCGGGGTGCATGAAGCTCCGAACTTGCTTGAATCCGAGGCTGGCGGACATCCGCAAGGACGGTGCGTTGTGGGCGAAGATCTCCATCGTCACTTTTCTGCAACCCCTATCACGCAGCATCGCAATCGCAACACGAACCAGATGTCTTCCCAAATGGCGCTTTCGGAATTGTGGTTCGATAAAGATGCCCAGTATTTCTGCGCGCGCATCCTTATATCGGATATCAAAGTAGCCGAGCGGCAAAGAATCATCCCAGGCAATGATCGCTTCATAGGCCCAGCCATTCCTTCTTTGGTCCTCTTGGAACTTGAGCAAGGAAGAGCTTGTAACTGGTTCTCCCTGTCGGAACATTCCGATGCGACGCCCCTCCGTGATCCAGAGGGCCACAAGGCGAGCCTCACTCTTTATCATAGGGAGGACCGTTACCAATCGTTCCGGAAGCGGCTTGCTAAATTCCTGCATAATCTGATTGTTGAGTAATTGGACCGGGCGATGTTGTCACTATCTTGCGGTGTTTCCGCCATCCACGACGAGCGTCTGACCGGTCATGAAAGATGAATCATCACTGGCCAAGAACAGGACCGATCTAGCAATCTCGTCCACCTCTGCGAAGCGCCTAATGGGCAGCGACATAGCACAAGATCGAGCTGCTTCCTCCCGGGTTACGGGCGTTGAGTTTGCGAAATAACCTTGTTCAACCCAGCGCTCCACAAATGTATCCCCGGGACAAACAGCATTTACGCGGATCTTGTCCTGCGCATAATCTAAGGCCATGCACCGAGTCAACTGGATCAATGCGCCTTTGCTGACACAATAAGCCAGTGCGTTTGCCGCCCCCACCATCCCCCAATCCGAGGCATTATTCACGATCACGCCATTTCCGTTGCTGCGCATGTGCGGAATTGTCAGTCGGCTCATCCGCCAGGCACAGGTCAGATTCAGGTTCATAAGCTTCCCCCAGTCGTCCTCAGAGGTGGTCTCAGCCGTGCCTTGCAAGACGAGCCCAACATTGTTGAAGAGAATATCAATGCGCCCTAAGACTTCGATGCACTGCACGACAGCTCGCGCGCAGTCTTCAAGTCGCGCATGATCCGTTTTAATGAAAAGGGGGCGCCCTCCCCTGTGGCGCATTTCAGCCACCACTTTTTCGCCAAGCTCTGTGCGCCTGCCAGTGATGACTACATCCGCCCCTTCCGCTGCGAAAAGCAACGAAGTTGCCCTTCCAATTCCTGATGTACCTCCTGTGATCAGTGCCACCCGCCCAGACAGCTTACTCGGTTGAGGCGTCATAAGGTTACTTAATCAAGTCTATTTGTGCTAACGTTCTTAATCATGGCAACACGTTTCTTCACCGGGCGCGAGCATGCCCGAACGGAAGGAGCCGGTCAAGCGCCTGCCCGATTCAGGCAATGGCAGCTCTATTTCTCCGTTATCTCCGTTTCCTCCTGTTCAATCCCAAACCCATGAACCAACAGGAGGAAACGGAGATAACCGACAAGGGAAAACAGGAATTGAAGGGGGGAGGGGGGTGGCAGGCCGGATTCAAGAAATCGTAGCCGCCGACGGGAGTCGGGCGGCGGGCGTGGCGGCGATTTCGGTGGCAACCAATCGCTTGGTTATTTCGCGGTTGGTGCTGACTGCTGCCTAACATGATGGAGAAACATCTCATGCCAGACATAGGTTTTTCTTGGTGTAAAACCCTGTCGCGGCAAGTGCCTGAGTAACTCCGCGTCACTTGAGTCGCACAGCGTAGAAATGTACTCAAGCCCCCTCTGGCGAAGGGCTTCAGAGAGAAAAGAAAGCATCTGTTTGGCGATACCGCGGCCACGCCAAGCCGGGCCGACATAGAAAGTATCTAGCATTGCCCAATGGTGCGACATGACCTTCGCATAGAGAAACCCAACAGTTTCGCCCGATTCCTCCGCGACCAAAAGGACGTTTTCGCCTGGAGAACCCACCCATTCCTCCAATTCGCTCTTCTCATAGAAGTGTATTGCGGGGCTCACCTCAAAGACCCGGTCAGCAGTTCCCAGTGCATAAATACGTTCCACATCATCCCCTGTGGCACGGCGGACAATGGCGCTCATTTCAATGGTGCCGCGTTAAGGTCATCTTGCTCGCCGGCGTGCTGGCTCCGTAAGTCAATCGTGTCTTGATCTGGAATCCATACTTTGCCCAAAATGGCTCTGAGTCCTGCACGGCCACAAGCGTATAATCACGATACCCAAGGGAATCTGCCAGACTGAACAGGTTCTCAAGCAGTCGGTCGGCAATTCCGCGCCCACGGAACCTCTGAAGAACCGCAAGGTCGTGGATGTATAGACAGGTTGCTTCACCGGGCACCTGCTTGAGGTCGAAATCCAACGGAAGGATTTCATCAGCGCGCCATGGGTGCGAGAAAACGTAGGCTGCCAACTCTCCCTCATGCCAACAGCCAAGGCAACCAAAAGGAAATAGCCGAATCTTCTTCTCGAAAGTTTCCGCTATTTCCAATAGTTCTGGCCGATAAGCATCCTGCTGAACCTCTAGTACCGATGGGATGTCAGCCAGTGTCAATCGTATAATGTTCATGCAAAAGTCACGAGGGTGCAGGGGCTTTGCAAGTCTCGCCTGTCATACTTCGATCACGATGCGGAATCCGTAAAGGGAGTGTCGGCGGCCGGGGTCAAGCGCATCTCGCTGTGCAGATCTCGCGTCAGCGGGGCCATGAAACCAGGAACCCCCTCGCAGAATACGAATTTCCCCAGATGCCGGTCCCCGAGGATCCTTTGCCTTGCATGCAGTGTATTCTCCATACCAATCTGAACACCATTCCCAAACATTCCCGTGCATGTCAAAGAGACCCCACTCGTTTGGAGCAAAGGTTCCAACAGCGGTAGTGGACCATCTGGTTTGCCCCAGAGGGGCGCCACCGTAGGCGAATTTACCATCGAAGTTTGCCTTTTCCGTCGTGATCGTCGAGCCACAGCTAAAGGCAGTACTCGTTCCTGCGCGGCATACGTATTCCCACTCCGCTTCAGTCGGAAGCCTCGCAATCACTCGGAACTGTGTGCCCAGCGCTTCACAAAATGAAACACAGTCGAACCAGGACACCATCTCAACCGGCAGTGGTGGACCTTTGAAGTAGCTGGGGTTTGAATTGATTATTTTGTGGTATTGCTCCTGGGTTACAGGATGGCGCAATACATACAAAGGACGGGCAATGTGAACCTCGTGCTCAACTTCGTCGTCGTTGTGCCCCTCTTCATCGGGCGGGCTCCCCATCGAGAATGTCCCCGCCGAAATGAGCGCAAGGTCCAGCCTGATGCCATCACCGAGATCAAATGTCTTTGTGGATGCGCTGACCTGATCTGGCTGCGACCGTTCTGCAATCTCAAGATGCTCTTGCAAAACCTTCGCTTGAGCAGCGGTGAGAAGCGCGGAAGGCGTGCGAAACTCGACTTTGAGGACATCGCGGGCCAGACGAATTATATGCGCCGGCGTCAGACCCCTTGCTTTAGCAAATCCTGCAACGGAAATATTACATGGACCTGTAAGATCTCTGCTCTCTGAGGTACATGCACAAGATGCTCGATTGCCGTCTGCGTTGGCTTGTGCGCGCAATTCCTGCGGCACGGCTGAGGCTCGGTCCTTGCTGGCTGTCTCCTGGATTGCCTCCGAAGAGGGCGGAAAAGAGACTCCTTTGGCGGCTTCAGTAAAGTACCAGTCAACTACTACCGCAAGGGCTTGCAGGCAGGGCTGAATGTAATCAGGAGTCATAACGGTTTGGCCATCTTCGTCCTGCTCATGCGCCGCGAAATTCCCGTAGCCTTGGATGGTACGCAAAGGGAGCACGATGCGTTTGGGGAGCACCCCAGCCACGTTTAGCTTTTCAATAAATCCCTCCAGGGTGAGATTGCCTGGATTCTTGCTGACTCCCTTCGTAAAGAGTTGGCGACAGACCGCCTCCGCAGCCTTGCGTGCGTGCATAAGCGAAGTCTCGGGGTCTTCCAACTTGTACCTGATGGTCTGGTCGTAGAGCTTCCTAATGCGTTGAAGCTCCTTCTCAACTTGCTCAAGGCGCCCACGGAGGTCTTCCTTTGGGTCACTCATACTACTCATGCCCTCCTTTTCCGCGGTTCGGCAAGGCTGACTCGTTGGATCGAGGCGAACTGCCGAGTTCACTTTTCTTGGTCGGGCACCCAGGCATTTGAGGAACGATCTGTGCGGAGTATCGCAACAGTGATCGGGCGTTCACGCTGCCACGCGGTCGCATGTTCTTGCGAACAGCACAAGATCCCCAGCAGTGATCAAACGGTGTTCTACCTTTCATGTGCTGTTTCCCGCATCGGGATCCGGAGTCGCGTGCCCGAGAAGAATTCCATCAGATGGGCTGTCTCCTCGGGGGCAAGGGCATCCTCTCCCGCAAAGCCTGGACCACGCCAGGCACTGGCTTTCAAGACCTCCAGCGCCGGTTCAACTATTACCTTGTTTCCGAGTTCCTCTGAATAATCGAGGCTGGCTTTGAGCACCGAAATCATGGTTCCACAGGTGCCTTGTCGTTCGATAAGAAAGTTGACGGCACCTCCGCCGAGAGAATCTTGCTCCGGTAAACAAAACGCAACGAGTCGGCAGAAGTGCGCGGAGATCGCAGTCGTTCTATCGCCGTCTAACGTTGAGATTTGCTGCGAGACATCCTTCCATTGAAGGGCTCGTGAAATCGATCCGCTTCCTGTCGGAATTGCGGAGACGGAGGCAATCAGCTTTGCGCGGAGTTCGTCCCAACGGGTCTTGCCTCCCGAAGTCTTGCCGTTCATGCTTGCCGTGCTGTCGACCACCAGGATATATTCGACAGTGGGCGGGACGGTGTCGATACCGGTCGACACCGACGCACACGTTTGGATGTCACCAAGAGATCGCAGGCAAGGGCTGAGGAATAAGAGTATCGAGAAACCAATTGCGCTGCACTTTCGCGGAGAGCTACGAAGCAAGATGTCCCAGCCTCGAGAAAAGACCTGAGATAAATTCAGAGTCTTGGAGTTGCTCCCCCAGTTGATCCAAAGCGCTCCGGGTTCTCTTTTCATAAAGTCAGCATTCTTTTACCGTCCAACCGCCTCAAAAACAAGACATGATTTGAGCGCGTGAAGAAACCTTCGGCGATTAGATGAACGGGAACTTCCCCGGCTTTGCCCTAATCGTTACCCATATCTCCGGTCGCTGAACACTGTGCTTCGATGCTTGAGCGTAGTGCGCGCCAACCTGCTGCGCCAAGACGGCCCAGACTCTGATCCGAGCAAATCTCCCCTTGTTGGTCGGAGGTTCCAGTTCCACCTCCGCAAAGCACAGGGCCGCCGGTGTAAAACCTGTCCGTAATTTGTCTGCCTTCCATCCGCGAAAAACTGGTCGAGGGCGGGCCAAAATGGTTCTCTGTTGGGGTGTCAACAAACACAGCAACACCAAAACTATAAGAACCCACCACGGGCTTCCTGACCAGAAGAGGAGCTGTATAACTTGGTTCTTTCCGTCACAACGAGGCGCGCGCCCCACGGGCTTCCTGACAAAGAGATGGAAGACTCTCAATTGCTTAAGGTCACAACGAGGCGCGCGCCCCACGGGCTTCCTGACCCTACGAGGCAGAGTGGGCCAAATCGGCTCAGTCACAACGAGGCGCGCGCCCCACAAGCTTCCTGACAGTAAGGATGAGTTAGAACATAGAC
>Ga0194053_10001568_pt1 | contig 14500 bp, 8 predicted proteins | sample SepL228m_MetaG_FD_161684 | JGI IMG/M metagenome (GOLD analysis project Ga0194053, IMG submission 161684) | Anoxic zone freshwater microbial communities from boreal shield lake in IISD Experimental Lakes Area, Ontario, Canada - Sep2016-L227-8m | ecosystem: Environmental > Aquatic > Freshwater >... | reverse complement strand
CCAAAAAGGCGGGGTTGGAAAGACCACCACCTCTGTCAGCCTCTCGACCTGTCTCGCCGCCCAGGGCAAGCGAGTGCTGCTTATCGATCTCGATCCGCAGGCGAACGCCACCAGCGCGTTCGGCCTCACCGGGCTTCAGGGACAAAGCATCTATGAACCGCTGATCGGCCAGGCCAGCGTGATCGACAAGGTGACCCCCACCCGCTTTGAAAACCTCTGGATCATTCCGGCCGACTTGAATCTGGCCGGGGCGGAAATCGAAGTGGCGCGGCAGGAAGAGCACCTCACCCGGCTTCAAGTGGCCCTGCAACCGTTGCGCGAAGATGCCACTTTTGACTACGTCCTCATGGACACGCCTCCCTCGCTCGGCATCCTGATGACCAACGCGCTCGCGTCCGCCGACGAGATCCTAGTGCCGATCCAATGCGAGTATTTCGCTTTGGAAGGATTGGGAAAAATCAGCGGGATCATCGACCAGATTTGCGATTCCGGGGTGAACCCGGGCCTGACGCTCTCGGGGATCGTCATGACGATGTATGATTCCCGCACGAACCTGAGCCAGCAAGTCGTGGCGGAAGTTCGCAAGCATTTCGGGCCGACCGTTTACGAAACGGCCATCCCTCGCACCGTTCGCCTGGGAGAAGCGCCGAGCTTCGGCAAAACCATCACCGAATACGATCCCAACGGCGCCGGCGCCAACGCCTACCGGGCCATGGCCCTGGAATTCATTTCCCGGCACTCGCCGAAGAGGAAGACCAAGTAGAGTTGCCGCTGAGGGACGCTCAAGCGAAGCTGCTGCCCCTGTAGCCACCCCGCTCTGTCGGGGTGGCGATGGAACCCCGAAAGCTACAGCGTGGCCAAACTACGGGATTGTTCCTTGGCAAAGCTCTTGGCGCGTCGATTCGCCCCCCTTCACTGCCGGGTCAATAATCCCGAACTCCGAAGTTGCGGTTTGCTGTGGCTGCGGCGCTCTGTCGCCGCCGGGGTGGCGCGTCGAGCGCAAACAAGAGGCAAGGGGGGCTCAGGTCCACATCGCCGCCCCGACTGAGCGGGGCGGCTACAAAAACGCCAGACCCTGCACCAAATTGTGTGTTGTTTTCAGAGGAGGCTTCGGAGTTCGGGATAATCCTAGCAGGGCGGCCTATGGCACGGGAACAACGGCTTTCAATGCGCTATAGCCAAACCAGCGGTTGCCGACTTTTGGGCAGACCCGAAGGTAATACTTGGTGTTGGCGGAGATAGGAGCTCCGGCGGTGGTCGAGTTCAGGGTGAAGCCGGTGGCGGTCGCGGGCAGGGCGGTGATGTTGGTGCGAACCAGCTCGGAGGAATCGGTCACCGTGATGCTGTCGATGAAGAATCCGCTGTCGGTGCTGGTCGAAATCACCGCTGAGCCGCCGTTGCTGCGCAAGACGAACCGGACGAAAACGACGCGCCCTGCATATCCGGCCAGGCTCAGGCTGTGGCGGTGGAACGATGTATCCCAAAGCAAACTGCTTTGATAGCCAACCCCTTTACGGCTCCATAACGGCTGCCAAGTGCTCCCGCCATCGGCGGAAAGCTCCGCGCTCAAGGTTGTCGTGGTGGTGGCGAACCGGCCAAGTTCGGAAAACTGGAACTGGCTGGTGGAGGTAGGGACAATGGCCCGGGTAACCTGAAAGCTCTGGTTTTTGAAATCGGGGAACGCGAGGTGGAAGGCTTTGGCGCCTGAGGCTTTTACGCTCGATTGCCGCAAGCTGTAGCTGCCGGTCAGGGCGGAAACGATCTTCGGCGTGGGCGAGTCCTCCGCGCCTTCAGCCCAAGATGCCGAACCGGACTGGGAGATGGCCAATTGATAGGCATCCGCCTGGGTAATCGAGTTGAACTTGTAATTGGCGTTCGAAATCCGGGGGGCGCTCGATCCTGTGACGACCACGGTTTGGCCGAGCACATTGGGATCGAACAGCGTCACACTATAGCTTTGGGTGGCGGGCACGCTGGCCCCGCCAATCCCGGAAATGGTAACCGAGTAGGTCGTATCGGCGCTGAGCGACTGCGGCATTCCGCCGGGGACCCAGGCAATCGTGTTGTCGCCACAACCGGTGAGGGTGCTGGAGATGATCGTGAGCGGAACAGCGGTGCCGCTCCGGGTCATGTGGACGGTGGCCGCGGAGAAGTCCGCGCCGGGGTAAGAGAACGACCATCGGGCGGGCTTCAGCGGGAACGGGAAATAGCCTTTGGCCGGCCAAGGAGCGGGTTGGGGCGGGGGCGGGATTTTGAAGTCGCCGGTTACCCATAGAGAGTTGGCCGAATTGTAGGAGCCATTGGGCGGGATGTCCCCCGTTCCCATGGAACTGGCGGCCGGATTGAGCAGCCACCGTCTATGGCCGACGGGTTCATTGCCGGGCCCGTCGTCGAACATGTAATCGTCAATGGCCCCCGGGCCGTAGGAACCGATGGAAATGTTGGAGTGCGAAGCGGCGTCGCCTGCCATGGGCGTGTACCATTTCCAGGTTGAAAGCCCGGTATGCTGAATGTTGTCATTGGCTGAGAAAATCAAGGCGGCGCCCTGGCAGCCACTATTCTTGGCCGGGGCAAACGTGATGTCCGCAACCTCCCCGGCGAGACCCCGATAGAAATTGATCCGCCTCCGGACATCTTCTTGAAAGGCGAGGCTGGTGGCGCCCGCGATTCCGGACCCGACGTTTCCAGTCCAAGCCATGTGCGATGCGGCGTTGCTGGAAGCCCGGTAAACGCAGTTGTAATAGGAGAGGACGTCGATGCGGCTGGCCCGGTTTACGGAGAAGCCTTCCGCCGCGGTGGAATTTGAGGTGCCGGGCGACCAGGCGGACGCCGTTCGGACCACCGTGAGGAACAGCCCCAGAGCCAGAAATCCCCGGAATCGAGCGCCAGACCGGTTGCGGGCTGGGCGCGGTCGGTCTGGCTGTAATACGTCAACCGGGAGTGGGGGAAGTTCTTCGAGCATTATCGGTAGGGATGCAAATACCATGCCCCAACTGAACATTTAATCAACAGGCGCTCTTGACCAAGCGTTGCTTAGGACCAAAGGTCCGTTTGGGACCGCGCCTTTGGCGCTGAAAGTCCACTTCGCGAACGAGTGTCCATGGGCTTCGCTCACCACGCATGGATGAAAATCGGGCGTGCTCCCACGGAGAGCGGCTGGAAGCCGCTTCTACAGTAGAAGCGGCATCCCTGCCGCTTCGATCCTAATTACGGAGCAATGCTCATGCCGAACACTATTGGCCTGCGATCTGCGCCAGGGCCGCAGCCAACGCTCGCGCTGCCGCGGCGATCTCAAAGCGTTGTTCAAAACAAGCCAGGGCATTTTGCCGCATCGTTTGGCGGGCCGATTCGTCCATGAGCATCCATCGTTTGAGCAAATTGAACGTCCCTTCCAGGGTGTCGGCTTCCACCAAACCCGCATTGTCCTGCGCGATCTCGCGCCAAATGTTAACCTTATCCGCGATAAGCACCGGCAAGCCACAAGCCAGAGCCTCGGCCACGGCGATGCCAAAGTTCTCTTGGTGCGACGGGAGAATGAAAACCTCTGCGGCGTGAAAGGCGCCCCATTTCAGGTCGCCCTTTAGCATCCCGGTCCAGGTGATGCGCGGGGCTATTCCAAGGCTTTGAGCCTTGGCTTTTAGTTGGGTTGCAAACGCGCCTTGATCGGGTCCGGCTATCACCAAGTGTAGTGCAGCGCGGGAATCGGAATAGCTTTCGGACGGTTTTCGAATCGGAGATTCGCAGACAAGTGCGTTCCCAATCGGGAGATTGGGAACGAGCGCGCACTGGTCCAAATGCAGTTTTTCGGAAAGCAGGCGGTGGAAGGCTTCGATCAGCAGATCGCATCCTTTCTTTTCATGAATCCGACCGAGGAAAAGCACGATCCTTTGGTCCGCGAGAGCGGGAAACTGGCTGAGAAAGAGGGCCCGCTGGGAAACCGGATCTCCGACCGGACCGCTCGTCCCATAACTGACAACCGTTTCGTTGCAGTGATAAAGCCAGAACGACTGGCGCGCCAGCCTGCGTTCCTCTTCAGCGGTGAAGAATACCGTTGCCGCATCGCGAAGCACCGGATATTCGCCCCAGGGCCAGTACAGCCATTTTTTAAGATGCTTCAACGGATACTCTTTTTTGAACCACGGATCGAGCATGCCGTGGGTGAAGACGCAATACGGTGTTCCGGTGCCCCGTAACGCGCGCCGGGTAGCGAAACTGTGATACTGCCAAATGCCGTTGATCACCACTGCGTCGTAGTCAGCGTGATGTCGCTTCAACCAAGGGATCAGCCTCGGCGTGTAGCCGTAAGATCCCACCGAGGGCCCCAGCGCGTACAGCGTCAGTGGGAAGTCGGCAATCCAAGGCGAGCCGGGAGCATCGAGGCAGGCGACTTCGATTTTCCAGCCCAGAAAGCGCTTGGCTGCCGCCAACTGTTTGATGCCTTCGATCGGGCCGCCCCCCGCCGGATTTGCCGAGTGAATGACGTGAAGGATTCTCACCCGAATCACCCTTCCATCCGGAGTTGGCGTTTGAGGCTAAGATAAAGCGCCACCAGGGATCCAAGGGCGAATCCGGCAAGCATCAACGTGTTCACCGTCAGGACACTGAAATTAAAGGCGTATTGGGTGGAGCCGATTGTAAAATTCAGGAACTTCCGCGGACCGAAGAAAACATTGATCCGGTGAAGCGGCGATCGGCGGTAGTCGCTTTGTTCGCCCTCCGACTTGGAGACGAGGTCGGTGATTTTTTGATTCACATAAAGGCGCTCGACACTGGTGCGCGATTTCCGGGCTCGGAGCGCGTCAGGATCGAGCGGTTTGCCGGCGATGATGGCATCGACGCGCCGGAGCTGGCGGGCGATGTCCTGGGGAGTGCCTGCCTCCAGGCCGGAAAGAAGGGCCAGGGTGTCTTTCAAGTCGTCGAGCCGGTTGCGCTCGTCGGAACCCAGCGGGGTGGTCTTCTGTTTTTCAATGAGCGCATTGATCTGCTGTTGCAACTGATCCTGGCGGCGGGTGAGCGGGTTGAGCTTGGCCTGCGCCACCACGAGCGCTTCATAGCTCCAGCGCATCGGCATGAACTCGCACAGGACCGGCACCTGGAGCGCGCTCTCATTCTTGTCCATTGCGCGGTCGGGATGAACGCTGTACCAGCGCTGCACGGTATAAATGAAGTCGAGATTCCGGTTCATGTCCTCATACTTAATGAGCGCCCCGCTGAGGATGATCTGCGGGATGAGAATCAACGGCACGATGTTTGCCGCCGTCTTTCCGTCGGCGACTAGCGAAGAGATAAACAGGCCCATCGCTATGCCGGTCGCCGCGGTGATGAAGTTGAAAAAGAAATAGATCCAGAACATTCCCCGGATTTCCAGGATGGCGTTCCCAATGAGAGTGAACATGGCGCACTGAACGGCCGCGAAAAGCCCCAGCGTAAGCGACTTGCCGACGATGTAATACGGGAGCCGGACATTCACATTGCGCTCCCGCTGGAGAATCGCGCGGTCGCGGATGATGTCGTCGGCCGAATTCGTCAGCCCGAGGAACATCGCCACGGTGAGGGAAAGGAAGAGGTAGGTTGGAATATGGTAGGCGCTGGCGAAATCGTACGTGCCGCTGCCGTTATAAAGGAGAACCCCCGCGATGAGCGTGGCGAGCACGGGAGCTTCCACAATGGTGGTGAGCAGGTTGGCGCGGTTCCTCATTTTGCTCAGGAACGCCCGGCGCAGCAGGATATGGAACTGCGTCCATTGATCCCGCCAACGCATCACCTCCCGCTTTTTCGCCGGGGAAGCCAGGGAGGAATCGGGAACTGGCGGGGCGGACTGCTTGCGGACGGCCACTTGCCGAACGTCTTGCAGGAGCCGGAACGATTCGTATTTGTCCCGCCAATAATCCGGGGAGTAGCGCCGTGCTGGGACAAGCTGCCCCTGATTGTTCTCCTCATAGATGATGTCCCCGGAGAGGTCGCGCAGCGGCGTCTCCAAAACGTCGAAGATGAACTCCGGGCGCGTCGTGCCGCAGGCGGGGCATCCCCCCAGTTCGGTGCCGAAGTGCTGTTCGTGCTCGGCTTCGGCGAAATACTCGAGCATCTCATGGGGCGTCCCGTAGAAAACCAGCTTGCCGCCCTTGTCCAGCAGAAGCGCTTTGCTGAACATCTGGAAAAGCTTGGAGGCGGGCTGGTGGATCGTCACCAGGACGATCTTGTTGTGCGCCATGGCCCGGATGATCTCGATGACGTGTTCGGCATCCTTGGAGGAAAGTCCGCTGGTCGGTTCGTCGAAGAGGAACACGTCGGCGCTGCCGATCATATCCAGGCCGATGTTGAGCCGCTTGCGTTCTCCGCCCGAAAGGGTCTTTCGAATGGGCGAGCCGACAATGGAATCGCGCCGCTCGCTCAGCCCGAGTTCCGCCAGCTTGGTATCGATGCGCCGGGAACGATCCCGGGCCGAGAGATGGGGCGAACGGATGGCCGCCGCGAAATTTAGATTTTCGCCGATGGTCAGATGCTCGTCGAACGCATCGTCCTGCGGGATGTAAGCGACATGCTGCTTGAGGTCCTCGACTTCTTCATAAAGCGAGAGGTTGTTGAGAATGACCTCCCCGTGCATGGGCCGGAGCTGGCCCGCGAGCACGCGCAGGAGGGTCGATTTCCCCGAGCCGCTCGCGCCCATGACGCAGACCACTTCGCCCCGGTTGACGCTGAACGAAATGCCGTCCAGCCCGGTTTCCGTTGGGTTGAAACGGTGGCTCAGATCCCGCGCTTCAAGCGAGGAAATGACGTTGCGCTGTTCTTCAATGATCCGCTCCGAGAAATCGCACCGGAGCACCTGCCCGGTATCGACGAGAATCGTGTCGCCGTCGGAAAGCGGGGCGGAATTGCGGACCGGGATTTCGCCGACGAGGATCGGCCGGTCGGCCTGGAGGACTTCCAAGCGGCCCACGAGGTGCTCGTAGTCGCACTGAATGCGCAGCAGGACGTCGCCGCCCGAACCCGGAGAGAGGAGGATGTCGTCCTCCTCCAGCAAGGCTGGATTGTTGGAAACGAGATATTCGCTCTTGTGGGCTTTAAGTTGGAACCGGCCGCCCATTGCGCGTGCCCTTCGCCGCAGATCGTCCAGGGGCAATTCCGACTCGTCTGCAAACCGAATGCTCTCCTCCAGGGTCCCCTCGGCCTTGGCCCCGGCCTTCAACTGGACGCCATTGAGAACGGCTTTGACATTTTTGAGGGCTCGGACTTGAACATTGAGCCCAAAGCGCACTTCCAGGCAGGTGTCGCGGCTCCGGGTTTTCTCCAGTTCGACTTCACCGTCCTTGTCGATGGAAAGGTACACCGTCGTGACGGCCACGTTCTTCTTCGCGTTGAAATACCAGACGAGATCCTGATACGTCAGCACCTGCTCGCCAAACACGATCCGCTGGCCGGAATAGACTCGGCAGAACTCCCCGCGCTGCAACGGCCTTCCCCTGACGAAAATCGGGCGGGGCGTCTGGTTTTTGAGCAAGATGAGATCGTGATAACGGAAAGCCATCAGGCGCTCGTCCGTGGCGAGGCCTTTGAGAGAGACATCGCAGTTTCCCCCGTGGCCAAAGCAGATTGACTCCAGCGGCGAGGCACCCTTCTGGTAAATCGACGGATCGGCATTATCCGAGGCATTCAGCTGGTAAACGATGTCGATCGCCTGCGCCGCCATGCCGAGTTGCGACATGAACGCGTAAAAGTTTACCAGTTGCTCGCCGTCGTTGAGGTCCGCCCGGGCGATCAGGTCGTAAAGCTGCACGCCGAGCATGATCTTGCGGTCGTCGCTGAGCTGGACTGAAAGCTTCTGGGCCATCCCGGCGAGATCCTGCTGCTCGTTGAGCGCCTGGCGGAAAAGCTTTCGGAGTTCCGAATAGACGGCTTCCGGATAGTCGTAGCGGAGAAACCCGAGGGAGGAATCGATTTCCTCTTCCAGCACCTGCCCGTTCACTTTCGAGAACGCCGCCAGAACCTGGATTAACAGCGGCAGCAAATTTGGACTCTCCGTCACCGTACGCGGTTTGCGCATGGCACGGCGGAACAAGGTCCGGCTGCTGCTGTGCAACCGGTGTACCCACGGAGTGAGGCCCCGAAGCCGGCTGCCTATTTTTTCCACCAAATCAGTCATTTCACGCTTAGCTCTTAAGAGTTTCTCATGAAAACGCCCGGATCGGAAATGAAAACATTCCGGCAAGCGACGCTTCGGGCGCAGGGGAGCGAGGTGGTCTGTGAATTTTGCAGGGTTACAATCGACCGAATGCGCTTTAGGGGTTCTTAGCGCCAACGGCGCGTTCCATACCAGCCTGGGGCGGAGGCTTTGCGCAGCCCCAGGAATCCGAATCCAACGTAGCAGGGCTGAAAGCCCGACCCATCTCCCCGGAATGGGGCGGGCTTTCAGCCCTAAACCTTTGTGGCTCAAGGACCTGGGGCTATGCGCCCCAGGCTGGTATGGAACCGCGCCGTTGGCGCTCAGGAAAGGACCGAAATTCAATCGATAACTTTCCCGTCCTGCCTCCCCACGCGCTGCGCGTTTCTATGAATCACCTTGACTTCGGGCGATTTGCGGCATACGTAATATTCCTTAGATGCCTTCTGCTCTCCCGAGTTCAGCAAAGTCTTTCCGCAACTGCTTGCTGCAAGCATTGGCACTGATGGTTTGCGTGCTTCCAGTGGTTGCTCAGGGAGCGATTTTTGACTGGGATCAGGCGTATGCGGTTTCCCCCGCCGCCTCCGGTACCCCGACTGCCGGGAATAGCGTTTCCAAGTCCTACGACAACGATCAAACTCACTCCACCACCTCCACGGTTAATGACGTCACCATCACCCTCGCCAATGCGGTAGGCACCTGGAGCAGTCCGCGTCCCGCAGTGGACACCAACTACGATGGCGGCACGGGGAAAAAAGCGTTGTCTCTTGGATTCTCCAAGGAATCCAACACCACACAGGGGCTTACCGTCACGATTGATTTTAATTACGTTGGCGGGGTAACCAACGTGAATTTCCAGATTTTCGACGTGGATTATAGTGCGGGCACTTGGATCGACAAAATCGACCAGATCTGGGCGACTACCACCACGAGTGGAACCGTGGGCCCGTCGAGCGTTGTCGGTTCAGCCGATAACGTGGTTTCAGGCACCGGGCTGACCTTCGCCGCTACGGGCACAAACGCAAATTCTCTAAACACCTCCGCCGGCAATGTGTCGATCGACTTCGGAACCGCCAAGGTGACCAGTATTACATTCCGGTGGAGGAACGTGGATAATGGCAAGGGAGACCAAAAAATCGGCTTGGGCGACATCAACTACACGCAGGTAACGCCGGAGGTCAATCCGGGGCTGGCCGCCATGGCCCTTTGCGCAATCGCCGTCGGGTTCCGCTCTTGGAAGGGGCGCAAGAAATAACGTCTTTTCACTTGGAACTAAACTTGCTTTAATAGAGTCAATAATATGTTGAGTTCCCGGCATCATGTGCAATCTGGATTTGCACTTGTGGAAGCCTTGATCGCCCTGATGGTCATTGGCATAACGGTCGTTTCACTCTTTGCCGGTCTGTCAAAAATGAACGAGCGCGCGGCGGTTAACCGCCTTTACACTTGCGCCACAGCCGTCGTGCAGTCACGGATCGACCGTTCGCTGGTGGATAAACCGTTCGATCCCGGGGAGAGTCAAGTTCATCCGGATTTGGTCGCCCACACGGAAACGACACCATACATAGCGGTTTATAAAGATCCCGACACCAATCAGGTGCTCGTGAGCGGAACAATGACCACCACCGTATCGAGCACCACCGTGCCCGTCACTTCCGGCTCAAGTCTTGGAAATGTGACTTTACAAAAAACCGATGTCTCTCTGGGCTACCAGTTCCGTGGAAGAAACTACAACGTTCAACTAACATGTTTACGCTCTCCGGACAAAGCCCAATAAGAAGAGACTCCGGGCGGCACGGGTTTACTTTGGTTGAGTTGATGGTGGCCATCCCGGTGGCCCTTTTGGTGTTTCTTATCGTATTCACGCTGGCCTCGGCAGGGATGAACCTGGTCGCGCGCAACATCTCCACCAATTTAGCGCACCTCAATTCGTTGACTTCGGTCCAACGCCTTACCGGGGAGGTTCATTCGTCGGTCGTGGAACCTTGGCTTACGGGGACCTTGACCAGCGGCACCTTTCCCTTGGTGAGCGGCACCGGCCCTGCGGCGGGGGTTGGTCTAAATCTGTTCGTGGCAGGCCCATTTGCGGTTCATAACAATTCGAATGCCAATAACACGAGCATAGCGATCGAACTCAATGGAGCGGTGGTGAATATCCAGCCGGGAATGCACCTGCAAATCCCCTCTTATCAAGACGCCAGCGGGGTCAGCATAGACAAAACAATAACAAGCGTAACCAACGGCACGTTCCCCAACTTGGGTATTTCCGGCACGCTCGGGGTCACCATCGTTACTCAAGGCGGAACCGGAGGCGGCTCCAACGGAACGCAAATCGTTCCGGTCTATATTACCCTTCCGGTGAATTACTACGTCTCCGGGCAATCGTTGATCCGGCGTGACGCCTGTGGGAATGCGGCCACCGTATTGCAGAACGTCCTTACGCCGTTGCCGTTTACCAAGCCCGATACCACCAACGCTCGATTTCTCGGAGTTCATTTGGGGGCATCGAACCCGGACTACAGCAATCGTGGCTTTCGAAGCACCAATATGTTGATCGACAATATTTCGGTGCCCTCCCGCAGCCAACTTAATCCTTGATCTATTATGAAGCCGTTTACCAAGCCGAATATCGCATTCCGGGTTCCGGAAGCGGCCAGGAAATCGGGCGGCGTCCTTATTCCCACGCTTGCCATTTTGGCCGCGCTCGTTGCCTTTGCTTTCGTTGCCTTTAATTTTACGAGCAACGTCGGTCTTTTCGCCGATCGCAGTATGACCCGCCAGAAGGCGATGGCGATTGCGGACGCCTCCTTGGAACTCCAGTTTGCGGAATGGTGCGCCGTCCTCCAATACGGCATTACTTTTGCGCCGCCCACCAGTTCGTTCGATAATATTTCGCTCCCCACCGCATCGATGTTTCCGTCGGTGACAAATTTCTCGGCAACCAGCGGAACAGGCGTGAACTATGTCGTGAGCAACTACCGGATTCAGGCGGTGGATCCACTCGAACAACCCGTTCCAGCGGGCGAGAAGCCCACGATGATTTCCACCAACAACACGGCCGTCAACCTGTACCATTACCTTGGCACCGTGGACGTCTCGCTGCCGAACCGGAGTGGATCTCCGGTAACCGTCCGGATGAGCCGGATATTTCAGCTCCAAAACCGGTCTCCGTGGAGCTATGCCATCTTTTTCGACCGGGATCTTGAAATCGCCCCCGGTCCCGCCATGTCGATCACCGGGGATGTCCATTCGAACGGGAGCCTTTACGTCGGAGCGGGGGGCGGCGCGATTACATTTTCGGGTGTGGTGGAAGCTTCAGGAAATATAACGAAGGGCAAGAGTGATCTCGATCCTTCCGGCAGAAACAACACGAATACCACGATTGTTTACCCTCCGGGCCAGCCCCGAACCGGGGTTGCTGTGCAGACCCCACTGGGGATCAATCATTCGGCATTGAATGCCACCGACTCGAATCAAAACAACGACAGCTATCACGAAATCATCGAGCCACCGGCTTCGGGTTCCGACCCGTTTACTCCTCCGGAGAAGCAGACGCAAAGATTTTACAACATGGCGGACTACAAGGTTTCCATCTCCAACGCCTCCAACGACCTCGGCCAGGCAGCTACCGTCACGGTGCTCGATTCCTCCGGCGCCACGGTCAGCCCGACCTCTAATCTTTACAAAGTGCTTACGGCTGGCGCGACGATTTCAGGGAAAGTTTACAGCCCGATTCTGACTTTGACCGGGACGCTGCAGGACAACCGGGAAGCCGCGACGATGAAACTTACCACCATGAACATTGGCGCTCTGAAGGCGGCTGTCGATGGCGGGGTAATCCCTGCCAAAGCGGAGGGCCTGCTTGTTTATGTCAATGATACCAGGCCGATGAAGCCGTATGTTGCCGATATCCCAGCGGTCCCGGCAGTCAAGGACAAGAAAGGAAACATTATTACGCCCGCAGTTCCGGCGATTCCTGGAAACCCGAAAATGGAAGCGGCCGTATTTGTTGATAACGGCAATATTTTGCCCGATAACGGGTTGACCATCGTCACGGGCAATCCGCTTTACGTCCAAGGCGACTACAACACGGGGCAGACCGACACCACCAATCTGCCGTCAAATACTTCAAGCGGCGGTGCTCCTACGGCGGCCAATTATTGGCAGCCGGCCGCACTCATCAGCGACGCGCTCACCGTTCTTTCAAATAGTTGGACGACCAGTTCAACGTCCAGCAGCAACGCGACACGAACCACCCTCAATGCGGCGGTGATGGCCGGAAATGTTCCCTCCGACGGCGTGAACTACAGCGGCGGCGTCGAGAATTTCCCTCGTTTTCTGGAAAACTGGACCAACATTCGGTTTACCTACTATGGCTCGATGGTGTGTCTCTATGATAGCCAACAGGCCAAGGAACCATGGGGCAAAGCCAATGTTTATTCCGCTCCAACGCGCGACTGGTATTTTGAGAAAAAGTTCTATACCCATACGCCTCCGGGAACCTTCATGGTGCCCTCTTACCAGAAGCTTCGTTGGTTCGCCCGCTAGCACTTTTAGAAAGATGCACCGTATTACCATCCTGCTAATCGGATGCTCGTTAGCCTTGGGCTCTCTTTGCGCAGTCCCCGTTGATTTTACCCCGCGCCCCCACTTGGTCGAACTGGACGGCGTTCCATTTCACGATATCAAGTTTCTCCAGGGAAAGACTGAAATCTACTACCGCCCGCCTCAGGGTTGGGTGGCGTCGGGAAGCCCGGAACACGCCTGTTTTCAATCAAGCGCCAGTTCCTCTGTCCGCGTGGAATTCACCCATATCGAGGGCACGCAGCCTCCTGCTTGGGACGAGGAGGGCTTGAAGGCCCTTCGCGAACGAGCCCAGGCGACCATTCCGCAGGTTAAGGATCTTAAGCTTATCGGTGAATTGCGCAGCCCCTTACGGATCGACGGACACGAAACCATGGCGTTCACCTTTTCCGGGGTGGTCTTCGCTCAAAATTACAAATTCTTTCTGCTCGTGCTTCCTCTCGAAACTGAACAGTTTAACTTTCTCCTTTACGCCAATGAAAAGGAGTTCGGCGCTTCTTCGAAACTGTTCCTAAACAGTCTGTTTGGCTTGCAGTGGCATCGATAGCCGCAAGCATCACCCCTCAATGGATTGTGATCTCCCGAAAAACCCGCGGTCTCCTGGACCTCGCGATTACATAAGCCCGACCGTTTGAAAGCGTCCGGGAAATTTGGACTGGCGGCGGCGCTGGTCGTGTTGGTGGTCTCGGGCGCATGGTTCGCCAAGGCAAGATTTCGCGGCTGGCAGCAACAGCAACTGACCACCGCCACGGACGGGTTCCTGAAGCGGGGCGATCTCCGGAGCGCCTCGCTGAGCGCGCAACAGGCGCTTCAAATCGATCCGGGAAACTTGACTGCGATGCTGGCTCTGGCCCGTATCGCGGAAACGCGAAGATCGCCCGATGCAATTCTGTGGCGGCAAAAGCTCGCGGATCGCGATCCCGGCAATCCGGCGGCTCTGCTCGACTTGGTTTCGACCGCAATCAGCTTCAACGAAACCGCCGTCGCGGAACGGGCCTTGGCTCAGGCGGACCAGCGCGAGCGCAATACAGAAGCCTTTTTGAGAGCGGCGGCGGATCTCGCCGTTGCACAGAAGCGGTTCGCCGAAGCCGAAGAAGCCTTCGAAGCCGCCTTGCGCCTCAATCCAAAGAGTGAACTTCTTCTGCTCAATCTCGCGACGCTGCAGTTAGGATTGGGGAAAGAGCCCAAGACCAGCGAAGCGCGGGCCACGCTGGAGCGCCTTAGCGCAAAACCGGAGTTTCGACGACCGGCCACGCGAGCCCTAGTGATGGATGCGCGCCGGCAGGGCCGGTCGGCCGAGGCGCTCGATTTGACCAAAAAGCTCGCTACATCGCCCAAGGCGCCGCTCGATGACCGATTGTTGTACCTCGAAGAGCTGATCCACGCAGGCGATCCCGCTGCTCCGGCTGAATTGGGAGCGCTCCAAGTCGAAGCGGTTGCGCGGCCGGAAACGATTTACGCGGTGATGAGTTGGATGAATGCCCATGGGATGCCCGCGCAAACCGTGGCTTGGGCCGAGCGTCAGCCGGCATCCTCACTCCGGGAAATGCCGGTGCCGCTTGCGCGGGCGGAGGCCTACGTCGCCCTCAAGGATTGGGGACGACTGCGCGAGTTGGCAAACGTCGGGACCTGGCAGGAACTCGACTTTTTGCGATTGGCAATCCTGGCCCGGGTGCAGGATGAAACCACCGAGCACACGCGGGGCAGCGAGTTTAAACTAAAGTGGGAGCGCGCCCTGATAGCCACGCACGGAGATAC
>Ga0194053_10001566_pt1 | contig 14503 bp, 12 predicted proteins | sample SepL228m_MetaG_FD_161684 | JGI IMG/M metagenome (GOLD analysis project Ga0194053, IMG submission 161684) | Anoxic zone freshwater microbial communities from boreal shield lake in IISD Experimental Lakes Area, Ontario, Canada - Sep2016-L227-8m | ecosystem: Environmental > Aquatic > Freshwater >... | reverse complement strand
AGAGGTGGCGCGCTGAAACGGAGCCAGTGAGATCGTTAGATTTCGGAAGGTCTCTGGGGTATAACCAAAACCAACAGAGACATGAAACAGAAGAGAAGAAACCACAGTGCGGAGTTCAAAGCGCGGATCGCGCTTGAGGCACTCAAGGGAGTAAAAACCGTGCAGCAGATCGCGGCGGAAAACAACCTGCACCCGGTGCAGGTGACGCAATGGAAAGGGCAGATTCAGGAATCGGCGGCCGGAGTGTTCGAGCGGGGCCGGGACCGTGCATCGCAAGCGCAGGAAGAGGAGAAGGAAAAAGCCCGCCTGGAGCGCAAGGTGGGCCAGCTCGTCGTGGAGGTCGACTGGTTGAAAAAAAAGTGCAAGGAGCTGGGGATCGATCCATGAGGAAAGCCATGGTGGAAAAATCAGGTTCAGGGCTCAGCGTGCGGCGGCAGTGCGAACTTTTGGGGCTCAACCGCAACCGGCTCGATGCGCCCACAAGAGGAGGTCTCGGCGAGGGGGATCTTGAAATGGCGCGACGGATCGACGAGGTCCATTTGCGTTTTCCGGAGTTTGGAGCCCGGCGCATGAGCCAGTGGTTGCTTCGGGAAGGACGGGAAGGGGCGAACCGCCGAAAGGTGAGCCAAGTGATGAAGGCCATGGGGCTGCAGGCGATTTACCGGCGGCCGAGGACCAGCCAGCCGGCACCGGGGGCTCAGATTTACCCGTATCTGCTTCGAGGCCGTACGGTCACGCAGGCCGACGAAGTGTGGTGCGCGGATGTGACCTACATCCGGATGGCAAGGGGCTTCGCGTATCTGGTGGCGATCATGGACTGGAAAACGCGGGCGGTGCTTTCCTGGAAGCTCTCCAACACATTGGACGGCACGTTCTGCGTGGAAGCCCTGCGCGAGGCGCTGGAAGCGACAGGACGGGCACCGGAGATCTTCAACACCGATCAGGGATGCCAGTTCACAAGCCGTGCCTGGATCGCCACGGTTCAAGGCAGCGGAGCCAGGGTGAGTATGGATGGGAAAGGGCGTTGGATGGACAACGTGTTCATCGAACGGCTCTGGCGGGGGGTCAAACACGAAGGGGTTTACCTCTGGGCACACGAGAATGTGAGGGAACTGGAAATCGCATTGGAGAAATGGTTTTCCGACTACAACCACTGGAAGCCCCACCGGGCCCTCGGATACAAGACGCCCTGGGAATGTTACCGTCCCGAGCAGACGCCGCCATGGAAGGAGGCCGCATGAGGAGCAGGCAAAAACGCCGGCGCGGACGGGGCACCCTCCCGCCGTCGCTGGGCTTGGCCGCCCTCCGGCTTGCTCCGCTACGCTCCGCCGCGCCTCCGGGCGGCCAAGCCCAGCGAAACTCTTGCCCCTGGAACAGAATCAACCTACAACAACAACCAACCCAATGGAGACCTCTCCGAGCTAACTAAAAAACGGCTCCCGCTGGCTCCGCTTTTCGCGCCACCTCTGAGGGCAATGTCCGTGGGGTTCGTTTGGCACCTACCCGAAGCTAGGTTTGCGGAAAAGGCAGGGCGGTTAGAGGGGAGTCGGGTAATTACTGTTGTTTTTTTTTGGCAGGAATCTCCCCCGGAAATGCTGGGGAAGGAATGGCGCAATCTGCTTCTCGGCCTGATGCCTCGGCAGAATTCGGTCTGCACATAGTCCGGTGAAGACGGGCGTTCGCGCCCAGCGGATAACTGACGGGCGGGGGGTAGAGAGCAGGGGATTTGCAGAAAAGTTAAATTTGAGAATTACCGTCAAATGGGCGGAGTAAAAATAGCCCGGCGAATTGCAAGATGTTTCTTGTATCCTACTTTCATGCAAGAAATCGCAAGAACGCTGGACCCTCTCCCGCGCGAGGATGCGAGCCTCGGGGGCCGAGTGGTTTTGTCGATTCCCGTGACTCGGTTCGGGAATTCAGCAGTGCGGAAGGCTGTGCGGGCACCGTCGCCGCACAGCCTTCCGCAGGCACCCTCGCGGATGGGTCCAAGAAAAAAGATGTTTTTTTGTTATCCGCCGATTTTTCCCGGTATCCTCTCCTATGACCTTCCCCGCCGACCAAAATTTCTCCCGGTTCCGTCGCAAGAGTGCCGCGGTTGCCACTCCCCAAGCCGTTCAGGTTTCTGAACGGTGCGTCTGTGGCGCTCGCTGTGGCCTGGCAACGTCGAGTATCCGGCTCGCCAGCAAACTCTCCACTGAGGTGGAGGAAGCCGCCGTGCAGACCCTCTCTGGCAATTGGCACCCCCCCTTCTGCGTTCGGTAATTCGCACAAATCTCACAAACCTCAACCCGATAAGCAGCACTATGCAAACAACCAGAAGCAAAACAAACCAAGCCACGGCACCCAACCCGGTCACGGCACCACGCAGACGCCCCGAGGCGAGCATTCAGATGATGCTTGACCTCCGGGACGACGCGCGGACGCCCGCTGCCGATAACCGAGGAACCTGCCATCCGCCAGCGATGCAATCCTCAAACCATGGAGCAACCCAACCAATGAAAACCACGCTGAACCCGAATATGCCTGAGGGCACCAGTAACGCCCTCGGGCAGTCCAAAACCCCGAGCAAAGACATGAACTCAGAATCATCGAACCCCGCAAATACAGCGGACTCTCCCCTGCGACCAATCAACAGAAGGCTACTCGGCCGACGCCGATTGCCAGCGAATGTTCACGCATCCACTACCACGCGCACTCAACCCATGAAAACCAACCAAATCTGAATGTGCCGGGGGGTGTTACAAGCACCCCCCGACTGTTCAAAAACCCATCGTACAAAGACATGAACTCAGAATCATTGAACACTGAAAACGTAGCAGAATCGTCCACTCAATCAACCCCGGAGTCGCCAAGCGCCACAACTGCCAGTCCCCGGAATGGGACTTCCGGTGCACCTGCCTTCAAGGATGCCCCCTGCCATCTTCTCCCCAAACCACTCAGGGACATCACTGAAAGGGCAGCGCTCCAGCATGGCACATATCATTCGATGGTCGCTCATATAGCCGTAGTCTGTACGGGGGCGGCAATGGGCCCAGGAATCTGTCTCAGATCCAAATTTCCTGCCAGCTACCCAAATCTGTATCATATCTGCATCGCTGCGGCAACTTCCGGTAAGGGGGCTCTGAAGGCGGTATTTGAGCCCATTGTTGAAAGGTCCGCCGCGATGGAAGCCAACTGGGCGGCGAATGTGCTGCCGCTGCTGAGGAACACCAAGCGGCACATGGAAGCGGTTTTGGGCCTCGGCCGCAGCAAAGAGAAGTCGGAGCCCAGCAAAGACCTGGTGGAGCAAATTGAAGAGGTCTCAGGGGGAATACCGTATTCTTGTATGAGCGAAGAGGAGGTTGAAGTGATAGTGGTAAAACTGCTTGCAAAAGTTGAGGCGAAAATCAACCGGGATCCAATGCTTTGGACGCAGGATATCACATCGCAAAAACTGGCAAGCATCCTCGCCGGAAACGAGGACACAACTGCCGTTATCGATGCGGATGGACGAACATTTTGCAAAAACATCCTCGGAAGGAACAGCGCAGGAGGATTCTCAGATGAGGACATTTTCCTTAAAGGTTGGTGCCGCGAACCGGTGCGAGTGGCGCGCATCTCAACGGGAGCGGTTTACGTCAAACACGCTCAAATCTCAGTTGGATTGGCCGTGCAGGAACAGCCGTGGAATGAAATCGTGGGTTCGAAAAAGATTGGGGGAAGCGGTTTCCTGAGTCGGTGTACGATCAATTTTGTCCCGGACAAATATGCGCTCTGGGATGATGTCCAGAGCATGACTGCTTCGCAAAAGGACGAATGGGCAGGGTTCATCGACAAAATACTTGACCTTTACCGGTGGCCAGAGGTGGACGACGACGGAGAAAAACTTCCACCTAAGTCGGTAACGATGACACCCGAAGCGGAGGATTGTTGCCGCAAATTCAAAAACGAAATTGTCGAGAAGCGGAAAATCGGACGCGCTTCGACAGCAGAACTGCAAGAATTGCCCGGCCGCTGGGTGGAAAATGCGATGCGGATCGCCTTGATTTTTCACGTCGCAGAGCAGCTTGAAAAGGCGCCGGAAGTGACGTTGTCGGATGATACCATGCGGCGGGCAATCGAATGGCAACGCTGGTTGATCCAAGAACAACTCAGCTTTTATGGAGGAGCCGCCGACGATAATCTGGAAAAGAAAATCGAGTGCGTTCTCAAAATCTTTTCGAAAAAGGGGCAGAAATATGGCCAACACGGCATCGGGACGCGCGAACTCTCTCGCTACAATATCGAAAAGGATAAGGACCTCGCAGAGATTCTGTTCGAGAAGATGGTTCAATCAGGGTTATTGGAACGGGTGCGAAGACAGTCCAAAACCGGGTCAGAAGCCATCGTTACGCGCTACTTCCCCAGGAGTGATCAGGGCTGAGCGTCGAGGGGGATTCACCGGCCGCAATCTCTTAGAGCGGTTTCCGTTTATCTGTAGCCGCGGCACCGTGTTGCCGAGTCGGGAGAATGCCTTGCCACCAGCAATGCGGCTACAATTCCAGCGGTCACGACATTTTTAAATCCCTCTAATTTCTCACCAAAGCCGCAGCGTTGATTTCGGTCACGGATCAGCGGCGATAGGCTTGGTATCGGGGCGAACTCCCAACTCTCGCCCGGTGTCAAAGAGTTTAAGGTATCCGCGTTTTTCCCATAAAATTGGCATGCACGCAAATCGGGATTCGACACAAGGCGTATTTTCTGAGGATGTGGCAGTGATTTTTCTGACGCGAATAAGTGCCCTATTATAAACATGTTATGATGTTTCAGTAATGGTGTGTCAGTTTTGTCAGTGCGTCAGGGCAGTGACGTGTCAATGATGACAAGCGGCAATAGAATATATAAGAGGCTTTATACTTACTTAAACGTACAACACATGATTTCCCGATGAGCAGTCTCCGTTCCTGCACCGGGTGGCGGTCATCGACATATCGACATGCCTAACTTAACATGTTAATATATAGCTAGATAGATATGACATGTCGGTTCTTGACACGCGTGACAGCGATGACGTAACCATCCGCGAGTAGAAGTCGGTTGTTATTCCTCACCACGGCATATGAGATGAGTTGATGAAAGCATCTTCGTGGTGGTGGCGCTGCCCATCACCGCCTTCTCAGACTGGCTTAACAAGCCTCTCCAGCGGGTTGGCCCCCCAGATCCACAAGTTGGGGACGGGGTGATCCAGTGAGTATTGGTGGAGCCGGCGCAGGGAACCTGGCAATGTTCGGCTCGGCGGTCCGCCTCGCACGCAGGTAGGGGAAACCACGATCAGGTCCGGTTCCGGGCCGTCATATTCGGCGGCCGCCAGTGCCGCGGCCAGCTACCCGTTCTCGATGAGCGGGATCCCGCCGGCGTCGGTTGTGGGCAACCCGGCGTTGGCCGCGCACTCGGCGTGGCGGATAAACCGGATCGTTTTCATGCCTCGCTCCCGTTCCAGTTTGAGGTGGTGACGAATTTACCCGCATCAATCTCCTGCTCTCCCCCGGTAGGCGCACAGGAATCCGCCCTTTCCAGTCCCGTAGGCGAGGCAGGCGAGGTCGGGGCGGCGGATGGGAGTTGGCACGCCGCCCTTGCGCGCATAGTGCCCGAAGAATGTCGGTGGGGCGTCTTCCGGGTATCCGGTTTTCGGGACATCCCTTGGCGGGAGGTCGGGAATCCCCGGATTGCCGGGAATATCGCCTGCCGGCATGTCAGCCCCTTCAAATCCAGCCACCATTTCACCCGGAATTCCGTGCGCATTGTCCCGTCCGCCGTTTCGTGATCGCACCCCTCCAGGAGCAGAGCCTCCGGGCCATTTACGAGTCGGCTGATCGTTTCGTAAGCCGGGCTGTCCTTCACGCTTTATTTTTCAAGCGTCGCACCTTCAAGCCGGCCGATCCCGTTCAGCTCCGCAACCGCGTCGCCATCCCAGCAGGCATGGACTGCGCGGAGTCGCCCGAAGTCCAGGCTGAGCGGGAGCCCCGCGAACCAGTCGATCCAGCCCGACCATGCCGCCTCGTCAGGAAACTGCGTCAGCGTCGCCTGGTGCTGCTTCACGTTCTTGTCGGTGTGCGGGCGCAGGTATTCTCCGTCACCGCCTTTTGCGTGGAACCGCATCGCGTTGACCTCGTGGTTTCCCAGGATGGCCAGCGCCGTGCCGGCCTCCACCATCCCGCGAACGGTTTCCAGCGCCTCCCTGATTTTCGGGCCACGGTCGATAAAGTCTCCCAGGAAGATGACTTTCCGGCCCTCGGCGTGAGAGGCGGTGCCGTTCCTGTAGCCGAGTTTATCAAGGAGGGCGTGGAGTTCGTCCGCGTGCCCGTGAATGTCGCCGATGATGTCGTATGCCTGCATGTTATTTGTTTCCCCCGGTCTGTTTCCCGCCGCCGAGGCTGCGCGTCAGCCGCGATATCGCATCGACCAGGACGGGTTCACCTAGGTGCATTTCTCCGATTTTCACTCCGGCCAGCATCGCGGGCAGATTCTCGACAAGAATCCGGGAAGTGTCACGGGTGTTTGCCGTGGCGATCTTCGTGCGCTCGATGGCGTCCTCTACTCCGGAAATCGCCTGCCGGTTCGATGCCCGCACCTGGTCGAGTTCGAAGCGCCGCGCGGCGAGCGCCTGCTCCATGTCCAGGAGAGAGTGTTCGGAGGAGGCGGCATCTCGCTGGTTATTCTCCCGCCCGCGCAGAAGGGTGAGCTGCGCGTCGAGGCGGGCGAGTTCGGCTTCTGTCGCCTTGTCGCTGCGGAGCTTCGCGAGTTCCGTTTCCCGTTCGATTTCCGAGCGTTTCAGCATTTCTGCCCGCTCCGCCTCGGCCTTTTTGAATTCCGTATCCCGCTTGGCCGCCTGCTCCCTGACGCGGGCGTTCTCCCTGGCGATTTCCTCCTCGGTCTCCAAGTCGCTCTTCTCGCTTTCGAGCCTGATCCCGTTCCGGTATTTCGCTTGCAGGTTCTCGAAGGTCTGCTCGGACATAATCCGCACGGTTTTGATTTCCACGGTTGCGATCCCCAGGCCCCAGCGGTCCGCGACGTCGGAGATTTCGCCTCTCAGCCGCTCGATGATCGAGGCCCGCTTGCGCAGCGTATCTTCGAGCGAAAGGTTTGCGACCTGGTGCCGGATGGCCGACTCCACGACCTCCCGTAGGTGGCCACCGATCCGCTCGACCGCCTTCGCCGGGTCGTTGAAATCCACGGCCTCCACCGCTTTCTCCGGCTTCTGGATGTTCCAGATCGCGAAGCCGCTGATTTCCACTCCCTGGTTTTCTGCGGTGATCTGGTCGGCGCAGAACGAGACCGACTGCACGCTGGAGGGTATGAGCCAGAAGCGGTCGATCCAGGGCAAGGCGAAGACGGAGACGCCGCGCCCGAGGAAGCGGGTGCGCCCGAGGCGCTGGTGGACGAGGAACTGGGCCGGGCTCGCGGTTACGAGCCCGAGGGCTTTGGTGTGATTTGGTTCTTTCATGGCCCCAATCTGAACCCGGCTGGAAATATTGACCAGAGCTGAGAACGTAGATAATATTACTACCTAGTCATGTATCAAAACATCCTTTCCCAATCGGGGTTTTCGATGGATCGCCTCGCCAGCTTCTGCGCCGTGGCCGACGCGGGCTCCATCGCCGTCGTCGCAAAGGGCGATCCCTCGCGCCAGTCGCTCATCAGCCGCCAAATCCGCGAGCTGGAATCCTTCTTCTGCGTGGATTTGGTTCGCCGCAAGGGCCGTGGGCTGGAAATCACCGAGGCCGGCCGCGAACTCGCGACCATCGGCCGCCAGAACTTCAAGGGGCTGGAAGATTTTTCCGCACGCTGCCGGGGGAGGGAATGGAGCGTGAGGATCGTCGCATCAAACAGCATCGCCCAGTGGCTCTTGTTTCCCAGGTTGAAAGCGGTCGCGGAGACCCAGCCCGACGTGCGGTTCGAGGTTTATCACGCGCAGACGCGGGAGATGGTGGCCGGAACACGCGAGGGCACATACGACATATCATTCATCCGAAAGGACGCCCTCGTGGCGGGGCTCAAACACGCGATTCTCGGCGAGGTTGGGCATTCGGTGTTTATCCCCGTAGCCCTTGCAAAGAAGGCGCCAAAGTCGGCAGCGGAGGCGTTGACTTCTCTGCCCCTGGCGCTCCCCGTCGCCGGAACGATCCGGGAGAGCATGGAGCGTCTGGCCGCAAAAAATGGCGGCACTCTTCGGGTGTCTGTCGCCTGCACTTCTTTTTTGCAAGCTGCCCTTGCCGTTCAGTCTAGGATGTGTGCCGCTGTCCTCCCCGACAGCGCACTCTCATCCCTGCAAGGCCAGCGCCTGCACCGCATCGCGCTCCCTGACCGCTACACCCTCTGTCTCGCATGGACAGCCCGGAACGTGGACACACGACCTTCATTGGCGAAATTGGTCGAAGCCTTTCGGGTGGCCATGGCGCTGTAACCCTGCCTCCTGACTTTCGTTCCAGATTGTCCCCGTCGCGGCATCAGATAGCTTCCCGAAAAAAGTGCATTGAACAATGAGCGCGCCCGCCAACATCCTCGACCTGGTTCAGAAGCTTCTCCGGCTGGCGGACACATCACGCGGCGCCACGGAGCACGAGGCGGAGGCCGCGCTGGCCAAGGCCGAGGAGCTGATGACGCGGCACAAAATCGATTCGGCCATGCTGCGGATGTCCCACGGATCGGAAGACCTCCCCGGCATCGCCGTCAAAAAGGAGGCCATCAATCTTCCGAAGACGATCAACCCGGCCGACATGCTGATCCTCTCGCTCTTGCAGAACCACTTCAACGTCAGGATCGTCCTGTTCAAACACTCCAACGCAACCCCGGTGGACATCATCGGGACTTGGGAAGATGTCCAGTTCGCGATCCACGTCTTCCACTTCTTGCGGATGACGTTTTCCCGGTGCTGGAGCGAGTTCAAGTTGAGCGCCGGCTTCCCCGACCGGAAATCCTACTATCGAGGCCTGCACGACGGGCTCAAAACCGCCATCCTCGAAGGCAAGAAGCGGGCGGAAGCAACCGCATCGAGCGAGGAGCGCAACCAGTATCAGATCGTGCTTGTGGACACGGCCGCAGCGATTGACCGCTACATGGGCGAGAAATACGGGAAGCTCCGCAAACGTCGCGGCCGCAGGAGCCGGGTGGATTCAGAAAGCTACCAAGCGGGCAGAGCCAAGGGAGGGACGATCAAGATCACCCGCACACTGCAGGGAGGTGCCGGCTGAACCACTCTTCGGGCACGCTCCGTGCGAGCATGGTGCCGCCATCCGCCTTACTTTTCTGGTTTGGCGCGAAGCCGGGCGACAATTGCCGGCAGCGCCACTGCGGCCGGCAGCGGAAGGAATGCCGCCGCCCGGTCAGAGAGCGGCGATTTGTTCGGGTTGATTTCGATGAACGGGATGCCCTTTTCCACCGCGATATCAACGAGCCCGGCGGCGGGATAGACGACCCCGCTTGTGCCGACGACCAGGAGGACGCTTGCGCAGTTCACGCTGATACGCGCCCGCGACATGAGGATCGGATCGAGCGGTTCGCCAAACCAAACCACGTTGGGTCGGAGGGAATTGCTCCCGCAGGCGGGGCAGGTTGTCCTTGATCCCGGCTGGGTGCCCGGACACCCCCGGTTGCAGCGGTTCGAGAGGATTTCCCCGTGCAGGTTGATAACGGTTGTGCTTCCGGCTGCTTCGTGCAGGCAGTCCACGTTCTGGGTGACCACGATGACCTCCGGGAAAAGCTCCTCCATTTCGGCAATGGCCAGGTGCCCGGCGTTCGGTTTGGCCTTGCGGACGAATTCGCGGCGGTATTCGTAAAAATCCCGCACCCGCTGCGGATCGCGCTCGAACGCCTCCGGGGTGGCGAGGTCTTCTGGGGAGAAGTTCTCCCAGATTCCTTCCAGAGCATCACGGAATGTCGGAATCCCGGACTCCTTGCTCATCCCGGCACCTGTGAAAACGACAGCGGACTCCGCCCCGCGCAGAAGTGCCGTGGCGGAATCGAATGCCTTTGCCGCTGGAAGACTCATGGATGCGATACTGTCCTCATGGCGCCCGGAATTTACGCGAGCGCATCTTCATTTGTTATTGAGCGAGATATGCCCGCCAGGCGGTGGCGGTGGCCTCATCGGGCAGCCAGATGGCTTTCGCTTTGTTGCCTTTGAAATTGCCGTAGCTGGCAACCTCATAGGTTTCGGGGTCGCCCAGCCAGCCGGACTGGAGATCGATCTTGTGAAGCTGCGCCGGGGCGGAAGCCGTCGATGTCGAGGAATGGGAAAAGGTCGGCAACTGAGATTTGAAAATACTCGGCGTCGCTCCGCCTGCTGGCGGCGGGGTGAACCGCATGTTGACCGCAGACTTCAGGAACTGGACGGCCGCCGCCTTGCTGCGCGGAGTGCCGTGCCCCTCATTTTTTTGAAACGCCAGAGTCCATGGAGCATGGAGTTTTGTCCCTGCCTCGATGTTTTTGAGGGAATCTTTAACCCACTCTGGCTTATCTTTGGCCCCTTCCGCGAAAAACATCGGAATTTCAGCCTTGCCGGGAACCAGTCCGCCGGGCCCCCGCGTTCCCGAGGAACTGACGAAGGCGGCGACCCGCTGGGGAAACTTGCTGCAATAACACTCAGAGACATTTGAACCCGCCGACATGCCCCAGAATGCGAGGGGCGCTTTTGCCAGTTCGGGATGTTTGCTTTCCGTGGCCAGATGCTCGGCGGCGCTGTTGATGCACTTCGAGACCTCCCCCTGCGGATCCCCCTGGTAGAGGAACGGGTCTCCGTCGGCGAACTGGCAGGCGATGATCGCAAAACCAATGTCGTTCGCCAGCCCCTGCCACGCTGCGTCGCCGGCCATGCCTCGCCCGTCTCCATGGCGGCCCGGTATGAGCAGCAGAGTGCCGCGCAACGGTTCGCTGCGTTCGGGCAGCCATCCCTTGAAGGCAACGGTGTTGAGTTTCGAGGCTTGCAGCGGCCCCGGACTCCATTCGTAAAACTGGGCTTTCGCCATGGGGGCAAGCATCAGGACGGATGCCAGGATGATGGTCGGGAGCCTCAAAGAGAATTTCAGGAAAACGAAGCGGTTCGTGCGCATTTTCGGATGTGGAGTTGCCACTGTATCCACAACCCTGACGAGTGGAAAGAAAAGCGTCCGGTATTTCGGAGAGGCTTGTGAAAACTGCGGCCCCGGCAGACACCACTCCCCAAAGAAAAGTGTCCGCACATCACTTCACCCTCATGAAGCTAGGGACCACACCAAAGTTTTCAGAAAGATCGCCCAACCTCAGCCGCCGTCATTCTTGTTTCCTACGGACGAGATCACGGGCTTTGATCAGTAAAGCGCCCGCACTTTTTCTAAGCTGAGGCAGCGGGTGGACGGGAGGGTATAGTCGGCCTGATGCAGCAGAGTTTTGTCTCCGATGCCGATGCTTTTCATGCCGGCGGACACCGCAGCCTGTAATCCGGCAGCAGCATCTTCGATCACCACACAGGACTCAGCGGGGATGGCGAGAAGCCGGGACGCGAGCAGCAGACCCTCCGGATCGGGTTTGGACATCTTCGTATGTTCGCCGGTCACGACCTCATCAAAGCGATCTCCCAGTCCGATGCGCTTCAGGATGGCTCCGGCATTGCGGCTGGCGGAAACAATGGCTCTCTTGAATCCGGCCTCGGCCAGTTCTTCGAGAAATGCTCCTATCCCGGGCAGGATGTCGTTGACAGTCAGCGTCTGGAGCGACTCGACGTAGATGTCGTTTTTGGTCCGCATCAGCACCTCGATTTCTTCCTCGGTGTAGGAACGTGGCGCATGCTCCAGGATGATATCCAGGCTCTGCCGACGGCTGACTCCCTTGAGACGTTCGTTGACGTGGCTATCGAAGAATATCCCTTCCTGATCGGCGATGTGCTTCCACGCACGATAATGCAGGCAGGCGGTATCCACGATGACGCCATCGAGATCGAAGAGGATCGCCTTGGGCTGCGGGCGGTTCAGGAAGGCGGGTGAGATCGGCGCGGTCAGCGGCTCGCCGGTCAGCTCGACCTCACGGCCATAAAGCTTCACGGCGATCTTTTCGCCCGTCAACAGGCACAGGCTCACCTCGGCCCCATTGACGCCGACCTGGATTGTGCGGTCGCGGTAAACAAACTTGAACTGGTAGGCGTTCCAGCCGGGGGGGAGGATGGGGGAAAACTCCAGCAGCGGCCCGGTATACGTGAGCCCGCCAAACCCGCAGACGATGTTCAGCCACGTTCCGCTCATCGAGGAAATGTGAAGCCCCTCCTCGGTATTGTTGTTGAAGTTGTCGAGATCCAGGCGCGAACTCCACAGGTAGTATTCGTAGGCCTGGTTGTAGCGCCCGACGTCGCAGGCGAGGATCGAATGAATGGACGGAGACAGCGAAGAGGTATGGACGCAGCGCTGCTCGTAAAAGCTGTAGTTCCGGCACTTTTCGTGCGCGGTGAAGCGGTCGCGCAGCAGGAACATCGCGAGCAGGACGTCCGGCTGTTTCGAAATCTGCTGGCTGTGGATCTTCGGGATCGTCCACTTGCGCTCGATCGGGTAGTCGCGGTCGCGGTCCAGCTCCTCGCGGCTCATCGGGTTCAGGGAAAGATAGATGTCGTTCTCGACGAAAACATCCAGCTCGGGGTTGTAGTTCAGGATGAGCTTTTCGGCCACTGTCCTCCAAAGATCCAGCTCGGCAGGCTCAAACCCGGTCTTCCGCACCGCCTCGTTGAAATGCTCCGGGGTCTCGGCCTGAACTTCTGTCACGGCTTGCACGGCGTATTCCAGCAGCCACTTCGCCATGTAGTTGGTATACCAGTCGTTGTTCACGCCCTGGGCAAACTCGTTCGGTCCCATGACCCGGTTGATCCCGTATCCATTGCGATAGGGGATGAACGTGGCGCGACTGCTCCAGAATCTGGCCAGTTCGATCAGCATCTCTGCGCCGTGGGTCTGCAGATAGGACTTGTCGCCGGTGACATGGGTATAGACGAAAATCGCGTATCCGATGATCGCGTTGATGTGGATCTCCCCCATCCAGTATTCCCAAACCGGCGTGTCCTCGGTGCCATCCAAAGTGGTCCACGGAAAAATCGCCCCGCGATATCCGAACTCCTTTGCCTGAGCGCGGGCCGCGTCCAGCCCGTTGTAGCGATACTCCAGCAGCTTTTTTACGGAGTCCGGGTTGTTGAACAGGTAGAAGGGCAGGCAATAGCTCTCCGTGTCCCAGAATGTTCGACCGTTGTAACATTCGCCGGAATACCCCTTCGGGCCGATATTCAGAAAGCTGTCCTGCCCGCGATACGTGCTCAGGAGTTGAAAGCTGCAATAGCGAATCCCCTGCTGTGCGGCCGGATCACCTTCGATCTCTACGTCGCAGCGGTCCCAGAGGCGGGCCACTTTTTTTGCGTGAGCGTCGCGGGCGCGGTCAAATCCACCGCTTTCATAGAGCGCGAGGTTTTCGCGGCTCTTCTCCATGAGAAATTCCACGACCTCCTTTTCCTGGTCCGCATCCACCGCCGTTCGATTCTCGCTTTTCGGGATTAGGCCATGCGGATACCCGGCCTCGCGGCTCGTCCAAACGGAAACCATCTTGTCGAACACGTGTTCCACTCCCGGCTCCGGGGTGAACGTCAAAACGCTGGCGACCCGCTTGTCTGACTTTAAATATTCACGCCGGAGATCCCGCAGAGCAGGCGTCTCCACATGCATCCGGTGAATCGTGTATTGGCCGGTCGTTAAAATGTTGCTCAGAAGAAAAACATCTGAGTCCGTTGCGCCCTGAAGCACCATCCGGGTGTGGATCCGGCTCGTGGCGTGGTCCCGGTTTTCCTTCTGCCCATCAATCGCGAAGGTCAGCTTCACCGGACGCGCGTGTCCGATCGCCTGAACGGTCAACCGGATCGCTCCGAGGTGCGAGTCGTCATGGCTCACGAACCGTTCCCAGGACAGACGGGTCACAGCACCGCTCCTGGTGGTGAACACCAAATGGCGTGAAAGAATTCCCTGCCGCATGTCGAGAGACCGCCGGTATTCAGACACTTGGGAAGAATGGAGATCGAGCGACTCGCCATCCACCTCAACAAGGATCTCCAGCCAGTTCGCGGTGTTCACCATGGAGTTCACAAAATCCGGAAACGCCTTTCGCTTCCACGGATACGCCTGCTGCTCCTTCACGTAGATGCCGCCGATGTAGGAGCCTGGAAGTGTCAGCTCGCCGCCGAACCCCTCCTCAAAGTTCCCCCGCGCCCCCATATACTCGTTGGCCAGGGAAAACAGGGATTCGGCAATCTCATTGCGCTCCGGGCGGAACTGTTCCTCGGTGATGTGCCACGGTTCGATGGTGGCGACCCGGTGCTGGGACATTTTGTCTGTATCGCTCATGATTTTTCGATCTATTCCAAATGGAACTCGCTCAGCGGGCCAGTTCTCCGAACTCCAGCCAGGGATACAGTCGCGACGGATCGCATTGCACGCTCAGTCGCAAGTCCTCCAGCGCGCTGGCTCTGTCGCCAAGCGCGGCTTTGGCC